>ERZ779870.137-NODE-137-length-89147-cov-6.62962_pt1 | contig 89147 bp, 79 predicted proteins | sample MGYA00511247_ERZ779870 | MGnify/ENA primary metagenome ERZ779870 (study PRJEB29588, sample SAMEA2149068) | human gut metagenome | biome: human gut; feature: human-associated habitat; material: faeces | place: Denmark | collected 2008/2010 ...
TCATGAATCACCCAAAGACTAAGGGAATAGTTACATTTTACTCACAGGACAACAATTATATGGCTTTTTATCCGGAAAAAATGAAACAATATCCGGTTTTCACCCGTTTTTTGGACATGATCCGCTTTGTATTATCAAAGTAATGTTGGTATAGATGGTGAGTGGCAATAATTGAAGATAAAAAAGATTGACAAAAAAGAAAATATGTGAGAAGCTTTAGATAAATGAGACAGTGAAATGAATAGAATGTGAAAAGGAGAATTGCATAATATTCTCTTTTTTGTAGTGCAGCCAGTCCTGAATAAGGTCTGGCTTTTTTTGAATGGATTACATGGTTTTGAGAAGACATGTTATTAAAAAAGGAGGATTTATAATGGAACATAAGTCTTTTTCAGATCGCTTAAGGGAGTATTTAAAAGAAAATGAAAGTAAACTTATAGAAGGATTATCAGAGATTGTAGCTCAGCCTAGTGTAAGCAGTACTGGTGAAGGAGTATCTAAATGCTGTGAACTAATAGTGAAAAAGATGAAAGCAATTGGTATGGATGTACAGACTTATCCAATCGAGCCACATTCAGTGATTATTGGAAAAATTGGAGCAGATCCTTCAAAAAAGACAGTTTTGATATATGCTCATTATGATGTACAACCTCAGGGTGACCTTACTCAGTGGAGAACACCGCCATTTGAGCCAACAATTATAGAAGGGGTAATGTACGGACGTGGAACAGCAGACAATAAGGGACCATTAATGGCTCATTTAAATGCAATTGAATTTTGGTTGAAAGAATATGGGGAATTGCCTGTTAATATAAAAACCATTTTTGAGGGTTCAGAAGAAAGTAATAGTGAAGGATTGCCAGAATTTCTTTGCTCACATAAAGAATTATTAAAAGCTGATATGGTATATTTTAGCGATGGATCTAAAAACCATAATGACCAGCCGATTATTGCTCTTGGTGTAAAGGGAATGCTATATGTAGAATTAGTGTTGACAACTATGACCAGAAATGTGCATTCCCAATATGCACCTGTTTTGCCAAGTGCAGCATGGCAAATGGTTCAGCTATTAAATAAATTAAAGACAGAGGATGGTACTGTCCATATCCCAGGCTTTTATGATGATGTTGTACAGCCGACAGAAATTGAAAAAGCTATATACGATAAACTGCCGGACGTGAGAGAAAATCTATTTAGAAGTTATGGAGCTTATCCGATCTATCCGGCAGATAAGGGTTACTATATACAATTAAATGGAACCCCAAGTTTTAATATATCAGGAATCAGTTCTGGATATACAGGAAACGGAACAGCAACTGTTCTTACATCAAAGGCAATTGCAAAAATTGATATGCGTCTTGTAGCTGCCCAGGATGGCAATAAAATATTGGATAATCTGAAACAATACATTAAAAAATTAGGATATGACAACGTAGAAGTCATTTGTCATGGAATTACAGAGCCTGCAAAAACACCGGTTGATACTCCGTATCTGCTTCCAGTGGAGAAAGCAACCCGGAATGTATTTGGTCCGTACATGGTATATCCTAATCGGCCATCAACAGCACCGGATTATTTGTGGACCAATATTCTGGGTTTGCCTACGATCCAGGTGCGCTGGTGTGATGCAACTTCAGATAATCATGCGCCAAATGAACATTTAACTTTATCCAATTATATCAAAGGGACTGAGCTTACAGCCACAGTTTTAAAAGAAATCAGTGAAATGTAGAAGAGGATGGACATGAAAGACAAAAAACTTTTATCAGATATCAAGGAATATCTAAAATGTTATGAGAATCAGGTTTTGGAAGATTGGTATGAACTGATCCGTCATATAAGTGTTAGTGAAACAGGGGAAGGAATTGAAACGTGCTGTGACTGGATCCAGAAAAAAATGGAAGAAATTGGAATTCAAGTAACAAAGTATTCTGTAAAACCCGCTCCAGTCCTGGTAGGGCGGTTTGGCAATGATCCGGAAAAAAAGACAGTTCTGATCTATGCCCATTACGATGTGAAACCGGCTGGAGAACGAAAATTGTGGCATTCAGATCCGTTTGTTCCTACAGTACGTGATGGAAAAGTTTATGCAAGAGGAAGTGCTGATAATAAATCACCTTTAATGGCTCATTTAAAAGCTTTGGAATACTTTATCAGAAGAAAAATGGAAGTTCCCGTAAATGTTATTTTTGTATTTGAAGGGGATGAGGAATGCGGCAGTAGAGGATTGGAGGAATTTCTGGCAGAGCACAGGACGGAATTGGCAGCAGATCTGGTGTTTTTCAGCGATGGTCCAAAGGATCCTAGTGGACTTCCTATCATTGCTCTGGGGGCAAAGGGAGATTTGTCTATTCATATTACAGTTGAAACGATGAATAGGAATGTTCATGCCCGTTATGCTCCGGTACTGCCATCAGCTGCGTGGCAGTTGGTGGAGATATTGGGAAAGTGCAGATCAAAAGATAAGATTCTGATACCTGGTTTTGAGGAAGGAATATTACCTTTTACAAAAAAAGAAATTGAGATCATGGATAAACTGCCGAAGTCAGAGGACAGTTTGAATACAATCTATGAGGCAAAGTCGTCTAATTATGGCAAGGACTTTTATCCGAGACTTTTAGGACAGCCTACATTTAATATTTGCTGGATTAAAACAGGAGCTAATGGAGTAGTTCCTGCAAAAGCGGAAGCATTGATCGATTGCCGTTTAGTACCAGATCAGGATCCTGAGAAGGTATTTCAATGTATCAAGAGGCATGTTGAGATGATGGGGTATGATAATGTGAAAATTGAAAATGATGGTTATATCCCTTCTTCAAAAACAGATGTGAATACGCCGTATTTGCCGGCTGGTGAAGAAATTTGTCGTGATATTTATGGTGAATATGTGATCTACCCATGCAGACCATCATCAGCCCCCGATTATTTGTGGACTAATGTTTTAAAGCTTCCGGCTATTCAGGTGCGATGGAGTGATGCTGATTCAGATAATCATGCGCCAAATGAACATTTATCCATTAAAGAGTATATGGATGGAATTGCGCTGACAGTGTGTGCGTTGCAGGCAGTTTCTGAAATTTCAGAAATTAACGAAAAGGACTGAAGAAAATCCGAATAAAAACTCTTGACATCACCACGTCACAGTGCTATACTCCAAACAACTTCATTAGAAAACCGTTGAAACGGAGATAACGGCAGTTATGGCCTCACAGAGAGTCGGCGTTGGTGGAAGTCCGATAGATCCCAGATTGTCAAATGGAACGTTGAGGGCGCAGTCAAAGAAGGTGACTTCGAGTATTCTGCGACGTGGGGCTGACGTTAACAGCCGGTAGTATGATTGTACTACGCAGAGCGCACAGCTTATGTGAAACAGAGGTGGCACCGCGGTTTATTCCGTCCCTGATGATATTTGTATCATCAGGGACTTTTTTGCGTGAGCAGCCGGTCAAAGTCCGTGTTTGCACGAAACATTGACAACTGCCCCGTCAGATGAAGGAAAAGAAGGAAAAAACACAGGTAAATGTACAACAGACACAGATAAGTGTACAAATGGTACATGAAAGGCAAGAGGAGGAAAAAAATATGTCAAATGCAAAAGGACGTTTCGGAATCCATGGTGGCCAGTATATTCCGGAAACACTGATGAACGCAGTGATCGAACTGGAAGAGGCTTACAATCATTACAAAGATGATCCTCAGTTTCAGGCGGAGCTGACTGAATTGTTAAATGAGTATGCAGGTCGTCCAAGCCGTCTGTATTATGCAGAAAAGATGACCAAAGACCTGGGCGGAGCCAAGATCTACTTAAAGAGAGAGGACTTAAACCACACTGGCGCTCACAAGATCAACAATGTTTTAGGACAGGCGCTGTTAGCCAAGAAAATGGGCAAGACCCGCCTCATCGCTGAGACCGGCGCAGGCCAGCACGGTGTTGCAACCGCTACAGCAGCAGCTCTTATGGGAATGGAATGTGTGGTTTATATGGGTAAGGAAGACACCGAGCGTCAGGCTTTAAACGTATACCGTATGAGACTGCTAGGAGCAACCGTTATCCCTGTAACTACAGGTACCGGAACCTTAAAGGATGCCTGCTCTGCATGCTTCAGAGAGTGGACCAACCGCATCAGCGATACCCATTACTGCCTTGGTTCTGTTATGGGACCACATCCGTTCCCGACTATCGTAAGAGACTTCCAGGCAGTTATCTCCAAGGAGATCAAGGAACAGCTGATGGAAAAAGAAGGAAAGCTTCCGGATGCAGTGCTTGCCTGCGTAGGCGGCGGTTCCAATGCTATTGGCGCATTTTATAACTTTATCAACGATCCGTCTGTTAAGCTGATCGGTTGCGAGGCAGCAGGACGGGGCGCGGATACACCGGAAACAGCAGCGACCATTGCTACCGGCCGTCTGGGAATTTTCCATGGCATGAAATCTTATTTCTGCCAGGATGAATACGGACAGATTGCTCCTGTATATTCTATTTCCGCAGGACTTGATTATCCGGGCATCGGACCGGAACATGCTATGTTACATGATACCGGCCGTGCAACCTATGTACCTGTAACCGATGATGAAGCAGTAGATGCTTTTGAATACCTGTCAAGAACCGAAGGCATCATTCCTGCCATTGAGTCTGCCCATGCAGTTGCCTATGCAAAGAAGCTGGCGCCGACTATGGGAAAAGACCAGATCATCGTTATCAACATTTCCGGAAGAGGAGACAAAGACTGCGCAGCGATCGCACGCTACAGAGGGGAGAATATTTATGACTAAGATAAGAGATGCATTTAAAGATGGCAAGGCATTTATTCCGTTTTTAACCTGTGGAGACCCGGATCTGGAGACTACTGAAAAACTGGTATGCGCTATGGCAGAGGCAGGTGCAGACCTGATCGAACTGGGGATCCCGTTTTCTGATCCGACAGCAGAAGGACCTGTGATCCAGGAAGCAAATGTAAGAGCACTGTCTGCAGGAACTACCACAGATAAGATCTTTGATATGGTTGTCCGTATCAGAAAGACAGTAAAGATCTCGCTTGTGTTTATGACCTATGCAAATGTAGTATTTTCCTATGGCTCTGAGCGTTTTATCTCCAAGGCTGCAGAGATCGGCATCAACGGTCTGATCCTTCCGGATGTGCCATATGAGGAAAAAGAAGAATTTGAACCGATCTGCAAGAAATATGGTCTGGACCTGATCTCCATGATCGCACCAACTTCTGACCACAGAATTGCAATGGTAGCAAAAGAAGCGACAGGATTTATCTATGTAGTATCTTCCTTAGGTGTTACCGGTGTAAGAAGCGAGATCAAGACAGATATCGGTGCTTTAGTAGAGCAGATCCGTGCGGTCACCGATGTTCCGTGCGCAGTAGGTTTTGGTATCTCTGAGCCGGAGCAGGCAAAGAAGATGGCTGGGCTGTCAGACGGAGCCATTGTAGGAAGTGCCGTTGTAAAACGGATCGCAAAATATGGAAAAGACTGCGTTCCTTATGTAGCGGAATATGTAAAGGAAATGAAACAGGCTGTAAGGGAAGCATAAGGCGCCCCAAAGGCTGCTGCAGAGGGAGAAATCCTTTTGCAGCAGCCTTTTTTTGTGCCAAGTACTGTGATCTGTCACTGAACTATAGACAAATGGTTATAACTGTTATAGATATGATAGATAAGAAACAATCATTGATCGGTACATCTCGCAGATCGTTTTACAGATTATTTATTACAATCATCTTTTAGATCATTTCCAGAAATGTACTGACTGCCCGTGGCATATAGCGGCCCCGTTTATAATAAAAATTCACTTCCCGGAGAGCATCTTTATGATCCAGCTTGTAGTATACCAGGCCTTCATCGTCAGGAACATGGCGCACCAGGGTATCAGAACAGAAAGAGATCCCCATTCCATACCGGGACAGATTGTAGGCAGTGATCTGCTGGTCCAGCTCCAGTTTTATTTTGGGGAGAACATGGGCATTATGGCAGATGCGGTCTGCCCGGGAGCGGGTATCATTTCCGGATTTTAAAAGTAAAAACGATTCATTTTGAAAATTTTCCAGGGGAACCGGCGGGATCCGGGAGTTTAGATGCCGGTTTTCTCTTATATCGGAAGCTGTAAGGGCATAATTTTTCATTTTTTCATTTACAGCCAGGCGGATGGGCACAGCCAACAGCAGGTGTTCTTCACAGAAGAAACTTTTCTGGTAAACAGCCGGATCCATGTTTTTATTGTCAATGAGCAGATCTAAGGAGCCGGAGAAAAGGCGGTCTGTCAGCTGGGAAGTGGTAGCTTCCACCAGATCGACCTGGACCTGGGGATATTGTTCTGTAAAGCGGGATAAAAGAGGCGGGAGCACATAAGAGGCAAACAGATTAGTGCCGCCAATGGCAATGGTACCGCTTTTTAATTCTTTCATATCATTAATATAATTCTGAAATCCAGTTTCCACATCCATGATGATCTCAATGGAACGTATGTATTCTTTTCCTAGTTCTGTCAGCTGGATATGATTGGAACTGCGGTCAAAAATAGGAAAGCCGATCTGTTTTTCTGCTTTTTTAACTGCAGCACTTAAGGAAGGCTGGCTGATAAAAAGATTTCGTGCAGCTTTGGAAAAACTCATTTCTTTGTAAACTTCATAAACATAGTGCATTCCCTGGAACATGGGAGTCCTCCTTGTCCTTGGTATTCATACAGATAATGTATTATAGACATTTATCTATAAGAAGTATGAAATTATAAGTATTTGAAAATATTGTAGCCTGGATCTATAGTAGAGTCAAGAGGATGATTGCGTACAAAAGAACGAAAAAACGGTCACTGATGTACGTATGATAAATGTGGAGGAAAGACATGAGCGAGATCATGAATAATGGAATGAATGAAATAGGAAGTAATGGAATAAAAGGTAATGGAACAGAAGAGAAGAAATACCGCATAGAGCACGACTCTATTGGAGAAAAGGAAGTACCTATTGATGCTTATTATGGGGTACAGACTCTGCGTGCCCATGAAAATTTCTATATTACAGGCTTAAAAATGCATCCGGAGCTGATCAAAAGTGTAGCCCAGATCAAAAAGGCAGCAGCTATTACCAATTTTGAGGTAGGAGAGCTGGATAAAAAGCGTGCTTCTGCTATTACACAGGCCTGCGATGAGATCATAGCAGGGAAGCTTCACGACCAGTTTATTGTTGACCCGATCCAGGGCGGTGCAGGAACTTCCCTGAATATGAACGCCAATGAGGTGATCGCAAACCGTGCCATTGAGATCTTAGGAGGCAAAAAGGGCGATTACAGCCTGGTAAATCCAAATGACCATGTAAACTTCGGCCAGTCTACCAACGATGTATTCCCGTCCTGTGGCAAGATGGCAGCCTTAAAGCTGATCTCTAATGCCCAGGAGCAGTTAAAACGTCTGGAAAAGGCATTAATGGATAAGTCAAAGGAATTTGACGCTGTTATTAAAATGGGAAGGACCCAGCTTCAGGATGCAGTGCCCATCCGTTTAGGACAGGAATTTCATGCCTATGCATCTGCGATCCGCCGCGATATCAAGCGTTTTGACAATGCAAAAGAAGAGATCCGCTGCTTGAACTTAGGCGGAACTGCTATTGGAACCGGCTTGAACGCAGATGTACAGTATTTCCACAGAGTGGTTAAAAACATGTCCACATTGACAGGAGAAGAACTGGTGCAGTCCTATGACATGATTGATGCAACCCAGAACCTGGACAGCTATGCTTCTGTATCCGGTATCGTGAAAAACTGTGCAGTGAATCTTTCCAAGATGTGTAATGACCTGCGCCTTATGTCATCCGGTCCAAGGACCGGTTTTGGAGAGATCAATCTGCCTGCAAGACAGAACGGCTCTTCCATTATGCCAGGAAAGATCAACCCGGTCATCCCGGAGGTTGTAAACCAGGTTGCATTTAATATTATAGGAAATGATATGACTATTACCATGGCAGCGGAAGCAGGACAGCTGGAATTAAATGCCTTTGAGCCGATCATTTTCTATAACCTGTTTGAGTCTCTTGAAACACTGGCATCAGCCGTTAATACACTGGTAGATAACTGTATTGTAGGAATTACCGCAAATGAAGAACACTGCCGTAAGCAGGTGGAGAACAGTATCGGTGTTATTACTGCGATCTGTCCTTATGTAGGATATGAGACAGCTGCCAATATTGCAAAAGAAGCGCTGCGCACAGGCAGACAGGTCCGTGATCTGATCTTGGAAAAGGGACTGATGGATGAAAAACAGTTAAGTACAGTATTAAATCCATACACCATGACAGAGCCGGGTATCCTTGGAAAGGACCCTATGGACCAGCTTCGTTAGATGATCAGAATAAAATTGGGACAAAAATACAAAAAAATACAAAAAAATTAAAAAAGTGCTTGACTAGAACTGGTATTATATGTATAATAATCTTCGCAGTCGCGATTGAGGCTGCGAAGACAAAATAATGGGCTATCGCCAAATGGTAAGGCAACGGACTCTGACTCCGTCATTGTGAAGGTTCGAATCCTTCTAGCCCAGCTAAAGCGCAAAGCGCTTTTAAAAACTTCATATTATAATGGGCTATCGCCAAATGGTAAGGCAACGGACTCTGACTCCGTCATTGTGAAGGTTCGAATCCTTCTAGCCCAGCTAAAGCGCAAAGCGCTTTTAAAAACTTCATATTATAATGGGCTATCGCCAAATGGTAAGGCAACGGACTCTGACTCCGTCATTTTCAAGGTTCGAATCCTTGTAGCCCAGCTTCCAAAATGGTCGGGATTCCTTGAAGAAACAAGGGATTCGGGCCTTTTTGGTCACCATAAGGCAAACGATTATAAAACAGGAAAAACGTGTTTCTAAAGAGTAGAATGTTCGAAATGTGTTCGAGCAGAAGGAGGATTATGACTCAGAGATTAGAACACACGGAATACGGTTTTGTAAAAGACAAGGGACAGTGGAAATGTTACTGCACTGTTCCGTCAGTGAAGATGCCAAATGGTAAGTCATGGCGGCCAAACGCATACGAAAAGACTAAAAAGGCCGCAAGAGAGAAGCTGGAGAGCAAGCTGGAGGCTAAGGCAAAAGAGCTTGCAAACCAAGCAGAACAGCCAAATGAGGCAGTAGAGGACAAGAAGAACGTTTCGAACACTCTTGTCGAACAGTTAAAGACATATGCGAAGTTGAAACAACAAGGTAAGGTCAGAGCGGCAGGGAAGAAGATTAAGACACGCAGTATCAATGACAAGAACGAACTGATACGCAACATGGTAGAACCTTATGAGATTGCAAAGAAGGAAGTAGACCAGCTTACCAGAAAAGATATTGTGGATTGGCTGGACGAACTGAAAACAACGGGTAAGAGCGAGAAGCGCCAGAAGGGTGCGTACAATCTTCTTACAGACTATTACAACAACTACTATTGTCTTGAAATCAATCCAGCCTTTACCAGTCCGGCAGTAGGTTTCCGTTTTGAGGTAAAGAAGAGTAAAGCCGACCCGATGAAGATCATGGACAATGACGAGACAAGGCTATATTTGAAAGCCTGTGAAGAGATGGGTTCTAAGGCGGATATTTTACAGTTCATTCTTTACACTTATTGCAGGGAAGGCGAAGCGGATACACTGACATGGTCAGATTGGAATCAAGATAGTTTAATACATATTCATAAGACATGGTCAAAGGACGAGAATGGAAAGTATTTCGTAGACAAGAAGCCTAAGACACCAGATTCAGACCGCTACATTCATCTCCCTGCACAGGTTCGCAACCTTCTGAACAGTCGTTACGCAGAGGTTGAGGGCACTGACGCAGGTAAGCCGGACGCATGGATATTTCCGGCAATGAAAGACAAGACAAAGCCACTCAGCGAATCAAGTACATACAACCTACACAAGCAAGCATTGAAGCGCGCACGATTGAACATGAGGTTGAGAGTACATGATTTGAGACACAGTGGAATCAGTTTCAACATTCGCAATTCAGAGATAGATTGTCTGTCTGCATTGAGCAAGCAGGCAGGACATAGTTCAAGAGCAATCACAGAATCTATTTATGAGCATGTGCTTGACTCACAACATAAACAGTTAGCAGAAATATCGACACAAATTTACGATACCGTATGCCCGTGGTAAATGATAACAGAGGTGGAACGCAGAAATGCCGACCACCTTTTTTTTCTTGTTTGCAATGAAACCTCAGAAAGATGTGATTCATGGGATTGCGGAAACGGGAGGAGCATCGCCGTGGTGCCTCCGTTTCTCGCAGAGGTAAAGAGTGGAAGTGAAGGAACGTAGTTCCCCGCGGAGCGGGAACTATGTTTCTTTGCTGGAACGAATAAGAAGGAATCAAGAAGCCCTCGGCGCATGAGAGCAAGTTACCATTTGAAAAATGGTATAACTTGCTATACCATTTTGGCAAAAATTGTCTTGACTTCTCACATACTATTTGTGAAGGAGGTAAAGGGATTATGCACGTTGATAAATTTGCGAGAACAGCGGTCGGACATATGCTGAAGCATTATAGCAGAGACGCGGCACATTTTGGAAATGAACAGATTGACCGTTCGCGTTCATGCTTCAATTATAATCTTGCACCAGACAGAGAAAAAGCAGATATTGACTATTATAAAGAGCGGCTTTCTAAAGTGAAGTGTCAGAAACGCGCAGATGTAAAGACCTTGTGTGACTGGATTATTACATTGCCAAAGGTGGATTTTACAGAGCGTGAAGAGGCGAGATTCTTTCAAGAAGCCTATCAATTCATGGCGAAGAGATATGGCGAACAGAATGTTGTCTCTGCATGGGTTCATAAAGATGAGGCAGGACAAGCACATATGCACTTTGCTTTTATTCCGGTGTGCTGGGATAAAAGACATGAGCGTGAGAAAGTATCAGCTAAGGAAGTGCTGACACGGAACGAACTTCGCAGTATACATAAAGATATGTCAAAACATATGGAATACACGTTTGGGCGTGATATAGGGATTTTAAATGGTTCGACTGTGGGAGGCAATAAAACGGTTATGGAACTAAAGACAAAGGGATTGCAGGAAGAGGTAAGCACATTGGAGCAAATGCGAGACAAGTCGATTGCAGACATGGCTCGTCTTATTCAGCGTGTACCTAGCCTTCTTCCTAACATCAGCAGGGCGGTCAAGGTTGCTCTTGGAAAGGAACAGCCACCGCTGGAAAAGGCAGATAGAACACGTGAACGTGTTCGATAGGAGGGTATATGAAAATTACACAACATGAGTTAGAGCAGATCATGCACGAGCAATTATTAAAACAGATACATATCATGTATGACATTCATTTAGAAGATTATGTAGTGCTTCCAGAAGTTCATGAAGAGGTACGCCATAAAAGAAGATATGCAGTTATGGACGGGAAGGACTGGGATATGTTTCTGGATAGTCTTGATAAGGTTTTCTTTGAACTGGATATAGCAAGGAACATTATATCAAAGCTAAAGCCAGTTTACGATAAATATAAAGACGCATATATGGCAGAGAATGACTTCGATATGGATACTTATATACGGGCAGTCTCAACGGATTATGACGCGGATGAGTTTGAGCGTGTAAAGGATATGTTTGAAGATGAATACACAAACCGATTACAAATTGAAGAGGAACCGACACGATAGAAAGAAAGACCCTAAGGGCGTCAGCCCCGCAGGGTCTTTCTGTTAATGATGTATTACTGTCTGTGGATACTACTGCTGCCCGTTTCCATTACGCCAGGAGCAGAGAAGTAAAGACCTCCTTTGTCTGTGTCGGAGATTAAATCAAAACAGGTCCATCCATTCAGACCAATACCAAAATAAGAAAATTTTTCAATATAGGTGTTGCCGTTTACGGTGCGGGTATCTGTCATTGTGTTATCAGCGGCGTTATACACGATCGTATGAGTGGTAACAGTTTTTCCATCACTCCATGTTTCGATATAAGTACCGCTGTAATCATCAGTAGCCTGTGCTTGAGCCGCCGTTGCATTCTCCTGCTTTTTGGCAGTAGCGGTTCCTTTTGTCTGAACAACACCATTTTCTGTCCATGCACCATCTGCATTGACCTTATATCCGTCTGGTGTTGTTGTATTAACCAGAAGATAACCGTTCTGTCCAAAGTAATAGCATTCGGACACACCGTCTTTGTTTCCATCTAACCACTGCCAGGAATTTGCAGGCCATGAACCGTCATCGTTCTGCCACCACCAGCCAGTAGTGTTTGACACCCACTGTCCGGCGAATGCAGGGATACACATGGATAAAGATAATGCAGTTGCGGAAAGTACAGTTAAAAGTTTCTTTTTCATTAGAGGTCTCCTTTGTAGGTTTATTTTGATAAGTGTATTATAGCATTGTGCAATTAATTACACAAGATATTTTACAACTTATAAGAACATAATTGTAATTATATACTCTATATGGGTGATGATTATGGGAACAGTTCGAATCAAGTTAGGTGAATTGCTACAAGAAAGGCAGTTGAGCAAGAATAAATTCGCACAACGGGCAGAATTGGAGCGGACACAACTAAATCGTTACATCAATAACGAGGTGGCGTTGTTAAGCGTTGATGTGCTAGCGAGAATGTGCGCTACCTTAAATTGTAAAATTGAGGATTTGCTGGAATATACAGAAGAGTGAGAAGGAGTCAGAGATGGCTTCTTTTTTTATGCCAGTCAATCAGAAGTCCAGGGCTTAGTATTACCCTGGACTTCTGTGTTTTGTGTCAAAGTCCGGAAAGCCGAGGCTTTATGCGGGTTTCCGGTCAAAATTTTTACACATCAAGGGTGTGCTAACTTCTGTGCAATAAAAATTCACAAAAAATTCACAAGATTTCTTTTGTCAAAGCATTTCAAACCAATCATATTAGTAGTGTAGCAATTTACATCAAATGGTTTTTCAAATGCTTTTTAAAGGAGAAGAATATGAAAAAATATACATATAATCGTTATACACTGCGCTTAGAGGACAGTGTCGCAGAGTACGTGAAGCGTACCGCAGAGGAAAGAGGAATCACACAGACGGACTTTATCAAGGCAGTCCTAGGAGAATACAAGGAGGTACATACACATGGCAAAAGGAAGTAAGGATAGCCGGGCAAGGTCATGGTTTATTGTGTGTCCGAACATAGAGGCGAATGGTGTATGCGGTCTGAACGCGGAGAAGATAGCCACGATGTCCGAGGAGGCGTTGTGCCAGTATGTAGTGGACAGGTGGTCAACGGACAAGCGTTCAGCCGCCTGCCTGTACTGTATTTCAGAGGCAGGCATGAAACACCTTCACATTGTACTGTGCAGTACAAGCGCGTTCACCTTTTCGACCGTCAAGAAGTTTCTGGGAGAAAAGGCACATATCGAGGAGACGATGGGTAAAAAACAACAGGTCGAGGACTACATAAACAAGCGAGGCGCTTTCGCAGAAAAGGGCGAGCGGATTATTGCAAAGGCTCAACAGGGCGAACTGGTTGGGCGGCAGGGCAACCGCAGTGACCTTGAAGTTATACGAAAAGCTATCGACGAGGGAATGACGTGGAAAGAGGTTCGCAGACTCAATGATAAGTATTTTGACAACAAGATGACCACACTGATTAAAAATATGTACTTTGACAAGCGGGACAGGGAGACACCGTTTAAACGCGACGTCCGGGTGCATTGGCTGTATGGACGGAGCGGAAGCGGAAAGACAGGCATTATGTACGAACTGATTGAAAAGTACGGAGAGGGAAACATCTATCTTGTATCGGACTATCAGAACCCATTCGATGGGTATTCAGGAGAGCCAATCATTATCCTTGATGAGTTCCGCGGTCAGTTGCCCTACGCAGTTCTTCTGGGTATGCTGGAAGGATATAAGAAAGAGATTCACTGCCGCTACGCGAATGTACTGGGTTTATGGACAGATGTGTATATAACAACGATTAAGACACCAGAGGAGGCTTACGCAAAGATGATTGACAAGGAAGAGGAGAAGACCGACCCAATCAGTCAGCTTCTGGGACGTATCACAGATGTTAATTACTGTTATCGTGTAAACCGGGCAACAGGAACAAAGTTAGACAGAAACGGAAATCCGGCAGAGTTTTATCGCTACCAGATTAGCGGAGAGGAATATCGAAAACTCACCATGAGGAAAGATATAACCGCAACAGATGAAATTGAAGGCAAGGCATTAGAAGAGTATTTGAGTAAATACGCACAGGCTGGTGATCGGATACAGGCATATTCCAAGGTGGTTAGCGAAAATCCGCGGCTACGAGCATTTGCTTTGTCATCTTCTGAATCTTCTGGGTCGTAAGTTCTTATTGCATATGTGTTGTAGAAGTGATATACTGTGTTTCACAAAACATAAAAAGTGTTCGAAACACAGTGTTCGAACTTCGAAGAGAAATGCTGTTTTTGTTGTAAAATAAGGACATATTGGGTGCTGGTGTGCGGACTCTGACTCCGTCATTGTGAAGGTTCGAATCCTTCTAGCCCAGTTTGAGAGAGTCTTTGATTTCTGAGTTTTGGAAATGAAAGACTTTTTTGTTGCACCTGTAACCGCCCCGTGTTATACTTGGGGAGAAAAGCGGTTATCTATGATAACACATTTATAATAAGAAGAAACACTAAAAAGAAACAGAGGAAATGCATGTATACATTTGACAGCAGGATCCGTTACAGTGAGACAGATGAGACCGGTGCGTTAAGTTTGCTGGGAGTTATCAATTATATGCAGGACTGCAGCACGTTTCAGTCAGAGGATATTGGCCTGGGAGTAGAATATCTGGAAAAAAAGAAGAGGGCGTGGCTGTTGTCTTCCTGGAGGATCGTTATTGACAGATATCCGGTCCTGGGAGAAAGGATAAAAATAGGAACCTGGGCTACTTCTTCTAAAGGAATTTACGGTTACCGTGATTTTGTACTTATGGACCAGGAAGGAAATTACCTGGTAAAGGCAGAGTCCGTCTGGTTTTTCTGTGACACGGAAAAGATGATCCCGGTGCGTGTAATGCCGGAAGATGTAGAAGCCTACGGAGAAGGGAAAGCGCTGGATCTGGGAAAGGCACCAAGAAAGATCGCTGTTCCGGAAAATTATGAAGAGGAAACACCGGTTACTATTGCAGTCCATCATTTAGATACCAACCACCATGTAAATAATGCCCAGTACGTAGATATTGCAAGGGAAGCAGTAACCTGTACGAAAAAGGTAAAAGAGATCCGGGTGGATTATAAAAAGGCAGCTGTTTTAGGGGAAGTCCTTATACCAAGAGTGACGAAAACAGGGGAAGATGAGAGGACCATTGTGTTGGCCGGAGAAGATAAAGAGATCCGTGCGGTGGTCTGGCTTAAGTACGAAGAAGCATAAAAGGAGTATAAATATATGATAGAATTAGGAAAGACACAGGAATTAGAGATCGTGCGCACCAAAGAATTTGGCGTGTACTTAAGTGAGAAAGCAGGAGATGAAGCAGCAGTCCTTCTTCCTAAAAAGCAGGTTCCTGCAGGAGCAAAGATCGGAGATAAGGTGACTGTATTTATTTACAAGGACTCTTCCGACCGTCTGATCGCAACCACAGGTACTCCAAAGCTGGAATTAGGCCAGTGTGCAGTCCTGGAAGTAAAGGATGTGGCAAAGATCGGTGCATTCCTTGACATGGGTCTGGAAAAAGACCTGCTCCTTCCATTTAAAGAGCAGACCCATCCGGTACGCAAGGGAGAAAAATGTCTGGTATGTCTCTATGCAGACAAGAGCCACAGACTGGCTGCAACCATGAAGGTCTACTCTCATATGAGTAATCAGTCTCCGTACAAGGCAGAAGACTGGGTAGAAGGTACTATTTATGAGATTAATGAAAATATTGGTGCTTTCGTTGCAGTTGATAATAAATATTATGGTTTGATCCCTAAAAAAGAGATGTATGGAAAGTACCGCGAAGGAGATACTGTTAAGGCAAGAGTCATGAGAGTCCGCGAAGACGGAAAGTTAGACCTTTGTGTAAGAGAACGTTCCTATGTACAGATGGGTTCTGACGCAGAACTGGTATTAAAGGTGATCGATGAATTTGACGGAGTTCTTCCTTTTAATGATAAGGCAAGACCGGAGACCATTTTAAGAGAATTCCATATGAGCAAGAACGCATTTAAGAGAGCCGTTGGACATCTCTTAAAAGAAGGCAAGATACGGATTACGGAAAAGACCATAGAAAGGGTATAAGAAGTACTCTTAAAATATTGCAGGAGAATATCCGCAGATATAAATATGGGTAGCAGAAAGACAGTTGTGTTTAGCAGCTGTCTTTTGTTTTTAGATAAGGAGGAAACATAAAAATGCAGAAAATATGGAAAGATTACGGTGCCATCACCATAGGGACCATCCTCATTGGTCTGGCCACCAAAAATATTTTTGATCCCGCCAGCATGGTAACAGGAGGCGTTTCCGGTATTGCCATTATTGGTAAGGAACTTTGGAACCTGCCTTTATGGGTCACCAATACGGTTTTAAATATCCCGCTGTTTTTGGCAGGTTTTAAGATCATGGGATGGAAATTTATTAAACGTACATTGTATGCAACAGTGTTACTGTCCGTTGCCTTTTATATCCTGCCGGAAGGTATGTATATAGAAGATGATCTGCTGCTGTCGGCTCTTTTTGGCGGTATCATCACAGGCGTTGGTACAGGTCTTGTACTGGCCGGAGGCTGCACTACAGGGGGAACAGATATGCTGGCCGCTCTGATCCGGGCAAAATTCCCCCATTATTCCGTTGCGCAGATCATGCAGGTATTAGACGGGCTGGTAGTAGTAGCCGGGGCAACCGTATTTGGGATCCGCGCTGCCCTTTATGCACTGATCGCTATTTTCTGTATGGGAAAAGTTGCAGATGGTCTTATTGAAGGAATGAAATTTTCCAAGCAGGTTTATATTATTTCAGATAAATATAAAGAAATTTCAGATGCCATCATGACCCGTATGGGAAGAGGCGTTACAGGTCTTGCGGCAAAAGGAATGTATTCAGATGAGACGAAAAATATGCTTTTTTGTGTAGTTTCCAGAAAAGAGATCGTGGAGATCAAAGAAATTGTATCAGAATACGATCCGAAAGCATTTTTTATCGTCAGTGACGCCCGTGAAGTTTTTGGTGAGGGATTTATTGAAGATAAAAACCAATTAACATAATAACCAAAGTTTTTGAGGCAAACGAAGGAAAACTTTGACAGATACAGCACTTTTTTAATTGAATATACATTTTAGCTAAATTCCAAATTTAGATTTTGTGGATTTACAGTATGGAATAAAAATACGCTTTCCTGTATGATAGAGACAGTTGCAAAAGACCTATATGAACTTCCTAAAAAGCCTGTAAAAGGGCAGGAAGTACATCTATAAATCAGGAGGAAAATAGAATGGCAAGTTTATCACTGAAGAATGTAACCAAGAAATATCCTAACGGATTTGTGGCTGTTAAGGACTTCAATCTGGAGATCGCTGACAAGGAATTCATCATCTTCGTAGGCCCTTCAGGATGCGGAAAGTCAACCACTCTTCGTATGATCGCAGGTCTGGAAGATATTTCATCCGGTGAACTGTATATCGATGGAAAACTGGTAAATGACGTAGAGCCAAAAGACAGAGATATTGCAATGGTATTCCAGAACTACGCTCTGTATCCACATATGTCCGTATATGACAACATGGCATTCGGCCTGAAGTTAAGAAAGACACCAAAGGATGAGATCGATAAGAAAGTACATGACGCAGCTAAGATCCTGGATCTGGAGCATCTGTTAGACCGTAAGCCAAAGGCTTTATCCGGTGGTCAGAGACAGCGAGTTGCCATGGGACGTGCCATTGTCCGCAGCCCTAAAGTATTCCTGATGGATGAGCCTCTGTCAAACCTGGATGCAAAGTTAAGAGGCCAGATGCGTGTTGAGATCTCCAAATTACATCAGAGACTGGAAACAACCATCATCTACGTTACACATGACCAGACCGAGGCTATGACACTGGGTACCAGGATCGTTGTTATGAAGGATGGTGTTGTACAGCAGGTAGACAGCCCACAGAACTTATATGACAAGCCATGCAACAAGTTCGTTGCAGGATTTATCGGCGCACCTCAGATGAACATGATCGATGCCCAGGTAGCTAAGAACGGTTCTGATGTAACTTTAGCATTCGGCGGACATACATTAACTCTGCCAGAAGCAAAGGGCAAAGCACTGGAAGCAGCTGGTTATGTAGGCAAGGTAGTTACCCTTGGTATCCGTCCAGAAGATCTGCATGACGAAGAAGCATTCCTGGCAGCTAATCCAAAGAGTACCTTCCAGGTAGAGATCCGTGTATACGAAATGTTAGGTTCTGAAGTTCTTCTGTACTTTGATATTGACGAAGCTAACTTCACTGCAAAGGTTAACCCACGTACCACTGCAAGACCTGGCGATACCGTAAAACTGGCTATGGATCTGGATAAGGTTCACATCTTTGATAAAGAAACAGAATGCGTTATCATTAACTAATTATTAGCTAATATTCAGAGGAAATAGTGAAAATCCTCTGTAGAAAACGACAGTAAAAAAAGGCAGGAGAGTTTACAACTCTCTTGCTTTTTTTGTTATTTTGCATTAAAATATGAAAATAGGGAAAACAGTAACTCCACCATGATTTATCATGGCAATGTTCATAAATTTTCAATAAGGCGAAAAGGAGAGAGTTGAATGATCTCAAATCAGATACTTCAGACTACATTAGATGGATTAAAAGCAATCACAAGAATTGACTTAGGTATATGTGACACCGAGGGAAAGGTACTTGCTTCTACTTTTACAGATGCGGAAGAATCTGAAAGCTCCGTTCTGGCTTTTGTAGACTCACCGGCAGACAGTCAGGTGATCCAGGGCTATCAGTTTTTCAAGGTGTTTGACGAGCATCAGTTAGAGTACATCTTACTGGCAAGAGGAGCAAGTGATGATGTATATATGGTAGGAAAGTTAGCCGCTTTCCAGATCCAGAACCTGTTAGTTGCATATAAGGAGCGTTTTGATAAGGACAACTTTATCAAGAACCTGCTTCTTGACAACCTGCTGTTAGTAGACATTTACAACCGTGCAAAGAAGCTGCACATTGATACAGATGTAAAGCGTGTTGTATATATTATCGAGACTCACAATGAAAAAGATGTAAATGCATTAGAGACTGTACGCAGCCTGTTTGCCTCTAAGACAAAAGACTTTATCACAGCTGTAGATGAGAAGAACATCATCCTTGTAAAAGAAGTACGCCAGGGCGAGTCATATGCAGAATTAGATAAGACTGCAAACATGATCTTAGACATGTTAAATACAGAAGCTATGACCAAGGTACGTGTAGCTTACGGTACTGTGATCAATGATATCAAGGAAGTTTCCCGTTCTTACAAAGAGGCGAAGATGGCTCTGGATGTAGGCAAGATTTTCTACGCAAGCAAGAATGTGATCGCATACAGCAACTTAGGTATCGGACGTCTGATCTATCAGCTGCCGATCCCTCTGTGCAAGATGTTCATCCGAGAAGTATTTGATGGCAAGTCACCGGACGAGTTCGACGAGGAGACCTTAACTACCATCAATAAGTTCTTTGAGAACAGCTTAAATGTATCCGAAACTTCCAGACAGCTGTATATCCACAGAAATACCCTGGTTTACCGTCTGGACAAGCTGCAGAAGAGTACCGGTCTTGACCTTCGTGTCTTTGAGGATGCTATCACCTTCAAGATCGCTCTTATGGTTGCCAAGTACATGAAGTACATGGAAAGCCTGGACTACTAATTTCCGGTGGTTCTGGCACGTAAGAGGTAAGTTAGAAAATGATAGAAATAAGTCATGTAAGTAAATCTTACGGAAGCGGCAGCAAGGCCATCCGTGACCTGTCTTTAACCATTGATGACGGGGAATTTGTGTTTATCACAGGCCGCAGCGGTTCCGGAAAGAGTACATTGATCAAGCTCCTGATGAAGGAGCTTGATCCTACTAAGGGGCGTATTGTAGTCAATGATATGGATCTTGGGAAGATGCCCCGCAGATATGTTCCCAAATACAGAAGAAAGTTAGGGGTAGTTTTTCAGGATTTCCGCCTTTTAAAGGACCGGACGGTATTTGAAAATGTGGCTTTTGCCCAGAGAGTGATCGGTGTTCCATCCAGGACCATCCGCGAGACGGTTCCCCAGATGCTGCGCCTGGTAGGTCTTTCTTCTAAATATAAGGCATACCCGGGTCAGTTGTCCGGCGGCGAACAGCAGAGAGTGGCTATTGCAAGGGCATTGATCAACAAGCCGGAAGTTTTACTGGCGGATGAGCCAACAGGAAACCTGGACAGCTTCAATACCCATGAGATCATGAACCTTTTGGATGAGATCAACCAGAGGGGAACAACGGTGATCGTAGTAACCCACAGTCAGGAGATGGTTGCGGAGATGAACAAACGGGTCATCACCATGGACCGCGGGGAAGTCATCCGGGATGAGGGCGGAACCAGGAGATAGAAACGGCCTGGAACCGCCGGAAAGGCATAAGAAGTAAATGAGTACATTTTTATATTGCCTGAAACAGGGCGTTATTAATATATGCAGGAATATATGGTTTTCCCTGGCGTCTGTGGCAACCATTTCTGCATGTATTTTTTTATTTTGTCTGTTTTTTGCCATGGTGGCCAATGTACAGCACGGAGCCAGGGCTGCGGAAGAGACAGTAGGGATCTCTGTGTTTTTTGATGAAGGAATGGATGAAGAACAGATCAGGTCCATTGGATCACAGATACAAAGCTGGAGCGAAGTGCGGGAAGCAAGGTATATATCCGCAGAGGAAGCATGGGAGTCCTTTAAAAGTGAATATTTTGAGGGAATGGAAGAGCTGGCAGAAGGTTTTGAGGCAGATAATCCTCTGGCAAATTCCTCCTCTTATGAGATCTATTTAAAAGATATTTCTAATCAGGATATGATCGTAAAGCGGTTAGAAGGTATGGAAGGCGTGCGAAAAGTCCGCTATTCCAGCGCTTTGGTGGCAGGCTTTACAAGCGCAGGAAAGATGATCGGCGCTTTATCTGCTGTGATCATTGGTGTGCTGTTAGCAGTTGCTATTTTCCTGATCAGCAATACCATATCTGTGGCAGCTGCCTTCAGACGGAGGGAAAATGAGATCATGCGCTATATAGGCGCTACGAATTTTATGATCCGGGCACCTTTTATTGTAGAAGGCCTGCTTTTAGGGCTCTTTGGAGCAGTGATCCCTCTGGCTGGAATGACCATTCTTTATAAAAGAGGACTGGTGTATCTGAATACCAATTACCAGATGATCACAGGACTTTTTGAACTGCTGCCTTTAAAACAGATCTTTCCTGTAATGGCAGGTGCAGCTATGGCTTTGGGCGTTGGGATCGGAGCTATTGTAAGCTTTCTGACCATACAGAGACATCTGCGTGTGTAGAGAGGAAGGAACAGATGAAGAACCGAAAAAACAAATTTCTGGCTCTTGGACTGGGGGTCGTTCTTGGCCTTAGCTGTGTATTTTCTTCTTATGCTACCAGTGCGGATCTGAAGGATGCAAAGAAGAAAGTTTCATCTCTTCAGGAGGAAAAAAAGAAGGTCCAGGATACCTTAAAACAGTTAGAAGGGCTGAAATCAGATGCAGCTGCTTATGTAAAGGAACTGGATAAGAAGTTGACTTCCTTAGACTCCGAACTGAGCCAGTTAGAGAAAGATATTTCCGCAAAGGAAGATCAGATCGAGAATACAAAAGCGGAGTTAGAAGAGGCAAAAGCAGTGGAAAAGGAGCAGTATGCTTCTATGAAACTGCGTATCCAGTATATGTATGAAAATGGAAATGTCAGCTTTGCGGACAGCATTATGACCTCTAAAAACGCTTCCCAGCTGTTAAACCGTGCAGAGTATGCCAGCCAGATCGCTACTTATGACAGGAAAATGTTAAAGGAATATCAGGCTACCAGGGAAAAGATAAATCAGAAAGAGCAGGATCTGGAAACAGAACATTCCAATCTGTTAGCACTTCAGGAGTCTACGGAAGCAAAACAGGCTTCTGTAAAGGAGCTGATGAGTTCCAAGCAGAAGGAACTGACCTCTTACAACAGCCAGATCGGTGCGGCTCAGAGTAGTATTGACCAGTATAATGCGGATATCAAAGCCCAGGAAAACCAGATGAAGGCCATTGAGGCAGAGATGAAGCGAAAGGAAGAAGAGGCCAGAAAGAAAGCGGAGGCCCAGAAAAAGACGTATAACGTAACTAATCTTGGGAATATTAGCTTTAAATGGCCATGTCCTTCCAGCGGACGTATCACCTCCGGTTTTGGCGGAAGAAAGTCGCCTACCAAGGGCGCGTCCAGCAATCACCAGGGTATTGATATTTCGGCCAGTACAGGAGCTTCCATTGTGGCAGCTGCCGATGGTACGGTAGTGATCGCTACATACAGTTATTCAGCGGGAAATTATATTATGATCGACCATGGCGGCGGCGTCAGCACCGTTTACATGCACTGCTCCCAGCTTCTTGCAAGTCAGGGACAGAAGGTGAAAAAGGGACAGACCATTGCAAGAGTGGGCTCTACAGGATATTCTACCGGTTCTCATTTACATTTTGGAGTCCGTTCCGGCGGAAGTTATGTAAATCCAAGTAAATATGTAAGCCCATAGGAAAGGGACAGTCCTTTGAAGGGCATTTTGCAGGAAAAAACAGCATAGGCTGTGAATAAGAAAAAGGCACAGGCAGATAGGAGAGCGGAGCAGTGGAAGAACAGGACAGAGAAGAGATCTCAGACAGCATAGATAAAAAGAAAGGGCGAAAAGGCGGCCGCTTCTGGGCGGGGGTCCTTGTAGGTGCCCTGATCATGGCATTGGCCGTTCTTTTGGTAGTAGGTGTATCTGCCGGTATTTATATTACAGGCAGAAAAGTGATCCGTACAGAGCAGTCTTCCGGTACAGGAAATGGTGCTCCGGGTATCACGGACGGCGAAAAGGCAAGCAAACCTGATCTGAAAAAGGTATCCTCAAAAATGCAGATGATACAGAGCATTATCGACCAGGTATTTTTATACGATGAGGATGCCACAGAGGTGGAAGAGTATATTTACAGAGGAATGATGGCAGGTTTAAATGACCCATATTCCGTGTATTATACAGCAGAGGACTATAAAGCGATCCAGGAAAGCACAGACGGAAGCTATTCCGGGATCGGAGCTATGATCAGCCAGAATAAAACGACGGGGCTGTGTACGGTTGTAAAGGTATTTGAAGGTTCACCGGCTCTGGAGGCTGGTATGAAACCCGGGGATATCATATACAAAGTAGGGGATACTCTGGTAGCAGGGGAAAGCCTGGATGTACTGGTAAGTAATTATATCAAGGGTAAGGAAGGCACAGATGTACAGATCACCGTATACAGGGCAGAGTCTGATACCTATGAGGATATGACCATTACCAGACGTAAGATCGAAGTTCCTACTGTAGAGTCAAAGATGCTTGCGGACAATACAGGTTATGTGGCAGTAAGTGAATTTGACGCTGTTACAGTGGAGCAGTTTGAAAAAGCCATTGATGAACTGGAAAACCAGGGAATGAAGCAAATGATCATTGATCTTCGCAGCAATCCAGGTGGTATGTTAGACAGCGCTGTTGCCATGGTAGATTACATTTTACCAGATGACAGGAAAGACTTTGAAAAGGGCGAAGGAAAGACCCTGATCGTGTATACAGCAGATAAAAATGGAAAGGGAGACACCTACACAGCTGCTGACGGACACGAAGTAGATGTTCCTATTGCGATCCTGGTCAATGAGAACTCTGCCAGCGCTTCTGAGGTATTTACAGGGGCTTTAAAGGATTACAAGAAAGCTGTAGTTGTGGGAACCACCAGCTATGGCAAGGGCATTGTGCAGAACCTGATCCCCTTAGGTGACGGATCCGCCATTAAGATCACCACGGCTCATTACTATACACCAAGCGGTTTTGACCTTCATGGAAAGGGAATTACCCCGGATGTGGAAGTAGAGTTAGATGAAAACTTAAAGAGTCAGTCCGTAGTTACACCTGAGGAAGATAACCAGGTGCAGGCGGCAATGGAAGCACTGAAAGAAAATTAAAGAGTATGTGAAAAAGCTGAGGCAGCATAGCAGTCAGATGTTATGCAGACCTTGGCTTTTTTGTAGATAAAACCTATGGAAATCGTATATAAATAGTAAGTAAACAGGCATAAATCAGGTAGCTTTTCTGTCGTGTATTTGCTATAATCAGGTGTGTAGATAGTGTACTATATGCACAAGTATTGACGTTGGGGGGGGGGATAAAGGCATGAAAAAGAAAACAACTTATTATAAGCATTACACGATGGTTACGGGATTATTTATTTTGTCAATGATCCTGGGGATCATGATATTTTTTGGCTACGTACAGTCTTCTGTAAGGAAAAATTCCAGGCAGACCATGATGAACAATGTTTCACGCCAGAGTCAGCATTTACGGACGATCTTAAGCATTCATTACCAGTATCTGAATGAGATCGCGGAAGAGATGGCAAAGGAAGAAGAACTGTTTTCTCAGATCAATCTGGATACTCTGGTTACGATCCACAATAAAACAGATCTGGACCGGGTGGCACTGATCGAAACAGATGGTACGGCTCATTATGATACCGGGGATGTGAAAAATGTATCCCACCGCAGATATTTTAATGAGGCTGTAAACGGGCAGCAGACCTTAAGTGACCCAATAGAGAGCAGTGTTGATAAAGAAGTAAGAGTGGTCCTGGGAGTCCCGGTATTAAAGGATGGGGAGATTGCCGGTATTTTAGGCGGTTCTTATAATGTTACGGCTTTAAGTCACATGATGTTTGATGACCTGTTTGGGGGAAATGGCTACAGCCTGATCACAGATAAAGATGGAAACGTGATCACTTATGACAGAGTGTATTCAGAGCAGGAACAGGAGGTATTTTCCGGCAATATATTTGATTATTTTGATAATTGTCAGATCAGGACAGCTGCAATCCAGGACATTAAGACAGATTTTGCGGCTGGAGAAGAGGGAATTCGTGAATTCCGCTTTTCTGCCGGGAGAAAGCCCTTTTATTATATTGCCTATACCCCTCTTGGGATGAATGACTGGATGATCAGTTATATTGTTCCTGTGAGGGCAGCGGAAGCTTCCTATGACTTTATCAGGGATTATGAGATCATTTTTATCATTGTCTTTGGAATGTTGATAGCATCCATGGTCCTTTTTATTGTTTATAAAAACCGGCAGGAAAAGGCGAGACTGTTAAAACGGGTACAGAGAGATGCACTGACAGGGCTTTACAATAAAAAAACAACGCAGGAGCTGATCGAAAGGTCATTAGAAGAAGGGGAGGCAGAAAGCTGTAACGGCCTTCTCATTATGGATGTGGACTATTTTAAACAGGTCAATGACACCTATGGCCATATTGTAGGTGATAAGGTATTAAAGACATTCGGACATCTTCTTGCAAGACAGTTCAGGGAGCACGATATTGCAGGGCGTATTGGCGGTGATGAATTTATGGTCCTGATCCGGAATATAAATAATGGAAGTATTGCGGAAAACAGGGTGAAAAAGCTGATCGACGAGGTGAGAAGCCTTGAGATACCGGAGATGGATGGAAATGGCATTACCATCAGCGTTGGTCTGGCATTTTCACCGGAACACGGAACAACGTTTATGGAACTGTACCGTCATGCAGATACTGCATTGTATCAGGTGAAGCAGGGCGGCAAAAACGGGTTCAGTGTGTATGAAAAGGCAAATTAAAAGTTGACAAAATTTTTTAAATAGACATATTGACTTACAAAAAAAGCTATGCTATAATCCAACCAATTTAATACTTCAAACCGATGAAGCGGAGATAACGGCTATGATGCCTTCACAGAGAGCCTGAGGTGGTGGAATTCAGGTAAGAAACACATTGTCAAATGGACCGCTGAGGGCGCAGTCAAAAGCGAAGTTCCGGATATTGTCTGGTGCATATGCTGAGTATTCTGCGACGTTGCAGGCAGACGTCATTTGCCGGGGATATAGTTGTATCCTGCTAAGAGCTCGGCTTATACCGTGAATCAAGGTGGCACCGCGGATCATATTTTAGAGAAATTGTATTCGTCCTTGACAGAGTAGTAGTATTCTGTCAGGGGCGTTTTTTGTTTATCCCAATTGTGCATAAGGAGGTCATTCTATGAAGTTTTTTCCGGAATTTGAGGAAGTTAAAAAGATCGCAGCAGATGGAAAATACCGTGTACTGCCTGTAAGCTGTGAAATGCTTTCTGATTTTACCACACCTATTGAAACCATGAAGATCCTTAAAAATGTTTCTACTCATTGCTACATGCTGGAGTCAGCCATGGCAAATGATAAATGGGGCCGGTACACATTTATGGGATATGAGCCGAAAATGGAGATCACCTGCAGGGATGGTGAAATGAAAGCAGGCAGTTTTTCCGTAAAGACAGAGGATCCTTCTAAATTTTTAAGACAGATATTAGCGGACTATAAAAGCCCAAGATTTGACTATCTTCCGCCATTTACCGGTGGTCTGGTGGGATATTTTTCCTATGACTATCTGGGATACAGCGAACCGGCAGTGCGGTGCAAGGTGGAAGATACGGAAAATTTCAAAGATGTGGACCTGATGCTTTTTGACAAGGTGATCGCTTTTGATCACGTAAGACAGAAGATCATTTTAATGGTGAACATGTCTTTGGATGATGTGGAAGTTGGATATAACAAGGCTGTAATGGAGTTAAAGCAGCTGGCAGAACTTCTGAAAAAAGGAGAGAAAAAGCAGGAACCGGGGGGTAAGCTGACAGGAGAAGTTACACCTTTATTTAACAGGGAACAGTATTGTGCCATGGCGGAAAAGGCAAAGCATTATATCCGGGAAGGAGACATTTTTCAGATCGTTCTTTCCAACCGCTTAAGTGCTCCTTTTGAGGGAAGTTTATTAAATACTTACCGGGTACTGAGAACATTGAACCCGTCTCCTTATATGTTTTATTTTTCAGGAACAGATGTAGAAGTGGCAGGTGCTTCACCGGAGACACTGGTAAAACTGGAAGATGGCGTGCTCCATACATTCCCACTGGCAGGAACAAGACCGAGAGGAAAGACGGATGAGGAAGATAAGGCATTGGAAGAGGAGCTTTTAGCAGATAAGAAGGAACTGGCAGAACACAACATGTTAGTGGATCTGGGAAGAAATGACCTGGGAAAGATCAGTAAGTTTGGTTCTGTAAAAGTAGAGAAACTTCATTCCATTGAGCGGTATTCCCATGTAATGCATATTGGTTCCACAGTGCGGGGAGAGATTGATGAGAAGCATGACGCACTGGATGCCATTGAGGCTGTGCTTCCGGCAGGAACCTTATCCGGTGCGCCAAAGATCCGTGCCTGCCAGCTGATCGGGGAACTGGAAAATAATAAACGTGGCATTTACGGAGGAGCCATTGGATATATTGATTTTACAGGAAATATGGATACCTGTATCGCCATCCGTATTGCATATAGGAAAAATGGCAAGGTATTTGTAAGAAGCGGCGCCGGTATCGTAGCAGACTCAGATCCAAAGAAGGAGTTTGAAGAGTGTTTAAATAAGGCAAGAGCCGCATTAAAGGCACTGGAAATGGCACAGGAGGAAGAATTATGATCTTATTAATCGATAATTATGACAGTTTTTCCTATAATCTTTATCAGCTGATCGGTGAGATCAACCCGGATATTAAGGTGATTCGCAATGATGAAATGACAGTGGAAGAGATACGGCAGTTGAAACCGGAACGGATCATCCTTTCACCGGGACCTGGAAGACCGGAGGACGCAGGGGTGATCGTGGATGTGGCAAAAACGTTGGGAAAAGAGATACCGGTTCTTGGTGTCTGCCTGGGCCATCAGGCCATCTGCGCTGCTTTTGGAGCTACAGTTACTTATGCGAAGGAGCTGATGCATGGAAAACAGTCGGAGGTGACGTTTGATACAGAGTCGTTGCTGTTTAAAGGATGCCCAAAGAAGGCGCCGGTGGCAAGGTATCATTCACTGGCAGCGGATCCGGAGACAATGCCGGATGTGCTGAAGGTAACAGCAGTGACAGATGACGGGGAGATCATGGCAGTACAGCATGTGGAATATCCGATCTATGGAGTACAGTTTCATCCGGAGTCCATTATGACACCGGATGGGAAAGGGATGATACAGAATTTCCTGGAACATTGATCGTTCAGCTTTCCTCCTGCGTCAGCAGGGGGATGACGAGAGCGGGAAGAGAGTACAGAATGTTTTGAACGGTTTGAAATTTTTAAAATGAGCAGAATATCAGGAGGTAAGAACGATGATCAAAGAGGCTATTGTAAAGATCGTAAATAAAGAGGATTTAAGTTATGAAGAAGCATATACCGTGATGAATGAGATCATGAGCGGAGAGACTACACCTACCCAGAATGCGGCATTTCTGGCAGCTCTTTCTACAAAAAGTGCCAGAGCAGAGACGACAGATGAGATCGCAGGCTGCGCAGCAGCTATGAGAGATCATGCTACCAAAGTGGAAACAGACATGGATCTGTTTGAGATCGTTGGTACTGGCGGTGATAATGCAGGAAGCTTTAATATTTCTACTACAGCGGCCCTGGTTGCAGCAGCAGGCGGTGTAAAAGTGGCAAAACACGGAAACAGAGCGGCTTCTTCCAAGTGCGGAACAGCGGACTGTTTAGAGGCGCTGGGAGTTAATATTGAGCAGAGTCCGGATCTTTGCAGAAAATTATTAAAAGAAGTGGGAATGTGCTTCTTCTTTGCACAGAAATATCATACTTCCATGAAATATGTTGGCGCGATCCGAAAAGAGCTGGGATTTAGAACCGTATTTAATATTTTAGGACCGCTGACCAATCCGGGAACACCGACCATGCAGCTGTTAGGTGTATATGATGAATATCTGGTTGAGCCTCTGGCAAGAGTTCTGGTAAGTCTGGGAATTAAGCGTGGTATGGTTGTTTATGGTCAGGATAAGTTGGATGAGATCTCTTTAAGTGCGCCGACTACCATTTGCGAGATCAGAGATGGATGGTACAGAACGTCTGTTATTACTCCTGAGGAGTTTGGCTTTGAACGGTGTACAAAGGATGACCTTAAGGGTGGCACACCGGCAGAAAATGCAGAGATCACACGGTCTATTTTAAGAGGTGAAAAGGGTCATAAGAGAAATGCTGTTCTGATGAATGCAGGTGCTGCTTTGTATATTGCAGGGGAAGCAGAGGATATGAAGTCCGGTATTGCCCTGGCAGCAGAACTGATCGATTCTGGAAAGGCACTGGATACACTGGAGAAACTGATTGAAGTGAGTAACGGAGAGGCGGAATAATATGACGATTTTGGATCAGCTGGCGGATCATGCCAGGGAGCGGGTGGCATATGGGAAAGAGAAAGTGGCTGCGGATGAGATGAGAAGGCGGGCCTTTGATCTTGGAAGAGAGGGCAGGCTGGGCAGTTTTGCATTTGAGAAGGCTCTTAAGAAGCCTGGGATCTCGTTTATTTGTGAGTGTAAGAAGGCTTCTCCTTCTAAGGGACTGATCGCACCGGATTTTCCTTATTTAAAGATCGCAAAGGAGTATGAAGCAGCGGGAGCGGACTGCATTTCGGTGCTGACGGAGCCAAAGTGGTTTTTGGGAAGTGATGCTTATTTGAGAGAGATTGCTGAGAGTGTGGGAATTCCCTGCTTGAGGAAGGATTTTACAGTTGATGAATATATGATTTATGAGGCGAAGGTTCTGGGAGCTTCGGCTGTGCTTTTGATTTGTTCTATTTTGTCAAAGGAGCAGTTAAAGGAATACAGGTATATCTGTGATGAATTGGGACTTTCTGCTCTGGTGGAAGCTCATGATGAGGCAGAGGTGGAAATGGCCGTTGAAGCAGGTGCCAGAATGATCGGAGTGAACAACCGGAATTTGAAGGATTTTTCTGTGGATACGGAAAACAGTAGACGGCTTCGCAGCATGATACCGGCAGAGGTGCTTTTTGTATCAGAAAGTGGCGTAAGGGATGAGAATGATGTGAGAAAGCTTCGGGAGATTGGGGCAGATGCAGTTCTTATTGGAGAAGCACTGATGCGGGCTGAGGATAAGAAGGCGAAATTGGCGGCGCTGAGAGGTTAGAAAACGGAATAAGTATGTGTGTTGACAAAGCGGGAGTATAAACAGATGACCAGAGTGAAGTTGTGCGGAATGATGCGGCCGGAGGATATCCAGGCGGTGAATAAGATCAAGCCGGAGTATATTGGGTTTGTGTTTGCAAAGAAGAGTCGCAGATATGTTTCTAAGGAGCAGGCGAAAGTGCTTAAGGAGATGCTGGATCCGGCGGTGAAGGCTGTAGGCGTATTTGTGAATGAGCCGGTGGAAAATGTGGCAGATCTTTTGAATGAAGGGATCGTTGATATGGCGCAGCTTCATGGGGCGGAAGATGAGGCGTATATTTGTCGGCTGAGGGAACTTACTGGCAGAGGTGAAGATACGTTTATTATAAAGGCGGTTCAGGTGAAGTCGGAAGCGGATGTGAAAGCGGGAGAGCAGTCCGGGGCGGATCTTGTGTTGTTTGATGCCGGCGCCGGTGATGGGAAGGTGTTTAACTGGAAATTACTGGAAAATGTGAAACGGCCTTATTTTCTGGCTGGTGGGCTGGATCCGGAGAATGTGAGGGATGCGGTGGAAAGGCTGCGACCATTTGGAGTGGATGTGAGTTCTGGGATTGAGACAGATGGGGTGAAGGACGCTTTGAAAATGGAGCGGTTTGTGGCGAGAGTTAGAAATTGAAATAAATGGTTCCGGGAGTAACTCTTTCTCGTAAGAAACGGCCTTACATATTACTTGTCATTGTCCACTGGCTTTCGACATGCACCTGTTCGCCTGTATCGGACTACGTCCGCTACATTCGGACAGCTGCGCTCAAGATGTGGACAATTGACAAGTAAGATGACGGCCTGTGTATACAAGGAATAACTGAAAAATAAGTGTGATTATTAAAATACCGTCTGGGACAGCGAAGGATTGGATTGCTGCCCAGGCGGTATTTTTATATACTTGTTTTACTTGTCTTCTGGAGTGTGCCACTGCCAGTTGCGGATCTCTTCCAGATCCTGGCCATATTCGGCAATGTACTGTTTGTGTTCTACCAGTTTGTCATTCATCTTCTGGATCAGGAAGGAACCTCTGTTTCCTAACTGTGGAAGATGCATGATGGCGTCTTTTACAAGGTCGAAACGGTCTAACTGGTTCTGGACACGCATATCGAAAGGAGTGGTGATGGTACCTTCTTCCTGATAGCCGTGAACGGATACGTTGTGGTTGTTGCGTCCGTAGGTGAGTTCGTGGATCAGGGTTGGATAGCCGTGGAATGCGAAGATGACAGGGGTATCCTTTGTGAAGATCGCATCATATTCGGCATCGCTTAAGCCGTGTGGATGCTTGGTGTTGGACTCCAGCTTGAACAGGTCTACTACATTGACAACACGGATCTTTAATTCCGGCAGTTCGTCACGGAGAATGGTGACAGCAGCCATTGTTTCCAGGGTTGGTGTATCACCGCAGCAGGCCATGACCAGATCTGGTTCTTCGCCGCAGTCGTTGCTTGCCCATTCCCAGATGCCGATACCCTGGGTGCAGTGCTTTACGGCCTGTTCCATGGACAGCCACTGGCAGCTTGGATGTTTGGATGCAACGATGGCATTTACATAGTTTTTGCTGCGGATGCAGTGGTCAAAGCAGGAGAGCAGGCAGTTGGTATCTGGTGGCAGATACATGCGGACTACGTCTGCTTTTTTGTTTGCAATGTGGTCTAAGAAGCCTGGATCCTGATGGGTGTAACCATTATGGTCCTGCTGCCATACGTTGGAGGACAGGATGAAGTTTAAGGAAGCGATCGGCTGTCTCCAGGAAAGCTGGTTGCATACTTTTAACCATTTTGCATGCTGTGCAGCCATGGAGTCAACGATACGGATAAATGCTTCGTAGCTTGCGAAGAAACCGTGACGTCCTGTGAGCAGATAGCCTTCCAGCCATCCTTCACACATATGCTCACTGAGCATACTGTCCATGATACGTCCGCCTCTTGCCAGTTTGTCATCGTCATCTTTTAATTCACCGTTCCAGTCACGGTTTTCTGCCTCAAATACGCGGTAAAGACGGTTGGACATGCTTTCGTCGGGTCCGAAGATACGGAAGTTTTTGTTGTCCTCATTTAAGCGGAAGATGTCACGGATGTATCCGCCCAGTTCGATCATATCCTGGGCTTTGGTCTTTCCGGGTTCTACAGGAATTCCGTAGGTTCTGAAATCTGGCAGACGCAGGTCTTTTAAGAGAAGTCCGCCGTTTGCATGTGGGTTTGCGCCCAGTCTTGCATTTCCCTTTGGAGCCAGTTCGGCTAATTCCGGGATCAGACGGCCTTTTTCGTCAAACAGTTCTTCTGGATGGTAGCTTCTTAACCAGTCGTTTAACAGTTTTAAGTGTTCTTCCGGATTTTCCATGGAGATCGGCACCTGATGAGCACGGAAGGAACCTTCGATCTTCTGGCCGTCTACTACCTTTGGTCCGGTCCAGCCCTTTGGTGTACGAAGAACGATCATAGGCCACTTTGGACGTTCTGCATCTCCTGTTTCACGGGCATGTTTCTGGATGGCTTTGATCTCTTCGATAACGGTATCCATGGTTTCGGCCATCTTGCGGTGCATGGTCATTGGATCGTCGCCTTCTACGAAGTATGGTTTCCAGCCACAGCCTTTGAAGAAATCTTCAATCTCATCATGTGGGATACGGGAGAAGATGGTCGGGTTGCTGATCTTGTATCCGTTTAAGTGAAGGATAGGAAGAACAGCGCCGTCTGTTACAGGGTTTAAAAATTTATTGGACTGCCAGGAAGTAGCCAGTGGGCCGGTTTCTGCTTCGCCGTCACCTACTACAACGGTAGCGATCAGATCCGGGTTATCGAATACAGCACCGAAAGCGTGGGCAATGGAGTAACCTAATTCGCCGCCTTCGTTGATAGAACCTGGAGTTTCAGGAGCACAGTGGCTTGGCACGCCGCATGGGAAGGAGAACTGCTTGAACATTTTCTGCATTCCTTCTTCGTCCTGGCTGATGTTTGGATAGATCTCGCTGTAGCTTCCATCCAGATAGGTATTGGCAATCAGGAAGTTGCCGCCGTGTCCAGGTCCGGATAAAAGGATCATGTCCAGGTCATAACGTTTGATCACACGGTTACAATGTACATAGACAAAGTTCTGTCCAGGTACAGTTCCCCAGTGACCTACGATCTTTTTCTTGATCTGGTCAAGGGATAATGGCTTTTTTAAAAGCGGATTGTCTAACAGGTAAAGCTGTCCTGCAGACAGGTAGTTGGCTGCCCGCCAGTATGCGTTCATTTTTGTAAGCATTTCCTCACATAAAGGCTGCTTTTCAAGACATGTGCCGGTGTTGTTTTCCATGATGTTGCCCCTTTCAAATGCACGTTATTTTTTTCACATATAATATGCCACGAATAAAAAGGGTTGTAAAATAGCAAAAATGTATTATATTCATATCAGAATGGTATGGAAAGGCGCAAAAGAAAAACAAGCGGCGCCTGCAAGGCGACATTTGTTTTTCTTGCGTCATTCACGAACGGACCGTCTGCGTCAGCAGACAGATGAGCGCGTTAGCGCGTGTCCGTGAGTCGAAGCTAGCTAGATAGAAGGGACATTAGTTATGACATCTAATTTTGAATACTACAGGATTTTTTATTATGTTGCAAAGTATGGAAATCTGACCAGGGCTGCATCTGCCCTTAATACCAGTCAGCCGGCGGTAACAAGGACCATACATAAGCTGGAGGATGATCTGGGGTGCCGGTTATTTATCCGCAGCAAGATGGGGATGGAGCTGACGGCAGAGGGACAGCAGTTTTTTGAGTATGTTTCAGCAGGCTGCGCCCAGTTTTTTAAAGGGGAAAGTGATCTGAAGGACAGGCTGAGCCTGGAAAAGGGTACGATCTCGATCAGTGCCACAGAGACAGCCCTTCATTGTTATCTGTTTCAGGCAATGGAGGAGTTTAGCCGGAAGTACCCGAAGGTCCATTTTCAGATCTTAAATAACAGTACCAGGGACTCGATCCAGGCAGTTCGTGATGGTAAGGTGGATATGGCAGTGGTTTCGTCTCTTCCTTTGCATATGGGGGATCCATTGAAAATGAAAGTGCTTCGCAGCTATCGGGAGATTTTGATCGGAGGCCCCAGATTTGAGCAGTTAAAGGGACGGAAATGTTTTTTGCGGGAGCTTTCAGATCTGCCGTGGATCAGCCTTACTTCCGAGGCGATCAGCCGTAATTTCCTGAATTCCTATTTTTTGCAGTATGGCCTGACATTTTCACCGGATCTGGAACTGGCCACTACGGATCTGATCCTTCCGGCAGTGCGCCATAATCTGGGAATTGGTTTTATACCGGAGGAGATTGCAGCGGAAGACTTAAAAGCAGGTGTTGTATTTGCCATTGATCTGGAAGAGGCATTTCCGGAAAGGAATGTTCTTATGATACGGGACAGCGAGTATCCTTTAAGTGTGGCAGCCAAGGCATTTCAGAAGTTTGCGCAGGAAAGGGAATAAGAGCAGATGGTTGCTGCAAAATGAAACATTCGCGAAAGAAAAATCGCGTCCTGTTCTTGGAAAAATGAGAGAAATGGAGTATAATGAGAAAATATAAGCAGTAAAGTGTTTCAAATTGCTTCAGGATTATATTCAACAGGAGGGCATGACCATGATTCGTAAAGACAACGTTCTGGAAGTGGAACATTTAGGCGGAGGTAAGGGAACAGCGTATGTTCATCATATTGTATCTAAGGAGGAGCTGTTAGGACACGGCAGACTGTATGCTAAGGTAGTTCTTCCTCCAGGTGCAAGTGTAGGCTGGCATCAGCATGTACATGATACTGAGCCATATTATATTTTAAAGGGCGAGGCAGATTTTATTGATAATGACAAGTCTGTGACCAAGGTTGGCCCTGGTGACTGCTGTATTATTGAAGTGGGACAGTATCACAGCATTGAGAATAATTCAGACTCTGATGTAGAGTTTATGGCTCTTATTTATAATGAACCAGGTTATCTGAATGACAGAGATTAATAGAAATGATTTGAGCCAAAGATGTGGATCTGGCAGTTGATGTTTGAAAATTTTTATAGTATACTGTGGAACGTTCATCGGAGGGCAAGTTGTTCTTTAGAAACAATAGCTGGATAAGATGGCGGGCTGAGATGCCTGCTTCTTATCCGGCTTTTTTAATGTGAAAAAGGAGAAAATGTACAATGGAGAGAAATACGACATTTACAGAAGGGAAGATCTTACAGCCTCTTATTTTGTTTGCCATGCCAGTGTTGTTTGCGCTGTTTTTGCAGGCTATGTACGGCGCTGTGGATCTCCTGGTTGTGGGTAAGTTTGCGTCTTCTGCGGATGTATCGGCGGTGTCTACAGGTTCTCAGATCATGATGACTTTGACTAATCTGATCAGCTGTTTTGCTATGGGAACCACGGTGCTTTTAGGACAGCTGATCGGCTGCGGAAAGAAGGAAGAAGGGGGAAAGGCAGTGGGAACGGCCATGGTGATGTTTGCTGGTATTGCATTGGTCATGACTGTCCTTCTGGTGTGTTTTGCACCTCAGATCAGCAGTATTATGCATGCTCCAAAGGAGGCTTTTGACAAGACGGCTGCTTATGTAAGGATATGCGGCTGCGGTATGATCGTTATTGTTGCTTATAACCTGATCGGTTGTATTTTCAGGGGAATCGGGGACTCCAAAATGCCGCTTTTTACAGTTGCGATCGCCTGTGTTTGTAATATTGCAGGAGATCTGGTGCTGTGTGCCGGTTTTCATATGGGAACTACAGGAGCGGCCTGTGCTACTGTTTTTGCCCAGGTGGTCAGTGTGGTGGTATCTTTTGGGTTTATCAGAAAGAAACAGCTGCCATTTGTATTTAAGAAGGAAAATGTGCGGATCCATAAGGATTTGCTTAAGAAAATGGCGGGCCTTGGAGCGCCGATCGCATTACAGGATCTTCTGGTAAGTATTTCGTTTCTTATTATCCTGGCGATCGTAAATTCCATGGGAGTGACCGCTTCTGCAGGTGTGGGAGTGGCTGAGAAAGTTTGTGCTTTTATCATGCTTATTTCATCTGCTTTTATGCAGTCTATGTCTGCTTTTGTGGCCCAGAATTATGGCGCAGGAAGGATGGACCGGGCAAAGAAGGCCCTTTATAATGGGATCGGACAGACCAAATTTGTTATGTTACAGGGAATTGCCGGGGCTTTTGGAGTTCGTGTGCCTGTATCTTATCTCATGAGCATCCGACCGGATACTTCTTTATTTAAAATCGGATTGGCAACGCCTATGTCATCTGTTGTGCAGCTATTGCTTTGCCTTGGATTTATGGTTATACTGAACAGGAGAGCCAGAAAAGGAGAGATCCGATAAGGAAGACTGGCAAAATATTTTCGCAGGAAAGGAGAGCGCAGGATGAGAGAAATTCACTGGGCTGTACTGGGAACAGGTGTGATCGCCAATGAAATGGCAACGGCACTGGAAAAAAATGGAAAAAAGCTTTACGCAGTAGGAAACAGAACCTACGAAAAGGCTGTAAAGTTTGGAGAAAAATACGGGATCAAAAAGGTGTATACGGATTTTAATGAAATGTTCACAGATCCGGAGGTGGATGTGATCTATATTACAACGCCTCATAATACCCATATCCAGTTTATGAAAAAGGCCATTGAGAACGGAAAACATATCCTGGTGGAGAAATCTATTACTTTGAACAGTAAGGAACTGGATGAAGCTTTGGAGCTGGCGAAGGAAAAGGGGGTTATTGTTGCCGAAGCCATGACCATTTTCCATATGCCGGTCTATAAAGAATTGAAGAAGATTTTGGAGTCCGGAAAGCTGGGAAAAGTAAATCTGATCACCATGAATTTTGGAAGTTTTAAAGAATATAACATGGAAAACCGTTTCTTTAACCGGAACCTGGCTGGGGGTACCATGCTGGATATCGGCGTGTATGCTCTTTCTTTTATCCGGTGGTTTATGGACTCCAAGCCGGATCAGTTATTGTCCCAGATGAAGGCGGCGCCTACAGGGGTAGATGAGCAGGCGGGGCTGCTTCTTACCAATAAGGAAGGACAGATGGCTACCGTGATGCTGTCCCTGCACTCCAAGCAGCCAAAGAGAGGCATGGTATCCTGCGAAAAGGGCTATATTGAAGTCATGGAATATCCAAGGGCCTGGGAGGCGAAGATCGTGGACGCAGAAAGCGGAGAGGTGCAGGTGATAAAGGCCGGAGTTCATGAGGATGCACTGGCTTATGAGCTTTCTGATATGGAAAAGGCGATTGCCGGGGATGTTTCCTGTATGCATCTGGACTATACAAAGGATGTAATGGATCTGATGACGGAGTTTAGAAAGTCCTGGCATTTTACGTATCCTGAGGAAGAATAACAGATAAATTGTTTACAGGAGGTTGCATTAATGAGTTTTTTAGATCTTTTAAAGCATAGACGGAGTATCAGACAGTATAAAGAGGAAGCAGTTTCTAAGGAGGCACTGGAGGCCATCGTTGAGGCAGGTCTGCTTTCTCCATCCGGACGAAATATCCGTCCATGGGAACTGATCGTAGTACAGAAGAAAGAAACACTTGAAAAAATGTCTGAGTGCCGCGTGGGTTCTGCAAAAATGCTGGCAGGCGCGTCTGTTGCGATCGTTGTGATCGCAGATCCGGAAAAGACAGACGTATGGACAGAGGATTGTTCCATTGTTATGTCCAACATGCACAACATGGCCCACGACCTGGGGCTTGGAAGCTGCTGGATCCAGGGACGTTTAAGACAGGCACCTGATGGAAGAACAACGGAAGAATATCTAAGAGATATTTTAGGTTATCCAAAGGAATATTGTCTGGAGGCGGTCTTATCGATCGGTGTACCGGCAGTGCATCCGGAAGGCCGTAAGTTATCTGAAGTTCCAGAACATAAGGTACATTTTGAAATGTATGGTAAATATGAAAATATATGAAGTAAAAGAGCGCACAGAATTGTTGATGGAACAGCTTTTAAAGGTGTGGGAAGAGTCGGTGAGGGCAACTCATCAATTTCTTTCTGAAAAAGAAATTGAGAAGATAAAAGAGTATGTCCCACAGGCATTAGCCGGTGTACAGAGCCTGGTTATTGCGGTCAATGGTTCAGGTGAGCCAGCTGCATTTATGGGGATAGAAGACCACCGCCTGGAAATGTTGTTCCTTTCCCAAAAAGAAAGAGGAAAAGGCCTTGGAAAACAATTGCTTTTATACGGGATCCAGAATTACGGGATAGAGGAACTGACTGTAAATGAGCAAAATCCTCAGGCAGTTGGCTTTTATGAGCATATGGGCTTTGAAACATACAAAAGGACAGATATGGATGAGGAAGGAAATCCCTATCCCCTTTTGTATATGAAGAGAAATGATGAAAGGGTATAGGAGACAGAGCAATGACTGAGTGGGAAAAGGCGCAAAATGGCTATCTGTATGATGCAAATTACGATAAGGAGATCATAGAAGCAAGAACACGCTGTGCGGATCTGTGCTATGAGTTTAATAACTGCAGGCCATCAGATACTGAAAAACAGCAGAAATTACTGGGACAGATCCTTGGAAGAATGGGAGCAGATCCGGTGATCACAGCTCCCTTTTACTGTGATTACGGTTTTAATGTTTCTATAGGAAAAAATTTTTATACGAACCATAATGTTACCATACTTGACTGTGCAAAAGTTACTTTTGGGGATAATGTATTTATTGCGCCCAACTGCGTATTTTCTACAGCCGGACATGCTATTGACAGTGAACAGAGAAGTAGGGGACTGGAAATTGCACTGCCAATCACAGTAGGAGATAATGTCTGGATCGGAACCAATGTATCGGTGCTACCGGGAGTAACCATTGGAAGTAATACGATCATTGGCGCAGGAAGCGTTGTGAATAAGGACATTCCGGATGGTGTGATCGCAGCAGGCAACCCCTGTAAGGTGATCCGCAAAATAACAGATGCTGATAAGAAAAAATATCCTGTGTTTGAGGGATAGATGAGTTTGTTACAGGATAATGCTTTTTAAGCATAAAAAACCATGTAATATAAGTATTAGACATAATAAAAAAAAGAGTTATATAATAAATGTGCAGGATAGAAGTGAAAGGTCCTGCACATTTTTCATTTTATTATTTTTCACTGTTAAGCATAACAGTAGGAGGTTTTAGCCATGAAAAAAACATTAGTAGCATATTTCAGTGCAAGCGGAACAACCAGAAAAGTAGCAGAGATGATCGCAGAAGCAGGAGATTGTGCGCTGTATGAGATCACACCAAAGGAATTATATACAAATGACGATTTGAACTGGATGAATAAGAAATCCAGAAGCAGCGTGGAGATGAGCGATAAGAAGATCCGTCCACAGATCACAGATACAGATGCTCATATTGAAGAATATGATACTATTATCCTGGGATTTCCGATCTGGTGGTATGTGGCACCTACCATTGTAAATACATTCCTGGAGAAATATGATTTTTCCGGTAAGAAGATCGTGCTCTTTGCAACATCCGGAGGAAGCGGTTTTGGCAATACAGTAAAGGAATTAAAGCCATCTGCACCGGGAGCTGAGATCGTAGAAGGAAAGCTTTTAAACAGAGCCAACAAGCAGGAAATTGAAAAGTGGGTAAAGTCCTTATAATTAAAAATTTATCATACAGATAAGGAGAGACAGAAAGATGAAAAAAGTAGTTCAGACAGCAGGAAGAAATGCATTAGGAACTTTTGCTCCTGATTTTGCACATTATAATGATGATATCCTTTTCGGAGAAAACTGGAATAATCAGGACATTGATCTGAAAACAAGAAGCATCATAACCGTAGTAGCTTTAATGGCATCCGGTATCACAGACTCTTCTTTAAAATTCCATTTACAGAATGCAAAGGCTCATGGCGTAACCCAGAAAGAGATCGCAGCCGTTATCACCCATGTTGCTTTTTATGCAGGCTGGCCAAAGGGCTGGGCTGTATTTAATCTGGCAAAGGAAGTATGGGCAGATGATGAAGGCGACCTTCCATACGAAGATGAGGCAATGAGAGCCCACGCAAAAGAAATGGTATTCCCCATCGGTGCGCCAAATGACGGTTTTGCCCAGTATTTCTCCGGAAAGAGTTTCCTGGAACCTGTATCTACCAGCCAGGTTGGTATTTTTAATGTAACTTTTGAGCCAGGCTGCCGCAACAACTGGCATATCCATCACGCAAAGAGCGGTGGCGGACAGATCTTAGTCTGTGTAGCAGGCCGTGGATATTATCAGGAAGAGGGAAAAGAAGCCGTTGAAATGAAACCAGGCGACTGCATCAATATTCCTGCAGAAGTAAAGCACTGGCATGGCGCAGCACCGGACAGCTGGTTCAGCCATCTGGCTGTTGAAGTACCAGGTGTTGAGGGCTCTAATGAGTGGTGCGAGCCTGTTTCTGATGAAGAATATGGTAAACTGAAATAAACCACAAAAAAAGAAACAAAAATAAGGCCGGAAATCCGCTGTGGATCTCCGGTCTTGGTTATTTCTGAAATAAATGGGACATTTCATATGCGCGTTTTTCTTAAAAGATAAACTGGATAAGAAGCATATAGCAAACCGTACCGCCTGCAATAGACAACAACATTTGTCTTTTCCACAGGTGCAGTCCAACTGTCAGAAGAATTGCAATCAGCTCCGGTAACCCATGACTGCCCTGCAGTAAGGAAACATGTCGCAGGCAGTAGATTACCAGCATGGAAAAGATCGCGCCAGGCAGTACTTTTCCTAAATATTGAATGTATGGCGGCGTAGGACGTTTGGAACTGAAGACTGCAAATGGCAGAAAACGCGTCAGCATAGTTCCGAGAACACACATAGCAATGGTAATGATCTGTTGTGATAAAGTCATGCTGCATCCACCTCTTTTCTCTGGTCCAGGGTTTTTCTAAGAATTGTTAAGGCAACTAAAATACAGATCATGGTAGGGATCAGAAAATTATCTGCGCCGAAGAGCAGCAGGCAGCCGATACTTGCCCCAAGGCCGATCCACTCGCTGATGTGGTGTTTTTCTTTCAGCCATTGTTCCAGGAAGATAACTGTAAACATTGCTGTCATGACAAAATCCAGCCCATCGGTGTTAAATTTTAGCAAACTGCCTACAAGCCCGCCGATGGTCGCTCCGCTGAACCAGTAAAAATGGTTGAGAAGTGTGGTAAAGAAATAAAACCAGCTGCGGTCAACATCAGCAGGTATGTCCGCTGTATAGTTGATACTGAATGTTTCATCACACATTCCAAAAATCAGGTAAGGTTTTTTCCAGCCCATTCCTTTAAACTTGTCCAGCATGGCAATTCCGTAAAACAGATGGCGTGCCTGGATCATCAATGCCATGATAAATGCCTGTACCGGGGCAAATGGCGCAAGCAGCATACTGACTGCTAAAAATTCCAGACTGCCGCCGAAAATAGTCAGGCTCATTAACATGGGATACCAAAAACGGAAGCCGGATACATTCATGTAAATACCATATGTCATCCCAAGGAAGCAAAAGCCGGCAAAAATCGGTATTGTATGAGGAAATGCACATTTGAATGCCTTTGTTATAACTTGTCTTTTGTTTTGCATAAAAACCTCCTGTATTAAAATCCGCCTGATCAAGAGTAACATTGTTTATGAAAACATTCAATGATATAATTGTAGGTATTAAAAAATGGGCGAAGGCAAAAGAAATAAAAAGAGGAGTTTATATGGATTTAAGAGTATTGCGCTATTTCCTGACAGTGGCAAAGGAACAAAGTTTTACCAAAGCTGCCAAACAGCTGCATATTACCCAGCCTACACTTTCCAGGCAGCTGGCTGCTTTGGAGGCAGAACTGGGAGTGACTCTTTTTGACCGGGGCGGACATGGGATCACTCTTACCAATGAGGGGATCCTTCTTAAACGCCGTGCGCTGGAAATGGTGGATCTGGAAGATAAGATCGCCAGTGAATTTAAAGGCAGTGACGGGATCGTAGAAGGGACGATCACCGTAGGCTGTGGGGAATTTATGGCTGTGGAGATCTTTGCCCGGATATGCAAGATCTATAAAGAAAAGTATCCTATGGTCCGTTTTGCCGTGCATACAGGTACCGCAGATACTGTTTTTGAAATGATGAACCGTGGACTGGTGGATATCGGCCTGTTTTTAGAACCTGTGAATACAGAAGGTCTGGATTACATCCGGATCCAGGGAAGTGATCATTGGATCGTAGGAATAAAGCCGGATGATCCCCTTGCAGAGAAAGAATATATTACAAAAGAGGATCTGATAGATCTGCCTTTGATCCTTCCGGAACGGCTGACAGTCCAAAGTGAGCTTGCCAATTGGTTTGGAAAGGATTTTAACCGGTTAAATATTGCATTTACAAGCAATCTTGGGACCAATGCCGGGGTAATGGCATTGTATGGGCTTGGATATCCTGTTTCCGTGGAAGGAGCAGGCAGATACTGGAGATCGGACCTTCTGGTCCAGAAAAAACTGTATCCTGAGATCAAAACCAGCACTGTGATCGCCTGGAGAAGAAATATCCCCTATTCCACAGCCGTAAGTAAGCTGATCGAGGAGATCAATGGATTTAAGATACACATGTAATATGTAAGAAAATAGTAAGTTCCTCTTTCTTGTCAGAAAACAGGATCGTTATCTATAATGATCATAGATAGAACATTGAGAAAACAGGACTGTTTTGCGGAAAGGGGATGGGGACATGAAGGAAAAGAAACGGGTCTGGTTTACTTTTAATTTGTGTGAGGCAGATGCATTTGAGCAATATCTGGAGAAAATGGCACTCCAGGGCTGGTTTTTAGAAAGCGTTGGTGGTGCTGTGATGAGATTTTACAGGGCACAGCCGGAAAAACGAAGATATGCCGCCCTTCTGGTACCGGAAAGCTCTTCCCTTATAGGCGCAGATGACTGGAAAGCAGAGCAGTTGCGGGAGCAGTGCGAGGAAGCAGGCTGGATTTTTCAGTGCAACAGCATCTACTGGCAGATATTTTATACAACAGATGATGCAGCAAAACGAAGGGGCGATATGGAGAAAGAGAGACAGTTTCAGATCCAGAAAGCCCTTTCCTGGAACTGGTCGGTGAAATTTTTCTATCCTATCTTGGTTGTATTAGAAATATGGGCTGTGTATCAGTATCTGCAAAATCCAGGGAAACTGTTTGCAGATCCCATGCAGCTTCTTTTGACTCTGCTGCTGACAGGTATGATCATTTCCTGGGCAGCGACGTATATACGGCTGTTTCGCTGGAGTCATGGAAATATGGCGGCCATAAAGAAGGGAGAGCCTCTTACGGAACAGGATCTTAAACGGACCCTGAAATGTAAAAAGTATACTTTTATGGGAGATGGGATCCTGATACTGGGAGTTATAGCGCTGGCATTTCTTTCTTCCATGGAGGCTCTGATCAGCTTTATACTTTCCTCCACCCTCATTGTACTGATCGCCCTTTTCGTAAGAAAATGGGTAAGGGAAAATGGAAGTGGAAGTAATAGAGATGACTGGATGACCTATCTGGTTGGAGTTGGGGTTGCCTGTATGATCCTTATTCCATTGTGCAATGGGGCTGCAACGCATTTTTTTAGCGAAGAGGAACCGGACACCGGGAGAAAACAGACGATATTGGCAAGTTATGAAGAAGGTGATCCCAGTGGAAAAAGCATTGACAGACCTATAGGCGTTACCGTGTATACAAGTCCTATTCCCTGGATCATCAACAAAACCAGCAAATGTTATCCCAAGGATATGACAAAACTGTGGGATTGTACCAGGCAGGAGATTCCGGCGGAGATCGGAGCGCTTCCAGAGGATATGGAAGTGTCCTGGTACCGGTATATGGTCCGCAAAGACGGGATAAGATCCGGTGGTCAAGAAGGAAACGATCCTCAAGAGGATGCATATGAGGCAGAACCGGCAGTGGATGAAGTGATATTAAAAGATAAAAGGCGGTTAGTGGTGCTGGATTATGGCGGTGGAACGGATTTAGATGGAATAAAAGAGGCAGTAGATGCTTTTAAGGAGGGAAATATACAATGAGTAAAGTTATAATAGCAATAGTTGCAATGTTTGCCTTAATGATTTTCCCAGGCGCAGGATTTTGGAACTTACTTTCCAATGTAGTCGGCGGAGGTGTAGCTGAGTCCTTTTTATATCCCATTTACGGAGGTCTTATCCTTTTAGCAGGGTTTGTAGTGGGATGTACGGTGCTTATTTTGGAAGAGATACAGTCATTAAAAGAAAAAATCGATGATTTATCAAATAAATAAATTGAAAAAATAAAGTCTTGTGAGATAATATTATATAAAACAGAAAGTATATCAGAAATGATGGAGGAATTGTTATGAACGAGATTATGAATGTTATGAAAGAACGCCGCAGCATCCGCAAGTTTAAACCGGATATGCCATCTAAAGAGGATTTAAACCAGATCATAGAGGCTGGTCTGTATGCAGCAAGCGGTATGGGAAAGCAGGCAGCGATCATTGTTGCTGTTACCAATAAGGAACTTAGGGATAAACTGTCAGAGATGAACCGCAGGATCGGAGGCTGGGAGGAAGGATTTGATCCTTTTTATGGTGCACCGGCGGTCCTTGTTGTGCTGGCTGACAAAAACTGTCCGACCCATGTGTATGACGGAAGTCTTGTAATGGGCAATATGATGCTGGAAGCGAAAGCCTTAGATCTTGGAAGCATCTGGATCCACAGGGCGAAAGAAGAATTTGAACTGCCGGAGTATAAGCAGTTGTTAAAGGACCTGGGTGTAGAAGGCGAATGGGAAGGCATCGGCCACTGTGTAGTTGGCTATGCAGATGGCGATCTTCCAAAAGCAGCGCCGAGAAAAGAAAATAGAGTGTTCTGGGTAGAATAAATAGTGTTCCGTACATTTTTATGACCACGAAACAGATGGGGAACAGAAGATGCAGATAATAGGGATCGATATTGGGACAACGACCATCAGCGGTGCAGTTTTAGAGTATGAAAACGAAAAAACGGTAAAATTACTGGAAGCAAAAACCATAGAAAATGGCGGTTTTATGCCAACTGCCAATGAATGGGAAAAGATCCAGGATGCCGGGGCGATCGTTAAAAAGGCTGAAAAACTGTTGGATGATCTTTTAGATAAATACCCGCAGACAGAGCGGATCGGTCTTACCGGACAGATGCATGGGATCGTATACATAGATCAGACGGGTACATGTGTCAGTCCTTTGTATACATGGCAGGATGGCAGAGGAAGTCTTTGTGAAAAAGGGCAGTGTTCTCTGGTCCAGGAGATCAAAGAAAAATGTGATCTGGAGGCAGCATCTGGATATGGACTGGTTACTCACATTTGCAATTTAAAACATGGGCTGGTTCCGGAAAGGGCAGTTGGTTTTTGCACCATTATGGATTATTTTGGAATGTGTCTTACTGGCCGGAAAAAGCCACTGGTACATGTAAGCAATGCAGCGGGCTTCGGATTTTTCGATGGTCGGAACATGAAATTTGAAACAGAAAAATTAAGCAAAATGGGAGTAAAGGAAACCTGGCTTCCTGAAGTATGTACAGGGATTGAAAAGCTGGGACTTTACAGAAATCGCCAGGTAACTACTGCCATAGGAGATAATCAGGCCAGTTTTCTCGGGGCAGCGGGAAAAGAAGAAAATACCCTGCTGGTCAATATGGGAACAGGCGGCCAGATCTCGATCCTTTCAGATCAGTATTTTGCAGAAAAGGGGATCGAAGCCAGGCCATTTCTGGATGGAAAATACCTGTTGGTGGGATCTTCTTTATGCGGCGGAAAGTCCTATGCACTGCTGGAACAGTTTTTCAGAAGGGTCGTAAAGGCTGTTACAGGAGAAGACAGCTCTCTTTATCCGGTGATGGAACAGTTTGCAAAAACAGGAAAAGAACAGAGCAACAGGATCTCTGAAGATAGAAAACTTAAGATCAGGACAACCTTTGACGGCACAAGAACAGATCCAAAAAGCAGCGGAAGCATCCAGGGTTTAACGTCTGACAATTTTACTCCTGAAGCGTTCACCTATGGAATACTGGAAGGTATGGGTGATGAATTATATCAGATGTACAGGACGATCAAAAATGGAACCGGTATCCAGATCAAAAATCTCATCGGTTCAGGCAATGGGGTGAGAAAAAATCCTGTATTTTGTGAAATGCTGGAAGAATTATTTCAAAACAAATTGGTACTGTCTGCTTATAAGGAAGAAGCGGCTGCCGGGGCTGCTATAAGCAGCATGCTGTGCAGTTAAAAAAGATAAGAAGTTACAGGGAGAGAAGCGGAATGACCAGACAGCAGTTAACAGATGCAATAGAAAAATACAGACCCTATAATGAGCAGGAAGAAATGGATCAGCCACTGATCTTAAACTGGATTAAAAATGAGAAAGATGCATTTCTAAGGGAAAATAAGATCGCTCATATAACCGCTTCTGCCTGGGTGGTAAACAAAGACAGGAGCAAAGTCCTTATGGTGTATCATAACATCTATCATTCCTGGTCCTGGCTGGGAGGCCATGCAGACGGGGAGACAGATCTGTTGTCGGTTGCCATCCGGGAAGTGAAAGAAGAAGCAGGTATTTCCAATGTTTATCCTGTATCAGAAGAGATCTTTTCCCTGGAATCACTTACTGTCGATGGTCATGTAAAAAAGGGTAAATACGTATCCAGCCATCTGCACTTAAATGTAACATACCTGTTAGAAGCAGATCCGAAAGAGAATGTTTCCGTAAAAGCAGACGAAAACAGTGGAGTAGCCTGGTTTTCTCCGGAAGAAGCACTGGGAAAGTCCACGGAACCATGGTTTGTGGAGCATGTATACAAAAAACTGATAAATAAAGTAAAGATGGATACAATGTAATTAAAAATGGCAAAAAGCTGACCTGTTTTTTAGCAGAGTCAGCTTTTTGTTTACTGGCATAAACTGTTTCCGGTCATGCCTGCTACGATAATGGCAATACCAGCCAGTCCGATTGCGGAAGGAACAGGATCTTTTAAAAACAGGATACCGCCTAAGAGTGTGAAGATCACTTCTCCGGACTGAGTAGCTTCGATCACTGCCAGCCACTTATGGTTGTGTTTTACCATGTCAGTGGCTTTAAAGAACAGGACAGTAGCAGCGGTTCCGGAGAAAAGCGCTACAAAGAAGGACTGGATCAGTTGATCTCTTCCAGGCAGTCCGTGAGTGATAAAAGCCCATATTGAAAGAAAAATCCAAACAGGAAGGCTACATAAAGTCATGGCATAGACCCGTTCCAGGGTAGAGATATCGCTGGAAACCAGGCTCATGACTTTCCGGTTCCCCAGGGGATAGGAGAAAGCTGCAATGAGAATGGGAATCAGTGTTAATGCCATTGTCTCCAGTTTCATTTGTCGCATATTGGGAACCTGAAGGAGAAAAACACCGGCCAGGATCAGGCAGGACCAGGAGAGGTTTCTGATCGGTATTGGTTTACCCCATAAAGGTGTTAATAAAATACCGGCAACAATGGTCAGCTGCCAGGTTGCTGTTGCCAGCCATGATTCACCGAAAGTTGAGCCAAAAGTTAAAGGCGCATAAAACAGTACAAAACCAACACTGCTCCAGAGAAAACATTCTCCGGGAGCTTTTGTTATTTCTGCCCAGGTATGTGAAAGAGGCCTTGTCTTTTGCTTTTTTCCTGAAATTGCCAGTACCGCAGCAAGGATAGGAAAGGTAAAAAGATAACGCAGGCATGCAGACCATAGCCAGTATCCTCCTGCAAGATGCATACTACGGTTTAGTAAAAATGTAAAAGCAAAGAAAAATGAAGCAAGTATCCCGTAAAACAGTGCCTTTTTCATTAAAATACCTCCAGATCCCGTCCATTCACAGTCATTCCCTCATAACCGGCAGCACGGATCTCATCTAAGATGGCATCATCCCTGCGTCGCATTTCCGCTTCCAGATTGATGTGGTTATCCTGGATATTCATGTGGTAGATGCGGTGATAAGTGACAAGAAGTTTTGGCTTTGCTTTCTGGGCCACTTTTGCCAGGTCCGTGCTTAAGGTGTGGACCTCCTGGTGGTATTTCTGCCATTTTGGTTCCCTGCAGGCGATACCGGCACTGTATTCTACTTCATGGAGAAGGATATCGCAGCCAGCGGCTTTTTCAGCAACAATGTCCAACGGGGCAGTATCTCCGGAGATCACAATGGTGCGGTCAGCAGTGACAAATTTATAGCCGTAGCTGATCAGGGTTCCGTGGCTTACCGGAAAGGCCTCTACAGTGACACGGTCATCTTTATAAACAATACCAGGTTCTTCAATTTCTGTTACATCTACCTGATAGCCCTGTTCATTTGCCTTTTCAAAGCCATGGATACGGAAATCAATATCAGTTTCATAGGCCATTAAAATGTGTTCGGTCATGTGCTTTAAGCCCTTTGGGCCAAAAACTTTTAACGGAACAGGCCGCTCTAATACCCATGGAGTAAAAATAAGGTCCGGGTATCCGGCAGTGTGGTCTGTATGCAGATGAGTGGAAAAAGCCACGGTAAGGCGGTCCGGGCGAAGGGCATCAATGCCGTTAAAATAAGCTTTGGAAGCCTGACGTACCACGCCGGGGCCAAAATCTACAAGGTAGGCTCTGTCACCAACAACTACAGCAGAAGCAGGTCCGCTGGCATTGGGGCAGGCATTTGGGGTTCCGGTTCCTAAAAGGACAAGTTTTGTTTCCATAATATATATTCTCCTGTGTATTTGTTATAGATCTATTTGCTCATTCCATATCAAGCAGCATTTTCTTTACTTCGATCATACGGTCGCGCAGATTTGCAGCTTCCTCAAAGTTCAGCTCTGCAGCAGCCTGGCGCATCTTCTTTTCCAGTTCCTTTGCCAGCTTCTTTAATTCCTTTTCGTCCATGGACTCAGGATCTTTGGTATCGGCAGCATGAGGATTTTCCACAGCTTTGGAGATAGCAATCAGATCACGGACCGCTTTTTTGATGGTAGTAGGAGTAATTCCGTGTTCTTCATTGTATTTCTGCTGGATCCTGCGGCGGCGTTCTGTTTCATCAATGGCTTTTCTCATAGAGTCAGTAATGGTGTCAGCATACATGATCACATGACCTTCCGAGTTTCGGGCGGCACGTCCGATGGTCTGGATCAGGGAAGTTTCTGAACGAAGGAAGCCTTCCTTATCTGCATCCAGAATGGCAACCAGTGTGATCTCCGGGATATCCAAGCCTTCACGCAGCAGGTTAATACCCACCAGGACGTCAAATACATCCAGACGCATATCCCGGATGATCTGTGCCCGCTCTAAAGTATCAATATCTGAGTGGAGATATTTGACCCGGATACCAGCTTCCCGCATATAATCTGTAAGATCTTCTGCCATTCGTTTGGTAAGAGTGGTGATAAGGACTTTGTGATGGGCGGACGTTTCTTTGTTTACTTCAGAGATCAGGTCATCGATCTGTCCTTCTACAGGCCGCACAGAGATCTCCGGATCTAAAAGTCCGGTAGGACGGATGATCTGCTCTGCACGGAGCAGTTCGTGGTCTCTTTCATAGTCAGAAGGAGTAGCAGACACAAACATCATCTGGTTGATCTTACTTTCAAATTCCTCAAAATTTAAAGGTCGGTTGTCAAGGGCAGAGGGCAGGCGGAAACCGTAGTTTACCAGAGTAGACTTACGGGAGCGGTCACCGGCATACATGCCACGGACCTGGGGCAGTGTAATATGGGACTCATCTACAATAATAAGGAAATCTTCCGGGAAATAATCGATCAGTGTACAGGGCGGTTCTCCTGGTGCCAGACCGGTTAAATGTCTGGAATAGTTTTCAATACCAGAGCAGAACCCGGTTTCCCGCATCATTTCCACATCAAAATTGGTGCGTTCCGAAATACGCTGTGCCTCTAAAAGCTTGTCTTCGCTTTTAAAATAGGCCACCCGTTCTTTTAATTCCTCTAAAATGTGCTCTGTTGCCTCTAACATCTTCTCCTTGGGAACAACGTAGTGGGAGGCAGGGAAAATAGCCACATGGCCTAACTGGGCTTTGATCTCGCCGGTTACTGTATCAATTTCCATAATGCGGTCTACTTCATCACCGAAAAACTCGATCCTGTAGGCTTCACTGTCCGAGTAAGCCGGGAAAATGTCGACCACATCTCCTTTAACACGGAAAGTACCACGCTTAAAATCCATATCATTGCGGTCATACTGGATCTCGATCAGCTTTTTGATCACATCATCCCGGTCTTTTTCCATACCCGGCCGCAGGGAAATAACCATGTTCTGATAATCAATGGGACTTCCCAGACCATAAATACAGGAAACAGAAGCCACGATCACCACATCCCGGCGCTCAGAAAGAGCAGCAGTGGCAGAGTGACGCAGCTTATCAATCTCATCGTTAATCGAAGAGTCCTTTTCAATGTAAGTGTCCGTAGAAGGAACATAGGCTTCCGGCTGATAATAATCGTAGTAGGAGACAAAGTATTCCACTGCGTTTTCCGGGAAAAATTCCTTCATTTCAGAATAAAGCTGGGCTGCCAGCGTTTTATTGTGGGCAATGATGAGCGTCGGGCGGTTTAGCTGCTCGATCACATTTGCCATGGTAAATGTCTTACCGGAACCGGTAACACCTAAAAGAGTTTCAAACTGATTTCCCTCTTTAAAGCCCTTTACCAGCTGCTCGATGGCCTGAGGCTGGTCACCGGTGGGTTTATATTCAGATACTAATTTAAAATGATCCATGAAATGCTCCTTAGTTGCTTAAAATTTTTCATATCATTTTGAACAGTCGAGAATTACTCGACAGTTGCAGGTGTATCTATTTTTCTTCATAAATTAAAATTTATAAAAAGTATACCATGCATTTTATAAAAAGTATAGATATAATAAAGAACATTTGTTCTGCTGGTGAATAAACAATATTCTTCCCCAAACCTATATTATATGGTAAAATGGATATAGAAAGACCGGGGGAGGGAAATGAAAATGCCAAGAAAGAAAAATGATCTGAACACCATTTACATATCAGAGCGTTTGCAGGAGAAGCTGCGGCCGATCTCCCGGTGTACCCTGACAACGGTGATAGCTCCTATGGGCTATGGGAAGACCACGGCTGTAAACTGGTATCTGAATGAGCGGGTGAAAAAGGATCATGGGGTTGTGATCCGCATCAGCATTTATACCAATAACCTTCCGATTTTCTGGAAAAGCGTGCAGAATGCCTTTCGGTTTGCAGGTTTTGACTTTTTTGAGGAATATGAGTGCCCTTCGGATCCGGCCAGCGGCGGTCTGTTTGCAGATGACCTCAGCCACCTTCTGGCAGGCGAGACAGATTATTATATTTTTATTGACGATTTTCATCTTCTTACGGATGCAAGGATCAGTGAATTCCTCTGTACATTATCAAGGCGGATCCCGGAAAATGTTCATCTGGTAGTGGCCGGCCGGGACCGTTTTTTATCAGGCGGTGCAGTGGTTGGCTTAGGCGGCAAGCTGCATCAGATCACAGTGGATCATCTGCGGTTAAACCATACAGAACTTTCTGTCTATGCCCATCTTTGCGGTACACAGTTAAGCGACCGGCAGATCGAGTCACTTCTTCATTCCAGTGAAGGCTGGTTTTCCGCTGTTTACCTGAATTTATGCGCCTTTGCGGAACAGGGAGAGCTGCCGGATAATCATTCCGATATTTATGAAATGTTTTCAGCAGCTATGATCGATCCGCTCCCTGAGATACAAAGGGAATTCCTTGTTGTAATGGGCCTTGCAGATGAATTTTCTGCAGAAATGGCCAAATTTATTACGGAAAATGAAGACACAAAACAGCTGTTGTCTGCCATGACCAAGCAGAATGCCTTTGTCAGCCGTCTTACAGACGGAGTGACCTACCGTTTCCACCATATGATGAAGGAATGCGCAGAGCGGGCCTTTATGGCAATGGATAAAGAGAAACAGACAATTTATCTGGACCGCTATGGCAAATGGTACGAAGAACATAAGCAGTATCTGCATGCACTGGACTCTTACAGGAAAAGCGGAAATTTTGATGCAGCCCTCAGAGTGATCCGGAAAGATGCGGGAATTCTCCTGGCATCTTTAAAGGCGGATGATGTATTAAACTTTTTAAGTAAATGCCCAAAAGAGGATTTAGAAGCCCATCCGTTATCGATTTTAGTGCTGATGCGCTGTATGTTTAACTGGCGTAAGATCCAGGAGATGTTAAAATTAAAAGATTTTCTGATCCAGGTCATTGAAAGACACACGGAAATATCAATGGAAGAACGGGGAAATCTCTTAGGAGAGTGCGACCTGATCACCAGTTTTCTGATGTACAATGACATTTCAAAAATGAGTCATTTCCACCGCAGCGCCAGCAGGCAGATGTCGCGGCCTGCCATCAGTATCCGCAATGACGGTGGCTGGACCTTTGGTTCGCCCTCTGTACTTATGATGTTCCACAGGGAACCAGGCAGTCTTTTAAAAGAGCAGGAAGAAATGAATGAGTGCATGCCCCATTATTATAAGATTACCAATGGTCATGGTCAGGGGGCAGAACGGGTCATGGATGCAGAGGCACTGTTTATCCAGGGGTGTTTGTCAGATGCCCAGATCGCTTTGGAAGGAGCCTATGCCCGGATCGAGGAAAATGGTCAGGAATGTATGGCATTGTGCTGCGATTTTCTGTCCCGGCGGCTGTCGTTGTGTATGAACATTAAACAGAGGTATTCCTTTGAACAGCGTTATATGGATCTGATGAAGCATCATAATTCCATGTGGATCAATATTTTTAACAGCACCAGCGCTTATTATTATGCATTGATCGGCCGTGTGGAGAAGATCCCGGAGATATTCGGAGAACACAGACTTTTTGCTGTGAATTTCCTGGCGCCGGGAAGACCGATGATGGAAATGATCGAAAATCAGGTGTATTTAGCCCAGGGAGCCTATGCCAAGGTGATCGGGAGAAGTGAAGGGATCCTGGCAGTGTGCAGTGCTATGCATTATGCTTTAGTTGCCCTTCATGTGCAGATCCAGACTGCAGCGGCCTATGAAAGGATCGGAAAACACGGGGAGGCCAGAACGATTTTAAAACAGGAGCTTTCAGATGCTTCCAAAGATCATATGGTCATGCCTTTTGTGGAAAATTTTATCTATCTTTCATCCCTCTTTGAAGGGAAATTCCCGGAAATAGACCAGGAATTTCTTGCAAAAATCCTTTCGCTTGGAAAAGCATATGAAGAAAATTGTAAAAAAATGGGAAAAGAAAAGTCTTATCCGGAGCAGTTTAAATGTCTTACAGAACAGGAGTTGAAACTGACAGAATTAATGGCAGCCCACATGAGCAATAAGGAGATCGCAGCAAGGCTTTATCTTTCAGAGGGAACGGTAAAGCAATATATTAACCAGATCTATTCTAAATTAGAGATCACAGGGGATACCCGAACCAAGCGGAAACAGCTTTTAGAACAGTTTTATACCAATAACTAACCTTTAGTTAATATTTTTTCAGAAGGATCTATCGTACAGTAAAGATACGGTAGATCTTTTTTAGTATGAAAGTGTTGTGGAGTGGCTGGTCAGATTGCGTGCACGCACGTAGATGCTGATCTTTATTCAACTTGGAAGGAGGACTCATGTGGAGAGAAAGTATATTTTGGCTGTTAAGCCCTTAGAACCTTATATCCTGCAGATCGACTTTATATCAGGAAGCCGGTTGCTTTTGGATATGAAGCCTTATGTAGATAAAATACGGTTCCGCACCCTTACAGATCCAAAGGTCTGGAACAGTGCCGTAACAAATGGGATATTTGTCCGGTTCGGCGATGTGGAACTGAGCCATGATGAGATCCTTTCCATGGCAGAACGGGAACATTTGAACTGGCAGTAATTATTTTTTAACGTGTCACACATGATCGGGAGAAAAGAGAGAGGAGAAGGAGTATGGCGGATCGGAACGAAGCGGATGCTTTATTTGCTACTAAAAGAAAAAAACAGCAGGAAGAACAGGCAGAGCAGGAACGAAGGGAAGAAATGAGCCGGAAAAAGGCAGAAATGGAAGCAGAGATCCGGCGGTTAGAAGAAGAGGCCAGACGGCAGAAAGAAAAACAGGAAGAAGACAGGCGCCAGGCAGAAGAAGAGGCCAGACGGGTAAAGCAAGAGGCAGAAGAAGCAGAAGCCAGGGCTAAAAGAGCTCAGGAAATGGCAGAAGAAGCTAAAAGAAAGCAGGAAGAGGTAAGGCGGGAAGAAGAGCGCCGGGTCCAGGAAAAGCGGGAAGAGGAGAAACGGGCAAGAGAGCGGGCAGCACAGGAAAAAGCCCAGGCAAAAGAGGCTGCGAAAGCAGAGACCAGAAACGGAGTAAAAGAAAAACCAGCACGTCCAGGAAGAGATAAAGCAGACATACAGCCGGGAAAGAAGCTTCCCGTACTACCGTTAGCTATCGGCGGTGTAGCTGTGATAGCTGTACTTGTTATCTGTCTGGTACTGTTTTCAGGCGGCAAAAAGGGTGGTGTATTTGGTACAGACTGCGATCGTATGGCAGCAAAACAGGTGTTAAGCTACGATGTATTTTACCCGGAAAGTTTTGAAGAAGCATACGACGATGGCGGTGTCTACTTAAAATATGGCAGTGTAGAAAACGGGGATTTTTCCTTTGTTTATGTGTTAGGAAGTACACAGGAAGATATGAATTACATGACAGAAAGCACAGATCCTACTGATCTTATACATGTAATGGAAGAATATGTTTTCGGTATGAATGACAAGCAGGTATATAAGATGACTACGGGATCCGGACGGTCGGTTTACTGCAGTGAATATATCTCCTTTGATATCAGCAGTATCACAGACCAGGAGGAAGGTGTCATGGCATCCACTTCCATAATGATGCTTCCCTTAGAAGGAGAATATCTGGTTGCTGTTTACGGGACCATGAAAACTTCTTATGAGGAGCCGCTGGAAGAGGTAACAGCAAGTATCCTTGACAACACCTATTAAAGGAGGGAGATCTATGGCATTACTTATGACCGTTTTCTTTGAAAATGGCTTTTCGGAAAATTATTTCCCCAATGTAGATAACCGCAATTTCCCCATTGCCATACGTCCCTATGTAAGCGGTTTAAAAGAAGAACTGGTATTAAATGCAGAAGTCTGGGACGGACAATGGAAACTGCGAAGATCCCCACAGTATTCCCTGATCTTAAAGGGAGATCCGGTGGAAAGTGCGGATCTAAAAGATGGTACCGTGATCGAGGGAATGGTGACCAAAACAGACCTGTACTTTTCTGTTAAGATCGATCAGGTCCAGAGGGAACATGTAAATTTTGAAAAATATATGCTGAAAGAGGGCAGCATCTTCAAACTGGAGATCGGCAGTGATGATCTTTGTAATATTGTATACAAAAACCGCTTTGTAACAGGAAGCCATGCAGAGATCACTTTTGAGTCAGGAGCTGCTTACATAACCGATAAAAACAGCGTAAATGGCACATTCTTAAACGGCAGGCTGGTAAGGGAGAAAACAAAGCTGCATTACGGCGATATTATTTACGTAGTAGGTCTTAAGATCGTATATCTGAATAATCTTCTGGCCATCAATAATCCCAATAACCAGTGCAGGATCCGGGAGCTGAAAGCAGTAGAGATCCCACATTTTGAAGATGAACCATCAGAAGAGACAGAGGTGGAAGATGTATATTTCCTGCGCACTCCACGAAAGCTTTTAAATTTGGACCGGGAAACCATTTCCATTGAAAAATGCCCTAAAAAACAGCAGCAGAAGCGACAGCCTTTGATCTTTACCATAGGACCTTCTTTTACCATGGTCATCCCCATCGCTTTAGCAGCAGCCATGACCAGCGATGGCTTTGGTGCAGGAAGTATCTGCATGTCCTTAGGTGCAGCCGGGATCGGGGCTATATGGGCGGTAGTTAATTCTGCTTACAACAAAAAAGAGGAAAAAGAGTCAGAAGAAAGCCGGGTCAGCAAATATTTAGAGTACATGGTCCGTGTAGAAGAAAAATTGAAAAATAAAACGGAGTATAACCGTCTCGTACTGGCAGAGCAATACCCTTCTTCTGGGGAACTTCTGGAATTTACCACTTCCAATACCCGCAGGCTCTGGGAAAAAAGCAGTACCCATGAAGATTTTCTTTCTCTCCGTTTAGGAGCAGGTGATATGCCTTCTCCTAATGAGATTGAGGATGCAAAAGAAGATCTGGGCAGTGAACATGATCCTTTAAATGACCATATAGAAGAACTGAAGGAGAAATTTGATATACTTCGCCAGGTTTCGGTGGCAGTTTCCCTTTATGATCACCGCCTCTTAGGTGTAGTAAGCGGGGATGAGGAAAAACGGGATCAGCTGATGCGCATTTTAGCCTTGCAGATCGCTGCCCTCCACCCATATACGGATGTACGCATGTGCTATGTATTTCCAGGCAGAGACCTTGAAAAAATGGAATATACCCGCTGGCTTCCCCACACTTATACACCGGACGGAAAGCTTCGCATGATTGTCTGCGACTCCAAAGCCATGGGCGATGTGATGTATTACCTGTCTGATGTGATCAGAGAACGGTTAGAAGCAGGGGAAAACAGGAAAAACAAGGAAGAAGAGGAAAAAGTCCTTCCTCATTATGTAGTCTTTATCAGTGATATTTCCATGATCGAAGGGGAACCTGTTTCCAAGTATCTTTTAGATCCGCCGAAGAATGCAGGGGTTAGTGTGATCTTCAGTGCAGATGCCATTGATAAGCTTCCGTCCCATTGCAATACCATTGTACAGTGGGAAAAGGATTACAGTGGTTGTTACAATACGTTATCTAAATTTGAAGAACGGGAAGGAGTAGCCTTTGACCGTGTCAGCCTGGCCGAAATGGATGTATTTTCCAGGCAGCTTTCCAACTTTAAAGTACGGGAAAATGCATCCAATGCAGCGATCCCGGATATGCTTACCTTCTTAGATATGTATAAGACTTCCAGGGTGGAAGATCTGGATATGTACCATAAGTGGCTGGAAAACCGCACATATGAAAGTATGCGTTCCCTCATCGGTCAGAAGGCAGGGGAACAGCCGGTTTATCTGGATATCCATGAAAAATACCATGGTCCCCACGGTCTGGTGGCTGGTACTACAGGAAGCGGAAAGTCAGAAACACTGCAGACCTATATTTTAAGCCTTGTATTAAATTATCATCCTCATGAGGTGGCATTTATCCTCATCGATTACAAAGGCGGTGGCATGGCCCAAAGCTTTATCGGACTTCCTCATCTGGCAGGTGTGATCACCAACCTGGGAGGAAACCAGACTACCAGGGCCCTTCTTTCCATTAACGCGGAGATCAAGCGTAGACAGCGCATTTTCAACGAATATAAGATCAAGCACATTGACGCCTATATTGAACTTTACAGAAATGGGGAAGCAGAAGAACCAATGCCTCACCTTCTGATCATTGCCGATGAGTTTGCGGAGCTTAAAAAAGAACAGCCGGAATTCGTCCGGGCGCTGGTTTCCGCAGCCCGTGTAGGTCGTTCTTTAGGTATTAATCTGATCCTTGCAACCCAGAAGCCAAGCGGCGTAGTAGATGATGAGATATGGAGCAATACAAGATTTCGTATCTGTCTTCGTGTGGCAGACAAACAGGACTCCAATGAAATGTTAAAGCGCACGGATGCAGCTTACATCACCGGAACCGGACGGGGCTTTTTACAGGTTGGAAATGATGAGATCTTTGATGAATTCCAGTCCGGCTGGTCCGGAGCACCTTACACGCCGGAAATTCCATTTAGTGATGACAGCAAGGCAAAAGCCATGATCATAGGGCTGACAGGAAAGCCGGAGGCAGTGAAGAAGAAAAAGAAGAAAAAAGGGGATAATGTGAAGAAATTCACCCAGTTAGACGCTATGGTCCAGTATGCGGCAAAGCTGGCGGAGGAAAATCATATTAAACCTCTCAGACAGATCTGGCTGCCGCCGCTTCCAAAACTTCTTTATCTGGAGGATATGAAGCTTACCTGGGATGAAAAACAGATGAAACTTCCTATTGGTCTGGCAGATGATCCGCAGAACCAGAGGCAGTTTCCGGTTTATCTTGATTTTATAAGAGATGGTCATTTACTGATCTGCGGTTCAGCTGGTTCAGGAAAGACATCTCTGGTACAGACCATTTTTTACGGTGCGGCCCTTCATTATACGGCAAAACAGGTGAACTTTTATATAGCAGATTTTTCCAGCCGTACCATGACTGCCTTTGCAGGACTTCCCCATACAGGCTGTATCTGTATGGAGGGGGATGATGAGAAGATCCAGCAGATGATGGGTTTTGCAGAGGAAGAATTAGACAGTCGAAAGAAGTCATTTTCACAAAAAGGAATGGGCTCTTACAGAGACTATCGTGAAAGTTACAGCGATGTGCCGGCGATCTTTTTAGTCATTGACAATTATCCCGCCTTTTCAGACAGCTATGAGCAGTATGAGAGTACTTTGATCCAGCTTTCCAGAGAAGGTGCCAGCTATGGTATTTACCTGATCCTTACCTGCAACAATTCCGGTGATATCCGAAGCCGTATTTTACAGAATATCACAAAGGGTATTGGACTTCAGTTAGCAGACCGGTTTGAGTATGACAGTGTGATCGGGATGCGCTCCGAGATCCTTCCGGATGACCGGACTACAGGCAGAGGTCTTATAAAAGAAGGCGTTCCTTTGGAATTCCAGGCAGCTCTTCCTGTAAAAGCTTCCCAGGGAGAAAGCATGATGCTGGCGATCCGGGAAAAATTAAAGGCTTTAACAGAAGAAGGTACCCAGGGAGCGAGAAAACTGGGAGTGCAGTTAGATGAGATCAATGCAGATACATTTTTGGAGATGATCCATCTTAAAGGGCTGGCAGAAGAGAACTTTGTAATGGGAGCAGAGGATGGATCCCTTATTTCCACAGATTTAGATAAGACCCTTTGTTTTACCGTCTGTGGTGCAGGAAAAAAAGGAAAGACCAATTTTCTAAAATATACGGCCCTGCTTATGAAGAAAAAGGGCGCAGAAGTTTATGTCTTTGACGGGTGTTTAAGAGAATTGGAAGAATTTTCCAGAAACAATGATCTGGATGGCTACATGACAGATAAAGAAGAACTTTATCATTTTATGGAAAATGAACTTTTGCCCCAGTTAGGAGAGCGCAATGAACTTGTGTATGAAGCGAGACAGGCGAAAACTTCGGTAAAAGAGGCTTTAAAGAACTATAAGCGCATGGTCCTTCTGATCAACAGCGCATCGGAATTTATGGAAGCAGTTTACAGTGAAGACTTTGATGTAAGTGAAGTCCTTGAAACTGTATTTGAAAAAGGAATGAATCACAGACTGCATTTCTTTATGGCACTGTCTCCAAGAGAGTATGAAGAACTGGCCGGTTACAGGGCGATTCGTCAGTTTGGAGACTGGAAGCAGGGAATCCACCTTGGGGGAGCTTTTGATGAGCAGGGTATTTTTGATTATGAGATCACACCTTCTGAGAGGAGCAGGACTTATCCGGCTGGAGCCGCATTTACGGGGCAGGAAGGAAGAGCAGTCCTCTTTATGACACCTTTTGTAAAGGAGGGAGAACATGAGTAAGATCCATTTGGAGATCGAGATACCGGGAAATGCCAAAACCTATGAATTTGTGTTAGACGACCGGATGAAAATAGGAACTGCCAAGGAGCAGATCAAAAAGCAGATCGCAGAGTTAGAGGGGCACGACCTGTTTGCAGGACTGGATAATATTGTTTTCGGATCTTTGGAGTTAGAAGGTCTGATCCAGGATAACGAAACCTTCCGGGAAGTAGGGATCAAAAACGGCAGCCGGGTGGTCATGGTATAAAAACGTTCAGTGGTTGCAAAGAATGTATTCATGGAAGCTCAACTGCAAAAACAGATGCGGTAAAGAGTTCGGGAGTACATCAACAGGAACAGGAGGAGAGCATGGCAGAAAATAAAATGGAAATGGATCCGGAAGTGCTGCGGACCACTGCCAGAAAAGTAGAAACTTCTGCAGGGGATGTAAGAAAAGAGTTAAAGCGTTTTACATCTGTGATCGAAGGTTTAAGCAGCACCTGGAGCAGTGAAGTAAAAGACCGTTTTTTGCAAAATTACCAGAAGGACCGGGCGGCTCTTTTGGAAATGGCAGAGCAGTACACAGAAGTGGCAGAAGGACTCCTGGGGATCGCCGATGAATTAGAGCAGACAGAAGAGGAGATCAGCAGCCAGATCCGTGCAGCGGCAAAGAGCTGATGCTGTACCAGACTTTACAGGGAGGTGGCATATGGCAGGAGATGGAACCAGTCGGATCAATACAGAGGAACTTTTGCGGGCAGTGCAGGAAATCACTTCTATCAAAAAATCCATTGCAGCGAATACAGATGCGACCTATGCGATCTTTCGCAAACTGCAGGACTCTTATGCAGGGGAGAGCGCAGATGATATTTACGCAGTGGCCGGTCAGTTAAGGAAAAGTTCCGGTGCGATCATCACAATGCTGGGAAATTATGAAAGAGTCCTTAAGGAACTGGCTGGTGTATACGAGGATACAGAAAAAACTGTAAGCAGAAATGCAGGCAGGCTTAAGTTTGGAGGGATGAGATAAATGGCAGCCATTCATTTTGACTCTCAGAGTGTGAAAAAACAGGCAAAGTTGTTGGAAGAGGCGGCCGATCAGATCCAGAACCAGACTGTGAAAGTGATCACAGCCGCCAATGAAGCAGTAGCTGCATCCTGGTCAGGAAAAGCAGCAGAGATCTTTGTGAAATTTATGCAGGAACAGAATACAGACCTGGCGTCTGGTGCAGCTTCTTTAAGGGAGATCGCGGCAGTCCTGCGGGACGCATGTTCTTCCATGGAAAAAGCAGAAGCGCAGGCAAAGGCAGTGGTAAGCAGGAGATAGGAGGGAGTGTATTATGGCAACACAGCAGGTAAATGCGGCAAAACTTAAATCCACAGGAGTTAATCTCACCAATCTGGCAGCAAAAATGAAAAGTGAGATGAATAAGTTAGATGAAAACATCCAAAAAGTATCTTCTGTATGGAGCGGGGAAGCAAGTGCTTCGTATTTAAAACGATATCAGGCAGACAAAGCAAATCTGGCCCAGCTGACCCAGATCTTACAGCAGATGGGAGCAGCTCTCGGAGAATTTTCCAACAGTTACACCCAGGCAGATAACAAGGCCATGGATCTGGTACATAAATATCTGGGTAAATAGGGAGGTGAGCGTAAATGGCAGACGCAAATATTAAAGTGGATCCCAAACAGTTAAAAAACTATTCCAACAACATTAAAACAGGCTACAAAAACATGTACAGCTATCTTTCAGAAAGTAAGACTGCAGTAAAAAATTTAAGATCCACCTGGACCGGCAGCGGTTCTGCGGAGTTTTACAGCCGTTTTGATGCCATTATCGGGAAATGTGAAGAGGTATTGAATGTGGTAAATACTTATGCATTAACCCTGTCGGAAGCTGCAGATGTATACAGTGCCAATGAGAAGAAGATCTCCAGTTCTGCAGGTAAACTGAAGATCAACCTGAAATAGGAGGCGCCTATGGCTTTCGTAAAAGTTAAGGTGGATGCCCTGGAGCAGCAGAAAAAGGAGTATGAAAAAGCAATAAAAAGCCTGGATGGTGCTTTGGAGCAGATCAAAAAAGTAAATGCTTCCCTGGGGACAGATGCCATGCTTGAGGGCGTGCGCACTTCTCTTACAAAGTTAGCTGTTTCTCTGGAAACAAGGCAGGGAACTCTTCTTGTAATGATAAAAGCTTTAGAGCAGTCCGGGACGAAATACAGGACAGCTCAGAAAAAAGCAGTGACAAGAAGCAATCAGTTCCGCGCCCACCACAGGGATTTTTATGGAAATCCGGTGGTTGTAACGGTAGTTGCGGGAGGAGCCGGGGCGATGGCAGGTGCGGCGGCAGACGCAGGGGTCCGTCCCGCTGTATACACAGAAAGAGGCACCAGTACAACAGTCTCTCAGGTAAGTGAACGTGCAAGAAATACAGCCGCAGGTGTGCCTTCTTCCAATAGGTCAGAGACAACAGCCGGACCGCCTGTTACAGCTTCCACAGAAAGTATTGGGGCTTCAGACCAGCCTGTTTCCACGGAGCCAGTTCCAGATGCATTGGGAACAGAAAATGGTTCGGATCCAGATTTTGGCTCATATATAGGAACAGCTGGAGCCGCAGCTGCGGGAGCTGTGATCGGCGCAGCTGCAGGAAGTGTGCTGGGAACGCTTGCAGGAAAACATCCCCAAATATCAGGAAAAGCAGCGGAGCATAAGACCATGAAACCGGCAGCAAAAGAGAAAAAACAGGAGCCGTCCACAGATATAGAGGCGCAGTTAGAAGCAGCCAGAGAACGTTTAAGGCGGTTTAATGAAATGGAAATGAAGGAGAAAAAATGAGAAAGAGGATGAGTCGTATGAAAAAAGAAATGGCAGTAGCAGTTGCAGCAGCAATGTGTATTTCTCTTGTTGGCTGCGGAGGTGGTTCTTCCAAAAAAGTAGTAGCTGATAAAAAAGAAGCAGTAGAAACAACAGTGGCAGAAACAACGGAAACGGAAACAACAGCAGAGAAACTTACTGGTGTTAATGACTCAGAAATGGCCGATATCCTGGCAGGAACTACCTGGGCGGGAATTTCCAGCACCCAGGAGATCATGGTGGCGGCCTTTGATGAGAAAGATGCCTATCTGGCAATTTTAGATACAGATGGAGAGGTGACAGATCTGGATGGTTACTGGAAAGCAGATACCGATACCTTTTATCTGTATCTCAATGAAGACTATTCCGATGATCCAACTACATTTGCTTTTGACTGGTACAACACAGAAAACGGAGAATATATCCAGTTAGATGATATTGTCTTATCCAGCGAAGGAGACGGAAGCAACCTGGAAACTACGTTGGACCAGATGATGACGACAGCCAGCGTGATCGAATATGTAGCTCAGGGAACTTACTGGATCGGTTCCGGTGATGAAACAGCTATGATCTTCTATTTTGAAGATGATCAGGCATATTTTGACCTTCTCTACAATGATAACGGCCAGATCCAGACACAGTCTATTTCCGGCATATGGAGTCTTGATTATGACCATTTGAACCTGATCGATGATGAAACTGGCGTATCCTATGAATTAGGCTGGGATCTGTCAGAAGAAGGTGACAGCTACTGCTTTGAGCTGACGGAAGATGATACCACCTATTATCTTTATGAGTCGGCAGCAGAAGATGTAGACAGCACATTAGATATCCTTACAAGCTATCTTACAGCAGAAGACAGCGTAGATGTGGAGTCGGATGACATTGATCTCAGTGATTTCTTAGAGGGATATGAAGGCCATTCTGTTATTGACGCATTTATGCTCAGCGGTATTTCTCCTGATTTTGAAACCAGAAAATACTGTGCAGAACTGTTGGGATTTGTAAACTACAGCGGTACCAGTGACGAAAACCTTGCACTGATCCAGTTAATGGGCGGCACGGTACAGTAAAAGAAAAAAGGATCAGCAGGGAGGTGCAAAATGGATCAGCAGAAAATAACAGAGGAAGAGCTTAACCGGGAACTGAAAGGAAATAAGACAACGGCTGCTGTATGCAGGCTCATAGGAAAAATCGTGGCAGTATTGGCATTTATATGCGTGGTAACAGGCCAGATCCTTTTGACCATTCTGTTGATCATCCTTGCCTGTGTACTTGGTTCTGTAAAAGATAAAAAGGATACAGTCCTAAAAAAGCAGATAGGTGAAAATCTGGTAAAAGAAGCCCTTCAGGAGGTATTGGAAGATGTGATCTATGAGCCTTTCGGAAAGATAGGGATCACCCAGATCCAGGGTTCCGGTGTGATGATCCCTCTGAACTATAACTGTGCAGAGGGAAATGATCACATAAAAGCGGTTTATAAAGACTTGAATATGGAATTCAGTGATATAATCCTTTGTCAGGACGAAAATATATATAATGAAGAAATGCAGGTCTGGGAAAATAAAAAACGGGAGGTTTTTAAGGGGCAGTGGCTGATCTGTGACCTTGGCAGGGAGCTGTCAGCACAGGTCAGTCTGTTTCCAAGGACTGGTTTCCAGCGTCTTATCCGTACAGATACCATTAAAACGGGCAATGAGGTTTTTGATAAACATTTTACGGTCCGTTCTGATGATGGGGAGAAAGTTTTTCACATTTTAACACCCCATATGATAGAATATATCCTTTCAGCAGCGGAGATAAGCGGCGGAAAACTGTACATGAGCTTTTTAAAAGAAGGAAAACTTCATATTGCGGTGGAAAGTGACTGCGACTTTTTTGAAGCAGGCAAAGGCAGTATAGATGCAGACCGGCTGAGAGAAAAATTTACGACACAGATCCGCTGGTTTACAGACATGATCGATGAACTGCGTCTTACAGATACACTTTATAGATAAAATGAGTGTATAATTTTGTAACCATGTAAAATTTTTGCAAAAATCGTAAGTTCTTTTTAAGGTTTCTGAAATTGCATAGATCCATGCTCTTTATTATAATAAAAGTAAGTTAAAAACGTTATAATTTATCTAATGAATAGATAAGAAGGAGGATGGAATATGAAGATGAAAAAAGCCTGGTGTATCGCGTTAGCTGCAGCAATGACCTTTATGTCCGTGATGCCTGCATTTGCAGCAGATACTAAAATTGACACTGTGAAACTGACTTTTTCCTATGACACGGCACCTGCCAGCGGAGACTCTATTGGTTCGATCCATGTAAGCGGTGATACATCCAGCTATTATGTAGAGTCCGCTGAGTATACCAATGCAGATGACCAGGATACCTGGACAGTAGGTGACATACCGGAAGTAAAAGTGGAACTTTACGCAAAGGACGGTTATCGCTTCTCGTATACCAGTAAAAGCCATTTTAAACTGTCCGGCTGTAATGCAGAATTTAAGAAAGCAAAGATCTACGACAGCGGCGACTACATTGAAGTGACAGCCCAGTTAAAACGCATAGGTGGAAAACTGGAAGGAACTTCCAACCTGGAATGGAATGACGGTATTGCAGAATGGGACTCCATTGACGGTGCAAAAAGCTATGATGTAAAACTTTTAAGAGATGAGAAGACAGTGACCACTGTAAACACCACAGGAACGACCTTCAATTTCAATGGCTATTTTAATAAGGAAGGAGATTATACATTCCGTGTAAGAGCCATTGCAAGTTATAATGATAAGGCAGGCGAGTGGTCTGATGACTCTTCTTCCTATTATGTAGATGAAGATGAGGCAGGCGTTTACAATGGAACCGGCAGATGGGTCCAGGATAATGTTGGCTGGTGGTATTCCTATTCAAGCGGCGGTTATCCATCCAATGGCTGGAAGCAGATCAATGGAGCATGGTACTACTTTAATACATCCGGTTATCGTCAGACTGGCTGGGTAAGAGTAGACAGACAGTGGTATTACTTAAATGGTGATGGTGTAATGACTACCGGCTGGCAGCTTGTAGGAGGCCAGTGGTATTATATGAACGGAAGCGGTGAAATGCAGACCGGCTGGCAGGCAGTAGGCGGTAAATGGTACTATCTGGATCCAACGGGTGCAATGAAGACTGGCTGGCAGCAGTTAGGCGGCCAGTGGTATTATCTGAATGGCAGTGGTGAGATGACTACCGGCTGGCAGGCAGTAGGCGGCAGATGGTACTATATGGGTTCCAATGGTGTTATGTATGCAAATACCTGGACACCTGACGGACGATATGTAGATGGCTCCGGTGCCTGGGTACAGTAAGAATCAGCAGACAGCAGAAGGACCAAAAGAAACAGTGGTGATCCTGTCTTCTTTACGGGAATAGAGATAGACCTGATTGGAAAGACGGTCTTCGGCAACTACTTCTGTCTGGTTGATATGAGTCACCAGATGCCCCAGCTCATCATAAGATAGCGGGTCATCATCAGGAAGCAGAAGAACTTCATGAATGCTGGAGGGAAGGATCAGGATATCCCGGTCCATCCCTTCAGCAAAATTTTTTATAACATCTTTGTAAAGGATGCAGGCAGCGCCATTGATCCCATTCTGGTTGGTGAGAACATAAAAAGGAGTTTCCGGGAAAGCTGGCTGATGTTGCAGGTGTTTGGGATCAAGGGACTCCAGGATACAGGCCATGCTGGATATAACAGGAGGAAAAAGCCTGGGAGTGTTTAAAAGAGAGTCGTGGTAGAGATCATGGACTGTAACACCCCAGGTTTTCATATGGTGATCAGAAATAGCTGCGGTCATGATGCCGTTTTCATTTTCCTGTATGTACAGATAAAAGACAATGGCAAGATCCATCCAGGGAATATGAGGCATTGTTTTTAAAAGGGATTGATTGGAAGAAGCGTTGATCAGACGGAAAGCAATGTGGGAACGGAGAGAGTCATAGTCAGACAGGACCAGCTTGTTAAGAATGGGAGGCCAGCTGCTTTCGTAGTAGGCTGTGAGCAGCTTCTGGATGATCTCCTCCATTGAAGTTCCGTTTAAATACTGTTCATAACAGGAGTTCAGATAAATGGAAGGAGCAATGGTGCCGTTACCTTTTGCAATGCACAGACCGTCCAGGATAAGACCATTATTTTTCTGGACTTTCCGCAAGGTAAGGGAATATCCGTCTCCTAAAGCCTGTTCCATCTGTTCTTTTACTGTGTTGAGAAATGTGTCGTATACCAAAAGATATACCTCCTAAAAATAATATTTATGAAAACTGCCCAGGCAGATCCATAGCAAAATCATTTGTAAAAATAAAGTAGCCGGGATATAAAATAAGGAGTAAAATAATAGAAATAAGAATTATAAAAAATAAAATGAATGAAATTATGATGAGATTACAGATTGACAGATAATAGAAGATATATTGAAATATATGTAATCAGAATAAGGGATGGGGGAGGATTTGTCAAGGGAAAGACCGAAAAAGGGTAATAAAAAAATGCGTCTGAGAGGAATCGAACCTCCGCACGCGGCTCCGGAGGCCACTGCTCTATCCACTGAGCTACAAACGCATCTCTTGTATAATACTATATTTTCACTAAAACTTCAAGTATCAATTTGAAAAAGAAGTTCATTCAAAATTTATTACAATTTAGAGGAGAAAGATGAAAAAGAAAAGAATTATGGCAGCAGGACTTGCTGTTATCATGGCGTTTACAGGAACTGGATGTCAGAAAATTTTAAAGGGAGAACCAGCAGAGACAACGTCAAAGGAAAGCCAGGAAGCGGATGCAGCAACAAAAGAAAGTGTAAATGAAAGTGAAAGTGGTGCAGAAGAGTCAGAAAGCGGACCAGAGACGGAAGAAAATGCAGAGTCAAAAAAAACGAATGACGGTATGCCACAGATGTTACATCCCTATATCCATACAGACAGTGCAAATGGATATGCAGACAGTGCAGATGGCAGCGTTCAGGTAAGTTACAGTCTGAAAACAGGGGGACTTGTGTTAAGCGATGAGGAAGCGGCTGCTTATCCGAAGCTGAATCAGGCGCTGGCTTTGGAGTATGACACATTAAAAAAGAGTGCAGAAGAAGATCTGGAAAACCTGAAAACATCGGCAGAGGAGATGGTTGAATATGTACAGGAGGATAGTAATATGCAGCTGTCAGCTGTGTATACACCCGATATCCTTCGCGCAGATGAAAATGTGGTAAGCTACGAGCTGTTTTATTATGACTATTACGGCGGAGCCCATGGATACAATTCCTATACAGGTCTTACTTTTGATACAAAAACCGGGAAAAAGCTGGGTTTTTATGATGTGATCACAGATGAAGATAAGGTGAAATCCGGGATCGTACACGAACTAAAAGACAAGTATGCCAGCGAAGAAGGTCTGGTAGAGAACAGTACTCCTGAGGAAGATGCAGATGTATTTTTTGAATGTATCAATACACCACAGGACAATGGTGCTGTTGCCTGGAGTCTGGGGACAGACCGTCTGAATATTTATTATAATCCTTATACGATTGGTTCCTGGGCTTTAGGTCTTATCAGTATCAGTCTTCCTTTTGAAAAGTATCCGGACCTGGTAAAAGAAGAATACCAGGCGGCACCTGCAGATTATGCTGTAAAGATCGCAGCTTATGCAGATTACAGTGCTGATATTTATAATGACGGTACATTTGTTGATGTAAGTGTTTATCCCTACGGAGCAGATGGGTTTGCAAACAATGCCCTTCGTATCCAGATCCAAAATAAAGAGGAAGAAGTCGCAAGCCAGGATTTCAACGATATGTACTATTTCAATCTGGACGCATATTATGTGAGATCAGGAGACAGACATTTTCTCCATGTTCTGACCCATGCAGAAAATGACTGGACTACGGATAATGTATATGAGATCACAAATGGGCAGATCCATGATCTGGGATATGTAGAGGGAACTCCGGCACTGATACGATATGAGTATAATTATAATGAGAACAGTCTTTTTACCAACAGCGAGGATGTGGCTGCATACAATGATCCAGGTGCTCTTTACCTTGAAAAGACTATGAACGCATTCAGTACCTATTCCGGCAGCAGACATTATCATGTAGGAAGCTCTGGACTTTTAGAAAGCAGAGATCCTTATGTGGTAGGCCCGGCAGAAATAGTGGTTACAGTAAAAAAGGCACTGACTGTAAAAAAGACAGATGCCTCTGGAAGAGAAAATGGAAAAACAGAAGTGATCCTTGTGGGAACAAAACTGTATTTTTACATGACAGATAATGAAAGTTACGTGATCTTTCGTTATGATGGGGATCAGTACGGAAAGGTATCTATGTATAACAGTGACTGGCCCCAGAAAATAAATGGGGAGGAACTTGAAAGCGTACTGGATGGAGTCATGTTTGCAGGGTGAAATTTTACATAAAAGTTACAAAAATTCCCTATAAGGCCTTGTTTTGTTAAATATGAGTTGCATTTATATGAAAAGTATGCTAAAATCTATACAAGCTGTTCGGGAAAGGCTTTCCGGCAGACAAACAATGAAATCCTATTCGCATTACACCAGAGAGCCAGGAGTTTAACTCCTGGCTTTTTGGTATGTGTAAAAGTGTGCAGACTGCTTTGAACTGTTTTTGTAAAGTCAACTGTCTTGTCATATGACAAAAGTAATTGACAAGACAGAAAAACAGAGTTAAAATTGCGGGGACGTTAAATGATGAAAAGAAAACAGATTATGTTATGGAGGCATTATGGAAAAGTTAAAAGATTTTCTGCACCGGAAAGACATTGAGATCAGTGTAAAACGGTATGGCATTGATGCTCTTGGTGCAATGGCGCAGGGACTGTTCTGTTCCCTTTTGATCGGAACCATTATCAATACACTGGGAAGTCAGCTTCATATTCCGTTTCTGACTATGACAGTAGCAACAGTCAATGATACAGCCTATACAGTAGGCGGCCTTGCATCTGCCATGAGTGGCCCGGCTATGGCGGTAGCGATTGGCTATGCCCTTCACTGCCCGCCCCTTGTATTATTTTCCCTGATCACCGTAGGTTTTGCATCCAATGCACTTGGCGGCGCAGGTGGTCCTCTGGCAGTTCTGTTTGTAGCAGTTCTGGCATCAGAAGCAGGTAAGGCTGTTTCCAAAGAGACAAAAGTGGATATCCTTGTTACACCTCTTGTTACCATTGGCGTAGGTATCGCATTATCTGCACTTCTTGCACCGGCTCTTGGAAAAGCAGCCATGAAGGTGGGAAATGTGATCATGTGGGCAACAGAGCTTCAGCCATTCTTAATGGGTATTTTAGTATCTGTATTTGTAGGTATTGCCCTGACACTTCCGATTTCTTCCGCAGCCATCTGCGCAGCTTTAGGTCTTACAGGACTGGCTGGCGGAGCAGCAGTAGCAGGCTGCTGTGCCCAAATGGTAGGTTTTGCAGTTATGTCTTTCCCGGAGAATAAATGGGGCGGTCTGGTATCCCAGGGAATTGGTACATCCATGCTCCAGATGGGAAATATTGTAAAAAATCCTAAGATCTGGATCGCACCGATCCTTACTTCCGCTATTACAGGACCGATCGCAACCTGTCTCTTCCATATGGAAATGAACGGAGCTGCTGTTTCTTCCGGTATGGGTACCTGTGGTCTGGTTGGTCAGATCGGCGTGTATACAGGCTGGGTCAAAGACGTTTCTGAGGGAACCAAGGCAGCTATTACAACAGGTGACTGGGCTGGACTGCTTCTTGTATCCATTATCCTTCCTGCAGTGATCTGCCCGATCATCAATATGTTCTTAAAGAAGATCGGCTGGGTCAAAGAAGGAGACTTAAAGTTAAGTTAATAAAATTGACCTGTAATCTTAAAAACTTCCGTATTCGGTAAAAAAGGGCTTATTCCTTAGGATACGGGAGTTTTTTTGACGTATCCGCCGATTTTCGCTGTATTGCATTTTAGCCTGCTTTTTGTTAGAATAGAGCGGAGTAGTGGCAAATAATGGAGGAATGATAGAACATGAGACACAGTAACAGAGGAAGGAGAAAGTCAGGAAAGGCTTTTGATGATAAAACAAAGTATGCCAGAATGTTAGCGATACCTGCAGCCATTGTACTGGTATTACTTGTGGTCATTTTAGTTATGGACAGAAAACCGGCCGGTGATAAGGCGCAGGGAAGCAGTACATCTGCAGAAGTCACAAATGCTTCTGATATTTCCATTGAAAATGATACAGAGACCGGCACGGATGATGGATCTGTAGAGCCGGACAATAATGAATATCATCAGGATTTTTCCGCATATGAACTTCAGAAGGATGCTTATCCACAGGTCAATGAGCTGATCAGTACCTATTTCCAGGCAAAAGTAGACCAGGATGTTCAGCTGCTTTACAAAGTATTCGGTAAAGAGGAAGATGACCGTTTAGAAGAAAGAAAACAGCAGTTAAAAGATGAAGCAGTTTACATTGAAGATTATCAGGATATTACCTGCTATACAAAGGCGGGAATGACAGATGACTCTTATGTAGTATATGTAACCTATGATGTAAAGTTCCGCAGGGTAGATACGCTGGCACCGGGCCTTATGTGGTGTTATGTAGTGAAAAATGATAACGGCGATTATATCATCCGCGAAAATGTAGTAGGAGATGAGGCAGATTACGTTGCCAACCAGAACCAGACAGAGGATGTGCGCCTTTTATCTACACAGGTCAATGAGCGTTTAAAACAGGCCGTTGAGTCTGACAGTCTGTTAGCCGGTATTTACAAGGATTTAAGCAATGGTGCAGTAGTAAGCAGTTCAGAAGAAGGCGCAGACAGCCAGGTTATGATCGGTGATGGAGCAGATGCTTCTTCTGATGCAGGTGAAGGCAATGCAGATGAAAGCAGCGCTGCAGGCGAGACTTCAGCAGAAGAAAGCCAGGAAGCACAGACAGAAGCGCCGGAGTCTGCAGGAGAGTCTTCTGACGCAGCTGTTGCGATCCAGTAAGAGCATACAGATCATAGACATATTTGCGTAGATTACATGTGAACAATTAATTTATAAATTAAGGAAGTAATAGAAAATGGATGTAAAAGATTTTTATTTTGACCTGCCACAGGAACTGATCGCACAGGATCCTTTGGAGGACCGTTCTTCTTCCAGACTTTTAGTTCTGGACAAGAAAACAGGAAAGACCCAGCACAGGATCTTTAAGGATATTGTAGAGTATTTAAGACCAGGAGACTGCCTTGTGATTAATGATACCAAGGTTATTCCTGCAAGATTATTTGGTGTAAAAAAGGACACCGGAGCCAAGATCGAGGTCCTTTTATTAAAACGCCGTGAAAATGATATCTGGGAGACTCTGGTAAAACCTGGTAAAAAGGCAAAGCCGGGAACGGTTATTGACTTTGGTGACGGTATTCTTACAGGAACGGTTATTGAGACTGTAGATGATGGAAACAGACTGATCCAGTTCTCTTATGAAGGTATCTTTGAGGAGATCTTAGACCGCTTAGGTCAGATGCCTCTGCCTCCATACATTACACACCAGTTAAAAGACAAGAACCGTTATCAGACTGTTTATGCAGTCCATGAAGGTTCTGCAGCAGCGCCTACAGCAGGACTTCATTTTACAAAAGAACTGTTAAAGCAGATCGAAGATATGGGAGTAAAGATCGCCCACGTTACCTTACATGTAGGTCTTGGCACTTTCCGCCCTGTAAAGGTGGAAAATGTTTTAGACCACCATATGCACTCTGAATTTTATGTAGTAGAAGAGGCAGAGGCAAAAAAGGTAAATGATACAAAAGCAGCAGGAGGCCGTGTGATCTGTGTAGGAACCACCAGTTGCCGTACAGTAGAGTCTGCTTCCACAGAAGACGGCATTTTACAGGCAAAAACAGGCTGGACCGATATCTTCATTTACCCTGGATATAAGTTTAAGATCCTGGATGCGCTGATCACAAACTTCCATTTACCGGAGTCTACACTGGTAATGTTAGTAAGCGCATTAGCAGGAAGAGAGAACATTTTAGCAGCGTATAATGAGGCAATCAGGGAAAAATACAGATTTTTCTCTTTCGGAGATGCCATGTTCATAGCTGATGATCCACAGCCTGTAAAGAAAGCGTAGGAAGTTAAATGGAAGAACGTCTGAATAAATGGCTCAGCCGCATGGGAGTGTGTTCCAGGCGGGAGGCAGACCGGCTGATCCAAGAGGGCAAAGTTTTAATTGATGGAAAAGTTGCCCAGATGGGGCAGCGTGTAGAAGATGGACAGAAAGTAATATGCGACGGAAAGCCGGTAGGAGATACAGACGGCGGGCGGGGAGAAGTAAAACCTCCCCGCCCTGTTCTGCTTGCGGTAAATAAACCAAGAGGGATCGTCTGCACCACTTCTGACAAAGACCGGGCAGAAAATATTGTGGAAATGCTTTCTTATCCGGAGCGTATTTACCCGATTGGCCGTTTGGATAAAGAGTCTGAGGGACTGATCCTTATGACGAACCAGGGGGATCTGGTAAATAAGATCATGCGCAGTACCAATGCCCATGAAAAGGAATATATCGTAACCGTGGACAAGGTTCTGACCGATGAATTTATCAAACAAATGTCAGAAGGCGTATGGTTAGAGGAATTAGAGCGGAAAACTCTGCCCTGTAAAGTCCGCAAACAGGGAGAACGTCGTTTTTCGATTATCCTGACCCAGGGCTTAAACCGGCAGATCCGGCGAATGTGCCAGGCCTGCGGATACCGGGTACATCTTCTTCGCAGGGTGCGCATTATGAATATCCAGTTAGGCGGTTTGAAAACAGGAGAATATCGTAAGGTCACCGGGGAAGAATACAAACGACTTATAAAACTGTTGGAAGGTTCCACAAGTCTGTCTGAGGCAGACAGAAGAGGAAAACGATATGTGGCTTTCCACCCTAGAAAAGAAGATCAGGTGAATAAATGGAAACAGAGATCCAGAGAATGAAAGAACTGATCCCCCAGCTCCGTCAGGCTGCAAAAGCCTATTATCAGGAGAGCCGGGAGATCATGAGCAACTTTGAATATGATAAGCTGTATGATGAGCTGTCTGCCCTGGAGGCAAAAACAGGGATCATCCTGTCAGGAAGCCCTACCCAGCAGGTTGGTTATCAGGTCCTTAGCGAGCTTCCAAAAGAGACTCACGAAGAGCCAATGCTGTCTCTTGACAAGACAAAAAGTGTAGAGGACTTACAGCAGTGGTTAGGAAGCCAGAAAGGCCTTTTGTCCTGGAAAATGGATGGTCTGACTGTAGTCCTTACTTATGAAAATGGAACACTTGCAAAGGCTGTTACCAGAGGAAATGGGGAGATCGGGGAAGTTATCACTCCAAATGCAAGGGCATTTTCCAATATCCCTCTGACTATTGCCTATAAGGGACAGCTGATTATCCGAGGGGAAGCGGTCATTACCTATACGGATTTTGAGCGCATCAATGAAGAAATCGGAGATGCAGATGCCAAATATAAAAATCCGCGAAATCTTTGCAGCGGTTCTGTGCGCCAGTTAAACAGCAAGATCACCGCAGAGCGCAGCGTTCATTTTGAGGCCTTTGCCCTTGTTAAGGCAGAAGGCGTTGATTTTAAAAATTCCAGAAAAGAACAGTTTTTATGGCTGAAAAATCAGGGCTTTGAAGTAGTACACCATGAAGAGGTAACGGCAGCTGATCTGCCGGATAAAGTAGCCTGGTTTGCAGAGCAGATCGAGCACAATGATATCCCTTCAGACGGTTTGGTTCTGTTATACGATGATATTGCCTATGGTGATTCTTTAGGACGTACAGCCAAGTTCCCAAGAAATGCCATTGCCTTTAAATGGCAGGATGAGATCCGGGAGACTACATTATCTTATATTGAATGGAGTCCTTCAAGAACCGGTCTGATCAACCCGGTAGCTGTATTTGAGCCGGTTGAGTTAGAGGGAACGACCGTCAGCCGCGCCAGTGTCCATAATATCAGTATTATGGAAGGCCTTAAGTTAGGCGTGGGAGATAAGATCACTGTATACAAGGCAAATATGATCATCCCACAGATCGCAGATAACCTGACCCGCAGCGGCGTAAGGGATATCCCTAAGATCTGTCCGGTGTGCGGCGGTGCTACGGAGATCCGCCAGACCAATGATGTAAAGAGTTTATATTGCACCAATCCAGAATGTCAGGCAAAGAAGATCAAAAGCTTTACCTTGTTTGTAAGCCGTGATGCTTTAAATATTGATGGTCTTTCCGAGGCAACACTGGAGAAATTCATTGGTGCCGGTTTTATCCATGAATATGCGGATATTTTCCATTTATCCGGCCATAAAGAAGTGATCACAGAAATGGAAGGCTTTGGTCAGAAATCCTATGATAACCTGATCAGTTCTATTGAAACGGCCTCCCATACCACACTTCCGAGATTGATTTATGGACTGGGGATCGCCGGGATCGGTCTTGCAAATGCCAAAATGCTCTGCCGTCATTTTAATTATGACCTGGATCAGATGCGTCATTGCAACGTGGAAGAGCTGACAGCTGTAGATGGTATTGGCGGTGTGCTGGCTCAGGCCTGGGTAGACTATTTTGCTTCTGAAAAGAACAATGAGGTATTAGATCATTTATTACAGGAGCTGCATATTGAAAAAGAGCAGACTGAGGAAAATGGTACTGCCTTTGCAGGAATGACCTTTGTTATTACCGGTTCTGTAGAGCATTTTGCAAACAGAAAAGAATTACAGGCACTGATCGAGAGTAAGGGTGGAAAGGCAACGGGTTCTGTTACCTCAAAGACCACTTATCTGATCAACAATGATACACAGTCCAGTTCTTCCAAGAACAAAAAGGCGAAAGAACTGGGAATTCCGATCCTTTCGGAAGAAGATTTCCTGAATTTGCTTCAGGAGAAGGAAAAGGGGGAAGGCTGATATGCCGATCAAAGTACAGAGGGACCTGCCTGCAAGGGCGATCCTGGAATCAGAAAATATATTTATTATGGATGAAGACAGGGCTATGAGCCAGGATATCCGACCGCTGGAGATCCTGATCTTAAACCTGATGCCTTTAAAAGAAGATACAGAAACACAGCTGCTTCGTGCGCTGTCCAATACACCGCTGCAGGTGGACTGTACCTTTTTAATGCTGTCTACCCATGTGTCCAAAAACACATCTGCCAGTCATTTAAACAAGTTTTATGTTTCCTTTGACAGCATTAAGAAGAAAAAATTCGATGGAATGATCATTACCGGTGCACCGGTTGAAAATATGGAATTTGAAGAGGTAAACTACTGGGAAGAGCTTTCCGGTATCATGGAGTGGACCAAGACCCATGTAACATCTACCATCCATATCTGCTGGGGCGCCCAGGCGGGCTTATATTACCACTATGGTATCCCGAAATATAAGAGGGCGGAAAAACTGTCCGGTATTTATAACCACAGGGTATTAGACCGGAAAGTACCGTTAGTGCGAAGTTTTAATGATACGTTCCTGGCACCTCATTCCCGTTACACAGAAGTGCGCAGGGAAGATATTGAGAAGCATCCGGAGCTGGTCATTCTGGCAGAGTCCGAAGAGGCAGGAGTATTTCTTGTGATGAGCCGTGACGGAAAGCAGATCTTCGTCCAGGGCCACCCGGAATATGACCGCATGACTTTAAATAACGAATATCACAGAGATCTGAATAAGGGACTGAACCCCTCACTTCCGGTCAATTATTATGTAGATAATGATCCGTTCTCTGTACCGGAGCTTACATGGAGAAATACTTCCAATACATTGTATACAAACTGGCTGAACTTCTATGTATATCAGATGACACCGTATCTGCTGGATGATGGGGAGTAATGTGATGGTCTGGTTCCTGTACCGACGGGAATGGCAGTTTATGCTCTTCACACAGGTGTTCTTCACCTGCGTCAGTGGGTGATAGGCTGTCTTGGGTCTTGGAAAGAAAAAGAACAATATATGCAGACATGACACAGAAATCGTAAGAAATCTGCGCCGTGGCTGCATTTTTTATGTACAAATATACACAAAAGTGCTATAGTTGTAGAAAAATAAACATTTACCTATTGAGTTTGAGGGTAAATGCGGAGAGGAGAGTAATCATGTCACAGATACTGGAACAGGCAGAAAAACTTTTACAGGCTCTGCCTAAGGAACAGCTGGGATTTTTCCCGACCCCATTTTACCGTCTGGACCGTCTTTCTGAAGAATTAGGCGTCAACCTGTTTATCAAGAGAGATGATTTTACGGGAATGAACCTGTTTGGAGGAAATAAGGTCCGCAAACTGGAATACCTTTTAGGAGAAGCAAAGGCAAAAGGCTGTGAGTATGCCATTACCTACGGCGCTACCCAGTCCAACCATGCTATGGAGACAGCAGCAGCCTGCCGCAGATGCGGGATCAAACCTATCCTTTATCTGACTGCAGTAGTAGAGCCGGATGATGCGGATGTAAGGGCAAATCTGCTGTTAGACAAGATCCTGGATGTAGAGCTTCATATTGTAGACATCCTTCCGGGAGAAACAGAGGATGACGCAGAAGCACGTTCCTTTGAAATGGGCGCTGCAAGAGCAAAGGAATTAAATGAGTCCGGCCATCCATGCTATGATATCCCAATGGGCGGAGCAAGTGTTGTAGGTTCTGTTGGTTTTGCAAATGGTTATGTAGAGTTTGAAAAACAGGTAAAGGCCATGAACCTGAATGTAGATTACATCTTCCACGCAACAGGAACAGGCGGCACCATGGCCGGTCTGGCAGCAGGAAGAAAGATGGCAGAAAGCGATACAAAGATCATCTCCATTACTGTAAGCCCTAAGGATGAGAAGTATTTACGCAAAGTAGAAAAACTGGCAAATGATGTGCTGGCACTGATAAAGAGCCCGGCCCATGTAACCATAGAAGAAGACCTTCATATGGATACCGGCTACTATGCACCAGGCTATGAGCAGCCAAACGAGGCAGCCAGCGAAGCCATCCGCCTGTTAGCACGCACAGAAGGCCTGTTTGTGGATCCTGTATACACAGGAAAGGCATTGGCCGGTCTTATCGACTATGTAAGAAGCGGAAGAGTTCCTCAGGGAAGCAATGTAGTATTCTGGCACACCGGCGGAGCAACTGCCCTGTTTGCAGAGCATGAGATTTTAGGTAAGTTATACTAAATCGCCTGCGTAAGCAGGCAGTAGAGCACGTAAGTGCGGGATTTGTGAGTAGATAAAAGGAGGGATAAGGTCGTGAAAACACTGATCAAAAACGGCCTTCTCATCGATCCGGCCAACCAGGTACAGGCTTATTTAAACCTGATACTGGAAGACGGAAAGGTAGTGGCTGTAACAGAAGAAGAACCTGAGGCTGACAGGGTTATTGATGCCACAGGAAAAGTAGTGGCTCCTGGTTTTATCGACATTCATATGCATGAGGACCCGGTAAAAGACGGAAAAATTGAATTCTGTATCTTTGATGCCATGCTGCGTATGGGCGTTACCACAGCAGTAGGCGGAAACTGCGGTATCAATGTGTATGATCCGGTGAAATATCTGGATATGGTAGAAAAAGACGGCGCACCAGTGAATGTAATGCTTTTTGCAGGCCATCAGTATTTCAGAGAGGCAGCAGGCGCCCTGGATAAATATGCACCTGTTACAAAAGAGCAGCAGGAACATATGAAAAAAGGCCTTGAAAAAGCCCTTGAAGCAGGCTGTGTGGGAATTTCCTACGGACTTCGCTATGTTCCGGGAACAGGCCGTGACGAATTCTTAGATACTGCTTCCTGCTGTGAAAAGGAACACAGAATGATCTCCGCTCATGTAAGAGATGACGAGGACAGAGTGTTTGGAGCAGTAGCAGAAGTGGCAGAGGCAGGAAAATTATACAACATTCCGGTGCAGGTATCCCATATCGGCAGCATGGCCGGTTTCGGACAGATGAAACAGCTGCTGCGCCAGGTAGATGGTTACCGCATGAACGGTATTGATGTTGCCTGCGACTGCTATCCATACTTTGCATTTTCCACCAGAATTGGCGCAACTACCTATGATGATGGCTGGCTGGAGCGTTATCACTGTGATTACAGTGCATGCCAGCTGACAGAAGGAAAGTATAAAGGACAGAGATGTACACCGGAGACCTTTGCGGAAATGCGCCGTGACTTCCCGGAGTGCCTGACGGTATGCTATGTAATGGATGAAAATGACATCCGAATGGCATTTGCAGATCCTGGCGTTATGGTAGGAAGCGACGGCCTCATCGACAATGGCCACGGCCATCCAAGAGCAGCCGGTACTTTCCCAAGATTCCTTTCAGAGTTTGTAAGAAAAGGGGACATTTCTCTGTATGACGGAATTGAAAAAATGACAGCAGCTCCTGCAAAACGTCTGGGACTTTCTAACAAGGGCCGCTTAAATGTAGGCGCTGACGCAGATGTAGTTATCTTTGATATGGAAAAGATCCAGGACGGAGCAAACTTTGACGATCCTATGATCCCACCAACAGGTATTGACTATGTGCTGATCGGTGGTGAAGTGGCAGCAAAAGACTGCAAGATCGTAAAGGGAGATCTGGGAACTGCACTGAGAAAGCTGTCATAAAAAGTATGATAGAAAGTGTCATAAGATTTTTAAAAATATGGTCAGAAACGTCTGAAAAAGGCGACTGAAAATACAAAAGTACATAATACAAAAAGGAAAAGTGAAAGGGGAAAACAGTATGGAATTTGGTGTATGGTCACTTGTGCCGCCAGTCCTTACCATTGCGCTGGCACTGACAACGAAAAACGTATTTATCTCACTTTTGATCGGTATCCTTACAGGAAACCTGGTATTGAACCATTTTGCAGTATTTACAGGCTTAAATGCAGGTATTTACAGCATCCTGGATACCATGACAGAGAGCAACACCCTGATCATCGGCTCTGTACTGATCACAGCAGCAGTGATCCATCTGGCAGAGAAGTCCGGCGGTATTGAGGGCTTCGTAAATGTTGTTGTAAAGAAACAGGGGCTCATCAAGTCTAAAAGAGGGGCGAACCTTTTCACCTGGCTGTTAGGTCTGGTGGTATTTACTTCCGGTACCTTAAGCTGTATGGTAACAGGTTCTGTTGCAAGACCTGTAAATGACGCTTTAAAAGTACCTCATGAGAAAGCAGCTTTTATCGTACATACCACTTCCACACCATGGTGTGTATTATTCCCATTCAGCGGCTGGCTGGCAGCTATGGCAGGTTATCTGGTAACCGGTGGTGTACCGGAAGATCAGTCTGTATCCGTTCTGTTCCAGTCCCTGTTTATGAACTTCTACTGTATCCTGGCGATCCTTCTGGTTCTGGTACTGGCATTAACACAGAAAGACTTTGGACCAATGGCGAAGGCAGAAGCCAGAGCAGCAACAACCGGCGAACTGGATGATCCGATCCACAAAAAGGCGGACTCCGATACTTCTAAAGCAGTATCTGGTTTCACTCCAAGAGCCATCAACCTGCTTCTTCCGGTAGGTACTCTGATCGCAGTTATGTTTGCAGCACTGATCATTACTGGTAATGGAAACCTGATGAACGGTTCTGGTATGAAGGCTCTGATCTGGGCAGTTATCATAGCCTTATTAGTAGCATCTGTTCTTTGCGTAGCAGAAAAAGTATTTACCGTCAGCCAGGTAATTGACGAGATCTTCAAGGGCATGAGCGGCATGCTTCCTATTACCTTTGTTCTTCTGTTTGGATTTACCATGGGTAATGTAGTTAAGTCTCTGGATACAGGTACTTATCTTTCCAGTATTTTCCAGCAGTTCTTAAGCCCGGCTCTTCTTCCTGCCTTGACCTTCCTGATCGCAGTCCTGATCTCCTTTGCAACAGGAACTTCTATGGGAACTATGGCTATTATGGCAGTTATTGCACTTCCTATGGCATATTCCATGGGCAACAGCATTCCGTTAGTAGCAGGAGCTATGTTTGGTGGAAGTATCTTCGGTGACCACGCATCACCTATCTCCGATACCACCATTATGACCTGTTCCACTACGGGCTGCGATATCATAGACCATATAAAGACCCAGTTCCCTTATGTGTGCAGTATTGCAGTGATCAGTTTTGTACTATACGTGATCGCAGGATTTATCATGTAACGAAAAAATGATATAAAAAATCTTCCGGTATGGAAAAATTCCAACACCGGAAGATTTTTTGTTTTTATGATTTTCGCAAATCCCCCAAAAGGGGGTCAGATCTCACATCTTATCCCTGTAATTTCGCATTGGGATTAATAACATATCCATTGCGGTTTCTCTGAGGACTTGGCGGCATCTGCCACTTGTTATGGTCAGTATGCAGCAGCATATGGGACTTATGGCTTAATGGCTGTTCAAAGTAGTTGTCATAAAGAGCCTTTACATCCGGATTTTCATGGGAACGGCGGATATCAGCATTCTCATCCAGGAAATACAGGTTCTTTCCACGCTCAAAGGCCATTTCCATACCGTCATGCTGAGGCTGTCCGCCTCCGCCAACGCAGCCGCCCGGGCATGCCATGACTTCTACAAATTCGTAATGCTTTTCACCACGTTCAATGGCTTTTAACAGATTTCTGGTATTTCCAAGGCCGCTGACAGCAGCAATACGCAGGATCTGTCCATTTAATTCAAATTCTGCTTCTGTAACGCCGGTCTCCTGAGAGGAAGCACGTACATTTTTAAAGGCATCAGGTGCGCAGTTTTCACCCATGATGGCATAGTAAGCAGTACGAAGAGCTGCTTCCATAACACCGCCTGTAGCTCCAAAGATCACACCGGCACCGGAAGCGTCGTGGAAGATACGGTCCGGTTCAATATCAGTGAGACGGTCAGTAATGATGCTGGAACCTTTGATCATACGGATCAGCTCGCGGGTAGTGATGACGCAGTCTGTATCATGGCCTGCATATTCCTTGTAGAACAGTTCCATATTTGCTTCACCCTTTTTAGCCAGACAAGGCATAATGGCAACGGAGAAGATATCTTCCGGCTTTTTGCCAATCTGCTCTGCAAAATAGCTCTTCATGACAGCGCCAAACATCTGCATCGGAGACTTGGCAGTAGATAACTGCTTTACAAACTGCGGGAACTCGCTCTTTACAAAGCGTACCCAGCCAGGACAGCAGGAGGTGAACATAGGACGGTCCTTTAGTTCTCCCTTGCCAAGGCGCACTAACAGCTCATTTGCCTCTTCCATAATGGTAAGGTCAGCAGTAAAGCAGGAGTCAAATACATAATCAGCGCCCATTTTCTTTAAAGCGTCAAAGATCTTTCCAATAGTAGCTTCTTTCCTTGTAAATCCAAGGTCTTCACCCCATGCAGCACGGACAGCAGGAGCAACCTGTACAACGACGGTCTTGTTAGGATCCGCTAAAGCTCTCCACAGTTTTTCCGTATCGTCACGCTCATGAAGGGCGCCAACTGGACAGTGGGTGATACACTGGCCGCAGAGAGAACAGTCCGCTTCATTGATCGTGCGGTTTCCGGTTACATTAATGGTAGAACGGGAACCGGTACCTTCCAGATCCCAGATATTCAAGCTCTGGATCTTGTCACAGACCTGAACGCAGCGCATACATTTAATACATTTTTCAGACTGACGGATCAGTGGGAAAGTTTTATCCCATGGCTGTTTTTCCAGACGTTCCTCAAAAAGACCGTCCTGGACATTCAGATCTGTTGCGATCTTCTGAAGAGAACAGTTACCGCTTCTTACACAGGTAGCGCACCGGCAGTCATGCTGGGATAAGATCAGCTGAACGGTAAGACGGCGGTCTAAGCGCACTTTTGGACTGTTGGTGTAAATGACCATACCTTCTTCTACCTTTGTGTTGCAGGCGGTGATCAGGTGGTCACGTCCTTCCAGTTCAATAACACATACGCGGCAGGCAGCGATCTCGTTTAAACCTTTCCAGTAGCATAAGTGTGGGATATGGATGCCGATAGATTCGGCAGCTTCCATCAGGGTAGTTCCTTCTTTTACAGATACAGGCAGTCTGTCGATCGTTAAATTTACCATAATTTCTCACGCCCTCCTTTGAAGATTCCAAAGCCGAAATGATCGCAGCGGAGGCAGCGTCCGGATTCCTGCGCAATTTCTTTTTTGTTCATGCAGTTTTCAACACCTTCAAAATCATGTTTTCGTTCACTTGCTTCCCGTTCAGACAGCTCTACACGACCGCAAGGTGTGTGGTCAGCGTTATTTGGCAGCGGGATCTCTACATTACAGGTGATTTCGTGATGATAGCCTAAATATTCATCAATATTAGCAGCAGTTACCTTGGCAGCAGCTACAGCTTTGATAACAGTAGCAGGACCGGAAGCACAGTCACCACCTGCAAATACACCAGGAATATCTGCAAATCCGCCGTTTGGAAGAGTAACGATCTTTCCGCGGGATACAGGAATGCCAGACTCTTCATAGTGCTTTGTCTCGATATTCTGTCCGATAGCAACGATCATGGTCTGACATGGGATCACATACTCCGGTTCGCCGCTGGCAATTACGCTTGCGCGGCCGTCTTTGATGGTGCTGATCATCTGCGGGGTAACACGGACACCGGATACATGTCCATTTTCATCTACTTCAATACCGGCAGGAGCAACTAAAGTAAGCAGTTCCACACCTTCAGCGACAGCTGCCTCGATCTCAGCCGGGAGAGCTGTCATATCAGCTACACGACGGCGGTATACGATGCTGACTTTCTTTGCACCCAGACGGATGGCAGTGCGGACAGCGTCCATGGATACGTTTCCGCCACCAATAACAGCGACTTCCTGTCCGGTAAGATCCGGGCAGTCCCCGAGACTTACATTTCTAAGGAAACCAACAGCAGAGGTGATGCCTTCTGCATCTTCATTAGGAAGTCCCAGTTTCTTATCTGTAGAAGCACCTACTGTAATAAGCACTGCATCATATACTTTTCTCAGTTCGTCCAGTTTAATATCTTCACCGATCTTTACATTGTAATGTACCTGGATACCGGTTTCCAGGATCGCATCTGTATCTTCTTCCAGACGGTCTTTTGGCAGACGGTAGTTTGGAATACCGTAGCGCAGCATACCGCCTAGTTTTGGCAGCATCTCATAAACAGTGACCTGATGGCCCATTAACTGCAGATAATAAGCAGAAGAGAGACCGGAAGGTCCGCCGCCTACAACAGCGATCTTCTTGCCTGTGGAAGGACCACATGGCGGAGGTGCTACTTTTCCTGCAAGGTCAGCAGCAGCACGCTTTAATCCACGGATATTTACAGAGGTATCTACCATATTACGGCGGCAGCGTGCCTCACATGGATGTTCGCAGATGAAACCGCAGGTAGAAGGGAATGGGTTGTCCTTGCGGATCAGCTGGATGGCGTCTGCATAGCGGCCTTCTCTTACCAGGGCAATATAACCTGGAATGTCCACATGGGCCGGACAGAGGGCTACGCAGGGAACCGGCTGGGAAATAGCGCAGCTGCATCGTTTGTTGCGGATATGTGCCTCAAAATCATCACGGCAGGTATGTACCATACGCCATACCATTTTTGCAGCTTCAGAGCCGATGGCACAGTCTGCGGTCTGCATAATGGAAAGGGAAGTTTCCTCGATCAGGTCCAGTATCTCGTAGTCAGCATCACCATTTAATACATTGGTGATCATGTGCTTTAACTGGTGAAGACCTACACGGCAGGGAACACATTTTCCACAGGTCTGTGCATGGCACATTTCAATAAAGGCCCTTGTTATGTCAACAGGGCAGATACCTGGAGGGCTTGCCACGATACGCTGCTCCAGATTTTTGTAAAGACTCTCAACCATCAGCTGGTCTTTACTTGGGGTGAACAACTCCAATCTGCTCATATGAATCCTCCTGAATTTTTATTGTATGTTCATCTGATCAGGCATCTGTCATTACAGATATTGCTGCAAAACCATGCCTGAAATCCTGTGAACACATATTTTGTTTAATGATAATAAATGTCATTAATAAGTATAACATAGAATTGTAAAAAATGCACTATAAAAAATACAAAATGTTTGCAATAATTTTTAACAATCTAAAAATTTTTGGTAGCATAGATATAGTATCGTTTGCAGTTCTTATTTCTGCGGTTTTAAAGGATTTATAGATGATATCAATAAATGAGTAAAATTTTTGAAGGAAAGCGATTGGACAAATTCCCTTCCGCTCGATAAAATAATAACACACAGCAAGAGATGCGAAGATTATTTACAGGGGGAAACTATGGGGGAGAGTATAAATATAGATCTGCAAAAGAAGGTCAGCCTGACCCGTCAAGAACTGCATGAATTGGAGACAAAAGAAAAGACGGGAAAGGAACGGCTGATCGAGAAATTAATATTGGTCCTTCCGGAAATTTGCGCAGTGACAGCAATTTTGGAGTATATGCTGATACCGGACAATAGTATGAACCGAAATCCGTATACATACCTGGGATTTTTGATCCTGATGATGGTTCTTTATAATGGATACGGCATAGCTGCCGCTATTTTGCATTGTAAGGGAGATAAGCGGTTGTATGAGAAATTTCGTTACCGTGCGCCCTTATGGTCAGCGCTGTTTTTATTGTTTGCAGGTTATGATTATCTGACCCTGAAAACAGGAGTTCTTACCCAGCCTTTTGTACCGTGTATGAACTTTATATTAAACGCAGCATGGACAGACCGGGCCATGATACTGGATTGTACCATCCATACGCTGGGACTTTTATTTTTGGGATATTTTGCAGGTGTGAGCCTGGGACTGGTAACAGGTATTACCTGCGGCTATTCAGAAAAAGCCCGTTACTGGGTAGATCCGGTGATCAAATTTTTAGGTCCGATCCCTACGTCTACCTGGATCCCGATCATGATGGTCATAGCATCTTCTTTATTTGGAGGAGCGGTATTTATCATTGCCCTTGGCTCCTGGTTTGCGGTAACCGTTGCGTCTATGACAGGGATCGCAAATGTAGACAGAGATTATTTTGAAGCAGCCCGTACCTTAGGTGCCAGTGAGCAACAGCTTGTTTTTCAGGTTGCGTTGCCTCACGCCATGCCTTCTATTTTACAGGGATGTACCCAGGCTATGAGCAGTTCCTGTACAGCTATTATGATCGCAGAGATGCTCGGCGTAAAATCAGGACTTGGATGGTATATGAACTGGAGCAAATCCTGGGCAAGTTATGACAAAATGTTTGCGGCTCTGTTTGTGATCTGCTTTATTTTTACAGTTGTAACAAAAATATTAGACCGCGTGAAATGCCATGTGCTCAGGTGGCAGAACGGAGCAGTGAAGAATTATGGATGAGAACAACAAAATATTATTAAAACTGGAAAATATTTCCAAAAGCTTTGCAAAGGTAGAAAATGATGAAGTCACCCATGCTCTTGACTGTATTGATCTTGAAATGAGAAGTGGGGAGTTCATCAGTCTGGTGGGACCTTCAGGTTGTGGAAAATCCACGATCCTGCGGTTGGTGGCCGGTCTGATCCAGCCTACATTAGGAAAAGTAACAGTAAATGAAAAAGAGATCACAGGTCCATCCCCTGAGAGAGGAATGGTTTTTCAGAAACCTACCTTATTTCCATGGCTTACAGTGGAGAAGAACATTGCTTTTCCTTTAAAAATGCAGGGAAGGTTAAACGATGCAAATGGAAAAGAAAAAGTGGAGCATATGCTTCATGTGATCGGACTGGAAGGTTTCCGGGACGATTATCCGGGACAACTTTCAGGAGGAATGGCTCAGAGAGTGGCACTGGTCCGGACACTGATCAGTCAGCCGGAGATCTTATTGTTAGATGAACCGCTGGGGGCTCTTGATGCATTTACACGCATGAATATGCAGGACGAGATCCTTTCTATGTGGAGAGAACACAGGCAGCTGGCGTTGATGGTGACACATGATGTAGATGAAGCCATTTATATGGGAACAAGGGTTATTGTAATGGACGCAAATCCGGGAAGGATCATTGCAGATATTAAAATAGAAGAAGAATTTCCAAGAGACCGCTCTTCGGAGAGATTTATCAGATACAGAAATATGATTTTGAACCAGCTTCATTTTGCGGGGAGAAATATATAACATCATTTATTAAGGAGAAGGTATTATGAGAACGAAAAGAACACTTGCAGCAATGCTGGCACTTTCAGTAGGAATGTCTATGACAGCTTGTGGGGGAAAACAGGCAGAGGCAACAAAAGCAACCGAAAAGGAACAGCTGGCAGGAGATCTGAACAATGATGGACAGATCGAAATGGGCCAGGATGGCGTGGAAGTAGAAGTAAATGTATCAGATGTTCATATGAATGCATCAGAAGCTTTTGCGGCAGGCAAATGGGAAGCACTGTTTACTCCGGTAGATATTCCCGGACGTTTTGTTGATATGGAGGATTTTGATCTGACTCCAACAGAAGAAGAGAAAGCAGCTATGGAGAAAGAGCCAGCTTATGGAAAGCCTGTATTATATTATATGTCTGATGGCTGTACTTCAGGACCTACTGTAGCAGATGATAAAGGATATTATGAAGAAGCTGGGCTGACTGCAGAAGGTTTTAAAGGAACTTCTTATATAGAAGCATTGGGAACACAGCAGGCTACCGTGGCAGTAGGACATATTGCTACCATGCTGGTACCGATCACCAACAGTGTAGATATTACCTTTGTCGGCGGCGCGCATATTGGCTGTAAGTCTCTTTATGCACTGGCAGACAGCGAATATAACACCACTGAAGATCTGAAAGGGACTCAGATCTCTGTACCAAATGGAATAGGAGCATCTGATTACAACATCACTTCTTTGATTATTAGATGCAGATGGGATCGATCCTTTAAAGGATGTAACCCTGACTCAGGTTTCTTCTGACGCATGTATCGCAGCTATGGAACGTGGCGAGATCTCCGCCGCTCTTTTAAGTGATACCTTTGCCTATGCAATGATGAAAGAGGGCAAGTTAAAATGCGTCCGTTCCTTACAGGATGAAGATTTTGCAAAAGACAGCTGCTGTGTTATTGCTATGAACCGTACATTTGTACAGGAAAATCCAGTGATTGCGAAAAAGATCACCCAGGCTGTTCAGAAAGCACATTCCTGGATGCATGAAAATCCGGAAGATGCAACACAGCTGCTTCTTGACCGTGGCTGGAATGGTGGCGATTATGACATGAATGTTATGATCAATAATGCATTACAGTTTGGTTTATCAGATGAATTTACGGGAGACTCTTTAAAGAGAGTTATTGAGAAATATGTACGCCTTGGCCTGATCACAGCAACAGATGATGTGGATGGCATTTATGAAATGGCATGGACTCCGGTATTGTAAGATAAATTAGAAGCATTTGACCTGCAGGAGCAGGAGAAATCTTGTTTCTGCGGGTTTTGTGATAATGTATTAATTGTATATATAATTTATACAATACTGTAGAACCAAAAAAATGATACAAAATAATAAAAAAGTTGTTGACAAACGGTTTGAGGTTTGCTATTATAATCTTCGCGCTTGAGAGAGCAGCAATCGTTTCAGATGAAACGGAAAAATAAATTAAAAAAGTTGTTGACAAATGAAAAACAACCGGTTATAATAAATAACCGTTGCAGCAAACAAGTCTGACAACGAAATGAGATCCTTGATAATTGAAGATTAAACAGTATGTAAAACCCTGAAAATTCAGAAAATAAAAGGTCTGGTTTAGACCTTTGGATTTTTGAGAAAATTCAGAACAAAAACCAAGTAATGAAGGTTTAGGATAAATTAGCCAAGCTAAGTAATCCGAACTTCGATCAACTTTTTAACATGAGAGTTTGATCCTGGCTCAGGATGAACGCTGGCGGCGTGCTTAACACATGCAAGTCGAGCGAAGCAATTTAAGTGAAGTTTTCGGATGGATCTTAAATTGACTGAGCGGCGGACGGGTGAGTAACGCGTGGATAACCTGCCTCACACAGGGGGATAACAGTTAGAAATGACTGCTAATACCGCATAAGCGCACGGTACCGCATGGTACAGTGTGAAAAACTCCGGTGGTGTGAGATGGATCCGCGTCTGATTAGGTAGTTGGTGAGGTAACGGCCCACCAAGCCGACGATCAGTAGCCGACCTGAGAGGGTGACCGGCCACATTGGGACTGAGACACGGCCCAAACTCCTACGGGAGGCAGCAGTGGGGAATATTGCACAATGGGCGAAAGCCTGATGCAGCGACGCCGCGTGAGTGAAGAAGTATCTCGGTATGTAAAGCTCTATCAGCAGGGAAGAAAATGACGGTACCTGACTAAGAAGCCCCGGCTAACTACGTGCCAGCAGCCGCGGTAATACGTAGGGGGCAAGCGTTATCCGGATTTACTGGGTGTAAAGGGAGCGTAGACGGTAAAGCAAGTCTGAAGTGAAAGCCCGGGGCTCAACCCCGGGACTGCTTTGGAAACTGTTTAACTAGAGTGCTGGAGAGGTAAGCGGAATTCCTAGTGTAGCGGTGAAATGCGTAGATATTAGGAAGAACACCAGTGGCGAAGGCGGCTTGCTGGACAGTAACTGACGTTCAGGCTCGAAAGCGTGGGGAGCAAACAGGATTAGATACCCTGGTAGTCCACGC
>ERZ779870.140-NODE-140-length-86088-cov-11.4627_pt1 | contig 86088 bp, 76 predicted proteins | sample MGYA00511247_ERZ779870 | MGnify/ENA primary metagenome ERZ779870 (study PRJEB29588, sample SAMEA2149068) | human gut metagenome | biome: human gut; feature: human-associated habitat; material: faeces | place: Denmark | collected 2008/2010 ...
CCAGCCATAATCCGCCGGAGTACAACGGCTACAAGGTATACTGGGAGGACGGCGCCCAGTTTACTCCGCCCCACGATAAGGGAGTGACGGAGAAGGTTATGGCAATCACAGATCTCTCCGCTGTCAGGACTATGAGCCGGGAGGAGGCTGAGGCCAGCGGCCTGTATGTGACCATCGGAGCTGAGATTGACGACAAGTACATTGCCCAGGTGAAGGCCCAGGTAGTGAACCAGGCGGCGATTGACAGAATGCAGGATCAGATTTCCATTGTCTACACTCCTCTTCACGGCACAGGAAATATTCCGGCCCGCCGCGTTATGAAGGAGCTGGGCTTTGAGCATGTGTACGTTGTGCCGGAGCAGGAGCTGCCGGACGGCAATTTCCCGACTGTAAGCTATCCCAATCCGGAGGCAGAGGAGGCCTTTGAGCTGGGGCTTAAGCTGGCGAAGGAGAAGAATGCGGATCTGGTACTGGCGACAGATCCGGACGCAGATCGTCTGGGCGTCTATGTAAAGGACGATAAATCCGGCGAGTATATTCCGCTGACAGGAAACATGTCGGGAGCTCTGCTCTGTGACTATGTGCTGAGCCAGAAGCAGGCAAACGGCCAGCTTCCAAAGGACGGGCAGGTGGTAAAATCCATCGTTACTACCAATCTGGTAGACGCAGTAGCTGCTCATTACGGCGCAGAGCTGATAGAGGTTCTGACTGGCTTTAAGTGGATTGGAAAACAGATTTTAAAGAATGAGCAGGAAGGAAAGGGAACCTATCTGTTCGGCATGGAGGAGAGCTATGGCTGTCTGATTGGAAGCTATGCCAGAGATAAAGACGCCATTTCCGCCACAGCAGCTCTCTGCGAGGCGGCTGCTTACTACAAGGAAAAAGGCATGACTCTGTGGGATGCCATGATTGCCATGTACGAGAAATACGGCTACTATAAGGACGCCGTTCAGGCCATCAGCTTAAAGGGTATCGAGGGACTGGAGAAGATTCAGAAGATTATGGAGTATTTCAGAAACAACACTCCGGCTGAATTTGCAGGAAGCAAGGTTCTCTCTGTGAGAGATTACAAGGCAGATACCATCCGCGACATGGCTTCCGGAGAGGTAAAGCCTACCGGCCTTCCGTCCTCCAACGTGCTCTACTATGACCTGGAGGATCAGGCATGGCTGTGCGTGCGCCCGTCCGGAACAGAGCCCAAGATCAAGTTCTATTACGGCGTAAAGGGAACCTCCCTGGCAGACGCAGACGAGAAGTCCGAGAAACTGGGACAGGCTGTTCAGAAGCTGGTTGAGCCGATGCTGTAAGAGACTGGAAAAGAGAATATTGTAATAAGTTTATGCACGAGGAAAACTTTTCGGTGACTTTAAGTGGAACGAGAAAAGTTTTCCTCGTGTATCTTTTACAACTGATATTTTTTGATTTTTCGATACAGGGTAGAGCGGCTGATGCCCAGTTCTTTAGCTGCCTGTATTTTTCCCTGTTCAGAAGGACCATATTTTTGAAGCATTTCTTTTAACAATTCTTTTTCATTTACAGAATTGCTCTGTTTTTCAGAATTCCCCCAGTCTCTGATCAGACCTGGAAGATGTTTAAGCTGAAGCCGAGGTTCCTCGCACATGCAGATTCCGTGTTCAATCGTATTTTTCAGCTCCCGCACATTGCCCGGCCAGGGGTATTTTAAAAACAGATCTTGTACCTCTGGGGATAACTCCCTGACAGGGTGTTGAAAACTTTCACGAAATTCTTCCAGAAAGCGCTCGGCTAACAGGAGTACATCATTTCCTCGGTTTCGCAGAGGAGGGATTTCCAGAGTGATTACATTCAGCCGGTGAAATAAATCTTCGCGGAAGCTTCCCTGTTTTACTAAAGGCCAGAGAGGTTTATTAGTGGCCGCAATAATTCTGATATCCACAGGTACAGCCCTGCCGCTTCCGAGAATTTCTACTTCTTTCAGTTCCAGGACACGCAGAAGTTTTTGCTGAAGGGAGTGAGGCATATTTTCTACCTCATCCAGAAACAAGGTTCCTTTATCAGCCATCAGAAATTTTCCTTTTTTTTCACAATATGCTCCAGTAAACGCTCCTTTTGAGTGTCCGAACAGCTCGCTTTCAATGAGATTTTCTGGGACTGCACCGCAGTTGACTGGGATGAAAGGCCCTTCTTTTCTCAGACTTGACATATGAATACCCTTTGCAAACAGCTCTTTTCCTGTTCCTGTTTCTCCGGTAATCAGAACGGTAGATGGAAAAATAGAAATCTTGGCAGCCAGCTTTTTCAAGGAGATAAAATCAGAGTCCTGTGAAAAGATCTGTGGCAAAAAATCATCAGACTGTTTTCGAGACTGCGGAACAGAAATATCGTTTCCGGAATCTGATAGCATATCGCAGACCAGCGACTGCTCCTTTGAAAGGTATGTATTAAAATGAAAAAGCGAATCTGGGGAATGTCCGCTCATGTTTACAGCCTGAATATACCCTCCCAGAAATTCTGACATGATATTGGAATATGCAATAAACTGTTCCATATTTTCAAACAGATGACGGGATTGGGACTCGCTGCTGGCAGTCAGGCCGAAGATTCCACAAGGATTTCCATTGATCCAGATGGCTGAATAAATGGCTCCTTTCCAGGGACACTGGCCATAGCGATGGCAGTGAATACATCTGGAATCAGTTCCGGGACGTTCAATTACAGTGTTTTTTTCTTTCCTCCGATATAGGGTATCGTTAAGGACACCTTCTGGTGTCAGACGGTTCCCAATGAGAGACCTCGCCATACCTGTGCAGGCAATCCGCTCCAGTTTTCGATCTATGATTTCAACATCCAGCTTTAAAAGATTGGAGGCGGAATCTGCAAAGATCTGTAGGACAGGCTTGATTGAGTGAAAAACAGTATCCATAAAGCTTCCTCCTTTTGAGATATGACATCTCAATGATATCCAATTATTTGATAATATATAGAAATTATACACAAAAACAGGGTAGAATTAAAGGATATTTTGGTTAAAAACCATAACTGAATCATTGGCATATTGTTTGCTCTTATTATTAAGTGTCCGGGCAAGAAAATGAAAAGAATAGGGGGTTTGTTCATGAGCTTTTGGGATGTGATATTGGACTTCGGTTTGATGAGCGCGCTGATACTGGTGGGACAGCTTCTTCGCGCTAAAGTGAAATTTTTACAGGAACTTTTTATCCCAGCCTCACTGATAGCTGGAATGATCGGCCTCATTTGCGGGCCGTATGGTTTAGGAATGATCCCTTTTTCAGAAGGATTTGGTTCCTACTCTGGAGCGCTGATTGTACTGGTATTTGCAGCTCTGCCATTGTCTCAGGAGAAATCCTCAGGCAATAAAGGCGGAACAGGAGTAATGCAGATGTGGAGCTTTCAGCTTATTACCTATTTAGGACAGCATCTTTGGGCGATGGTATTGGGACTTTTGCTGTTTGTACCAATTTTTCATGCTCATGAAGGGTTCGGATACATGCTTCCAACAGGGTTTGTAGGAGGTCACGGTACGGCTGCCGCAGTTGGGGAGACCTTTAAAAGCTTAGGCTGGGAGGAAGCGGAAGCCCTGGGAATGACCTCTGCAACAGTAGGAATTTTATCCGGTCTGATAGGAGGAATTATTTTAATCAAGATTGCCACGAAAAAAGGCTATACGAGTTACATTACCGATTTCGTAAAGCTTCCTCAAAGTTTTCGTACTGGATTAATTCCAAAGGAAGAGCGGGAGGAGATGGGAAAAGAGACGTTTTCCACTATATCGGTGGATCCACTGGCAATCCATGTTGCTCTTCTGTTTGTAGTGACCTATGTGGCCAAGAAGATTTCAGAGCTGGTACTCCATTTTAATCCTCAGCTGAGTCTTCCAGTCTTTTCTCTGGCAGTGCTTGTGGGATTTCTGCTGATGAAACTTTTATGTCTGGGGGGAGCGGACAAATATGTGGATAAGCGCGTAATCACAAGACTCAGCAGTACGTTTACAGACTATCTGGTAGGGTTTGGAGTCGCTTCCATTCAGTTGGGCGTAGTGGTGAAGTACGCAGTTCCTCTTATTATTTTATTTGTTTCGGGAATTTTATTTAATCTTTTTATCTGTATGTACCTGGCCCCGAGAGTGTTCAGTAAGGACTGGTTTGAAAAGGGAATTTTTACTTATGGATGGGCTTCCGGCGTGACTGCTATTGGCATTACTGTGCTGCGTATCTGCGATCCGAACTTTGACAGTTCTACTTTAGATGACTTTTCCATCTCCTATTTGTTTGGAAATATGTGGGCAGAGCTGATTATCGTTTCTGTGGGTCCGGTGATGATTGCATCTGGAATGGCAGTTCCTTACACAGCGGTCTTGGCAGCAGTATTTGCGGTGGTAGTTTTGATTACATGGAAAATGCAGAGGCTCCAGAAGGCCAGGGCTGGTCTTCAGAAATAACTGCTTAAAAGCGGAAAAACAAAAATTTTTAGAAGGAGGATTATTATGAAAGACACGAGAGTAGATTTTTTGTACCTGAACGAGGCAGAAATGGTAGAGGCAGGCGTAAAAGACATGCACGAGTGTGTGGGCGTTATGGAAGAAGTTTTTGCGCTTCTGGGTCAGGGAGATTATATCATGGGAGGAAAGAATCACAACTCTCATGGAATTCTGATTTCATTTCCTGATGAACCGCAGTTTCCCAATATGCCCAAAAACGGGCCGGATCGCCGTTTCATGGCAATGACAGCTTATCTGGGCGGACGTTTCCATGTGGCAGGAGAAAAGTGGTATGGTTCCAATAAGGAAAACCTGTCTAAGGGGCTGCCCCGCTCCATCCTCATGGTTATGCTAAACGACGCGGATACAGGCGCGCCTTTGGCTCTTATGTCAGGCAATCTGATCAGCGCGTTCAGAACTGGCGCGATTCCGGGCGTGGGAGCAAAATACCTGGCCAGAGAAGACTCTAAGGTGTTGTCTTTGATAGCTGCAGGTGTAATCAGCCGTACCTGCTTCATGTCTCTCATTGACAGCAGACCGGGGATTGAGACTGTGAAAATCTATGATATTTACCGGGAATCTTCAGAAAAGCTGGCTGCATTTATACGGGAAAATTATCCTTCCATAAAGGAAATCTGTATCTGTGAGAGTATAGAAGAGGCAGTAAAAGATGCTGATATTATCAATGTAGCTGCATCAGGAAAGATTTATCCGAGAATTGAAGAAAAGTGGCTGAAGCCGGGGGCTTTTCTCACTCTTCCGGCAGGAATCGATATGGCTGAGGATTTCCTGATAAGTGATCGCTGCAGACGGGTGGTTGACAACTGGAAGATGTACGAGGCATGGTCTGAGGAACTGACAAAGCCTTACTGGAATATTATGGGATTAATCGGCACGAAATATCTGGATCTGATTGAGGAAGGAAAGCTTTCTGTCTCTCAGATTGACAATTTAGGTGAAATTATCGCTGGGAAAAAAGAAGGACGGAAGAGTGATGAGGAGATTATTCTCTTTGGAATGGGCGGAATGCCGGTTTACGATGTAGCCTGGGGCTTCCAGATGCTTGAAAATGCCAGAAAGAAAGGCCTTGGAACGACGCTGCATTTGTGGGATGAGCCAAATATGGCCTAGTTTGGCATCCGTACAGGAAAACATGAAAAAACCTGCAAAAACCCAGGGAAATTCCTTGACAACCATAAGAAAATATGATATTTTACTTAAGTATTGACTGCCTAAGACAGCAGGTGCCGCAAGGCATAAGGTAAAAACGCCTGCCGAGGAAACGTACACTTACTGATGTAAATTGTGCCTCCCTGTCTTGTGCAGGGAGGTTTTTTCTGTAAGACTCCTGGCGGTTCATACGACGAAAATAAAACAGGAGGTAAACCATTCATGGCAAAAGTTGAGTTAAAGCAGCCTATCGTTGCTGAGATTTCTGAGTTACTCAATGGCGCAAAGTCTGCAGTAGTTGTTGACTACCGTGGATTAACTGTTGAGCAGGATACACAGCTTCGTAAGCAGTTAAGAGAAGCTGGTGTTACTTACAAGGTATATAAGAACACCATGATCCGCTTTGCTGCAAAGGGAACTGAGTTCGAAGCTTTAGAGCCGAATCTGGAAGGACCTACAGCATTAGCTGTATCCAAGGAAGACGCTACTGCTCCGGCAAGAGTATTAGCTGAGTTTGCTAAGAAGGCAGACAAGTTAGAGTTAAAGGCCGGTGTTGTAGAGGGCACATACTACGATGCGAAGGGAATCCAGGTTATCGCTACTATCCCGTCCAGAGAAGTTCTTCTCGGAAAGTTACTGGGAAGCATCCAGTCCCCGATCGCAAACTTTGCACGCGTTATCAATCAGATCGCAGAGGCAAAGGAGGCTTAATTTCTCATATGATATGGGCTGCATAGCCGCATAGAGAAAGAGCCGTCTGATTTTTTGAAGGAATCAGGAGAGGCCGGGAAAGCCGGCAGAACTATATTTTAAAACATTAATAAACAGGAGGAAATTAAAATGGCAAAGTTAACAACAGCTGAGTTCATTGAGGCTATTAAAGAGTTATCCGTATTAGAGTTAAACGAGCTTGTAAAGGCTTGCGAGGAAGAGTTTGGTGTATCCGCAGCAGCAGGCGTTGTAGTTGCAGCAGCAGGCGGCGCAGGCGAGGCAGCTGAGGAGAAGACAGAGTTCGACGTAGAGCTGACAGAGGTTGGCGCTAACAAGGTTAAGGTTATCAAGGTTGTTCGTGAGGCTACAGGTCTTGGCTTAAAGGAAGCTAAGGAAGTAGTTGACGGAGCTCCGAAGGTAGTTAAGGCTGGCGTTTCCAAGGAAGAGGCTGAGGACCTTAAGGCAAAGTTAGAGGCAGAGGGAGCAAAGATTACATTAAAGTAATTCATTGCCATTCTATACAAACTAAATGCATTACAGCGAAAAAGAAGTCCGGGACGCATTGCGCGTTTCGGACTTCTTTTTCGTTTCTGAATCTCAAACGGGAATATTCTAAATTGAGATGAAAAATTTGGAATTCTTTTGTATAATAGTATGTAATTGAGTACAAGGGAGGGGATAGGATGAACGTATCAGAGACAATTAAGACGAGAACTTCGCTTCGCGTTTACGACGACAGAATGATAACAGATTCCGACCTGGATCAGATTTTGGAGGCGGCTTTTCTGGCGCCCACAGCCGGAAATCAGCAGCTTTATTCGATTATTGTAATTAAGAATCAGGAGACGAAGGACAAGCTTTCTAAAAGCTGCGACAATCAGCCGTTTATCGCCAAGGCTCCGGTGCTTCTGCTCTTTCTGGCGGATCAGCAGAAATGGTTTGATTATTACAGGTCAAAGGGCTGCATGGAGTTTGCCGCCAGGGAGGAAGGGCTTTCCTGGGAGGAACCCAACGAATCGGATCTGCTGCTCTCCATTGAAGATACGATGATTGCTGCTCAGAATGCAGTTCTGATGGCAGAATCTCTGGGAATCGGTTCCTGTTATATTGGGGATATCCTGGAAAACTATGAGTATCACAAGGAGCTGTTCCAGCTGCCGAAGCACGCTGTTCCTATTTCCCTGCTGTGCCTGGGATATTACAGAGAAGGCCACAAGCGTGTATACAGAAAAAGATTTGACAAGAAATACGTAGCTTTCGAGGAAACCTATAAAAGGCTGTCAGACGAGGAGCTGGACCACATGTTTGCTGAAAAGGCCTCCGGCTTCGTGAAAGGGCCGGCGATTACCGCCGGCAATTTTGCCCAGGCCTTCTATAAGAGAAAGACAGGAGCAGCATTCTCCAAGGAGATGGCCAGATCTGTGAGAGCCATGCTCAAAGCATATGCGGGCAAACAGGAAGAGGAGAGATAGAGACGGAGTTAAGCAGAGAGATGAGAGATTCAGAGGGATACGGCGCAGCAGGCAGGAGCATACGGCGCGGCTAGACGGCGCAGTAAGATAGCGCGGCAAATGGCAGATACGGGAGAAGAACATGGAAAAACAGAAATTAGAGGAACAGCTCAGACAGTTTAAAGAGGCGGTTTCCAGTGCGTCCTGCCTTTTAATTGGCGTGGGAGACGAGTGGGCGGCTGGAGAAAAGCGTTCCAGAGAAGAGCTTGCAGAGGCTTATCAGGCCCTCTATTCTCTGACAGAGGGAAAGGACTATTTTATTATCACAACTGTGACCGACGGGCTGATACGGGAAAGCGCGCCGGATCAGGGGAGGATTACGGCCCCCTGCGGCAATGAGCAGTGGCAGCAGTGCAGCAGGGCCTGCACAAAGGATATCTGGGAGCCGGGAGAGATCTCAGACGGTCTCTGCCCCCACTGCGGCGCGCCGCTGACGGGAAATACCATTTTTGCAGAGACTTACATTGAGGAGGGATATCTGCCTCAGTGGAAGGCTTACCAGGAATGGCTGGGAAGGACTCTGAACAGGGAGCTTCTGGCGGTGGAGCTGGGGGAAGGCTTTCTGCTTCCTAAATTGATTCGGTGGCCCTTTGAAAAGACGGTCTTTTTTAACAAGAAGGCGCATATGTATCGTGTGAATGAGACGTTTGCCCAGGTGTCAGAGGATATCGGGGACAGATCCGTCTCTGTTCAGGCCAATTCCGTGGATTTTGTGAGGATGGCCGCCGCATGTTTAAAAAACTGACGGGGAATCATTGTCTATTCTCCGGCTCTGTGTTACTATTTTAAGAGCAGCGTCGGCGCAGAGGTTTATTTCCCCCGCATGACGGCGCGGCCGAAAGCTGCAGAAGCGAAAGTCACGAAAGAGAGGTAGAAGCCTGATGGGAGCAATCAGCAACGACTGGCTTGGGCCGCTGAGCGCGGAATTTAAGAAGCCTTACTATAAAAAACTGTACGAGACGGTGAAGCACGAGTATGAGACGAGGGCCGTTTATCCGGATTCCAACGATATTTTCAATGCGTTTGAATTTACCCCTCTTTCTCAGGTAAAGGTGGTAATTCTGGGGCAGGATCCGTACCACGGCTATGGCCAGGCCCATGGTCTCTGCTTTTCCGTAAAGCCGGGTGTGGATACGCCCCCCTCTCTGGTAAATATTTACCAGGAGCTTCACGACGATCTGGGCTGCTATGTGCCGAATAACGGATATCTGAAAAAGTGGGCGGATCAGGGCGTGATGCTTCTGAATACCGTTTTGACGGTCCGCGCCCACCAGGCCAATTCTCATCGCGGAATCGGCTGGGAGGAGTTTACAGACGCGGCCATCCGCGCCTTGAACGAGCAGGACCGCCCTATGGTGTTTATTTTGTGGGGCAGGCCGGCCCAGGCGAAGAAAGCCATGCTCACCAACCCGAAGCATTTGATTCTGGAGGCTCCCCATCCCAGCCCGCTGTCAGCCTACAGGGGATTTTTCGGCAGCAGGCCCTTCAGCCGCACCAACGAATACCTGAAGGAGCATGGAATTGAGCCAATTGACTGGCAGATTGAAAATATTTAACGAGAGGGAACAGTATGAACTTTTTTGAAATTTTGAAAGTTCTTGTGCTGGGAATTGTGGAAGGCTTTACGGAGTGGCTTCCTATCAGCAGCACGGGACACATGATTCTGGTGGACGAGATCATTCACCTGAATGTAAGCGAGGCCTTCCGGGAGGTCTTCATGGTGGTGATTCAGCTGGGAGCGATTCTGGCGGTGGTAGTTCTGTACTTCCACAAGCTGAACCCCTTTTCTCCGAGAAAGACTCAGAATCAGAAACGGGCTACGATCCGCCTGTGGATGAAAATCGTGGTGGCCTGTATTCCGGCGGCAGTCATCGGACTTCCCTTTGACAATCTGTTAGATAAGCTGATGAACGGCTATGTGGTTTCCGCCATGCTGATTCTGTACGGCGTGTTTTTCATTTTACTGGAGAACAGAAACCGCGGCGTGAAGTTCAGGATTCAGCGGGTGACGCAGATTTCTTTCCAGACGGCGGCGGCTATCGGACTGTTCCAGGTGCTTGCCATGGTTCCGGGAACCTCCCGCTCAGGGGCGACCATTCTGGGAGCTATGCTGCTTGGCTGCTCCAGAGGAGCGGCTGCGGAGTTTTCTTTCTTCCTGGGAATTCCAGTCATGTTCGGAGCCAGCCTCTTAAAGATTGTGAAATTTATCATCGAGGGGGCTTCCTTCCAGATGTATGAGATTTTTTATCTGATTTTTGGAATGGTTGTGGCCTTCGGAGTGTCGGTCTACTCCATTAAATTCCTGATGGAGTACGTGAAGCAGCACGATTTCAAGTTTTTCGGTTACTACAGGATTGTGCTGGGAATCATTGTGCTGTCCTACTTTGGAATTTCCGCTCTGGTGGGGGCGTAAAGGCCCAGAACGCGGGGCAGGGGATCGAAACGGGAGAAAACGGCGCCTGCGAAGCGCTGGATGAGCGCAGGCTAAAACAGATATCAGAAGATATCAGGCATAAAAAATATATGGATGGGAGAGGTGTTCCGGCTGTTTCGGAGGGCCTCTCCCATTTGCTGTCCAGGGAAATCATACGTCTATCTTTCCAGCCAGTCCCGTATATATGAGACAAGGGGGTGGAAGATGTGAAACGATTTCGCAGGCAGACAGGAATGCTGCTTTTGATAATCATGGTGGATCTTTTGCTGGCTCTGAACCTGGCCAGGCTGGCAGGAGGAGAGAGGGAAGTCTGTGTGTCCGAAGGAGAATCAGCCCTTCCTGTCTCTGAGGCAGGAGACGGGACGTTCGAGAGAGGGACTGGGAACGGGGGAAGAACAGGAGGGGGAGGAGAGGAGCCTGGCGGAGAGAATCGGTTTCTGGCTCTCACCTTTGACGACGGCCCCCACCCGGTCTGCACGAAAGAGCTGCTGGACGGCCTGAGAGAGCGGAACGTGAAGGCCTCTTTTTTCCTTCTGGGGGAAAATATTCCTGGAAATGAATCGTTGATCCGCCAGATGAAGGAGGACGGCCATCTGATAGGAACCCATTGCTACCGCCATGTAGATCTGACTAAGGAGGACGCAGAGACGGCTATTTCCATGATCCGAAAGACAAATCGGGAGATCGAGGCGGTGACGGGAGAAGAACCGGTTTACATAAGACCTCCTTACGGGAAATGGAACGGGCAGCTGGAGGACGCCCTCGACATGACGCCTGTGCTGTGGGACATTGACACCCTGGACTGGAAGAGCCAGAACAGCGGGAAGGTGCTGAGGGCCATTGAAAGGAACGCTGGAAAGCATCAGATTGTGCTGATGCACGACATCTTTCCAACTACGGTGGACGCGGCGCTGGCGGCCATTGACACATTGGGGGAGCAGGGCTATACTTTTGTTACAGTAGACGAGCTTTTGATTGACTGACAAAGGAAATAAGGGAAGGTGCAGACAAGATGGATTTATTTGACTATATGAGAAGCAATACCATGGAGAAGGAAGCGCCGCTGGCTTCCCGGCTGCGGCCCTCCACCCTGGACGAGGTAGTGGGGCAGAAGCATATCATCGGGAAGGATAAGCTGCTTTACCGCGCCATCAAGGCAGATAAGCTGGGCTCTATCATTTTTTACGGGCCGCCGGGAACGGGGAAGACGACTCTGGCCAAGGTGATTGCCAACACGACCAGCGCCCGGTTTACCCAGATTAACGCCACTGTGGCCGGGAAAAAGGACATGGAGGAGGTAGTGAAGGAGGCCAAGGACGCCCTCGGCATGTACGGGCAGAAGACCATCCTGTTTGTGGACGAGATTCACCGCTTCAATAAGAGCCAGCAGGACTATCTGCTTCCCTTTGTGGAGGACGGGACGCTGCTTTTGATTGGAGCGACCACAGAAAATCCCTATTTTGAGGTGAACGGAGCTCTCATTTCCCGATCCAGGATTTTTGAGCTGAAGCAGCTGGAAAAGGACGATATCAGGGAGCTTCTGCGCCGCGCGGTGACAGATTCCGAGAAGGGAATGGGCATGTACCGGGCTGTGCTGGAGCCGGAGGCAGAGGAGTTTCTGGCAGATATGGCCAACGGGGACGCCAGGGCGGCTCTCAACGCGGTGGAGCTGGGAATTCTCACTACAGAGCGGGCGGAGGACGGGCTGATTCACATTGACCTGGACGTGGCCCAGGAGTGCATCCAGAAACGTGCGGTGCGCTACGATAAGGGGGGAGACAACCACTACGATACCATTTCCGCCTTTATTAAGAGCATGAGAGGATCGGATCCGGATGCGGCTGTGTACTATCTGGCGCGGATGCTCTACGCGGGGGAGGACATTAAGTTTATCGCCAGAAGGATCATGATCTGCGCCTCCGAGGACGTGGGCAACGCAGATCCCATGGCCCTTACCGTGGCGGTCAGCGCTTCTCTGGCCGTGGAGCGGGTGGGAATGCCGGAGGCCCAGATTATTCTCTCAAACGCCGCCTCCTATGTGGCCTGCGCGCCTAAGAGCAATTCCGCTGTCAACGCCATCGACGCGGCCATGAAGGCAGTGAAAACCCAGACCCTGATGCCGGTTCCGCCCCATCTGCAGGACCGCCATTACAGCGGCGCGGCGGCTCTTGGAAGGGGGCTGGACTACAAGTACGCCCACGATTACCCCAATCATTATGTAAAACAGCAGTATCTGCCGGACGGCATGGAGGGCGCGGTCTTCTACGAGCCGTCGGACAATGGATATGAGAAGGAGATCAAGGCGAGGCTGGCGTTTCTGCGGGGAAGTGAGGAGTAGGAAAGAACGTGGGAGGAAACGCAGCCAGCCGCTGAACCGGCAGATTCTGCGTATGGTCTTTCATATTTTGCAGCAGATTTGATGTACCTTTGCAGCTGTTAGATAGAAACAGAGGAAAAGCCTGGCTCCAGCTTTATCGGAGCGGGAAGGTTTTCCCTCTGTTTTTTATGTTTTTGGAAATAAAAAATGAACCGACTGCCAGTTTAGATGCTCTTATAGACAGGTATACCAAAAAGGGAAGGAGATATCAGACAGTTGAAAGAGACGGAGCTTGTGAAACGGCTGATGGCCGGAGACAGGGAAGCGTTTGACACCCTGTATGAATGTTATAAGGATCAGGCTTTCAGGACCGCCTGGTTTCTGGCAGGAAACAGAGCCGATGCGGAGGATATTGTCCAGGACACCTTTGTGAAGGTGTATGTGAATATAGGGCAGCTGAAAAATGCGGAAGGTTTTAAAAGCTGGTTTTACAGGATCCTGACAAGAACTGCGTGGAAACAGTCTGACAGCCGGAAGCGGGAATTTCCTGACGAGGAAATTTTAATCCACGCAGACATTGCTTCAGAGGCGTCAGAGGATGGCAATCCAGAACAGATTTTTAAGAAAGAAGAGAGACAACGGCTCAGAGCGATTGTGGACGGCCTGGATGAAAAATACAGGACAACGCTGATTCTCTATTATTACAGCGAGTGTTCCACAAAGACCATCGCGTCGATTATGGGATGCCTGGAAGGAACGGTCAAGTCCCGGCTGTTTTCAGCCAGACGAAAGGTGAAAATGGAACTGATGCGGGAAATGAAAAAGGAGGGAGCTGTCTATGAGCAGGAAGGAAGACGAAGCAATCAGGGAATTATTTAAAGGAGAGGCAGAGCGCATGGCGGCTCCCGACTCGTTAAAAACGCGGATCGACCGGGAAATTGACAGAATTGAGAATGAAAGAATCGAGAAGAGAAAAGGTTCAGAGAAGGAGGCAGTGATTATGAAGTTTCAGAAAAGAAAAGTGGCCCTGGCGGCAGCAGTGATTGTGGCGATTGGAAGCATTACCTGTTATGCAACAGGAAAGATGACAGGCCTGATGGTGGGAAGCAGCCACCTGACGGAGGTATCCGAGTACAGCGGCCTTGACACAGCAGAGGAGAAGGCTGGATTTGAGACGGGAATGCCGGAAACCTTTTCAAACGGCTATGCTTTTAAAAATGTCAATACAGGAGACGGCCAGGCGGTTGACGCGGAGGGCAACGGTATACCAGGAACCCAGTATACGGACATTTTTATGACCTATGAGAAGGACGGAAGCGAGATTACGGCCAGCATTATGCCGGAACTGAAAGAAGAGTCTGCAGAAGAGGCAGGAGACGCAGAGGCGAAAGCACCGGAAGCGGCTGAGACCAGAGAGATCGGAGGCGTTACAGTCAGCTACTATGAGACGACCATGAAGGTAGTTCCGCCGGATTATGAGCTGACGGAGCAGGACAAGAAGGACATGGAAAACTCCAATTTCACGATTTCCTATGGAAGCGATCAGGTGTACGTGCAGAAAGTGAGATCCGTGGACTGGAAGGCAGACGGAAAGGCTTACAATTTCCTTGATATGGAAGGAACTGTAGATGCAGAAACCCTGTTTTCTATGGCTCAGGACGTGATCCAGGGAAAATAGAGAAGAAAAAATATAATAGGTATAGAAGCAGACAGAAAAAAAGGAATAGACAGAGCCAAAAAATGCCCGCCGCAGGTTAAACACGCGGCGGGCAAAACTATTTAGTTTCGTTCTTCTGCTGAGAGAAAATCGCGGCTATTGCGGTGTTTGATACCATTGCGGAGCGTATGGAATTCATTCAGAGAAACGACATATTTCGGGAAGCCATCATGAATACTGTCATAGGCCCCAGATTCACGTTTGATTGTCTCTTCGGAGGCAAGGAGATAGGTAACCTGAACGTACAGCTTCTCGTCTCTTTTATGGCAGACGAAATCAATTTCTTTACTGCCTGCTTCGCCGATTGTGACTTCATAGCCGCGGCGCAGCAGTTCCAGATAAACAATGTTTTCTAAGGTGAGGTTAATATCTTTCATATTGCCTCCAAAGACAGCCTCGTGAATCCCGTGGTCTGCAATGTAGTATTTTTCATTGGATGCGAGAATCTGTCTGCCCTGCAAATCTTCGCGTTTTACTTGATAGAACAAATATGCATCGCAGCAATATTTGATATAATTGAGAGTAGTTTCCGGAGCCACATTGCGCTGCTCGCTTTTTAAAAATTTGGAAAGGGAAGCTGTGGAAAACGTGTTGCCAACATTTTCCATTACATATGCAATAATACGTTCCAGTAAATCTACGTCGCGAATTTTACCGCGCTTTACAATATCCTTTAACTGAACTGAGTTGAACAAATCATGGAGATACTGTCTGGCGGGTTCGTTGTCATAGCGGATATTAGCCAGGTAAGGCATGCCGCCACAGAAGATATTTTTGAAAACATGTTTGTACTGATTCGTCAGGAACGATGGTCTGATACAATTTCATAAATTCTGCAAAAGAAAATGGATAAATGACAAACTCAACGTAACGGCCGCCGAGATAAGTAGCGAGTTCGCCGGATAATAATTTAGCATTGGAACCAGTGATGTAGATATCGCAGTCTAAAGAAACACGGAATGAGCTGATACATTTTTCCCAGTCTTTCACTTCCTGAATTTCATCAAAGAAAAGATAAACTTTACCGTCTATGTCAGCAGCTCTTTTGGAAATTTCAGCGTGCAGCGCCTGAGCAGTCTGCAGGTGGGCATAGTTCATATCTTCAAAATCGATAGAAATAAACTGAGCAAGATTTACCCCAGAGTCGGCCAGCTCTTGTTTGATCAGCTCCAGCATAACGGATTTTCCACAGCGGCGGATACCAGTCATAACTTTTACCAGATCTGTCCCGATAAAGGGGCGGATACGGTTCATGTAAATGTCTCTTTGAATCATGAAAGTATAAGTCTCCTTTCCTTTATTTCATATATCATATCAAAGTTATAACTTAAAACAATAAATAAAAATAAATTATATAAGTTATAACTGAAAAAATTAAAAAAGACACTAGCAGCCGGAGTCTGATGCTTCATCCAGCGTGCAAAATTCCATAACATGTTCTTTGTGTGTTATTTAACTATTGTGTTGATATTTTTTTGGTTTTATGATACAATAAATTATATTGTAAACATATTTTTGGGTTTTGCGTGATAATTTTTACATAATTAGGAGGTGGAGCCCATGTATCTCTGACATAAACATGTTGATACTACTATAAATTAAGGAGGTAAAGATATGGTACGTCATAGGCATTTGTTTAAATTAATTGCTATTCTCTTTATATCATTTATATTATCAATAACCTCTTATGCAAATGAACGAGAAGAAAAATATGGAACATTACCACCATGGTCTGTACAAAAAAAGATTGATTCTGGAGACTATCAAATGCCATTATCAGAAGTACAAGGAACTTGGAAACAAGGTGAAAATGGACGGTGGTGGTATGAACATTCAGACGGTACCTATACTGTTGATGATTGGGAATTTATAGGGGATAAATGGTATCACTTTGATATTGATGGTTATAGGGATGAAGGCTGGTTACTTCTTGAAGGCGATTGGTATTTCTTAGAGCCTGGCCACGGTTATATGAGAATTGAATGGGTATATATTGATGAGAAGTGGTATTACTTTGATGTACATGGAGTTATGCAAAAAGGATGGTTAACCTTAGGAGTAAAAACATATTATTTGACACCTAATGGCGATATGGTGACGGGCACACAAACGATAGATGGAAAAGAATATTTTTTTAATAGTTCTGGCGAAAAAACTATAAAGCTGTCATATATAGATACAGCAAGATATTTTATGATTGATAGTGATATTTCAATTGCAGGTGGAACTGTGTATTGGAATATTTCTGCTGATGTCTGTAACGAATCAAATAGCAAAATTAAAGTAACTGATCGAAATGCGTATTGTACGTATACAACTATTAGCATTGCCGATCCGCCTTCCTTTGTTTTAGGTTCAATGCCATTTGAATATAGCGATATGGAGAATAAAAAAAATGAACTTATATGGGTTAAAGAAGATTCTATAATTCCAGGCGATTCGACATTAGTATTTAATGTTTCAAACCACTATAAAGAAAATGAACCATCTAAAGGAAATTTGTATTTTTATAATAGAGATTCTGATTATGGACTAACTTTTGCATATGAATATGGTAGAAGTAATCCTGTAGGAATAGTCAAAGTTGTATTGGATTCTGGAGAATCTTATACAATTCCACTGGGATGGGATACACGCCGTGTTAATTTAGCTTATAAAAACGTTCCTGTTGATTACAAATTTTCTAGCGAAAATAGTGAAAACAAAGAGCTTTTTAATACGTTAGATTCTTTAAAGAAAAATGCACAATGTTTTTCAGAACCCCTTGTTTCACTTCCTAGAAACAATCAAAAATCTACAGAATCAAATGCATCTTTAAAAGAGGTATTTGTTAATAAAATTCTATATGATATAATTATTAATAATAATAAAATTTTGGGTAGTTCTCATCCAGAAGAAGATGCGAAAAATCTTATTGAAAAAAGGGCTATATTGTTTTCGGAGGCATTCAATAATGGATTTTATGCAACAGATTCAGAAATAAATGATTATGAGAAAGAAATAACACAAAATTATCATTTAGATAGTGATCCATTATTTTTAGTTTTTGCTAATGAACTTGGTGGTGTTCAAGGCTATTGGGATATTATGAAAGAAAATACCCGAATTGATTTGACCATTGAAAAATATTTGAATGAATTAAAAAATAATTTTATGGAAAATAAAGGTTATGAATATAGCACATTAGAATCTGAAAATAAATGGCAGGATTATTTATCAGAATTAATTTCTGATTTAAAAGGGCAGTATATCATAACTTTTAGGTAAGATAAAATGAAGAAAATAAATTTTTATATGTCAGAGATTGCTTTTCTCTGCTTTCTGGCAGGATGCTCGTCTGCCTCACTGGATGCAGAGAAGCAGAATACGGTCAATTATCTGAATTCCATCCGGACGCAGACCGTAAATGCAGAGTCCGGCTCTTTCATTATCAATACTGAATGGAACATAGGAGGAGAAATTGAAACGGTCGGACGCCAGATTGATTTTTCTCATCGGGGCTCTAAACTGCATTATAAAGAAGCTATTTATGATTCGTTTGCAGATCCTTCTGTGAAGCCATACCAGACAGCAGAAACATCAGAAGACGGGACTTCCTTAATTGTTTCATCAGGAGGTGACAATTTTACAGTTGAGGTTCCTCTGGATAAAGCTCCCTCTTTGGATCAGTTTTTTGAAGGTGTCTGGGATACGTTACATTCATCAGAAATCGAATGTATCGAGACAGCCAAGCAGGGAAATATAACATCCTATACGATCGTATATTCTTCTGATTACTGCAGCAGTAAAGGAAATGATACGGAAATTGGTTCTTCTGTGCTCCAGTCAAAAATTCTGGAATTGGAACTGATGCCAGATGAAAGCATAAAAGCAGTTAAACTGAATACAGCCGGATACGTTTCAGGGCTGGATGCTTCAGAAACGCCAGTCAGTCAAAAAACGGAGCTGTATTTCGATTAGAATATTTTAACGCAGAACAGAAGCAAAAGAGATGCCCGCCGCAGGTTTAAATGGTGACAGGCATCTTTTTTTACTTTTGTTCTGCATCCGCTTCTTTTTGTCCTCCGTCACGACAAACGCAAAAACGCTTTAGCAGTAAATATTTATAATAATGCACCATTATTCAGGCGAAACCTGCAGGCAGGGCGATAATAGCGAGGCTTTCGTTGGGAGATTTGCGCTAATTTTCGCCACCGAGCGAAGTGTTTGAGCCGCAGGCGAGTTTTCGCGAATGGCGGATTATGGATGCGCGAATCTCCCAGAAAACGCAGCTAGTCGCAAAGCCTGCAGGTTTCGCCTGTTCTACAATGATTTAAGAAAAGGCTTTTTGTTTATGCGTTTGTCGTGGCCCGCCCCTTAAAAAAGCTGTAAAAACCAAAGAACTATGGTATAATGTACCACAGCAGCATTTTGGAGTGAAAGCGAGCAAACAGTCTGGGAAGCAGACAGAAAACGCGGAGCGTGAGTTTGCGAGTACAGGCAGCGCCAGAATGAGAGAGATTTGCGGATATGACGCAGAAAATAAGGATATAGTAGGAAGATAAAACAGAAAGGAATATTCCATTGAATAAACAGAATGAACCAGAGACAAACGCCATCACCGTCAGGGATGTGACCAAGATTTACCGTCTGTATGACAAGCCCATCGACAGGTTAAAGGAATCTTTGAGCGTGACGCATAAAAATTATCACAAGGATTTTTATGCTCTTCAGAACCTTTCCTTTAATGTGAAGAAGGGAGAGACGGTGGGAATCATCGGAACCAACGGATCCGGAAAATCCACGATTTTAAAGATTATTACGGGAGTTCTCACCCCCACGTCCGGGGAAGTGCAGGTGGACGGAAAGATTTCCGCCCTTCTGGAGCTGGGAGCCGGGTTTAACCAGGACTACACAGGTATTGAAAATATTTACATGAACGGAACCATGATGGGCTTTTCCAAGAAAGAGATGGACGAGAAGCTCCCGGACATTCTGGAATTTGCCGATATCGGGGACTTTGTGTATCAGCCGGTGAAGACCTATTCCAGCGGTATGTTCGTCCGTCTGGCCTTCGCCCTCTCCATCAACGTGGAGCCGGAGATTCTGATTGTAGACGAGGCGCTGTCTGTGGGGGACGTATTTTTCCAGTCCAAGTGCTACCGGCGGATGGACGAGCTGAGAAAGAATGGAACTACCATTGTCATGGTTACCCACGATATGGGAAGCGTCATCAAGTACTGTGATAAGGTAGTGCTGTTAAACCGCGGTGAATTTGTGGCCGAGGGACCAGCCGGAAAAATGGTGGATCTTTACAAGAAAATTCTGGCAGGACAGCTGGATTCCCTGAATGAGGAGCTGGCCCAGATGAATGATTTTTCCGGGGAGGGCATTTCCGGATCAGGAAAGGACGGGCAGGAAATTTTGTCCGCTGCGGAAAGACAGAATGAATCTGGACAGAAACCAGGCCTGATGAAGGATAAGATTACGATCAATGGAAACAGGACAGAGTACGGAGACGGAAGAGCCGAGATCATTGACCTGGGACTGTGCGATGAGCGGGGGAATCTGACAAACCTTCTTTTGAAGGGAGAGATGTTCACCATTAAAGAAAAAATCCGTTTTAACACAGAGATCCAGGCCCCGATTTTCACCTACACCATCAAGGACAAGAAGGGCACGGACTTGTCAGGAACCAACACCATGTTTGAGGGAACGGATGTGAAGCCTGTGAAGAAAGGGGACGTTTACGAGGTATCCTTTACCCAGAAAATGACTCTGCAGGGCGGAGAGTACCTTCTGTCCATGAGCTGCACCGGCTTTGAGAACGGGGAGCACGTGGTGTACCACCGCCTCTACGACGTGGCGAACATCACCGTCATTTCCAACAAGAATACAGTAGGCGTCTACGATATGGAGTCCCAGGTGAAGACGAAGCTCACCAGGGCGGGAGAGTAAAGGAGGCGGAGCATGAAGGACTTAAATAAGAAACTGATTTCCCTTATAAGGGAATACGGGGACGACAGGACGGCGGCCCTGAACAGCTGCGTGGATCTGGACTGCTTTATGGCCCTCTCCCCTCTCAGGGAAAACCTTCTGGAGTGGTATGAGTTTCAGGCAGACGGAGAGCTTTTGCAGGTGGGGGCTGATTACGGCGCTCTGACAGGGCTTTTTAAAAGGCGTGTGAAAGCGGTAACTGTGTGGGACGAGTCTGAGGATCAGAGGAAAATAGTCAGGGAACGGTTTCCGGAGACTTCCGGGGGAGCGCCTGTTTCCTGCGTGGGAGGATCCCTTGGGGAGCTTCTCCAGGTAGGAAAGCAGTACGACTATGTGGTCTGCGCCGGGGGCTTTAAAGAGCCGGAGGCAGAGTGGGCGGAAATCCTGAGGGATCTTGTAAAGCCCGGCGGAACGGTGACAGCCGCCGTCTGCAACCGGTTTGGCCTTAAATATCTGGCCGGTGGGAAGAGGGATGAGGTAAGCCTCACAAGAAGCCGCCTGTCTGCGCTGTTTCCCGGCTGCGCTTTTTACTATCCCATGCCGGACTACCGGGTTCCCGCAGTGATTTATTCAGACCGCTGCCTTCCGTCGAAGGGAGAGCTGGCTGGAATCCATACCCTGTATGATTTCCCGGAGTATCCGTCCGTCGACGTGGGAGCCGAGTTTGAGGCTGCCTGTGAGGACGGACAGTTTGCTAATTTTGCGGATTCCTTTCTTATTGTCTGGAAAAAAGGAGAGTAGGCCATGGCAGAGACCATTTATGTAAAATATAACGGAACCAGGCGGAAGGACTTTCAGATTAAGACGGCTATCCGGCTGGAGCAGGGAGAAAAGACAGTGGATAAAACGGCTCTCTGCCCGGAGGGAGAGGCCCATATCTGTTCCTTTGAAGAAAAATATCGTCTGCTTTCTGAGGAGAGCGGACGGCTGACTTTTTTAAAGCCTGAAATCAGAGACGGCGGGCGTACGGCCCGATTCCCCTTCCTGACAGGGGACACGCTGTCTAAGCGGCTGGGGGAAGCAGTTTCCCCGGCAGCCGGAGAAGCGCAGGAAGACAGGCGGGAGCGTGTGAAGCAGGCGGTAAAAGAGGCCCTTGACACGGCTGTTTCCTGCCGTTTGGAGTATGTGTCTGAATTCAACGTGACGCCGGAGTTTCTGGAGGTGTTCGGACAGCCGGCGGCCGGAGAGAAGGCGGAGATTTCTTCCTTTGAAGAGCAGAAAAAGGCCTTTGAGGAGGCGTTTGGAGAACAGGAGACGTCGTTTCGGACCGCCAATGCAGACGCTCTGTTTGACAACATTATGATGTGCCGGAATCCAGAATATGAGGAGGGCGGGGAGGCTCTGGAGGAGATTCCCATAGCTCTGGACTACGAGTGGGTATTTCCGTTTCCTGTTCCAGTGAGTTTCCTGAAGTACAGGGTTCTCTTCTATTTCTATGAGGATCACCGTCCGCTGCTTGCAGACCTGTTTCCGGACCGCGGCGAGTTCCTGACAGAGTTTTCTCTGGACAGGAAGCTGTTTCCTGTCTGCGAGTCCATGGAGCGGTCCTTCCAGAGCTATGTCCACGGGGAGAATCAGAGGATTCTTCAGGACAATTACTATGTTTCCACCAAGACTATGAAGGAGCTGCGCCAGGCAGATCAGGAGATGGAGCGGGTAAAAGACCGGCTCAGCCAGCTGAAGGCGGAGAACGCGGAGAAGGACATTGCCCTCAGAAAGGCCCAGGAGGTTCAGCGCCTGACGAACAACCATGTGGCGAACCTGGAGACCATGATCGGGGATCTGCGCCGGGAAATTGGAGAGATGGGGAAAACGCTTTCCTACTTAAACCGCCACGAAGCTCTGATTTTCAAGGCCAGAAGAAAGGCGGGACAGGCCTTTAACAGGGCGGTTCCGAAAGGCACGGTAAAGAGAAAGAAGCTGGGCTATGTGAAAAATACGGTGCTTCACCCGGCCTCCAGCCTGAAACTGTACACCACAGACGAGGGAAAGAACCGCATTAAGGGACACTTTGAGATTGGGGACGAGTACCTGACTTACGGAAAGCTGGTATTTCCGAAAGAGGAGCATCCGATGGTTTCCATCGTGATCCCGGTGTATAACCAGATCCACTACACCTACCTCTGTCTGGCCTCGATTTTAGAGCATACGAAGGACGTGAGCTACGAGGTGATTATCGCGGATGACGTGTCCACAGACGCCACAGAGCATTTATCGGAGTTTGCCGAGAACCTGGTAATCCGCCGGAACAAGACAAACCAGGGATTTTTAAGAAACTGCAACCAGGCGGCCGAGGCAGCCAGGGGAAAATATGTGATGTTCTTAAACAACGACACCCAGGTGACGGAGGGCTGGTTAAGCTCTCTGGTCCGCCTCATTGAGTCTGACGACACCATCGGAATGGTGGGATCCAAGCTGGTATATCCTGACGGGCGGCTCCAGGAGGCAGGCGGAATTATCTGGAGCGACGGTTCCGGCTGGAACTACGGCCGTCTGGACGATCCGGACAAGGCGGAGTATAACTACGTCAAGGATGTAGACTACATTTCCGGAGCGGCTATCCTGCTGTCTGTGAAGCTGTGGAAGCAGATTGGCGGCTTTGACGAGCGGTTTGCCCCGGCCTACTGCGAGGATTCTGACCTGGCTTTCGAGGTTCGAAAGGCGGGATACCGGGTGGTTTACCAGCCTCTCTCCAAGGTCATCCACTTCGAGGGCGTTTCCAACGGCACGGACGTCAACGGCAGCGGCTTAAAGCGCTACCAGGTGGAGAACAGCGAAAAGCTGAAGGAAAAATGGGCGGAGGAGTTTAAAAAGCAGTGCGTCAACACGGGAAATCCCAATCCTTTCCGGGCCAGGGAGCGCAGCCAGGGAAAGAAAATCATTCTGGTGGTGGATCACTACGTGCCCACCTTCGACCGTGACGCTGGCTCAAAAACCACCTTCCAGTACCTGAAGATGTTCCTGAAAAAGGGATATGTAGTCAAGTTTTTAGGGGACAATTATCTTCATGAGGAGCCGTATTCCACGACTCTGCAGCAGATGGGAATCGAGATTCTCTACGGCCAGGAGTATGTGACAGGTATCTGGGACTGGCTGGACAAAAATGGGAACGAGATCACGGCGGCCTACTTAAACAGGCCTCACATTGCCACCAAGTATGTAGATTACATCGCAGAACATACCAATATGAAGATCATCTTCTATGGCCATGATCTGCATTTCCTGCGGGAGTTCAGAGAATATGAGCTGACCGGGGATCCGGCGAAAAAGCGGGATTCCGACTACTGGAAATCCATTGAATTTACTCTGATGCACAAGGCGGCGGTTTCCTACTACCCGTCTGAGGTGGAGATAGAGGCCATCCACGAGATTGACGATACGGTGAAAGCCAAGGCCATTACAGCTTATGTGTACGAGGACTTCCTGGACAATCTGAATCTTGACTTTGAGAAGAGGGAAGGCCTGCTGTTTGTGGGAGGCTTCGCCCATCCGCCGAACGCAGACGCCGTCCTGTGGTTTGCAAGGGAGGTATTCCCGCTGATCCGGGAAAAACTCCCTGTGAATTTCTACATCGTAGGCTCTAAGGTGACAGAGGAGATTAAGGCTCTGGAGCAGCCGGGAAACGGTATTATTGTAAAAGGTTTTGTCAGTGAGGAGGAGCTTTCAGAGCTTTACCGCACCTGCCGTCTGGTGGTGGTTCCTCTCCGGTACGGCGCAGGGGTCAAGGGCAAGGTGGTGGAGGCCATCTACAACGGAGCGCCTATCGTCACCACCTCTGTGGGCAGCGAGGGAATCCCCGGCGTGGAGGACGTGCTGTTAGTGGAGGATCAGCCGGAGGCCTTTGCCAATACGGTGGTTAAGACGTACAGCGACACAGGAAAGCTCAGAGAGCTGGCAGAAAAGACGCAGAGCTATATCAGAGATCATTTCAGCATCGACGCAGCCTGGGAGGTAATCAGGGAGGATTTTGAGGGATGACAGACCAGAGAAATAACCATCTGACAGGAAACGGCCTCAGCAGAGAGGCGGTGAAGTTCATCGCCATTTTGACGATGACGGGAAACCACGCTGCCATAGCTTTGCTGCCGCCTGGCTTTCTGCACAGCCTTTTAGTAAATATCGGATATTTTACCGCCGCTGTCATGTGTTTTTTCCTAGCGGAGGGATTTCGGTATACCAGTTCCAAAAGGCGCTATGGAGAGCGGCTTCTGCTCTGTGGAGTCCTCTCCCAGCTGCCCTTCTGGATGGCGTTCCATTTTATGACGTTTAATATGATGTTTACGCTCTTTCTCTGTTTCCTGCTGCTGGTGGTAAGAACCGATCAGCGGTTTGCAGGAAAGAGGCTGATTCTTGGGATTTTAATTGTCTTTGCCAGCGGCCTCTGCGACTGGCCGGTGCTAGCTCCTCTTTTTACTCTGCTGTTCTGGAACGCAGGGGAGGACTGGGAGGCCAGGAAGAAGGCATGCTGGTATGTGGTCATTCTGTACGCAGTTTTTACGTTTGTCAGCGTCTGCGGACTTCTTTTAAGCCCTGTGGAGGCCCTGATTCATACGGTCCTCTCCTCCGCCGGCCCGGCTGCGGCCTGCCTTACGATCCTTTTCCTCTATAATGGAAAAGAGACTGGCTGCGGGAGGCCGGCGGGAAAATCGCAGAAATGGTTTTTCTACCTCTATTATCCGGCCCATCTGCTGGTCATCGGCCTGATAAAAATGGCCATGGTACTGTAATAATGATAAGAAAAAGAAGCTTTCTGAATCCAGCGAATCTGGCGGAGCGCTTCTTTTTTTGATAAAAAAATTTACGCTCTTTTTCCCAAACATCCCTTTTGATTTTACTTAGAAATGATACGATAACAGTACGCTTCTGAAGGGAAAAAACTCCATGGAGGAATAGGAAAGGGAAATTTGGATGATTAAAACATATGTATTAGACACGAATGTATTAATTCAGGCTCCGGATGCCATAGAACGTTTTGAAGAACACCGGGTAGTCCTTCCCCTGGCTGTGTTGGAGGAGCTGGATCATCTGAAAAATGCAGATGGGGAAAAAGGAGCCAATGCAAGGGCGGCAATTCGTTTATTAGAACGGCTGAGACAGAATGGGGACCTGACAGAAGGCGTAGAACTCCCATCAGGGGGCAGATTAAACATAGAAAAGAACTTTATTAACGAAGTACTTCCGGAAGATCTTCCGGAGGAGCGGATGGATAACAGGATTCTAAAAGTCTGTCAGGGGCTTTCAAGGACAGAGAAGGGGCAGGTCATCCTGGTGACAAAGGATCTGCTCCTCAGAATCAAAGCTCAGATTCTGGGAGTCAGGGCCGAGGATTTTATCTCTGAGCAGGTCCGGGCTGATCAGGAACAGTACCGGGGCAGAACGGAAGCTTATGTGCCGGAGGACAGCTTTAAGGAGTTTAAAAAGAAAGGAATCCCTGTTTCTGAAGCCTATCAGACAGATGAGAAGGGAAACCGTATAAAGCTGGAGCTGTTTGAAAATGAATTTCTGATTTTGCGAAATGAACTGAATCCGGATAAAACACAGCTGGGCCGTGTTGAAAACGGGAAAATTAAAAAATTAGAATACAGAAAGCAGAAGCCCTATGGCATTACTCCTCGCAGCGCAGGGCAGTGTTTTCTCCAGGAGGCTCTAATGCAGCCGGCTGCTTCCGCTCCTCTTGTCATTGTGAAAGGAATGGCAGGAACCAGCAAAACCTTTTATGCGCTGGCTGTGGGACTGGAAAAGCTGCTAAATCATCCAAACGGCGAATACAGGCGGATGCTGATCTGCCGTCCCAATGCCCAGTTTGACGATGATATCGGTTTCCTGCCAGGAGATGAGCAGGAAAAAATTTCTCCTCTTTTAAGGCCGGTAATGGATAATTTAGAGCAGCTGATTGACTCAGATGAAGCAGACAGATATGACGATGAAAAGGAATTAAAGGGAAAAATAGAAGAGATTTTTGACAGAGGGCTGATTCAGGCGGAGGCGCTGAACTTTATCAGGGGCCGTTCGATTGTAAAGACATATTTGGTGATTGACGAGGCTCAGAACATGACGCCCAGCCAGGCAAAGGGAATCATAACAAGAGCCGGAAAGGATACAAAAGTGATTCTTCTGGGCGACCCGAACCAGATAGACAGACCGTTTCTGGATGAGAGAACCAACGGTTTAAGCTACGCTTCCGAGCATATGAAGGGAAGTCCTCTCTGCTGGCAGATCACCATGGACGCGTCAGAGTGCGAGCGTTCTCTATTGGCTATGGATGCTGCCCGAAGAATGTGACGATGAACAAATACAGAAGATAGAAGAAAAACAGGAGAAAACAGAAATCAGATATGGAAAAGGAACTGACGTACAAAGAGATTCGAAAAAATAAGGAGATTAATACTCTTTTAGAGAGGGGAAACGAGGTGCTGGGAAGTCTGGGTTACACAGACCACTCTGCTGCCCACGCCGCCAAGGTAGCTGATACAGCAGGACAAATTTTAGAGAAGCTGGGATACAGCAGCCGGGAAGCGGAGCTGAGCCGGATTGCAGGCTATATGCACGATATTGGAAACAGTGTCAACCGCTGTGATCATGCCCACACAGGAGCAATATTAGGGTGGCAGATTCTGCGGGAGCTGGGAATGTCTCTGAAGGAGGCGGCGGTGGTTATGTCTGCAGTGGGCAATCACGATGAAAAGACAGGAACTGCCGTAGATCCGATCTCAGCGGCTCTGATTCTGGCAGATAAAACTGATGTGCGCAGAAACAGGGTAAGAAATAAGGTAAAAGCATCCTTTGACGCCCATGATCGGGTAAACTATGCGGCGCTGTCCTCCAGGCTGGTGATTCAGAAGGAAAAGAAGGTGATTCAGATGGAACTGGAACTGGATGATTCCATGTGTTCTGTCATGGACTATTTTGAGATCTTCCTGGAAAGGATGCTCATGTGCCGGAGAGCAGCCGAGGTATTGGGATGCAGGTTCAAGCTGACAGCCAACGGAAGCAAATTGTGTTAGAATAATTTTTCTGCATAACAAAAAGAAAAAGAAAAAGACAGGGCCAGAGAGGGCGCATACCTTCCCAGGCTCTTCTTTTTTATAATATATTAAGGATTTTGTAAGCCCTAAACATTTACTAACGCTTTTATCTATGCTATATTACCTATAGTGCATAAGTCTGCCTAAAAGCAGGAAATACGCAGTGAACAAGGAATTACAAGGAGAGAAATATGAAGGGAATCGTTTTAGCAGGCGGCTCAGGAACGCGCCTGTATCCGCTTACAAAGGTAACATCAAAGCAGCTTCTGCCCATCTACGACAAGCCGATGATCTATTATCCGATCTCCGTGCTGATGAGCGCAGGAATCCGCGACATCCTGATCATCTCTACGCCGGAGGACACGCCCCGGTTTCAGGAGCTTTTAGGAGACGGACATCAGTTTGGAATTGAATTAAGCTACGCCATTCAGCCAAGCCCCGACGGACTGGCTCAGGCCTTCATTATCGGCGAGGAGTTTATTGGGGACGACTCTGTGGCCATGATTCTGGGAGACAATATTTTCCAGGGACAGGGCCTTCCGAAGCGTCTCAGAGCCGCAGCGGCCAAGGAGTCGGGAGCCACTGTGTTCGGCTATTATGTAGACGATCCGGAGCGTTTCGGAATCGTGGAATTTGATGAGAATGGAAAGGCAGTCTCCATCGAGGAGAAGCCGGAGAAGCCAAAGTCCAACTACTGTGTGACAGGCCTTTATTTCTATGACAATCGGGTAGTAGAGTTTGCCAAGAGCTTAAAGCCGTCTGCCAGAGGAGAGCTTGAGATCACAGATTTAAACCGCATTTACCTGGAGAAGGGCGAGCTGGACGTAATCCTGTTAGGCCAGGGCTTCACATGGCTGGACACAGGAACCCATGAGTCCTTAGTGGAGGCTACGAACTTTGTCAAGACAGTGGAGACTCACCAGCACAGGAAAATTGCCTGCCTGGAGGAGATTGCTTACTTAAACGGCTGGATCAGCCGGGATGATGTGATGGCCGCCTATGAGGTTTATAAGAAAAATCAGTATGGAAAGTATTTAAAGGACATTTTAGACGGAAAATATGTAGATAAGCTCCATCAGAATTAAAATAAAAACTGAAATTTCAGAAATTCAGAGAAAGTCAGACAGGAGAAACAGATATGAAAATTATTGTAACAGGCGGAGCCGGTTTTATCGGCGGAAATTTTGTACACCATATGGTAAATAAATATCCGGATTATCAGATTATAAATCTGGATCTTTTAACTTACGCAGGAAACCTGGAGACCTTAAAGCCGGTAGAGGGAAAACCAAATTACAAGTTTGTAAAGGGCGATATCGCTGACCGTCAGTTTATCTTCCGCTTATTTGAGGAGGAGAAGCCGGACGTAGTAGTAAACTTTGCTGCAGAGAGCCATGTAGACCGCTCTATCACTGATCCGGAGAGCTTTGTCCGCACTAACGTAATGGGAACCACCACTCTGCTGGATGCCTGCAGAGAGTACGGAATTAAGCGCTACCATCAGGTATCCACCGACGAGGTGTATGGAGACCTGCCTTTAGACCGCCCGGATCTGTTTTTTACAGAGGAGACTCCAATTCACACGTCAAGTCCTTACTCCTCCTCCAAGGCTGCGGCGGATCTGTTTGTTCTGGCTTACCACAGAACCTACGGCCTTCCAGTAACTGTTTCCCGCTGCTCCAATAATTACGGCCCCTACCACTTCCCGGAGAAGCTGATTCCGCTTATGATCAGCCGCGCTCTGGCAGACGAGGAGCTGCCTGTTTACGGAGACGGCGCTAATGTCCGTGATTGGCTTCACGTATCCGACCACTGCGAGGCCATTGACCTGATTATCCACAAGGGCCGTGTAGGAGAGGTTTACAATATCGGAGGCCATAACGAGAGAACAAATCTGGAAGTAGTAAAAACCATCCTGAAAGCCCTCGACAAGCCGGAGAGCTTAATCAAGTATGTAAAGGATCGCCCAGGCCACGATCTCCGCTATGCCATCGATCCGACGAAGATAGAAACAGAGCTGGGCTGGGAGCCGAAGTACAACTTCGACACAGGAATTGCCCAGACCATCCAGTGGTATCTGGACAATCAGGACTGGTGGAAGCATATTATCAGCGGAGAATATCAGAACTATTTTGAAGAAATGTATGGAGATAGATTATAATGAAAGTATTGGTTACAGGGGTAAAGGGCCAGCTGGGCTACGATGTGGTAAACGAGCTGACAAAGAGAGGACATGAGTCTGTAGGCGTGGACATTGACGAGATGGACATTACAGACGGGGAGGCCTGCCGCCGTGTGATTACAGAGGCAGCTCCTGACGCAGTGATCCACTGCGCCGCATATACTGCAGTAGACGCGGCTGAGGATAATGAGGATCTGTGCCGCAGAGTGAATGCAGACGGCACGAGAAACATTGCTCTGGTCTGCCGGGATCTGGACATCAAGATGATGTATATCAGCACAGATTATGTGTTTAACGGACAGGGCACGCGTCCCTGGGAGCCGGATGATCAGAGAGAGCCGTTAAGCGTATATGGCCAGACCAAGTGCGAGGGCGAGATGGCGGTGGAGGAGCTGGTGAAGAAGTTCTTCATTGTCCGCATTGCCTGGGTATTCGGCGTAAACGGAAAGAATTTCATCAAGACGATGCTGCGTCTGGGCCAGGAGAGAGGCGCTGTCAGCGTAGTGGACGATCAGATCGGATCTCCGACCTACACCTACGATCTGGCCAGACTTCTGGTGGATATGACGGAGTCCGAGCATTACGGACGTTATCACGCCACCAACGAGGGACTCTGCAGCTGGTATGAATTTGCCTGCGAGATCTTTAAGCAGGCAGGTATGACTGACGTCAAGGTGACGCCGGTAGACAGCTCTCAGTTCCCTGCTAAGGCCAAGCGCCCCATGAACAGCCGCATGGACAAGAGCAAGCTGGCCGCAAACGGTTTTACGCCGCTTCCGGCATGGCAGGACGCTCTGGGCCGGTATCTGAAGGAGATTCTGTAGGAGAAGAGGACTGCCGGGACAGAGACGGGGCGCAGAAACGGATGGGAATATATCTAGTTGACATAAAACAGGAGGATAGGAAACATGGGAAAGTATTTTGGCACAGACGGATTCCGCGGCGAGGCAAACGTAACGCTGACAGTGGAGGACGCCTATAAGGTAGGTCGTTTCCTCGGCTGGTATTACGGAAAGAAGAAGCCAGAAGAGAAATGCCGGGTTGTAATTGGAAAGGATACGAGACGCAGCAGCTATATGTTTGAGTATTCGCTGGTAGCTGGTCTGACAGCTTCAGGAGCAGACGCGTACCTGCTCCATGTCACTACGACTCCCAGTGTTTCCTATGTGGTCCGCACAGAGGAATTCAGCTGCGGAATTATGATTTCCGCCAGCCACAATCCATTCTACGATAACGGAATTAAGGTCATTAACGAAAAGGGTGAAAAGCTGGAGGAGGACGTTATCACAGAGATTGAAAAGTATCTGGACGGCGGGATGGGAGAGATTCCCTACGCTGTCAGAGACCAGATTGGCCGCACCGTGGATTACGCCGCAGGCAGAAACCGCTACATTGGCTACCTGATTTCCATTGCCACCCGTTCCTTTAAAAATAAGAAGGTGGGACTGGACTGCGCCAACGGAAGCGCTTCCGCCATTGCCAAGAACGTGTTTGACGCTCTGGGCGCAGAAACCCATGTGATCCACAACAATCCGGACGGAGTAAATATTAACACCAACTGCGGATCCACCCATATCGAGGGACTGCAGAAGTATGTGGTGGAGAACGGCCTGGACGTGGGCTTTGCCTACGACGGGGACGCCGACCGCTGCCTGGCGGTGGACGGCGAAGGAAACCTGGTGGACGGCGACAAGATCATGTACATCTGCGGAAAGTACATGAAGGAGCAGGGAAGCCTGGTAAACAATACGGTTGTCACCACCATTATGTCCAACTTCGGCCTTTACAAGGCTCTGGAGAGGGAAGGCATCTCCTTTGAGAAGACAGCGGTAGGCGACAAGTATGTGTACGAAAACATGTCCCAGAACGGCCACTGCCTGGGCGGTGAGCAGTCGGGACACATTATTTTCAGCAAGCACGCTACCACAGGAGACGGAATCCTCACCTCCTTAAAGATTATGGAGGTTATGCTGGAGAAGAAGGAGAGCCTTAAAAAGCTGGCCGACGAAGTGGAGATCTATCCGCAGGTGCTTAAAAATGTGAGAGTCCACGACAAAAAGACAGCTCAGGACGATCCGGACGTTCAGGAGGAGGTTCAGAAGGTATCAGACGCCCTGGGAGACACAGGACGGATTCTCCTGCGCCAGAGCGGCACAGAGCCGGTTGTCCGCGTGATGGTGGAGGCTGAGACGGATGCGATCTGTGAGAAATACGTGGATCAGGTGATTGAGGTAATGAAGGCCAAGGGCCACGTGATCTAGGAGTGAAATCATGCGGGAGCAGCTGACAAAGAAGGATATCGAGAAAATTCAGGAAGAGATTGACTACAGAAAGCTGGTGGTGAGAAAGGAAGCCATCGAGGCGGTGAAGGAGGCCAGAGCTCAGGGAGATTTGAGCGAAAACTTCGAGTATTACGCGGCCAAGAAGGATAAAAACAGGAATGAGAGCCGCATCCGCTATCTGGAGAACATGATAAAGAACGCCAGAGTCGTGTCCGACCAGTCCAGAGAGGACGAGGTAGGCTTAAACGACACCGTTACCCTCTATTTCGAGGACGACGAGGAGGAGGACGTATACCGTCTGGTGACCAGCATTCGGGGCAATTCCCTGGAAAATAAAATCAGTATCGAGTCGCCTCTGGGAAAAGCCATCCGCGGCTGCAGAGTTGGAGAACGGGCCTATGTAAAGATAAACGACAAGGCCGGATACTATGTGGAAATCAGGAAGATTGAGAAGACGGGAGACGATGGAACAGACGCAATCAGGAGCTATTAGGCTCCCTTATCTGCTGACTCTGCTTCTGGTGACCGTCTGCATGTATACAGGGTGCCTGCCAAAAGGTCTGGCAGGCGCCCTGATTCTTCTGATGGTGCTGGGAGCAGGGCTTAACACGCTGGGAAATACCATTCCGGTGGTGAAAACGTATCTGGGCGGCTCCGTGGTCTGCATTCTGGGGGCGGCGGCCCTGCAGGCGGCCGGAGTATTTCCCCAGGACGCTTATGAGATGATGGACAGCTTTGTCAACGAGCAGGGGTTTCTGGTGTTTTATATTTCTGCCCTGATCACCGGCAGTCTGTTTAATATCGACAGGGATCTGCTGATCCGCGCTACAGTAAAGCTTCTTCCCACGGCGCTTATATCCCTGGCGGCGGGGGTTCTGGCCACAGGAGTTCTGGGCCTCCTCATGGGACATTCTTTTTTAGAGGGAATTCTTTTTATCGGAGTGCCCATGACGAGCGGCGGCATGACGGCTGGGGCGGTGCCATTATCCGGCATGTACGCCTCGGCGCTGGGGGCTGACGCAGGGGAAATTCTCACCCGGATCGCCCCAGCTACGGTTCTTGGAAACTGCGTAGCCATTGTATTTGGGGGCCTGGCCAATAACCTGGGAGAAAAACGGCCTTCCCTCACTGGAAATGGCCGCCTGGTCAACGACGGAAACAAGGCCCCAGATCGGATTCCCATGAAGCCGTCCATTCCCCAGCTCTCGAAAGGCCTGATTATTTCCCTGGCATTTTATGAGCTGGGAGCTCTCTGCAATCACTTTATCAGCGTTGTGCCGGCCTATGCCTGGATGATTATAGCTGTAGTGGTAGTCAAGGGAACCGGGATTTTGTCAGAGGAGCTGGAGGACGCGGCCAGGCAGTGGGGACAGTTTGCCATCCACAGCTGGACGGCGGCGGCTCTGACGGGAATCGGAGTTACCTTAATCAATCTGAAGGCCATTATGCAGACCATGACGCCTTTTTACTTCTTTACCATAACGGCGTCTGTGGCAGTAATCACCATGACGGCCGCTTTTGTGGGCCGCCTGATGGGCTTCTACCCCTTAGAGTCTGCGATTGCCGCCGGCATGTGCACCACCAATATGGGCGGTTCCGGAAACGTAGCCGTGTTAAGCAGCGCGAAACGCATGGAGCTTCTGCCATTCGCCCAGATCGTCACCCGATCCTGCGGCGCCCTGATGCTGACTCTGGGGGGCGTGCTGGTGCAGATGTTGAGGTAGAAAGGAGAAGCACCCTTTTAATTTGTCAAAAATTTTAAGATCAGAGAGCGGAGAAGATAGGAAGATGGAGCAGCTGAAAACAGAAAAAAAGCTCCAAAGAGGATATCCAGAATGCTGAGAAGTTCAAGGGGAACAGACAGCAGAGATCCTGCAACAAACGAGTAAACAAACCAGTATACTTTAAAGTAGATAAACAAGCAGAGCGGTATAAGCAGGAGATCAAGTCTTTTTTTGCTGACAGAAATAGACTCTTTCATAAAATTTCCTCCTTGTGCATAGTGTTAATATCAATATAGAAGGAAATAGATGTATTGTAAAGCTTTTGCATTAAATATCTACGACAAACGCATGAATGAAGATTGCTTTCTAAATCATTACACGGCAGGCAAAACTGCAGGCTTTGCGACTGGCTGCGTTTTCTGCTCGGTTCGTGCATTCATGATCCGCCATTCGCGAAAACTCGCCTTACGGCTCAAACACTTCGCTCGGTGGCGGAAATTAGCACAAACCTCCCTGCGAAAGCCTCGCCATTATCGCCCAGCCTGCAGTTTTTGTCTGAGAAATGCCATATTACGATTCCTATTTACGATTGAAGCATTCATGCGTTTGTCGTGTTAAATATCCTGTTTAGCGTAGACTTTTCTGCGAAAGCCGAGCTGTTATCGTGGGATCGATACTTCTGCCTGTGCTGTGTCATATCTAAAAGGAAGAAAAAGAAAGAAGAGGAAAACTTTTTAAGCGACTTTTATTGGAGCGTCAACAGTTTTTCCTCGTCTGAAAGGAAGAAAAAGAAAGAAGAGGAAAACTTTTAAGCGACTTTCATTGGAGCGTCAAAAAGTTTTTCCTCTTCTTTCTCATTCATCCTTTTTCCTATCTTCTCTCCGCAAAAGCCCCCACACGATCATCAGGGGAATCAGACACAGCAGGCTGCTCTTTATCCCCAGCCACATGCCTCCCAGGAATCCGCTGATAACGCCGCAGTGGAAGGACAGCAGCGTGCCGCCGAAGCAGGTGGCCTTTTTTAATTTCTCCCTGGCCCGTTCTGGATTGGATTTCCGCTCCAGGACGTACTCTGTCAGGGAAGTGAAGGTCTGCTTGATATTGTTGGTGGAGAAGACGTTGGCGGCGACAAAGTCTTCCGCTCCTGGGAAAATACTCCACTGGAGAGCAGCGGAGAAAAAAATGGGATATACGGCTGCGATGGGATTCATATCTTCCGGAAAAAAACTGATGGCAGTGGCAATAGCCGCCTCCACAGCCAGGGTCAGGTATTTTGCCTTCCGGTGAAGCTGCCGTTCCAGAGGGACAGACAGGACAAGAGCAGACACAAATACCAGAAACGCGCCCAGCCTCAGCAGCGCGTCCGGAAAATCGTGCCCCAGGACGGCGCCGATTAGTTCAATTAAATTGGCAGTCTGGGCGTTTCCAAAGACGGACATTCTGTTAAAAACCGCATAGGAGCCAAAGAAGCCGCCGCAGAACGCCATTAGGAAATGGATGGGCAGGCCATAGGATACCTGCCCCTGTTCCGGTTTCAAAATAAGTTCCTCCTTTTAGGAAACGAGAGCTTCAACCTTGGATTCGATTTCCAGCAGCTGCTCCTTGGTTGGAACGTACTGAATGCGGATCTTGTCCATGCAGATGTTGAAGCCGCATTTTACAAGCTCTTCCTCCACCTGCGCCACGCTCTGTCCGCCCCAGCCGTAGGAACCGAAGGCAAAAGCTTCCCGTTTTTTCGGGGAAAGTCCCTTCAGATAGCAGAGGAAAGCGGCCATGTTTGGCATCATGTTGTTGTTTAAGGTTGGAGAGCCTGCGGCAATATATTTGCAGTCCAGGACAAATGGCAGGATGTCAGAGATGTGCTCTGTCTTTAAATCTACCAGATGAACGGGAACCTGCTTCCGGGAGAAGCCCTCTGCAATGGCCTGGGCCATCAGCTCTGTGGAGTGCCACATGCTGTCGAATACGACCAGAGCGCCAGTCTCCGGAGTCTTGGAGGACCAGGACTCATAGGCGTCTAAAATATCAGCTGTGTGGCTTCTCCAGATAACGCCGTGGCCTGGAATAATCATATCCGGATTTAATTCCTTCACAATTTTCCATGCGCCGGCAGCCTGGGAGCCGTAGCACATGACAATGTTTGCATAATATTTCTTGGCCTCGAACAGAGTGACAGCCAGATCCGTCTCGTCATCGAAGCGGCAGCTGGTGCAGTAGTGCTGTCCGAACGCGTCGTTGGAGAAGAGAGCCTTCTCCTCCGGGCACCATACGACCATGTTGTCAGGCCAGTGGAGCATAGGAGTCGATACAAAGGACAGGGTTCTGGAACCAATATTCAGGGAATCTCCGCTCTTTACGGCCTGATAGGAATAATCGCCGTAGTGGGCAGTCAGTCCCTTGATGCCGTTAGGCGCGCTGGTGACAACCGTCGCGTTCGGGCATACCTTTAAAAGCTCCGGAAGAGCGCCGGAATGGTCCATCTCCACATGGTTGGATACAATGTAGTCAATTTTAGACGGATCTACCACATCGCTGATACGCTCTAACATCTCGGCGGCAAAGGGAGCCTTCACCGTGTCAATCAGAGTAATTTTCTCATCTATAATTAAATAGGCGTTGTAGGTAGCTCCGCGGTTTGTCGTGTAGCCGTGGAAATTTCTGATGTGCCAGTCAAGGGCGCCTACCCAATAAATGCCTTCCTTTACCTGAACTGCTTTCATGGTTCATTCCTCCTTATATCAATACATGGTCTAAATTTTCAAATGTACTATAATATAATTTTTCCGTGAATGCAACTGATTTTCTGCGCCGCCCAGCCTCATACAGCGAGAGAACGGAAAAAAATACAAGAAATCGTTGACAAAACCGTTATTACTGTATATATTATAGATATACAGTAAATACGAATGATGCAGATCATGAATCGGCAGCAGACGAGGATATGGAACCGTGATGCTGCAGAACAGGAGGCCGGAGAATGAACATTGTGATCAGCAATTCTGGGGAAATACCCATCTATGAGCAGATTGCCTCCCAGATAAAAAGCGCCGTGATCGCCGGGGAGGTGAAGCCTGGGGAGCCGCTTCCGTCGCTGAGATTCTTGGCCAAGGAGCTGAGAGTCAGCGTGATTTCTACTAAGAGAGCGTATGAGGAGCTGGAGCGGGAGGGATATATCACGTCAGTTCCGGGAAAGGGAAGCTTCGCCGCAGAGATCAACAGGGAGCTTCTGAGAGAAGAACAGTATAAGAGGCTGGAGGAACATTTAAACGAGGCTGTGGACGCCGCGCGGACGGCAGGGATCTCCCTGGGGGAGATGAAGGAGCTGCTGGAAACTCTGTACGAAGAATAGCTTCACAGCTGAAAGGCAGGAGGAGGCCGGATTATGGATTTAGGAGAAAATAAGAATTGGGCAGAGCAGACGGCGCTCTCGTTTGATGCGGTGGAGAAGGCGTATGGGGAATTCTGCCTGGGACCGCTGACTTTGAAGCTTCCGGCAGGCTGCGTGACAGGGCTTGTAGGGGAAAACGGGGCTGGGAAGACGACGCTTATGAAGCTGGCGCTGGGGATGGCTATTCCAGACAGCGGAACCGTATCGTGCCTGGATTTCGATCCGGTCAGAGAAGGAAAACAGGCGAGGAAGGATGTGGGAGTTGTCTTTGGAGAACTTCAGATTCCAGGAAATTTTACGGCTCAGATGGCGGGAGATTTCTGGCAGGGGATTTATGAGAACTTCGACAGGGATTATTTTAAGAGGCTTCAGGAACGCTTTGCAATTCCTGGAAGCAAGCCGATCCGCCGGTTTTCTGCCGGAATGAAGGCAAAGCTGGCTCTGGCAGGCGCGGTGTCCCATCATCCCCGGCTTTTGATTCTGGACGAACCGTTAAGCAGTCTGGATCCTCTGGCGAAGGAGGAAGCGATGGAGATGTTAAGAGAGCTTGGCGGGGAGGAGATTTCGATTCTGATTTCCAGCCATACGGTGGCGGATTTGGAAAAGCTGGCCGATTATCTGGCCTTTCTCCACAGTGGAAACCTGTTCCTGTTTGAGGAGAAGGACAGGCTTCTGGAACGGTACAGAGCCGTGCAGGGAACAGAAGGAGCTCTGAAAGGTCTGAGAGAACAGAACGTCCGTCTGATTGGAATGAGGCAGGGGGCGTTTGGCTCCTGGGCGGTTCTGGACAAAACGTCCGTCCAGAGCAGGGCGGTTCTGGAGAGCTTCGGCATTTTGGAGGAGCCGGCCAGTCTGGAGGAGATTGTAACCTGCCTGATGAGAGAGGAGAAGGCAGGCTGCAGAGAAGCATAGAGAAGGAGGCGGCAGAATGAAGGGGCTTTTATATAAGGAATTTAAAATGTTCGAGTGCCAGATTAAGACCTGGGCGGCAGTGCTGGTATTTTTACTGGCCTGCGCTGTATTCGCCGGGGAGACAGGGCCTTTTATAGGGGGGATGTGCGGGTTTATGGTAATCAGCAGCCTGTCTCCCTTTACGGAGGAGAGGAGAAGCGGAAGCGACGCCTACACGGCGGCCCTCCCTGTGAGCCGCAGAGAGATTGTGAAGGCCAGATACGGTTTTCTTCTTCTGCTGGACACAGCGGCTGCGGCAGTATTTGGCAGCTGCGCCATGGCCGCAGGATGGTTTCTGGGAAAGAGCTGGGCAGAGACAGCGATGGAAGTGCTGGCAGTGCTGGGTATTTCCCTGATCCTTCAGCTGTTTCTGCTTCCGGCTGTGTACTGGCTGGGGGAGATGAAGGCCAGAGCCGCCCTTCTGATTTTTGTAATGGGCGCAGTGTTTTTGACTCTGGGGCTGTCGGCCGGAGGTCTGGCGGCGACGGAGGAGGCCATAAAGAGGGGTATTTTGTCTGCTTTGCTTCTCTCGGCCGTTCTGCTTGCCCCCTCCTATCTTTTGTCTGTGTCAGCCATGGAGAAAAAGGAGTTTTGACAGCGGGACAGAATGAATGGCAGAAACGCGGGAAAGGCTGCGCTCTGAGAGCGGAGGCCGGATGCGGGAAGAGAACTTCCTGTGTCCGGCTTTTTTTGCGCGTGTAGGGAAAAATAATTAGAAAACAGTTGACAAATGGGAAAAAAGAGAATATTATAAACATATGAACAATCGTTCAATTGTTTGAGCGATATGCTGCTATGAAGAACAGAAGAAGTACAGGGCAGAAGCAGAAGGGAGGTTTTGAAGTGGCGGTAAGCGATGTAGAATGCTGCGACTTTTACCAGGTCCACGACGATGTGGTGAAGGCGGTGAAGGAAAAGATGCCAGACGAGGACGAGCTTTACGATCTGGCGGAAATTTTTAAGGTATTTGGCGATTCCACGAGAATTAAGATTCTTTATGTATTGTTTGAACAGGAGATGTGCGTGTGCGACATTGCCCAGCTGTTAAACATGACTCAGTCGGCCATTTCCCACCAGCTTAAGATTTTAAAGCAGTCGAGACTGGTGAAAAACAGGAGAGAGGGAAAAGCGGTGTTTTATTCCCTGGCAGACGGCCATGTGAGAAGTATTATCAATCAGGGGCTTGAGCATATTGAAGAGTAGACGCAAAGAGCAGAAAATGGAGGAAAGCAGCTATGAAGAAAAAATTTAAATTAACGGATCTGGACTGTGCCAACTGTGCCGCAAAGATGGAAGCAGGCATTAAGAAAATCGACGGCGTGAAGGACGCCACAGTGAGCTTTATGACACAGAAGCTGACCATTGAGGCGGACGATGAGAGATTCGACGAGATTATGAAGGAAGTTGCGGCAGTCTGCAAAAAGGTAGAGCCGGACTGCATTATTAATATGTAGCGCAGCGTCAGGAGGCGTCATGACAAAGAAACAGAAAACCATGCTGGCGAGAATTATCGCCGCCTTTCTCATTTACATTCCGCTGTTTGCCGCTTCCCATAAGGGGGCGATGGAGGGACTTTCCGCTCCGGTCAATTTTGCGGTTTTTCTAGTCCCTTACCTTGTGATTGGATGGGATATTGTATACAAGGCTGTCCGGGGGATTGTCAACGGACAGGTGTTTGACGAAAATTTTCTGATGACGATTGCCACCTTTGGAGCCTTCGGCGTCGGCGAGTATTCCGAGGCAGTGGCGGTTATGCTGTTTTACCAGGTGGGAGAGCTGTTTCAGAGCTATGCGGTCAGCCGCTCCCGCCAGTCGATTGCCGGTTTGATGGATATCTGCCCGGAGTATGCGAACCTGGAAAAGGACGGGGAGCTGGTGCAGATGGATCCGGACGATGTGGAAATTGGAGATATTATTGTAATTAAGCCGGGAGAGCGGGTTCCTTTAGACGGAAGGGTTATTTCAGGCGAGTCCATGGTGGATACCTCGGCTCTGACCGGCGAGTCTGTGCCCAGAAGAGTGGAGACAGGCTCAGAGATTATCAGCGGCTGCATCAATGAGAGCGGCGTTCTGAGGGTGGAGGTCACGAAGGAATTTGACGATTCTACGGTGGCCAGAATTCTGGAGCTGGTGGAGAATGCCAGCAGCAAGAAGGCCCAGGTGGAGAATTTCATCACGCGGTTTGCCAGATATTACACCCCGGCAGTGGTGGCTGCGGCTGCCCTCCTGGCAGTTGTGCCTCCTCTTGCGCTGGGCGCAGGCTTCGGCCCCTGGATTCAGAGAGCCTGTATTTTTCTGGTGATTTCCTGTCCCTGCGCCCTTGTTATTTCCGTTCCTTTAAGCTTTTTCGGAGGAATCGGAGCGGCTTCCAGAAACGGCGTCCTGGTGAAGGGAAGCAATTATCTGGAAGCCCTGGCTCAGATGGATACGATTGTATTCGATAAGACGGGAACTTTGACCAAAGGAGAGTTTAAGGTAACTGAAATCCGTCCGTCCGGCATGAGCGGGGAAGAGCTTTTAAGGCTTGCGGCTCTGGCGGAACATTATTCAAACCACCCGATTTCCCTCTCGATCCGGGACGCCTATGAGAAGGCGGGAGGCCGGATGAATCTTTCCTCCATTGGGAAGAATGAGGAAATTTCCGGACACGGCGTGCGGACCGAGATAGACGGATCCGTCGTCCTGGCTGGAAACGGAAGGCTGATGGAGGCGGAAGAGATTGCCTACGAACCGTGCGAAAGCATCGGAACGGTTGTGTACCTGGCCAGGGACGGAGTGTTTGCGGGAACCATAGTTATCTCTGATACGGTAAAGGAGCATGCGGCTCAGGCGATCCGCGATTTAAAGCAGGCCGGCGTGAAACGGACGGTGATGCTCACAGGCGACAGGAAAGCCGTGGGCGAGGCAGTAGCAGAAAAGCTGGGACTGGACGAGGTCTTCACAGAGCTGCTTCCGGCTGACAAGGTAGAGCAGGTGGAATGTCTGTTAGCCGGCCAGGCGGAGGGCAGAAAGCTGGCCTTTGTGGGAGACGGCATTAACGACGCTCCGGTGCTGACGAGAGCTGACATTGGAATCGCCATGGGAAGCATGGGATCCGACGCTGCCATCGAGGCGGCCGACGTGGTGCTGATGGACGATGATCCGGCCCGGATTTCCGTTGTGGTGCGCATCTCCAGAAAGACGCTTTCCATTGTAAAGCAGAATATCGTCTTCGCTTTGGGGGTGAAGGCCCTGGTGCTGGGCCTGGGAGCGTTTGGAATGGCTAATATGTGGGAGGCGGTATTTGCCGATGTAGGCGTGTCCGTCATTGCTATTTTAAACGCCATGAGAGCGCTGAAGACAAAATAACGCAGATTTCTTCCCTCTCCTCTTCGTTTACAGGAGTCTGAAAATGTGATAGACTGAACGCAGAAATGTGTACTGGAGGATAAAGGGATGGGAAAGACGGAAGGGCTGGAACAGCAGGAAACACAACAGGCGGATCATATCTGGTGTACTTCCTGCGGCCAGATTCTGCCGAGGGAATCTGTCTACTGTGAATTCTGCGGTTCCAGGATAGAACATGAGCTGGAAAAGGCTTCAGCAGGCGGAGAAAAACAGCCTGAAAAGCAGAAATCAGATTCTGCATACAGAACTGCATATAGAATAGAATACCGGGATGAGAAAGGAGGCTTTGGCTTTCTGAGACGTCTGGGATGGAAAAAGGCCGCGGCGGCTGGTATGATGGCTGCCTGTGGCCTTGTTCTGTCTGCCGCCTGGGTATCGGGCAGACAGGCAGGCGAAAAGGGCCAGCCTTTGCTGGGATATATAAAGGATAACAGTCTGTTTGTCTTAGAGGAAAACGGGGAGTCCAGGGAGATATCTGACATTTGTCTGAGGGACTGGAAAAACAGAGAGCAGCTGCGCCTGCCGGAAGCTGCGGACTGGATCCCATTTTATTATGAAGAGGCAGGGGCGCTCTGGTATCCGGAACAGGTCGGAGACGGCGCTTTTTCCCTGATGAACGGTTCTGGCGGGAACGCGTGGAAGGCAGACAGCAGCGCAGTTTCTGTTCAGACTGCCGGAGAGACGGCTGTTTATGAAAAGGCAAACAGCGGCCTCTACTTATACTCCGGAGGCAGAAAGAAAAAGCTGACAGCCGGCGCAGCCTCCTATCAGCTGTCGGAAAAAGGAGATTATCTGATCTGGCAGGAAGAACATCCGGATCAGACGACAGGGCTTTACGGCGTGAGCCTTGACAAAAAAGGCCAGGCGGCAGAGGAGGAGCTTTTAGAGCGGGATGCAGAGTTTCTGGGCGCTTCAGGAGATTTGACCAGGATCCTTTACAAAAAAGAAGGAGAACTGTGGCTGCTTGAAAATCATTCAGAGAAGAAATGCCTGGCGCAGAATGTAAATCAGGTATTTCTCTCAGGCCAGGAGGAAAAAACGCTGTTTTTCACACGGCAGGAAAATGAGGGAGAGAGTCTCTATGTTCTGAGCGGGAAACAGGCGGGAAACGAAAGGACAGAGCGCCTGCTGGATCCGGAATTCCTGTTTCTGATTCATGAGGAGGATGGAATTCTCACCTACAAGGCGTCCGGGGAAGCCGGAGAGGAGATCCGGATTGCCAGTTCAGAAGCGTATGCGGCGTTAGACTGCAATCCGGAAGAAGAGATTTCTGTTGCAGTTTCAGGAGATTACGGCTGGTATCTGGCTTCGCCGGAGCCAGGAGCGGATCAGGCGCTGTACCGGGTGTCGCTTGAACCGGAACAGTTTGGAAGCGCAGAGGAGGCGGCGCAGCAGGCAGATCGTTTCTGCGGACAGTGCGAAGGAACTCCCTTTTATCTGAGCGATCTGTATGAGCAGACCGGGGACCTTTACTTTGGAGAGCAGGCGGTTTCCTACGATGTGAAAGCAGATTCTGTCTGGCTGGAAAAGAACCGGGATGGGGCGGACACGGACGTTTATTTTCTGTCTGACTATGATGCCCAGAGGGAAAGCGGCGTGCTGACAAGGTATTCGGGGAAAGACAGGCGCGCCGAAGAGATTGACGGCAGCGCATCCGGGTATCTGGCCGTTTCAGGAAAACTGCTCTATTTTACAGATTACGATCCTGCCAGAGGCCAGGGAACCCTGAAGCTCTATGAAGAGGGGAAGACGCAGGAGATTGACTCCGGCGTGTGGGCCGCCTATGGAAGAAGCGGGGATGAGGCGGCTTTTATCCGGAAGAATCAGGCTGACGGACTGGAATAGAGCGGTATGACAGATAAAAACGGTTGTTATGAAAAGAAAAACGGCAGGAGAGGGAGACGAAGGAGAGGAAAATGGCGCAGGACAGAATTGAAAAAATAAAGCTGAGTATTGGAAAGAGGGCGGCGGCTTTCAGCCGGGCAGCCGCGCTGAAGCTTGAGATACACCGGCTGCGCCTGGAGGCCAGGACTCTGCGGGCCGAAGCGTGCCAGACAGAAAAAGAGCTGAGAAGGGGACTTTCAGAGGCTTCAGAAAAAAGCTACGAGGCCTGGAAGGAGAAGGAGGACTGGAAAACGCCTATGGAAGAGGCGTTTCAGGCGGCCGGAGAGCTGGAAGACTCCATAAACGCCCAGAGAGAGGAGGCGGCACGGCTGGAGGAGACGGCCGAGGAGCTGAAATCTCTCCGGAGAGCTGAGAAAGAGACGGCAGCTGCCTCAGAAGCTGAGAACAGAGCAGAGGAAAATCAGGAAGCGGAGGAAAAAGCAGACACAGAGGCAGTCTGGGTCTGCCCTTCCTGCGGGGCTGCCTATGGGAAAGCGGTTAATTACTGCCGCCTCTGCGGAACGGCTGCCAAACAAGAGAACAAAAAGAATCCAGGTGAAAAAAGCCAGGAAGAAGAAAACAGAGAGGAAGAAAAACAAGAGATAGAAAATCAAGAGGAAGAAAATCGAGAAGAAGGAAATCAAGAGATAGAAAGCCGAACGGAAGAAAAGCAGGAACCTCAGGAACGAAAATAAAAAGAAGAGACATAACTTTTCGAAATGTTTAAAAAAATAAAAAAGTTATGTCTCTTTCTTCATTAAAAAGGAAAAACCTTAAGGAAACGTTCCGTTACCGCTTGTTGCTGCGTCTCCAGATGTTCATCTTCTCAGCGTCGGCAATCAGCTGGTCTCTGAAATCAGGATGAGCGACGGAAATGATAGCCGCGCACTTCTCCCAGGTGGAGAGTCCCTTTAAGTTTACCTTGCCGTACTCAGTTACCAGATAGTGGATATTGGCTCTCGTGTCAGTTACGATAGAGCCCTGGTTTAAGGTTGGAAGAATTCTGGATTTTAACTGTCCGTCCTTTGTCTTGAAGGTGGAGGAACAGCAGATAAAGCTCTTTCCGCCCTTGGAAAGGTAAGCGCCCAGCACGAAGTCCAGCTGTCCGCCGGCTCCGCTGATGTGCTTAACGCCTGCGGACTCTGCGTTTACCTGGCCGAAGAGATCCACGTCAACCGCGTTGTTGATGGACATGAAATTGTCCAGCGCGGAGATGGAGCGGATATCGTTGGTATAGTCTACCGGCGCACTCATGCACTCCGGATTGTTGTTCAGGTAGTCGTAGAGCTTCTTGGTTCCTGCTCCGAAGGCGTATACCTGACGTCCCTTGTCAATGCCCTTGTGAGCGCCTGTGATCTTTCCGGCTGCGGCGATATCGACGAAAGCGTCTACATACATCTCAGTGTGCACGCCCAGATCCTTTAAGTCGGATTTGGCGATTAGAGAGCCTACTGCGTTAGGCATGCCGCCGATTCCCAGCTGCAGGCATGCGCCGTTTGGAATCTCCTCCACGATGAGCTTGGCAACCGCCTCGTCCACCTCAGAGGCAGCTCCGCCTCCGCCCATCTGTCCGATGGCTGGATTGTCTCCCTCGATGATCATGTCTACATTGGAAATATGAACGCAGTTCTCAAATCCGCCCAGGCAGACCGGCATGTTTTCATTTACCTCTACGATGACTGTGTCGGCCTTCTCGCACACAGCCGCCATGTGGGAGGCATTCGGTCCGAAATTGAAGAAGCCGTGCTCGTCCATGGGAGCTGCCTGGAACACAGCTACGTTGAGAGGAGTCTGGGAGTCGCGGTAGTATCTTGGAAGCTCAGAGTAGCGGATCGGAGCGTAGAAGGAGAAGCCCTGGGCGATGGCCTTTCTCTCAATGCCGCTCATATGCCAGGAGTTCCATGTCAGATGCTCCGCCGGATTCTCAATCTTGAAGATCTCCGGAACCCACATGAGGATGCCGCCGCGGAAATTCACGTTGTAGAGCTCCGGCATTCTCTTTGCAAGAGCCGCGTCAAAGGCAACGGTCGTGCCGGTGCACCAGCCGTAGTCAACCCAGTCGCCGGACTTTACCACAGCGGCAGCCTGATCGGCAGACACAAGTTTTGTTTCATACATTTTTCTGTAATCCATTTCAATCACCTGTCCCTTATAAAATTTGTTCAGTTTTGTTAACAGTTTATCATTCGCCGCTGGCAAGGTCAATAAGAATAGGTAAGAAATAGGTGGAAAATCGTGAATGGGTGATGAATTGATAATTATTTATCAAGTGGTCATTGACAGTTTTGCCTAACGGTGGTAGTATAGAATTACTATCATTTATGCAATTATTTCTATTTCCAGGCTAACAATGACAAGGAGGAAACAAATTATGTCTAAGAAAGTCGTAATAGCAAGTGCATGCCGTACAGCCATTGGTTCCATGGGCGGACAGTTAAGCACAGTACCAGCGGCAGATATGGGAGCAGTTGTTATTAAGGAAGCTCTCAACAGAGCAGGAGTTGCTCCGGAGCAGGTAGATCACGTTTACATGGGCTGCGTAATCCAGGCCGGCCTTGGACAGAACGTGGCTCGTCAGATGTCCATCAAAGCAGGGCTTCCTATCGAGGTTCCGGCAGTTACGCTGAACGTAGTGTGCGGTTCCGGTTTACAGTGCGTAAACGCAGCTGCCCAGATGATTCTCGCAGGCGACGCTGACATTGTTGTAGCAGGCGGAGCAGAGAATATGTCCGCAGCTCCATACGCTCTGAAGAACGCCCGCTATGGATACCGTATGGGCAACGCTCCGATGATCGATACTATGGTAAACGACGCGCTCTGGGATGCGTTCAACAACTACCACATGGGAATGACAGCAGAGAATATCTGCGACGACTGGAACATCACAAGAGAAGAGCTTGACGAGTTCTCCGTTGCCAGCCAGCACAAGGCATGCGAGGCGATCCAGTCCGGCAGATTCAAAGACGAGATCGTTCCGATCGAGGTTAAGAAGAAAAAAGAGACTGTGATTGTTGATACAGACGAAGGCCCGCGTCCAGGCACAACCATGGAAGGACTTGCAAGACTGCGCCCAGCATTCAAGCCGGACGGCGGCCGCGTGACAGCAGGAAACGCTTCCTCCATCAACGACGGCGCTGCTGCAGTTGTCGTTATGAGCGAGGAGAAGGCAAAAGAGTTAGGCATTAAGCCGATGGCCACATGGATTGCAGGCGCGTTAGGCGGCGTAGATCCGAGAATCATGGGAATCGGCCCGGTAGCAGCTACGAAGAAGGTTCTGGCTAAGACAGGACTCAAGGTAGAGGATTTTGATTTAATCGAGGCAAACGAGGCGTTCGCTGCCCAGTCTATCGCAGTTGCCCGCGAGCTTGGATTCAATAAAGACATTCTGAATGTAAACGGAGGAGCTATCGCTCTCGGACATCCGGTAGGAGCATCTGGCTGCCGTATCCTCGTTACTCTGCTTCATGAGATGCAGAAGCGCGATGCAAAGAAGGGTCTCGCTACTCTGTGCATCGGCGGCGGTATGGGCTGCGCTACAATCGTTGAGAGAGACTAAAATCCAGGTAAAGCCTTAAGGAGATGATCAGAATGGGTTATGTAGATTACGAACAGGAAGGACATGTCGGTATTGTAACTATCAACAGGCCCAAAGCATTAAACGCCTTGAATGAAGAGGTACTGAAGGATCTGGAAACCGTATTCGACGCCATTGATCAGGAGACGGTGAGAGCCGTCATCCTGACAGGCGCAGGCGGGAAGTCCTTTGTTGCCGGAGCTGACATTGCGGCTATGAGCACCATGACCAAGGAGGAGGGAGAGGCCTTCGGAAAATTTGGAAACGATATTTTCCGCAAGATCGAGACCTTCCCGATTCCGGTGATTGCAGCTGTGAACGGTTTCGCGCTGGGAGGAGGCAACGAGCTTTCCTTAAGCTGCGATATCCGCATCTGCTCTGAGAACGCAGTGTTCGGACAGCCGGAGGTAGGCCTGGGAATCACCCCGGGCTTTGGAGGAACTCAGAGACTTGCCCGCACCATCGGCGTGGGAAAGGCCAAGGAGATGCTCTACACAGCCAGAAATATCAAGGCTGACGAGGCTTACCGTTTAGGACTTGTAAATGCAGTTTATCCGCAGGAGGAGCTGATGGCTGCAGCTAGAAAGCTGGCAGGCCAGATCGCGGCTAACGCCCCCATCGCTGTGAGAAACAGCAAGAAGGCGGCGAACGACGGCCTCCAGACAGATATGGATCAGGCGATTGTAATCGAGGAAAAGCTGTTCGGAGCCTGCTTTGAGACAGAAGATCAGAAAGAAGGCATGACGGCGTTCCTTGAGAAGAGAAAAGAAAAACAGTTCAAAAACCGTTAGTAAAAAGTAGATGCTTTTTATGAGATAGGAGGAGATAGCCATGAAAATCGGTGTTATCGGAGCAGGAACCATGGGTTCCGGCATTGCACAGGCTTTTGCACAGACAGAGGGTTACGAAGTAGCTTTATGCGATATCAACGAGGAGTTCGCTGCAAACGGAAAGAAGAAGATTGCAAAGGGCTTTGAGAAGAGAATTGCAAAGGGCAAAATGACTCAGGAGGACGCTGATAAGATCCTCGCAAAGATTACAACAGGCGTGAAGGACATCTGCGGCGACTGCGATCTGATTATTGAGGCTGCCATTGAGAACATGGAGATCAAGAAGCAGACTTTCAAGGAGTTAGACGCTATCTGCAAGGCAGACTGTATCTTCGCTACCAATACTTCCTCCCTCTCCATCACAGAGATTGGAGCAGGCGCAAGACCGGTTGTGGGCATGCATTTCTTCAATCCGGCTCCTGTTATGAAGCTGGTAGAGGTAATTGCAGGACTCAACACTCCGAAGGAGATGGTGGATAAGGTAATCGAGATTTCCGAAGCCATCGGCAAGACTCCGGTTCAGGTTGAGGAGGGCGCAGGCTTTGTTGTAAACAGAATTCTGATTCCGATGATCAACGAGGCAGTCGGCATCTACGCAGACGGCATCGCGTCCGTAGAGGGAATCGACACTGCCATGAAGTTAGGCGCTAATCATCCGATGGGCCCGTTAGCTCTGGGCGATCTGATCGGACTTGACGTATGCCTGGCTATTATGCAGGTATTAGAGAGCGAGACAGGCGATCCGAAGTACCGTCCGCATCCGCTGTTAAGAAAGATGGTTCGCGCTGGACGTTTAGGCCAGAAAACAGGCAGAGGATTCTACGATTACAGCAAATAATGGATACCACTTTTTTGTGGTTTCTGTTATAATAGATTCACAACCGCATAAGGGGTCTCCCCAAGGCCCCTTTTTAGCGCGATATAAGAAGATGGAGGACTAGACATGGATTTTACATTAAGTAAAGAGCATGAGATGGCGAGGACTTTATTCCATGACTTCGCCGAGAAAGAAGTAAAACCTTTAGCACAGGAAGTAGACGAGACAGAGCACTTCCCAACAGAGACAGTTAAGAAGATGCAGAAGCTCGGCTTCATGGGCATCCCGGTTCCGAAGGAGTACGGCGGACAGGGCTGCGATCCTCTCTGCTATGCTATGTGCGTAGAGGAGCTTTCCAAGGTTTGCGGAACTACAGGCGTTATCGTTTCTGCACACACATCCCTGTGCTGCGATCCAATCCAGACATACGGTACAGAAGAGCAGAAGCAGAAATACCTGGTACCGCTTGCAAAGGGCGAGAAGTTAGGTGCTTTCGGTCTTACTGAGCCAGGCGCTGGTACAGACGCTCAGGGCCAGCAGACAAAGGCTGTTTTAGACGGAGACGAGTGGGTATTAAACGGATCCAAGATCTTCATCACAAACGGTAAAGAGGCTGACATCTACGTAATCATCGCTGTTACAGGCGTGAAAGAGGACGCTAGAGGAAGAAAGAAGAAAGAGATCTCCGCATTCATCGTTGAGAAGGGAACTCCAGGCTTCACCTTTGGTACAAAGGAGAAGAAGATGGGTATCCGCGGATCTGCTACTTACGAGTTAATCTTCACAGACTGCCGCATCCCGAAGGAGAACCTGTTAGGACAGAAGGGCAAGGGATTCAACATCGCTATGCACACACTGGACGGCGGACGTATCGGTATCGCTGCTCAGGCTCTTGGTCTTGCAGAGGGCGCTCTTGACAGAACAATCGAGTACGTAAAAGAGAGAAAGCAGTTCGGACGTGCTCTGGGACAGTTCCAGAATACACAGTTCCAGCTTGCTGATATGGCAACAAAGGTAAAGGCAGCTCAGCTCCTTGTTTACAGAGCAGCTATGGCTAAGGCTACACAGAAGACATATTCTGTAGAGGCAGCTATGGCTAAGCTGTACGCAGCAGAGGTTGCTATGGAAGTTACAACAAAGGCTGTACAGCTTCACGGCGGCTACGGCTACATCAGAGAGTACGATGTAGAGCGTATGATGCGCGACGCTAAGATTACAGAGATCTACGAGGGAACATCTGAGGTTCAGAGAATGGTTATCTCCGGCGCTCTGTTAAAATAATTGCGGCTCTAAACATGATGCAGTTCCCTGTCCGGATGGACAGGCCTGCATGAAATTAAACAATAAGGAGTGAAAATACAGTGAAAATTATCGTTTGTATCAAACAGGTTCCAGATACTAAGGGCGGAGTAAAATTCAACCCGGACGGAACACTCGACAGAGGAGCTATGCTCACCATTATGAACCCGGATGATAAGGCTGGCCTTGAGGCAGCTCTCCGTTTAAAGGATCAGTACGGCGCAGAGGTTACAGTTCTCACTATGGGACTTCCGAAGGCTGAGGAGGTTTTAAGAGAGGCTATGGCTATGGGCGCTGACAACGGCATCCTGGTTACAGACCGCGTACTGGGCGGAGCCGATACATGGGCTACATCCCAGACTATCGCAGGCGCTATCAGAAACCTTGAGTACGATTTAATTATCACAGGCCGTCAGGCTATCGATGGTGATACAGCTCAGGTAGGTCCGCAGATCTCCGAGCACTTAAACATTCCGGTAATCAGCTACGCTCAGGACATCAAGATCGAGGGCAACAGCGTTATCGTTGAGCGTCAGTACGACGACAGATATCACGTATTAAAGGCTCAGATGCCATGCTTAATCACAGCTCTGGCTGAGTTAAACGAGCCGCGCTACATGACTCCAGGCGGAATCTTCGATGCTTATAAGAAAGAAATCACCGTATGGGGAAGAAACGACCTGAAGGACGTTGAGGACTCCAACTTAGGACTTAAGGGATCCCCGACACAGATCGCAAGAGCTTCCGATAAGGTAAGAAAGGGAGCAGGCGAGCAGGTTACTCTTGATCCGGCAGCAGCTGCAGACTACATTGTTGAGAAGCTGGCAGCTAAACATGTTATCTAATTAAAAATAAGAGAAAAGTGTGGTGAATAGAATGAACTTAGAAGCATATAAGGGAGTATTCGTCTTTGCACAGCAGGTTGACAATGAGATCAGCGGCATCGCATTTGAGCTGATTGGCAAAGGTAAAGATTTAGCAAAAGATTTAGGAACAGAGGTTACAGCTGTTTTAGTTGGTTCCGGCGTTAAGGGACTGGCAGACGAGCTGGCTGAGTACGGCGCAGACAAGGTTATCGTTGTAGACGATCCAGAGTTAAAAGAGTACAGAACAGAGCCGTACACACACGCACTGGCTTCCGTTATCAACGAGTTCAAGCCGGAGATCTTCTTAATCGGCGCTACAGCAATCGGCCGTGACTTAGGACCTCGTGTATGTGCAAGAATTCATACAGGTCTGACAGCTGACTGTACACAGCTTGAGATTGGCGATTTCCCAATCAACCCGGTTCCAGGCAAGGAGCAGAAGCACAACCAGTTATTAATGACTCGTCCTGCATTCGGCGGAAACACAATCGCTACTATCGCATGCCCGGACTTCCGTCCTCAGATGGCAACTGTACGTCCAGGCGTTATGCAGAAGCTTCCTAAGACAGCAGGCGCTAAGGCTAACGTAGTAGAGTACAACCCAGGATTCGTTCCGAACAAGAACTATGTTGAGATCATGGAAGTAGTTAAGGCTGTAGCTGATACAGTAGATATCATGGACGCTAAGATCCTTGTATCCGGCGGACGTGGTGTTGGAAGCCCAGAGAACTTCAAGATTCTTGAGGATCTGGCAGAGGTAATCGGCGGAACAGTAAGCTGCTCCCGTGCAGTTGTAGACGCTGGCTGGCAGCCAAAGGCATTACAGGTAGGACAGACAGGAAAGACTGTACGTCCGAACGTATACTTCGCAATCGGTATCTCCGGCGCTATCCAGCACGTAGCTGGTATGGAGGAGTCCGATATCATCATCGCTATCAACAAGGACGAGACAGCTCCGATCTTCGACGTAGCTGACTACGGTATTGTAGGCGACCTGAACAAGGTAGTTCCGTTATTAACAGAGAAGCTGAAAGCAGCTAAGGCAGCTCAGAACGCTTAATTCTGAACGGAAATTTTATCATAAATAAATAATCGTCCGGGGGACGGCAGTCCGCATGATTACGTCATACGGCCAGGCCCTCCTGCGCCGGACGGCGTCCTTACGAACGCGAGAGGGACGCAGTGCCCAGACAGAGAACAGCCCGGCTTTTGCCGGGCTGTTTTAATGTGGAAGAAAGGTTTCGCAGGCTTTAAGCGAAACAAGAAATTTTTCTTCAGCTCTTCTCTTCGCTCTAATGTGGAAGAAAGATTTCGGTGACTTTAAGTGGAACAAGAAATCTTTCTTCCACAGCTATCCATCACCTTTAAATCCACCCACCGTCCAGTCCGATGACCTGTCCGGTCAGATAGCTCTCTTTATATCCCAGGTGGTAGGCCAGATCAGCCACCTCCTCGGCCTGGCCCAGACGGCCTGCCGGGATTTCCTCAATGAGGCCGATAAGTTCCTCGTCGTCCAGGAAGTGATTCATCTCCGTATCAATAGCGCCGCAGGCAATCGCGTTGACCTGGATATGGCTGGGGGCCAGCTCCTTGGCCAGAGCTTTGGTGAAGGCGTTGATGCCGCCCTTGGTAGCGGAGTATGCTACCTCGCAGGAAGCGCCGCAGATTCCCCAGACAGAGGAAATGTTTATGATCTTTCCCTGCTGCTTTTCCACCATCATGGGCACGGCCAGCCGGCAGCAGTTGAATACAGAGGTGAGATTGGTGTGCACAATCAGGTCCCAGTCCTCTGGCTTCATATCCTGGAGAAGTCCGATGTAGGAGATTCCCGCATTGTTGACAAGCACGTCCAGCCCGCCGAACTGCTTTTTGATTTTCTTGAATAGAGCGGCGCAGTCCTCCATCTTTCCCATATCTCCCAGAAAAGCCAGACAGGATACCTGGAAGGATTCAATTTCTTTCTTTGTCTGAAGAAGCTGTTCCTCCCGCTTTACGCAGCTGATGACTACATTCCAGCCCTTTTTGGCAAATTTCACGGCGATGGCTTTCCCGATTCCGCGGGAAGCTCCCGTGACAAGTACAGTTTTTCTTGCCATATAGTTTCACTCCTTTCCCAAACAAACGCTGCTTAACTTTCTCTGACCATATTATACCATTGACGGATTGACAGTGCAAATTTATAGATTAAATAAAAAATTATGTATACTGCCGGGATAAGATGTGTTATACTAAAAAGTACGAATACAACACAGAAGAACACCGGCTTTTGGGCGGGAACAGGATGGGAAACACTTGGAACGTACGAATCTGCAGCCTGCAGATTCCGGAGGAAAGGCGAGAATAACAGGATGGGAAAGATTTACGATCTGATTATTGCAGGTTCCGGCCCAGCCGGACTGGCGGCGGCAATTTATGCCAAAAGGGCGGAACTCGACACGCTTGTAATTGAGAAGGAGATGATGAGCGGCGGCCAGATTCTGAGTACCTATGAGGTGGACAACTACCCAGGACTGCCGGGAAGCTCGGGATTTGATCTGGGAATGAAATTCAGGGAGCATGCGGATCGGCTGGGAGCTGTTTTTACAGAAGACTGCATTGAGAAGGCAGAGCTTCTTGGAGAGATTAAAACACTCTATGGACAAAAGGAAACCTACCAGGCCAGGACGGTGATCATCGCTACAGGAGCCAGCCACAGAAAACTGGGCATTCTGGGCGAGGAGGAGCTTTTGGGGAGCGGAGTTTCTTACTGCGCTACCTGTGACGGCGCCTTTTTCAAGGATAAGACGGCGGCTGTGATAGGAGGCGGGGACGTGGCCCTTGAGGACGCCATTTTCCTGTCCAGACTCTGCAGAAAGGTCCATTTAATTCACAGAAGGGACGAGCTGCGCGGCGCCAGGACGCTGCAGAAGCAGGTGTTTGAGTCAGATAAGATAGAAGTGCACTGGAATACAGTGGCAGACGCCATTGAGGGGGACGGCAGAGTCGAGAGACTTGCGCTTACCAACAGAAAAACAGGGGAGAAGACGGCGCTTGAGACGGACGGCGTATTTATTGCTGTAGGAATTGAACCGGAAAGCGGCCTGTTTTCCCAGATGATAGAGACAGACCGCCAGGGCTATCTTGCGGCCGGGGAGGACGGGGTTACCTCTGTTCCCGGCGTGTTCGCAGCAGGGGATGTGCGGACCAAGCAGCTGCGTCAGGTGCTGACAGCCGCATCGGACGGGGCTAACTGCGTGACCAGCGTGGAGCGGTACCTGGCAGAGAGATAGGAGGAAGAAATACGATGGAGACGCCATTTAAGATACTGGCCTGTCTGTGCTCAGCAGCCGTCATTTCCGTGACAGCAGGCTTTGGAGCGCAGGCGGCGATCAATCTGGAGACAGATTCTTCTGTAGCTGGAGTTTCCGTGGCGATGAACAATTATTATGCAGGAAGCCTTGATCCGGAGAACGAGCTGGCGGAGGCTTTTTCCTCAGATGAAACCATGGAACAGGTGGTAAAGAGCGGGAAGGAAGACGCGCCGACGGTAAAGAATCCGTCGTCCTCCTCCGCCTATGATAACGTAGCGGTGTCCCAGGTGTCCAATTATGTAAACGTGCGGAGCGAGGCCAGCACAAAGAGTTCTGTTGTGGGAAAGATTTACAACAACTGTGCGGCCACGATCCTGGATACAGTGGACGGCGAGGGAGGAAAGTGGTACAAGATCCAGTCCGGTTCTGTAAACGGCTACATTAAGGCTCAGTATTTTATCACAGGAGCAGAGGCGGAGAAGAAAGCCAGACAGGTGGGAACGACTTATGCCAAGGTGGCGAATACCTCCACGCTGCGCCTCAGAGAGGAGCCGAGCCTGGACAGCAAGACGCTTGATCTTCTGTCCTCAGACGCTGAGTATGAAGTAATTGAGGAAAAGGGCGATTTTTATAAGGTGTCTGTGGACACAGATCTGGTAGGATATGTGTTCAAGGATTACGTCGATACCCGGGTTGAATTTGACCACGCCGTGACAAACTCAGAGGAGGAGCAGAAGGCGGCGGAGGAGTCCAAGCGCAAGGAAGAGGCGGAGAAGGCACTGCAGGAACTGGAGGAGGCCAAGAAGGAAGCCGCCAAGGAGACCACTGCAAAAGAGACTGCCGCCAAGCAGACTGCAGCGAAAGAAACTACGGCTAAAGAAACGGTGAAAGAGCCTGAGACGGTAAAGCCGAAGGAAACAGAGAAAGCCAAAGAGACGGAAACGTCGTTCAGCGGTACGATAGAGCAGAATCCGGACGGAAGCCCGAGGGAGACCACGAAGGCTGCCGAGACAAAGCCGAAGGAGACAGAGAAGGAAAAGGAGACCACAAAAGCTCCTGAGACAGAAAAGCCAAAGGAAACACAGAAGCCGTCCTCTGATAAGACGTCTGGAGGTCCCGGCGGATCTAAGAATCCAGGAGGCAGTTCCTCAGGAGTGGAGAAGGCCACCAGAACGGCGGTTGTCGCTTATGCGAAGCAGTTTTTGGGAAATCCGTATGTTTACGGCGGAACCAGCCTGACCAAGGGAGCAGACTGCTCTGGATTTACACAGGCCGTGTACGCCCATTTCGGCATCTCTACAGGCCGCAGCTCCAGAGACCAGGCTGCCAGAGGAAAGGAGATTCCGGTAAGCGAGGCTCAGCCGGGCGATATGCTGTTCTATGCCAGCGGAAGCTATATTAACCATGTGGCTATGTACATAGGAGGCGGACAGATTATCCACTCCAGCAACCCCAAGACAGGAATCTGCATCGCGCCGTCCAACTACAGGACGCCGTGCAAGGCTGTCACCTTCCTGGATTAGAACGCTGGAAGAGAAGAAGGCAGATAGAAGAAGACGGAGAAAAAAGAGACAAAAAAAGATTAAAAAATAAGGCAGGACCCGTAAAAGGAGAACAGCCGTAAAAACGGGCCGGCGCAGGGAGATTTCCAGGCGCCGGCCCGTTTGCTGACTAATCTTCAGTTTTCTTTAGATGTTCCGTTTCGGGAAACGGTTTCTGGGTAAAATAGGTGGACAAAAGAACGGACGTATTGGAGAGGCCGAACTGCCGCATCTGCCGGAGCAACGCTTCCAGCTCCTCGGAATCAGAGACACGGATTTTTAAAAGCCCGTTATTCAGTCCCACAATGTGGCTGTGCTCCACAATAGACGGCGTTTCCTCGCAGAATCTGCAGAAACTTTCGTAGGATTTAGGGGGCACGTTGATCAGGACAAAGGCACAGATGTGATTACCCATCAGGGCGTCGTTGATTTTGGCATGGAATCCCTCGATCACTCCCGCATCCTTCAGACGGTTAATCCGCTCGGCGACTGCCGGCGCAGTAAGCCCGACCTGCTGTCCGATCTCGCGGGTTGACGTTTTGCAGTTTGCCTGCAGAATGTTGATGATTTTAATATCTGTGTTGTCCACGGGGCTCCCTCCCTTGCAGATGATCTCTAAACTATAATAGTATAGCCGATAGTGAGAAAAAAGTAAATGGAATCTGTAAGCCCGATGACAGATTCGGAAGGCCTTTGTTAGGAAAATGAAGATTCATTCTGAGTGAAAGAGCTGTACAACAACAGGGGATTGATGGTAGAATTATCGTACAATACAAAAGGAAATGCGAAGACAGGCATAAAAAAGTAAAACAGAACTGGGAGGTAAGAGTTTTATGAGCGGAAAGTTATTGGAATGTGTGCCGAATTACAGCGAGGGACGCGATATGCAGAAGGTGGAGCAGATTGCAGACTGCTTCCGCGGAAAGGCTGGGGTGCGGCTTTTAGATTATCAGACGGACAAAGATCACAACCGGTGCGTGATTACGGCCATCGGAGAGCCGGAGGCTCTGCGGGACGCTGTGATTGAATCCTTTGGAAAGGCGGTTCAGCTGATTGATATGACGAAGCACGAGGGACAGCATCCGAGGATGGGAGCTGTGGACGTGGTTCCGTTTATTCCATGCAGGAATACGACGCTTCAGGAGGCCGACGCCATTGCCAAGGAGGTAGCTGAGACGGTAGGCAGAGAGTTCGGCATTCCCTGCTTCCTGTACGAGTCCTCCGCCACTGCTCCTCACCGCGCCAATCTGGCAAGTATCCGGAAGGGACAGTTTGAGGGGATGGCGGAAAAAATGAAGGATCAGGAGATGTGGAAGCCAGATTTCGGTCCGGATACCATTCACCCGACGGCAGGCGTATCGGCGGTAGGGGCCAGAATGCCGTTAGTAGCCTTTAATGTGAACCTGGACACAGCGGATCTGGAGATTGCCAATCAGATTGCCAAAAAGATACGCCACATCAACGGCGGCTACCGCTATGTGAAGGCCATCGGAGTCATGCTGGAGGAGAGACACATTGCCCAGGTTTCCATGAACCTGACCGATTACACGAAGACGGCCATTTACCGCGCCTTTGAGGCAGTGAAGATGGAGGCAAGACGCTATGGCGTGAGAGCTGTGGGTACGGAGATTGTAGGTCTTCTTCCCATGCAGGCTCTGATTGACTGCGCGGAGTATTACATGCAGCTGGAGAATTTTGACTCTGCCCAGGTAATGGAAAACAGACTTCTCGAGGAGGAATAAGATGACAGAATTAAAGGATTTGACCATAGAGGAATTTGCAAAGGTGACGGCGTCCGACGCCCCGGCTCCGGGAGGCGGAAGCGTGGCGGCGGCAGCAGGCTCTCTGGCTGCCGCCCTTGCCGAGATGGTGGCTAACCTGACTATCGGGAAGGAAAAATATGCGGAAGCAGAAAATGAGATGAGAGAGCTGGCTGAGAAGGGCCAGGCGATCCGTGAGAAGCTGATAGCAGATATCCAGAGAGACAGCTCTTCTTTTAACCTTTACATGGCGGCTTTAAGAATGCCAAAGGACACAGAAGAAGAAAAGGCGGCCAGGAGAGAGGCCATGCAGAGGGGATTAAAGGAGGCCGCTGTGGTTCCCCTTTCTGTGGCAGAGACGGCGGCTGAAATTTTCCCTCTGGCCGAAGCCGCTGTGGCCAGGGGAAACGCCAATGCGGTGACGGACGGCCTGGTATCTGCCATGATGGCCCGCACTGCCGTTCTGAGCGCTCTTTTAAATGTCAAGATTAATCTGAACTCCATCAAGGACGAAGCCTTCCGGGCAGATATGGAGAAGCAGGTGAGGCACCTGGAGAAAACGGCGTCTGAGTACGAGAGGAAGATATTAAAAAGTTCAGAGCTTTCTCCTGAAATGTAAAAATAAACTGCTAAGACTTTAAAACTTTAAAAAATTAAGAAAAAATAGGATTGCATTTTACAAAAATAAAGGATAGAATGGAAAAATGCAGATGAATCATAAGTCAGCATCATTTTTAGTAGGAGGAGAACGAAGATGAAAACAGATATCGAGATCGCTCAGGAGTCAACCCCATTACATATCACAGAGATAGCAGCCTCTCTGGGTATTGACGAAAAGTATCTGGAACAGTATGGAAAGTACAAGGCAAAGGTAGACTATAACCTGTTGAACGAGGACAGCCGCCCCGACGGAAAGCTGATTCTTGTGACAGCCATTACTCCGACTCCTGCTGGGGAGGGAAAGACTACGACTACCGTAGGCCTGGCAGATGGAATGAAGAAGCTGGGGAAAAATGTAGTTGTGGCCCTCAGAGAGCCGTCTCTGGGACCGGTGTTCGGCGTGAAGGGCGGCGCTGCAGGCGGCGGTTATGCCCAGGTAGTGCCGATGGAGGACATTAACCTTCATTTTACAGGCGATTTCCACGCTATCGGAGCTGCGAACAATCTTCTGGCCGCTATGCTGGACAACCACATTTATCAGGGCAACGAGCTGCGGATTGACCCGAAGCGCGTTACCTGGCGCCGCGTCGTGGATATGAATGACAGACAGCTGAGAAACGTGGTGGACGGACTGGGACGCCGCGTGGACGGAGTGGTGAGAGAGGACGGATACGATATTACAGTTGCCTCCGAGATCATGGCGGTTCTCTGCCTGGCTAAAAATGTAACTGACTTAAAGGAGAGACTGAGCCGCATTATCGTAGGCTACACCTACGACGACGAGCCGGTGACAGCGGGAGATTTAAAGGCTGCCGGAGCGATGGCAGCTCTGTTAAAGGATGCTTTAAAGCCGAACCTGGTGCAGACTCTGGAGCATACTCCGGCCTTTATTCATGGCGGCCCGTTTGCCAATATCGCCCACGGCTGCAACTCGATTATCGCTACCAGAATGGCCTTAAAGCTGGGAGATTACGCGATTACAGAGGCAGGCTTCGGCGCAGATCTGGGCGCTGAGAAGTTCCTGGATATCAAGTGCCGCATGGCAGAGCTGAAGCCGTCAGCTGTTGTTGTGGTAGCTACTGTCAGAGCCTTAAAGCATCACGGAGGCGTGGCTAAGGCAGATCTGAACAACGAGAATCTGGAGGCTCTGGAGAAGGGACTTCCGAACCTGCTTCAGCATGTGGAGAATATCACGAAAGTATTCGGCCTGCCCTGCGTAGTAGCGATTAACCGCTTCCCATTCGATACGGAGGCAGAGCTTTCTCTCATTGCGGAAAAATGCAGGGAGCTGGGCGTTAACGTGGCGCTTTCCGAGGTATGGGGAAAAGGCGGCGACGGAGGCACAGAGCTGGCCCAGGAGGTGCTCCGTCTCTGCGAGGAGCCGAACCACTTCCAGTTCTGCTATGACTCTGAACTCTCGATTGAGGAGAAGTTAAACGCAATTGTTACCAAGGTATACAGAGGAGCTAAGGTAGTGCTGGCAGATTCTGCTAAAAAGCAGGCTAAGAGACTGACGGAGCTGGGCTTTGGTTCCTGCCCGATCTGTATGGCCAAAACGCAGTACAGCTTTTCTGACAACCAGAAGCTTTTAGGAGCGCCGAGAGACTTTACTGTGACAGTCAGAAACTTAAAGGTATCTGCCGGAGCAGGCTTTATCGTAGCCCTGACGGGAGATATTATGACTATGCCAGGCCTTCCGAAGGTTCCGGCAGCAGAAAAGATTGACGTGGATGCTGAGGGAAGAATCTCAGGCTTATTCTAAACCATAAAAGTACAAATTCCGCCGCAGGGGAATGGTTCCTCTGCGGCGTCTTGTGTCTGTCACAGCGTTTTGTCAGGAGGAAGTAACATGAATTTCTTTACACCAGCGGAAATCGTAAAAAATTATGGGGCGGCAGGAAAGAAAAAGGCTGAGATGCCTCTGTTAAAAATGCTTATTCTGGGTTTTCTCTCAGGAATGTTCATTGCTCTGGGAGCGGCGGTGACCAATACGGCCGGACACAGCATTGACAATGTGTCGGCCGTCCGGATTCTCTCTGGACTTCTGTTTCCCGGAGGCCTGACTCTGGTAGTTTTGATGGGAGGAGAGCTTTTTACAGGAAACTGCCTGATGTGTATTTCTGTTCTGGAGAAGCAGGCGAAGCTTTCAGGCGTTCTGAAAAACTGGGCCGCTGTCTATGTGGGAAACCTGGCCGGAAGCCTGTTTACCGCCTTCGCCTGCGCAAAATTCGGCCAGATGAACTACTCTGGCGGAGGGCTGGCCGTATTTACCATGAAGCTGGCCGCCTCCAAATGTTCTCTGCCTTTTGAAAACGCCTTTGTGCTGGGCGTGTTCTGCAATATCCTGGTATGTTTTGCAGTACTGGCCGCCATGAGCGCCAAGGACACGGCGGGAAAGGTGCTGGGGCTTTTTTTTCCCATCTGCTTTTTCGTTGTATGCGGATTTGAGCACAGTGTGGCCAATATGTACTACATTCCGGCGGGAATCTTCGCCTCTTCTGTGCCGGAGTACGCGGCCGGGGCTTTGGAGGCGGGAGTCGCTCTTTCCGTCCTGACCTGGGGAAATTTCTTCCTGAAAAATCTGCTTCCCGTCACCTTGGGAAACATTGCAGGAGGCGTGCTCACAGGCAGCTTTATGTGGCTGGGCCATGTGTGGGAGAAAAAGAAATAGAATAAAAAGAAAAGACGCCGGGCACGGGGGGTATCCGTATCCGGCGTCTTTTCCGGACGCTGGCAAATCGTCGTTTGATATACTTTGATCAATGAGTTACTTGTTCTGTTCCTCCTCGCAGTTCATGTTGTTGAGAGAGCAGGACATGTCGTCTTTTCCATCGACACAGTTCATGTCGTTTAAACCGCAGCTGGAGTCGTCATCCTCTCCCAGGCAGTTCATGTCGTTTAAGCCGCAGGTTTTGTCGTCGTCGCTGATGCCGTTCAGGTTAGACCATCCGCTCTGTTTTTTCTCCTCCATATCCCATACCTCCTCCAAGTTTAGTAATTTTATTATATCCGGGGCCAGAGGAAAATTCAAGGAGGAGTCAGGCGGGAAAAGCGGGAATTTCAGGAGGAATTTGACAGTTTGAAAGGATTGTACAGAAGGAACGGGAACGGATGGTTTCTTTCGTCTGCTCAGTTGCTTTTCCCTGTGCCTGCCGCTATAATTGAGATAGAAAGGCTGGCCGGATGCGGCAATGCCGGACAGAGTAAGCGCGCAAGGCACAGGAAAGTACAGGGAGGAGAGAGAACATGAGCCGGAAACTGACAGAACAAATTCCAAGTGAAAGCCGTCTTGTAGACGCAGCTTTAAAAGAGAATCTGAAAACTATTTTTGAACGGCTGGAGAGGCCGCTCTGTCTGAAGGCGGTTTTAGAACCGGATCAGAGAGAGTGTACAGAGATGGGAGCCTTTTTGAAGGCTGTGGCTGAACTTAGCCCAATGCTTGAGCTTCAGCTTCTGGAGAAGGGAGAGGACCCGCAGGCTGACCGGGAGCTGGACACAGCGCATCTGCCGGTTACGGGGCTGTACCAGGAAGGGGAGTACCTGGGCGCGGCCTTCTGCGGAGTGCCGGGAGGAAAGGAGATCAATTCGTTTGTTTCTGCTATTTTGAACGCAGCGGGGCCAAAGAAGGAGTATGATGAAAAAATTCTCAAAAAATTGGGAAAGCTGAAGAAAAAGAACGTGATCCGCGTATGCGTTTCCCTGTCCTGCCACCACTGCCAGAGCGTAGTGACTGCTGGACAGACCCTGGCCCTTTTAAGCCCTAATGTGGAGTGCATCATGATGGATGCCAGACTGTACCCGGATCTGGTGGAACAGTATAAGCTGTCCCGCGTGCCGGCTGTTTTGATAGGAGAGGCGCTCTATATGGGAGAGAAGGATATGGAGGAACTGCTGGCTCTTCTCAGATAAAAAGAACAGAATTTCAGGCTGAAAAAGAGGAAATTGGTAAAAAAGCTGTAGTTTTTTGAAGAATTCTGTAATTTTTATACAAAAACGGATGATGAGAAGGACGTATCACGAAAATGGTTGTGCAAAAATGATAATAATATAACGATATATTGACTTATATTGTATAATATGTTAGGATTCTCTTAGTTGAATATGAACCAGGAGAGAGGAGCAGGTGGATAACGGCAGAAATGCCGCTTATTGAATCTGCTCTTTTTTTCCTTTATAGGAGGCGTTTACACCCTGTAAAAGGAAAAACGTTCCGCCGCGTCAGCACGGAATTGATTCATACCAGCAGTTTTAAGGAAGGTGAAGCATGGAGCAGAAACTTTACGATACCGTGACAGATTGTCCGGTGATTGCGGCGATTAAGGATGACGCAGGGCTGGAACGGTGCCTGGATTCAGACATACAGATCGTCTTTGTGCTGTACGGCGACATTGTCAGCATACCGGAAATTGTAGACAGAATTAAGAAAAAAGGAAAGCTGGCCATGGTGCACGCAGACCTGATATCAGGTCTGGCGGGGAAGGAGATAGCCATTGATTTCCTGAAGAGGAATACTCAGGCCGATGGAATTATTTCCACGAAGCTGTCATTTATTAAAAGAGCGAAGGAATTGGGTATGGCTACAGTGTTCCGATTTTTTGTGATTGATTCCATGGCGTTTGACAACATTCAGAAGCAGTATGAGGCGGCCTGCCCGGACTTTGTAGAGATTCTTCCGGGAATTATGCCGAAAATTATTGCGAAGGTAGCTAAAATGGTATCCGCGCCTGTAATTGCAGGCGGTTTAATTGCGGAGAAGGCGGACATCTACGCGGCTATAGAGGCCGGAGCCATTTCCATCTCATCCACAAATCAGAATACCTGGTTTATCTAAGAGAGGGGGAGACGGATGTCAGATACAAAAAGAAAAATGGCCCAGGCTTTGAAGGAGCTTATGGCGGAGAAGCCGTTAAAACGAATTACCATTCAGGATATTGTGGAGAGAAGCCACATGACGCGCCAGAGCTTTTACTACCATTTTCAGGATATCTACGAGGTGCTGGAGCTTATCTGCCGATACGATCTGGTGGATCAGATCGCTTACCGGGAGGAGGAGAGCTTTTCCCACTGGATGGAGCGCCTGATGGAGATTGTGGAGACGAATAAGTGGTTTTACAGGAAGATGCTTCAGGATATGGACTGGGAGAGGATGTCCGGTTATCTGAAGCCGGCGGTGGAGGCGCAGATACGCCGTCTGGTATCAGGGATGCTGACAGAGCAGGAGACGCGGAGCCTGTCAGGAGGCCGGGAGCTGCTGATCGATTTCCTCACAGTCTCTGTGATTCAGTACATCTTCCGTTACATTTCCAGCCGGAAGGTTCAGAAGGAGCAGAATGCCGCCAGTCTCCGGGAACTGCTTCAAATCTGCTCGTTGCTCTGCGCCAAGTGCAGATCTTCGTCTGAAAATAAAGATGAAGTATACATTAAAAACAGGATAAAGACGGCGTAAGAAAAATTTGTTTTAACAAATTGGAATTATTGTCTAAAGACATTTGATAATAAAGGTGATACTATAAATGCATATCATGTAAGGAGGGGTTTCTTATGGCAAAGTATGTAATGGCATTGGACGCTGGAACAACCAGCAACAGATGTATCCTGTTTAACGAGAAGGGTGAAATGTGCAGCGTAGCGCAGAAGGAGTTTACACAGTATTTTCCGAAGCCAGGCTGGGTTGAGCACAATGCAAACGAAATCTGGTCCTCTCAGCTTTCCGTAGCAGTTGAGGCTATGGCTCAGATCGGAGCGAACGCAGAAGATATCGCCGCAATCGGTATTACAAATCAGCGTGAGACTACGATTGTCTGGGATAAAGTGACAGGAGAGCCGGTATACAATGCGATTGTGTGGCAGTGCCGCCGTACCTCCGAATACTGCGATTCCCTGAAGGAAAAGGGACTGACAGACAAATTCAGAGAGAAAACAGGTCTTGTAATCGACGCGTACTTCTCCGGAACCAAGTTAAAATGGATTCTGGACAACGTGCCGGGCGTAAGAGAGAGAGCAGAGAAGGGCGAGCTCTTATTCGGTACCGTTGAGACTTGGCTGATCTGGAAGCTGACCAAGGGCTCTGTTCATGTAACAGACTACTCCAACGCATCCAGAACGATGCTGTTTAACATCAATACCTTACAGTGGGACGACGAGATTCTGGCTGAGTTAAATATTCCGAAGTGCATGCTTCCTGAGGCAAAGCCGTCCAGCTGCGTTTACGGCGAGTCCGATCCGGCCTTCTTCGGCGGCCCGATTAAGATTGCAGGAGCTGCAGGAGATCAGCAGTCCGCTCTGTTCGGACAGACCTGCTTCAATCCTGGCGAGGCTAAGAATACATACGGAACCGGCTGCTTCATGCTGATGAACACAGGCGAGAAGCCGGTATTCTCCAAGAACGGCCTTGTTACAACTATCGCCTGGGGACTTGACGGAAAGGTTAACTATGCGTTAGAGGGTTCTATTTTCGTAGCCGGCGCTTCTATCCAGTGGCTGAGAGACGAGATGAGACTCATTGATTCCTCACCGGATTCCGAGTACATGGCCAAGAAGGTAAAGGATACAAACGGCTGCTACGTGGTTCCGGCCTTCACAGGACTGGGCGCTCCGCACTGGGATCAGTACGCAAGAGGAACCATCGTAGGAATTACACGAGGCGTAAACAAATACCACATTATCCGCGCGACACTGGAATCTCTGGCATACCAGACCAACGACGTACTGCAGGCAATGCAGGCTGACTCCGGCATCCAGCTGGAAGCTCTGAAGGTAGACGGAGGCGCCAGCGCGAACAACCTGTTAATGCAGATTCAGTCTGATATTATCCAGGCTCCTGTTCATCGTCCGAAATGCGTAGAGACTACAGCTATGGGCGCCGCTTATCTGGCAGGTCTGGCAGTAGGATACTGGGCAAGCAAGGAAGACGTTATTAAGAACTGGGCCATTGACCGCGTATTCGCTCCTGAGATTGAACCAGAGGAGAGAGATAAGAAGGTTAAGGGCTGGAATAAGGCTGTGAAGTATTCCTTCGGCTGGGCTAAGGAAGATTAATCGGCAGTAAGAGACATCGATCGGATAATAGAAAAGGGGGAATTTTTATGCTGCCATATATAGCTGAATTTTTGGGAACCATGATGCTGATCCTTCTGGGCGACGGCGTTGTAGCAAACGTAAACTTGAATAAATCCGGTATGAAGGGCGGAGGATCCATCCAGATTACCTTTGCATGGGGCCTTGCAGTTATGGTTCCGGCATTTATCTTCGGCGCAGCTTCCGGCGCTTCCTTTAACCCGGCTCTGACGCTGGCTCTGGCTATTGACGGAAGCTTCGACTGGGCTCTTGTTCCTGGATACATCATCGCTCAGTTTGCAGGCGCATTCGTAGGCGCTGTCCTTGTATACATTCTGTTCAAAGAGCAGTTCGACGCTACTCCGGATGCAGGATCCAAGCTTGGCGTATTCTGTACAGGACCGTCTGTTGAGAACAAACCATTAAACATTCTGTCTGAGGCAATTGGAACCTTCGTTCTCGTATTCGCAATTAAGGGTCTTGCAAATGTTCCGGGCGCAGCAGAGGTTGGCCTTGACAAATTCCTGGTATTTGGTATCATCGTATCCGTTGGTATGTCCTTAGGCGGACTGACAGGCTACGCAATCAATCCAGCCCGTGACCTTGGCCCCAGAATTGCACACGCAGTTCTGCCTATCAAGGGCAAAGGCGATTCCAACTGGGGATATGCGCTTGTTCCGGTAGTAGGACCGATCATCGGAGCTATCGCAGCCGTATTACTCTACGGAGCCATTCCGTGGTAAAGCACAAATAACGAAGTTATTTGTGCGCTACTCAAACGGAGCGAAGCGGAGTTTGAGTTTCCCGTAAGGAACGAAGTTATTTGTGCGCTACTCAAACGGAGCGAAGCGTAGTTTGAGTTTCCCGTTTAGAACGAAGTTATTTGTGCGCTGCTCAAACGGAGCGAAGCGTAGTTTGAGTTTCCCGTACTGAGTGCACAGACGCGGAAAACGAATTATAACTAAATAAGTATTGCATGGAGAGATGAGCCGGGCAAGGAGATCATCAGCTTACAGGCTGATTCCTCTGCCGGGCTCTCTTTAATTTTCTGATAAAAAAGTGATAAAAATCAAATTGCAGAAACAATAACAGAGCTGCAGCAAGGAGGAATGGAATATGTATGACGTTATTATTATCGGCGCAGGCGTTTCCGGATGTGCGTCAGCCAGAGAGCTGTCACGGTATGAGGGAAAATTCTGCGTCGTAGAGAAGGAAGAGGATGTGTGCTGCGGCACTTCCAAGGCGAACAGCGCCATTGTCCACGCAGGCTATGACGCGGCCACAGGTTCTCTGATGGCCAAACTGAATGTGGAAGGCAATCAGATGATGGAGCAGCTGTCCAAGGATCTGGATTTCCACTTCAGAAGAAACGGTTCCCTCGTACTCTGTATGCATGAGGAGGAACTTCCGAATCTCCAGGCTCTCTATGAGAGAGGCATTGCCAACGGCGTGAAGGAGCTTCGGATTCTCAGCAGAGAGGAGCTCAAGGAGATGGAGCCGAATGTTACAGAAAACGCAGTGGCTGCCCTCTATGCGCCTACCGGCGGAATTGTATGCCCCTTCGGACTGACCATTGCCCTGGCGGAGAACGCCAACATGAATGGTGTGGAGTTTAAGTTCAACACAGAGGTGAAGGACATTCAGAAGCTGGAGGACGGCACTTTTGAGCTTCACACGAACAATGGAGTATTGAAGACAAGGTTTGTGGTAAATGCAGCAGGCGTTTATGCGGACGTATTCCACAACATGATGAGCGAGGAGAAGATCCACATCACCCCAAGAAGAGGCGATTACTGCCTGTTAGACCGCACGGCGGGAGATTTAGTAGACAAGACGGTATTCACGCTTCCTGGAAAGTTCGGAAAGGGTATTCTGGTTACTCCTACGATCCATGGAAATCTGCTGTTAGGACCGACAGCCATTGACATTGACGATAAGGAAGGCACCAATACCACGAGAGAGGGGCTGGACGAGGTCATCGAGAAGGCTCAGCACAGCGTGAACAACATTCCTATGAGACAGGTGATCACCTCCTTCGCAGGTCTGAGAGCCCATGAGGATCACCACGAGTTTATCATAAAGGAGCTTCCGGACTGTAAGGGATTTATCGACTGCGCCGGCATCGAGTCCCCAGGCCTCTCCAGCAGCCCGGCCATTGGCAAGATGGTGGCCGATATTCTGAAGGAGAAGGCAGAGCTTCGTGAGAAGGACAATTTCATTGCCACGAGAAAGGGCATCCTGGATCCGAAATCCCTGTCCAAGGAGGAGAGATCCAGGCTGATTAAAGAAAATCCGGCTTATGGAAATATTATCTGCCGCTGCGAGACTATTTCAGAGGGAGAGATTTTAGACGCCATCCACAGACCTCTGGGAGCTAAATCTCTGGACGGTGTAAAACGCCGCACAAGAGCTGGAATGGGACGCTGCCAGGCGGGCTTCTGTTCACCGAGAACCATGGATATTCTGGCAAGAGAGCTGAATATCAGCATGTATGAGGTTACCAAGTCCGGCAAAGATTCCAAAATTGTAGTTGGAACAAACAAGGACAAACTGTAAGGAGGGGGACGCCATGAAATCATATGATATTGTCGTTATCGGAGGAGGCCCTGCAGGACTGGCTGCGGCAGCGGCTGCAAAGAGAAGCGGGATCGACAGCATCCTGATTCTGGAGCGCGATAAGGAGCTGGGAGGCATTTTAAACCAGTGCATTCACAACGGATTCGGCCTTCACACCTTTAAGGAGGAGCTGACAGGACCGGAGTATGCACACCGCTTCATTGAGCAGGTGCAGGAGCTCAACATAGAATATTGTTTAAACACCATGGTCATTGATATTTCCCACGAGAAGGTAGTTACGGCCATGAACCGTGAAGAGGGGCTGTTCGAAATTCAGGCCAAGGCCGTGATCCTGGCTATGGGCTGCAGAGAGCGTTCCAGAGGAGCTTTAAATATTCCGGGCTATCGTCCCGCAGGCATTTACTCAGCCGGAACGGCTCAGCGTCTCGTCAATATGGAAGGCTTTATGCCGGGCCGCGAGGTTGTCATTCTGGGATCCGGCGATATCGGCCTGATCATGGCCAGACGTATGACCCTAGAGGGCGCCAAGGTGAAGGTAGTGGCAGAGCTGATGCCTTATTCTGGCGGATTAAAGAGAAATATTGTACAGTGTCTGGACGACTTCGGCATTCCGTTAAAGCTGAGCCACACGGTTGTGGAGATCCGCGGCAAGGAGAGGCTGACCGGCATTACGCTGGCGCAGGTAGACGGCAGAGGAAAGCCGATTCCTGGCACAGAGGAGGACTATGACTGCGATACGCTCCTTCTGTCTGTAGGCTTAATTCCAGAGAACGAGTTAAGCCGCGGCATGGGTGTGGACATTGAGCCGATTACCTCCGGACCGTCTGTCAACGAGAGCCTGGAGACGAATATCGACGGCGTATTTGCCTGCGGAAACGTGCTCCATGTTCACGATCTGGTAGATTATGTATCTGAGGAAGCAGCTGCAGCAGGAGAGAATGCAGCCAAATATGTGAAGGGCATCCTGCCGGCAAACAGCGGAAAAGAGATTAAACTGGTTCCTACAGACGGAGTCCGCTATACCGTTCCGAAGACAATTGATCCGGAGAGAATGACAGACGAGCTGACTGTCCGCTTCCGCGTGGGCAATGTCTATAAAAACTGCTTCGTGAGCGTTTACTTCGACGGCGAGCGGGTAGTCCACAGAAAACGTCCCGTACTGGCTCCAGGCGAGATGGAGAACGTGAAGTTCAAGAAGACGCAGCTTGCGTCCTATCCTGATTTAAAGACGATTACACTGAAAATAGAGGAGGCGTAAGGCTATGGAAAAAAGAGAACTGATCTGCATCGGCTGCCCTCTGGGATGTATGGTGACCGTTGAGATGGAAAACGGCGAGGTAAAGAGCGTGACAGGCAATACCTGTAAGCGCGGCGACGACTACGCCCGCAAGGAAGTGACGAATCCTACCAGAATCGTTACCTCCACGGTCATGGTAAAGGGAGGAAGCCTTGACATGGTTTCCGTAAAGACGAAAAACGATATTCCCAAGGGAAAAATCTTCGACTGTGTCCGCGCCCTGAAGGGCGTCTGTGTGGAAGCGCCGGTACACATCGGAGACGTGGTTGTTTCCGACATCTGCGGCACAGGAGTAGATGTGATTGCCACAAAGGAAATTGAGGAAAAGAGAGCATAGAAGCCAGCCTGCATAAGGCAGACTATTTCAGGGGAGAGGCAGAGTACAGAAAAAGAGCTGTGTTCTGCCTCTCTTTGCGTCTGGTTGTCTGCTGCTGTGATGCGCGCTGACGCAAACGCGTCGTTTCCTGCGGCAGAAGAGAAGGGCCTGTCTTGCATAGAAGAAAAGGCCTGCCAGTAGCAAAAACAGGGAGAATGGGATATAATAAATGAAAGCAGCCGGCAATGCAGCTGCGGAATACAGAAAACAGAGAGGATAACAGGATGGTTGAGATTTGCTGCGGAAGCTATGAGGACGCTGTGTCCGCCAGCCGCGGAGGCGCTGAGAGGATTGAGCTGAATTCTGCCCTGGCTTTAGGCGGGCTGACTCCTCCGGCGGGATGCGTCAGGCTGGTAAAAGAGCGTACGGATTTAAAGGTGATTTCCATGGTAAGACCAAGAGGAGGAGGCTTTTGCTATACAGCTCTGGAGACAGAGCAGATGTTTGAGGACGCCAAAATGCTGTTGGAGTATGGAAGCGACGGCCTGGCCTTTGGATTCCTGACAGAGCGGGGAGAAATTGATCTGGAAAAGGCTGGCAGAATGGTCAGATTCATCCACAGCTATGGGCGCGAGGCAGTGTTCCACCGGGCTTTTGACTGTACCAGAGAGCCGGAGGAGGCCGTTTCCAGTCTGATTGCTGTGGGGGTGGATCGGATCCTGACCAGCGGCCTGAAGGAGACAGCCTGGGAAGGGCGGGAATTGTTAAAAAAGCTTCAGCATGAATTCGGAGGACAGATCGAGATCTTAGCTGGAAGCGGCGTGAACGCAGAAAACGCCGGAGCGCTGATGGAATGGACGGGAATTTCTCAGATTCATTCCTCCTGCCGCGGGTGGAAAAACGATCCCACTACTTCCGGAGAGAATGTGAGCTACAGCTTTGCTGCTGCGCCCCATGAGAATGACTATGATGCGGTGGACGAAAGCCTGGTGAAACGTCTGGTGGAGAGGGCTGGGAAATCTGTGTAGCGGGAGATTTCCTGGCGGAAGCTGTTCTGCCTGAGTCTGTACAGAAGGAGGAGACGCCATGACGGGAAAAAAAGGCGTGATTTTAAAACGTTTAACAGTGGGGAAAATTCTGCTGATTTTTCTTATTATTTACATTGGATTTTTAGTTTTGCCTTATGTCTGCCATAAGAAGGTTCCGGCTTCTTATCAGGAGAGCTTCGACGTATCCTCCTTTTACGGCAGCGGACCGGGACCGGAGCGGACGGCTTACATAGATAATAATGATGATGCGCTTCTCTGGAGACTGCGCCTGATTGAGGAAGCCAGGGAGGAAATTATCCTGTCGACGTTTGACTTTAAATCCGATGAGGCGGGGAAGGATATTATCGCCGCCTTGATGCAGGCGTCGGATCGGGGCGTGCAGGTACGGGTGATTGTGGACGGATTTAATGGAGTGCTGAAGCTGACAGGAAATAAATACTTTAAAGCGCTGGTATCCTGCCCCGGCGTTTCCATTAAGATTTATAATCCTATCAGCCCGTTCAGGCCTTGGGATATGCAGGCCAGACTCCATGATAAGTATCTGATCATTGATAACAGCATGTATATGCTGGGCGGGCGCAATACCATGGAGCTGTTTCTGGGAGATTATTCACCTGAGAAAAATGTGGATCGGGAGCTGTTTGTGTACGAGACGAAACAGCCGGATGAAAACGCCTCCATTTCTCAGCTGAGGAGGTATTTTGAGACCGTCTGGGCGCTTCCCGACAGCAGAGAATACGTCTGCCGGAAAAAGACCTCCTCTGTGGAGCAGGCGGATAAGGAATTGCGGGAGCGGTACGAGTACCTGAGAGAGACTTACAGCGAGGCCTACACAGACTGGGATTTCACTGCGCTGACCATGGAAACGAACCGGATTTCACTGCTTTCCAATCCGATTGAGACAGAAAATAAAGAGCCGCTTCTGTGGTATTCTCTTCAGCAGCTGATGCAGGAGGCGGATCAGGTGACCATGTACACGCCTTACATTATCTGTGGGAAGGAGATGTATCAGGGACTGGAGGAGCTGAAAAACAGAGGCGTTTCTGTGGAAATGATCACAAACGACGTGGCCAGCGGAGCCAATCCGTGGGGCTGTACAGATTATTTGAATCAGAAGGAGAAGATCTGGGACACAGGAGTGAAGGTGTACGAGCTGATGGGAGAATATTCCAGCCATACGAAGGCAGTGCTGCTGGACAGCCGGATGAGTCTGGTGGGCTCCTATAATTTCGATATGCGCAGCACCTACCAGGATACGGAGCTGATGCTGGCGGTGGACTGTCCTGAACTGAACCGTATCATCCGCCAGGAGGCAGAGCGGGATAAAGCGAAGAGCAAAATCATGGGGGCAAACGGGGAATATCAGTACGGAGAAGGTTGCGTTCCCAGGGAGATGAGCCCTGGAAAGAAGATATTTTACGCCATTATGAGAGTTCTGGTAATTCCGCTGCGCCATTTTCTGTAAAGAGCGCTATAATAGAAATATGGCGAAAGCTATTTTCATTCCCCACATCACACTTCCTGCATTAGTGTGCGTCGCCAGACAGAGCAATGTGTTTGACTGGCATGGCAGCGTGTGGGTGAGAGAGAACATTCCAGGCGTCAGAACCGTATTTTTTGAGAATTCCGGACATATGCTGGTCTGGGATGAGGCAGAGAAATTTAACCGGGAAGCTGCAGACTTTGTATGCAGGCACTGATATCTGAATAAAAAATTCTGACTGTCAGATATAGAAAGGGCGCTGCGCTGTCATCCATACAGACGACGGCTCAACGCCCAGCTTCTTTATTCGTAAAAGATATTAGAATTCCGGTTCAATCAGACCGTAGGTTTGTCCTTTTCTCTTATAAACGACATTGACCTCCTCGGTCTCTGCGTTTAAAAATACGTAGAAGGAATGTCCGAGAAGCTCCATCTGTACGCATGCTTCTTCCGGATCCATGGGTTTCATGGCAAATCTCTTTACCTTTTCGATCTTAATCTCATCGTCAGCCTCGGTCTCCTCCTGTATATAGAATTCACTGAAATCCACAGGAGACTGTTTCTTGTCGATGAGTTTCGTCTTATATTTCTTGAGCTGGCGCTCGATGATTTCCTCTACCAGGTCAATGGATACATACATGTCTGTGCTCTGCTCTTCAGCACGGATAATGTGGCCCTTCACCGGGATAGTAACCTCAATTTTCTGGCGGTCTTTGGTGACGCTCAGAGTGATGATGGCCTCTGTATCCTGGTTAAAATACCGTTCCAGTTTTCCGATCTTTTCAATAACTGCTTCCCTAAGTCCAGGCGTAACATCAATATTTCTTCCGGTAATTGTATAACGCATAAGTCATCGCTCCTTTTTTATTGGGATGTCCTTAGTATACCACGTTTATCAGAAAAATTCAATTAAAAAATGAGAGTATTAAGAAAATTATTGTGAATTTTCCATAAAAGGTTTTCATTTATATAGGAAGGAAGCGGATTATCCAACGAAACTTTTTGGGGATTTTTTGTCAAGAAGAAACGGTGTATTTTATGAAGAAATTATAAAATTTATTACAAGTACACAAAAAATGGAAGATTTGGAGTATGCTGTCGGAAAGCGGTGATAAACAGAAAAAAATTGTGGATAATGTGGATAAATCGGTGTATAACTGCTTTTTTGACGAAAAACAGACAAAAAATAATGTGGATAAATCGTGTGTATGGGTAGTGGTAAAATTGTGGATAATGTGCATAAATGAAAAACAGAACATATATTTTGTGCAACCTGCTGGGTTTACAATAATGGGAAGAATTATGTAAATTATACTGAGAAGAAGAAGACGGATAAGGTTCACCTAGGCAAACTGTAAAAAAATTATGAACTTCTTGAAAGATAGGGCGGTTAATGATAAAATAAATAAGATTATACATCTGTTTTTACAGATAGACTAAGTAAAAGAGACAGAATAAAACGGAGCATAAAGAAATCATAAAACAGAAAGCAGGAAATAGGAGATTAAAGCATGAATCTGATAGAGAAAGTGTTTGGAACTCACAGCGACAGAGAGTTGAAGCTGATTTATCCCATTGTTGATAAGATCGTAGCCTTAAAGCCGGAGATGGAGAAGCTGACAGATGAGGAGCTGCGGGACAACACAAGAAAGTTTAAGGAGCGTCTGGCAAACGGAGAGACTTTGGATGATTTGCTTCCAGAGGCTTTTGCCACAGTCCGGGAGGCGGCGAAGCGAGTGCTGAAGATGGAGCACTATCCGGTGCAGCTGATCGGCGGTATTGTCCTTCACCAGGGACGTATCGCAGAGATGAAGACCGGTGAGGGAAAGACTCTCGTTTCCACCTGTCCGGCGTATTTGAACGCCCTGGCCGGAAAAGGCGTATTTATCGTTACGGTCAACGATTACCTGGCAAAGCGAGACGCTGAGTGGATGGGCGAGGTGCACCGCTTCCTGGGCCTGACAGTCGGCGTGGTATTAAATGCCATGACTCCCCAGGAGAGAAAGGCTGCCTATGGCTGCGACATCACCTATGTGACAAATAATGAGCTGGGATTTGACTATCTGAGAGACAATATGGCCATCTACAAGGAGCAGATGGTTTTAAGAAACCTGGACTACGCCATCATCGACGAGGTGGACTCCGTATTAATCGACGAGGCCAGAACGCCTCTGATTATCTCCGGCCAGAGCGGAAAGTCCACAAAGCTCTACGAAGTCTGCGATATTTTAGCCAAGCAGCTGGAGCAGGGCGAGGCCTCCGCAGAGTTTACCAAGCTCTCCGCCATCATGGGCGAGGAGATCGAGGAGACGGGCGACTTTGTTGTCAATGAGAAGGACAAGGTAGTCAACCTGACTTTAGAGGGCGTTAAGAAGGTAGAGAAGTACTTTAATATCGAGAACCTGGCAGATCCGGAGAACCTGGAGATCCAGCACAACATGATCATGGCTCTGCGGGCAAACTATCTGATGTTCCGCGACAAGGATTACGTGGTAAAGGACAACGAGGTTCTGATTGTCGACGAGTTTACGGGACGTATCATGCCGGGACGCCGTTACTCTGACGGCCTTCACCAGGCTATCGAGGCCAAGGAGCATGTGGAGGTTAAGAGAGAGAGCCGCACTCTGGCTACCATTACCTTCCAGAACTTCTTCAATAAATTTAATAAGAAGGCCGGCATGACCGGTACGGCTCAGACAGAGGAGAAGGAGTTCCGTAATATCTACCAGATGGACGTTATTGTGATTCCTACGAACCGTCCGGTTATCCGTATTGATAAGAATGATGCCGTTTACAAGACCAAGAAGGAAAAATTCCACGCAGTTGTGGAGGAGGTGTGCGCAGCTCACGAGAAGGGACAGCCGGTTCTGGTGGGAACGATCACCATTGAAACTTCCGAGCTTTTAAGCAAGATGCTGAAAAAGAGAGGAATCCCCCACAAGGTGTTAAATGCCAAGTTCCACGAGCTGGAGGCTGAGATTGTAGCAGATGCAGGCATCCACGGCGCCGTTACCATCGCTACTAACATGGCCGGCCGTGGTACGGATATTAAGCTGGACGACGAGTCCAAGGCTCTCGGCGGACTGAAGATCATCGGTACAGAGCGCCACGAGTCCAGACGTATTGACAACCAGCTGCGCGGACGTGCCGGACGTCAGGGAGATCCGGGCGAATCGCGCTTCTACATTTCTCTGGAGGACGATCTGATGCGTCTCTTTGGCTCTGAGAAACTGATGGGCATGTTTAACGCCCTGGGCGTGCCGGAGAACGAGCAGATTGAGCACAAGATGCTTTCCAAGGCCATCGAGAACGCTCAGATGAAGATTGAGACAAACAACTACGGAATCCGTGAGAACCTGTTAAAATACGACGAGGTTATGAACGAGCAGCGCGAGGTTATCTATGAGGAGCGCCGCCGCGTTCTGGATGGCGAGAACATGAGAAACGTGATTATGAAGATGATCACGGATATTGTGGAAAATGCAGTGGATCTCTCCATCTCCGACGAGCAGACTCCTGAGGAGTGGAACCTGACAGAGCTGAATTCCCTGCTTCTCTCCATCATCCCGCTTCCTCCGATCACTCTGAACGAGGATCAGAAGAAGATGAAGAAGAATGAGTTAAAGCATATGCTGAAGGAGTCCGCGACCAAGCTCTACGAGGCCAAGGAAGCTGAGTTCCCGCAGGCAGAGCAGATCCGCGAGCTGGAGCGTGTGGTTCTTCTGAAGGTAATTGACAACAAGTGGATGGCTCATATCGACGACATGGATCAGCTCCGGGAGGGAATCGGTCTTCAGGCATACGGCCAGAAGGATCCGCTGGTTGAGTACAAGATGAGCGGCTACGAGATGTTTGACGCCATGACGGCCTCTATCCGCGAGGATACGGTGAGAACCCTTTACCACATCCGCGTAGAGCAGAAGGTGGAGAGAGAGCCGGCTGCCAAGGTGACTGGAACCAATAAGGACGCAGCTCCACAGGCTCCTCAGAAGAGAGAGACCAGGAAGATTTATCCAAACGATCCGTGTCCATGCGGTTCCGGAAAGAAATTCAAGCAGTGCTGCGGACGCCAGATGTTAGCAGATATGCAGGAGCGCAAGGAAAAAGAGCAGCAGAAGAAAGAACGCCGGGACGAGCGCCGTAAGGAGCACCAGGCGGAGAAGGCTGCCCGCAGAGCCGAGTATCAGGAGAGAAAGGCAGAGCGGTTAGCGCAGAAAGCAGAGAATAAAGAAGAGTAACGCATAGGGGAAGCAGAGCAATTTTCCTTGTTCCAACTGGAAGCCACCGGAAAACGTTCTGCTTCCCTTTTTTAGTACGGAAACACATCAGAGAAAGAGAAACTGTTTTCTTGTTCCGCTTAAAGTCACCGAAAACAGTTTCTCTTTCTCGTTCACGACCTTGCGCAATCTCCCCTGCTCATGTTAGAATAGGGGGAAATATAAAATAAGAAAGTGGGTGAAGCTATGGTTGAACTTGATCAGTTTAAGTACACACTGTCAACGTATGAGGATACCCTGGTGGAAGTGAGGGATTCACTTTGACCTGGACGGCAAGGTGAAACGAATTGACGAATTAGATAAATCCATGGAGGAACCAGGCTTCTGGGACGATCCGGAGACATCGACGAGACTGATGAGAGAGTCCAAGAATCTCAAGGATACCGTGGAAAGCTATAATAAGCTGGAGCAGGAGTACGAGGACATTCAGGTGATGATTGAGATGGGCTATGAGGAGAATGATCCGGCCCTGGTGCCTGAGATCCGGGACATGATGGATGATTTCGTGGAAAAGCTGGAGACCATCCGGATTCAGACGCTTCTGTCCGGCGAATACGATAATAACGATGCGATTTTGAAGCTGAACGCAGGGGCGGGCGGCACAGAGGCCTGCGACTGGTGCAGCATGCTGTACAGGATGTACCAGAGATGGGCGGACAGAAAGGGCTTTGCCACCTCTGTCATTGATTATCTGGACGGCGAGGAGGCTGGCATTAAATCCATTACCCTCAAGATCACAGGGGAAAACGCCTACGGATTCCTGAAATCAGAGAGAGGCGTCCACCGTCTGGTGAGAATTTCCCCCTTCAACTCTGCCGGAAAGAGGCAGACGTCCTTCGTATCCTGCGATGTGATGCCGGATATCAAGGAGGATCTGGACGTGGAGATCAATCTGGACGATTTGAGAATCGATACCTACCGTTCCAGCGGCGCAGGCGGACAGCACATCAATAAGACCTCCTCCGCCATCCGAATTACCCATATTCCTACGGGAATCGTGGTGCAGTGCCAGAATGAGAGATCCCAGTTCCAGAATAAGGAAGTGGCGATGCAGATGCTGAAGGCGAAGCTCTACCTGATGAAGCAGGAGGAGAACGCAGAGAAGCTTTCCGATATCCGCGGAGACGTGAAGGACATTAATTTCGGAAACCAGATCCGTTCCTATGTGATGCAGCCTTATACCATGGTAAAGGATCACCGGACCGGGGCGGAGAGCGGAAATGTGAACGCAGTTCTGGACGGCGATATTGACTCCTTTATCAGCGCTTATTTAAAATGGATCAACCTGGACAGCAAAAAGTGATTGAATATACTGGATAAATATGATAATATCTTTCCTGTGAGTACAAGTGTTTTTCACACGCATACATTTTGATTCGGCAGCCATTGGTACGGTGGCTGGAAAAAATGGCGGCTGAAGGCAGAAAGCAGGGATCCGTTCAGCTGGAAAGCCGGCGGATTCCAGGCAGAGCCTTCGGCCGCTTTTGATCCGAATCACAGAGCGCGGTAAAATAAGCTGCTGCAGGCAGACTGTATGCAGCTGAGCGAAAGAGGAATGGGAATGGAAGAGCGGACAAAATATTTCGTTTTGAAGCAGAAGGCGGTGCCGGAGGTGCTGTTAAAGGTAGTGGAGGCAAAACGCCTGCTCGAATCAGAGAAGGCTATGACAGTTCAGGAGGCTTCGGACAGGGTTGGAATCAGCAGAAGCTCCTTTTACAAGTACAAGGACGATATTTTTCCCTTTCACGATAATGCGAAGGGACGAACAATCACCCTGGTTCTTCAGATGGACGATGAAAGAGGACTGCTCTCTGACATCCTCCATATCGTAGCGGTCTATAAAGCTAATATTTTGACAATTCATCAGAGTATCCCTGTGGGAAATCTGGCGTCTCTGACGCTGAGCGTGGAGGTAAGGCCGGATACAGGGGACATTTCCAGAATGGTGGAGGAGATGGAAGCGCAGAAGGGAATTCACTATGTGAAAATTATTGCCAGGGAGTGATAGATTATGATTTATGCAGCAGTTATGGGGTATGGGACAATCGGTTCTGGAGTGGCGGAGGTTCTGGAAAAGAACAGGGACGTTATTACGGCCAGAACCAGGGAAGAGATACAGGTAAAATACATTTTAGATCTCCGGGAATTTCCGGGAGATCCCAATGAAGATAAGGTGATCCACGATTTTTCCGTCATTGAGCAGGACGAGGACGTAAAAATTGTGGTGGAGACTATGGGAGGCGTCCGCCCGGCTTACGACTTTGTCAAGGCCAGCCTGCTGGCGGGCAAGCATGTGGTGACGTCCAACAAGGCCCTGGTGGCTGCCTGCGGAACAGAGCTTCTGCAGATTGCCAGAGATAAGGGATTAAATTTCCTTTTTGAGGCCAGCGTGGGAGGCGGAATTCCGTTAATCCGGCCGCTGACAGGGGCTCTGGCAGGCGAGAGAATTGTGGAAATCAGCGGAATTTTAAATGGGACAACCAACTACATTCTCACCAAGATGGCGAAGGAGGGACAGACCTTCGAGGAAGCGCTGAGAAAGGCCCAGGAGCTGGGATACGCGGAGCGCAATCCGGAGTCAGATGTGGAGGGCTACGACACCTGCCGGAAGATTTCCATTCTGACAGCCCTCGCCACAGGCAGAGAGGTCAATTATGAGGATGTGTATACAGAAGGAATTACGGCTGTGACAGATACAGATTTCAGGTATGCGGCCGCCCTTGGAACCTGTGTCAAGCTGTTCGGCAGCAGCCGGATGGAGGATGGCAGAGTATCCGTCTTCGTGTGCCCTATGATGATTCCTCAGGAGAATCCTCTCTCCAGCGTCAGCGATGTGTTCAACGCCGTGATGGTGAAGGGAAACATGGCCGGGACTCTGATGTTCTACGGAAGCGGCGCCGGAAAGCGGCCTACAGCCAGCGCGGTGGTGGCGGATATTATGGAAACTGCCATGAATATGGACCGGAATCTTCCGTTTGGCTGGGGACAGGAGCGCCAGACTCTGACTCCGGTGGAGAAGACGGAATTTTCCTATTTCCTGCGGTTTGAGGGAAGCGCCCAGGAGAAGAAAGCGGAGATTGAGGCGGCATTTGGCCCGGCAAGGTTCGTGGAGCTTCCCGGCATGGATGAATTTGCCGTGCTCACCGGCAAAATGACAGAAGAGCATTACAGAAAGGTATCTGCGGCGTTTGGCGACATCAGGCAGATGATCCGGGCGCAGATTTAGCGCGGCAGCCACAGTGCGCCAGGCCGGATGGCAAGGATACCATGGAGGAAAAGGCATGTTAGTCGTAAAGAAATTCGGCGGCAGTTCCGTTGCCGATACGGAGAGGATTTTCAATGTGGCAAGGCGCTGCATAGAGGATTACAATAGAGGAAATGACGTGGTGGTGGTTCTCTCCGCCATGGGGAAGACGACGGACGGGCTGATAGCCAGGGCCCATGAAATCTCCGATCATCCGCCGAAACGGGAGCTGGATATGCTTCTGACAACGGGAGAGCAGGTTTCTGTGGCTCTGATGGCCATGGCGATTCAGTCTCTGGGAGTACCGGCTGTTTCGCTGAACGCGGCCCAGATCCGTATGAAAACCACATCCGCCTATGGGCAGGCGAAGCTGAAGCGGATTGATACAGAGCGCATTAAAAATGAGCTGGATGCCAGAAAGATTGTGGTTATCACAGGATTTCAGGGGATTAATAAATTCGACGATATGACGACTCTGGGCAGAGGCGGATCCGACACTACGGCGGTGGCTCTGGCAGCTGTCCTTCATGCAGACGCCTGTGAGATTTACACGGATGTGGACGGAGTGTACACGGCGGATCCCAGAATTGTTCCAAATGCCAGGAAGCTTCCGGAGGTATCCTACGACGAGATGCTGGAGTTTGCGTCCCTGGGGGCTAAGGTGCTGCACAACCGTTCTGTGGAGATGGCCAAGCGTTATAATGTGCAGTTAGTAGTTCTGTCAAGTCTTGTCCGGGCTGAGGGCACAGTTGTGAAGGAGAGTACGAAGATGGAGAAAATGTTAGTCAGCGGTGTGGCGGCCGACAAGAATACCGCCAGAATCTCCGTGATAGGAGTGCTGGACGAGCCGGGAATCGCCTTTAAGGTGTTCAATCTTCTGGCCAGACACCATATCAATGTGGATATTATTATCCAGTCTGTGGGCCAGGAGGGGAGGAAAAACATTTCCTTCACTGTGGCGAGAACCGACCTTCAGGAGGCCATGACTGTCTTAAACGAGAACAGGGAGTCCCTGACCGCTCAGTCGGTAGAATGTGCTGCGGACGTGGCTAAAATCTCCATCATCGGAGCCGGTATGACCAGCAATCCGGGTGTGGCGGCCAGGATGTTCGAGGCCCTTTACAGCGCAGACATCAACATCCGCATGATTGCCACCTCAGAGATCCGCATTACGGTCCTCATTGATGAGAAGGATGCGAACCGGGCCATGCGGGTGGTCCACGACGCGTTTTCTCTGGGAGATTAATTGATACTGGAAAGTCCGAAAAGATGGAAAAATCTTTGAAAGTCAGGCAGGGAGCGCTTCCCTGCCTGTTTTTTTCATCTGTTTTCAATCTGTTTTCTGCCAGGGCGTTTCAGTTGCGCCCTCTCTTAAAATCTATTATAATAAGCAATGCAGAAGATGTATCGGCAGAATCTGTCCGCAGCAGTTTGGCGATACGTCTATTATGTTTGGAAATGAGGAAATTACTATGGATATGATACAGGCGCTTGCATCGGAGCTTCAGATTGGAAGACACCAGGCGGAGGCTGCCGTCAGGCTGATTGACGAGGGAAATACGATTCCGTTTATTGCCAGGTACAGAAAAGAGGCGACCGGATCGTTAAACGACGAGATTCTCAGAAATCTGGACGAGAGGTTAAAATATCTCAGAAATCTGGAAGACCGGAAAAATCAGGTCATTGCCTCTATTAGGGATCAGGAGAAGCTGACACCGGAACTGGAGAAGCAGATTTCAGACGCCGCGACGCTGGTAGCTGTGGAGGATCTCTATCTCCCCTACAGGCCTAAGAGAAAGACGAGGGCCGAGACGGCCAGAGAGAAGGGACTTCTTCCTCTGGCAGATAAGATTTGGGATCAGAGCCTGACGCAGCCGGCGCTTGCAGAGGCGGAGCAGTTCATTTCGGAGGAAAAGGGAGTGGCCGACGCTAAGGAGGCCCTGAACGGTGCCAGAGATATCCTGGCGGAAAGAATTGCTGAGACAGCTGAGTTCCGAACCTACATCAGAAAGGCAGTCCTTCAGGAGGGAGTGATCGAATCCTCCGCTAAAAATGAGAAGGAAAAATCAGTCTACGAGATGTATTATCATTTCTCCGAGCCGGTGAAAAAGGCGGCGGGGCACAGGATTCTGGCTCTGAACCGGGGAGAGAAGGAGAAACTTCTCACAGTGAAGATTGTTGTTCCAGAGGAGAAAATTCTCAGATATCTGGAAAAACAGATTATTACAAAAAATAATGAATATTCTGAACCCGTACTCAGGGAAGCGGCAGCAGACAGCTTCAGCCGCCTGATTGGCCCGGCCATCGAGCGTGAGGTCAGAGGCAGCCTGACTGAGAAGGCGGAGGCAGGCGCTGTCCAGGTGTTCGGCAAAAATTTAAAGCAGCTGCTCATGCAGCCTCCAGTGGCGGGCAGAGTCGTGCTGGGCTGGGATCCGGCTTTCCGAACCGGCTGCAAGCTGGCGGTGGTGGACGAGACGGGAAAGGTTCTCCACACCGTTGTGATTTACCCTACCGCGCCCCAGAATAAGGTGGAGGAGTCCAAGCGGATCTTAAAGGATTTAATTAAGAAGTACCATATTTCTCTGATTTCTGTGGGAAACGGAACGGCGTCCAGAGAGTCGGAGCAGGTGATTGTGGAGCTTTTGAAGGAAATTCCGGAGCAGGTGCAGTATGTGATTGTCAATGAGGCGGGAGCGTCTGTCTACTCTGCCAGCAAGCTGGCCACAGAGGAGTTCCCGAAGTTTGACGTGGGACAGAGAAGCGCAGTGTCCATTGCCAGACGGCTTCAGGATCCCCTGTCTGAGCTGGTGAAGATTGACCCTAAATCCATCGGAGTGGGACAGTATCAGCACGACATGAATCAGAAAAATTTGAGCGAGGCTCTGCAGGGCGTGGTGGAGGACTGTGTCAACAGCGTAGGCGTGGATCTGAACACAGCGTCGGCTTCCCTCTTAAGCTACATTTCAGGAATTAGTAAGACTGTAGCGAAAAATATTGTGGCTTACCGGGAGGAAAACGGCGTATTTAAGACAAGAAGAGAGCTTTTAAAGGTGCCTAAGCTGGGGCCGAAGGCCTTCGAGCAGTGCGCCGGATTCCTGCGCATTCAGGGAGGGAAGAATCCTCTGGATGCTACCAGCGTACATCCTGAGAGCTACCAGGCCGCCGAGACGCTGCTTGCACGTCTGGGTTACAATGTGAAGGAGCTTTCCAAGGACGGATTTGCGGGAATCGGACGGAAAATCGGCGATTACAGCCGCCTGTCGTCTGAGCTTTCCATCGGCGAAATCACGCTGCGGGATATTGTAAAAGAGCTGGAGAAGCCGGGCAGAGATCCGAGAGACGAGATGCCGAAGCCGATTCTGAGAACCGACGTGCTGGATATCAAGGATTTAAAACCAGGCATGATTTTAAAGGGCACTGTGCGAAACGTCATTGATTTCGGCGCTTTCGTGGATATTGGCGTCCACCAGGACGGCCTGGTTCACATCTCGCAGATGACCGAGCGCTACATCAAGCACCCGCTGGAGGCAGTGAGCGTAGGAGACGTCGTGGAAGTCCAGGTACTGGAAGTAGACCAGGAAAAGAAGCGGATTGGGCTGACCATGAAAATAAAATAAGGTAAAATCAGAGAAAAGGACGTATTTTTTTGTTCCACAAAAGTTACCAAAAATACGTCCTTTTCTCTTGTATAGACCAGGTGGAAGAAAAAAAGAAGAGGGAAAGTTTCCAGCGCCCCAGCTTCAGAGAAAAGAGAAAATATAGGAAGAAAGAGGAAGAGTTTCCGGTGACTTTAAGTGGAACAAGGAAACTCTTCCTCTTTCTAATAATCCTATTTCCGATTTTCCTCCAGATACTTCTTCCCATCCTTTAAAAAGCTGGCCACGATCAGAAGAATCACAGCTGCCAGAGGAAACGCCGCGATGATGGACACAGTCTGCAGATTCGCCATGGAACTGTCTGAAAAGACAAGAGCGATGGGCAGCAGAATCAGCATCAGGGACCAGAAAACCTTCACTCCCATGTGGGGCTCCTCCCCGTCTGGAATCTCCTTGTAGGAGTAGGCGGAGGCAACTAAGGCGATGGCATCAAAGCTGGTGGCGTAGAAGGTGACCATGGCCAGAGCCAGGAGAACCAGCACGATCTGCGCCATAGGCAGGGTGTTGATAACGGCGATGATGGTTGCATAGAGATCCTGCCCTGCATTGTAGATTCCCATAACGTCCAGCCGTCCGGAAACCTGCAGTCCTAGGCTGTAATTGCCCAGAATAATGAAGCTGGTGAAGGTGCCGCCCAAACCGAACACATAACCGCCCAGAATCGTCTGTTTTACGGTGCGTCCCTTAGAGATACTTCCAATAAAGAATGGAGCGGCCACCGCCCACACCATCCAGTAGGCCCAGTAGAACATGGTCCAGGTCTGAGGGAAGGAGGTGGTTCTTTGAGGATCCGTAAAGGTAGCCAGAGTAAAGAAATTCTGAATCAGGGTTCCGACTGCCGAAAAACCTGTTTCCACAATGTAGCGGGTCTCTCCGCCGGCCAGGAACACATAGGCCAGCAGAGCAAAAAAGAGATACACGCAGGAGGAGGCCAGCTTCATGACGCCCTTCATGCCGCGGACGACAGAGAATGTGTATACAATACAGGTAACGATCAAAATTCCAATGGTAATCCATTTGGAGCTTTCCACGTGGAGCAGGCTGGCAGCCGTCTGGCTCATCAGCGGGGTGGCCAGACTGAAGGTGGTGGCCGTTCCGGCTAACAGAGCGAAGACGGCCAAAAGGTCAATGAGACGCCCGGGAGCCTTGTCTGTCAGGGATCCGAGAATCGGGCGGCAGGCCTCGGAATATTTCTGTTTTCTGCATTTTCTCACATGGAGCATAAAGCCGAAAGCGCAGGCCAGCACCACATAGAAGCTCCACGGAATGGGGCCCCAGTGAAACAGGGGATAGACGCTGGACCAGTCCTGGATGGAACCCATTTCTGCCATGTGGGGATCATTGGCATAGAGAATCCATTCGCACAGAGAATAGAAAAGGATGTCGGCCGCCAGACCGGAGGTGAACATCATAGCGCCCCAGGAAAAGGCAGAATACTGAGGCTTTTCTCCCGGCGCCCCCAGCCGGATGGTTCCGAAGGGGGAGAAGGCCAGATAGAGCGACAGCAGGAAAATGCCCAGGCCTACGGCCAGATAGTAGACGCCGAATTCCTCCCCGATAAAGAAGCGGACAGAGTCCAGAACGTGTTTAGACTGCTCCGGAGCCAGGAAAAAGGCCAGGCACAGGGCCAGAATCAGGGCCAGGGAAACGGCCATCGGCATAATATCCAGCCGTGCGGCCAGCTTTTTGTTATCTGAATGCGTTTCATTCATGAAAAGATACCTCCTCGGTTTTATTAAGCAGTGCATATATCTGCCGGATGTTCATTTTTAATTGAAAATAAAAGATATTGAACATTATAGCAGGAAATCATAAGAAATGCAAGACATCGGGACAAAAAAAGAATGTTTTTAACAGCCGTGCATATTGCAAAGCAGAAAAACATTCTTTTTAGTAGCTATGTAAGACAAATCTGTGTAAGTTTTTGAAATTACATATTAATTTGATACGATTTATATCAGGCTTACATCACATTCTGGGGAGCATTGTTCAGCCATGCGGTGATATTGTCAAAGACAATGACTGCCCGCTTTACCAGGGCCTCCTTAGTAGCAAAGGCCACGTGGGGAGTGGCGATGACATGCTTGGCATTTAACAGGGGGTGTTCCTTTTTAACAGGCGGCTCTGTCTCAAAGACATCAATGCAGGCTCCGGCAATCCGTTCCTCATTTAATGCCTCTGCCAGCGCCTGGCTGTCCACTACCGGGCCGCGGGCTGTATTGATGAGAACCGCGTTTTTCTTCATCAGGGCCAGCTGTTCTTTTCCGATCAGCCCTCTAGTGGAGTCGTTCAAAGGCGTGTGGAGGGACACGATATCGCACTGGGAAAGGAGAGTGTCGAGGTCTGTGTAGGCAATGCCGGGAACGTCTTTTTTCGTCCTGCTGTATGCCAGAACCTCACATCCAAAGGCCTGGGCAATGGCTGCCACACGAAGACCGATGGCGCCTGTTCCCACTACGCCGAATTTCTTGCCTTCCAGCTCAAATCCCACCAGTCCGTCCTTGGTTCCCTCTCTTCTCACCACCTCATTGCAGGCGGGAATGTTCCTATATAAAGAGATCAGAAGGCCGAATACCAGATCCGCCACAGCGGCGGTGGAGTAACCGGCACAGTTGCTCACCAGAACGCCGTTTCGTCTGCAGGCGTCCAGAGCGATGTGATCCACCCCGGTGAAGGCCACGGACAGCATTTTCAGGTTCTTACAGCCGTCAATGACATCAGCATTTAATGGAAGATTGGACACCGCGATGATATCGGCGTCCTTTCCCCGCTCAATCAATGTTTCAGTGTCCGTGACGCGGGTGTCATAGTAAACCACCTCCACAGACTCCGGCAGCTGCTCTGCCGCCATGGAAAGGAGCTTTTCCTGCTCCACGCCTAAAGGTTCGATGATAACAAGCTTCATAGATTTTACTTTCCTTCTTTCTTAATAATGATTGTTTTTGGTAGATACGCCATAATTGTAATATAAGAATAGCTTAGCACAAATTACATCATCGAAAATTAAGAATATAACATATATATGGAAAAAATATAAGAAAAAAATGGATAATATTAAAATGAGAAAAAATATTGACAAATAAATGAAAAAATATTACACTTAATTCAAGAGAAAATTGAGAAGAATGAGAAAATTGAGAAGAATGAGAAAATTAAGAAGAATGAGAAAATTAAGAAAGGGGGGAGATGCAGATGGGTTAAAAGGAGATAAGGAAAAGCTAAAGGGGGTGATTGTAATAAAAAATAAACAGCTTTTTTTTGAAACAGTGGTATGTTTTATAGCTGTGTGTTATTTATACCTTTATTTAGGTCAGTTTACAAGGAACTACACGCAGACCACGAAACGGGGGCTGCTGACAA
>ERZ779870.144-NODE-144-length-84543-cov-4.99276_pt1 | contig 84543 bp, 68 predicted proteins | sample MGYA00511247_ERZ779870 | MGnify/ENA primary metagenome ERZ779870 (study PRJEB29588, sample SAMEA2149068) | human gut metagenome | biome: human gut; feature: human-associated habitat; material: faeces | place: Denmark | collected 2008/2010 ...
CCGGGACCATGGAAAGAATTTCGGGGTCCTGGACAGAGAGCATTTCGTGGAGGCTCCTGGGAGCGTTCCAGGTGTCGGAACCGAAGTACACGACCGTGGTTATGACCGGGATGAGCCGGTCATCCTTGTAGATGCCGGTGAGATATTCTCCGGATGTAGAAGGCCATTGCTTTGCTTCTCTGTAAGATCTGGCGGAATTTTCTACCTGCCCTGCGTATTCTAATGCATCATAGATCATGTTTTTGACCGGCATTGCGTAGTGTGTTTCCGATTGATTTTCAATCCCCAGGAGAAGATAGATCCTTGAATCATCGTGCATAACATTAAGAGATTTGAATTCGTCCCGGAATTTCTGGACAGGAACTTCTGAAGTGCCGGATCCGTAGGGGACAGCGAGAGCTGTGGTATCCAGTGGATGAAGAGTGTCAGGGTCTATGATGTTTTTTCCTTTGTACAGCATATGGTTGAACACATCCGCAAAAACGCGGTTGTCAGCCATGTAATCTTTGGTGATGGTATCCTTTGTACCCATAGGTTTCACCACCTTCGATCTGTTTATGTGATCAGAGTAGTTTATTATCTGATCCAGTTACAGGGTATCATACATTTTGGTGTTTGAGAAGCGGATATCTGATATTTTATCGGGATTTTACAGTGGCTTCTTGCCAGCTACCCTTTTCCGGTGTTAAAATAACAGCATCAATGAAAGAACAGGGAGAATGAAATCAATGTACGATTATCTTATCGTAGGTGCAGGTCTTTACGGTGCGGTTTTTGCACAGGAGGCGAAGCGTGCCGGGAAGTCAGTGCTTGTGATCGACAAGCGTCCACATATTGCGGGAAATGTATATACAGAGAAGGTGGAAGGGATCAACGTGCATAAATACGGTGCACATATTTTCCATACCAATAATAAGAAGGTCTGGGATTATATCACCCGGTTTGCCACCTTCAATCGTTTTACCAACAGTCCGGTTGCCAATTATCACGGGGAGCTGTACAGTCTTCCATTTAATATGTATACCTTTAACCGGATGTGGGGCGTGGTGACTCCGGAGGAGGCTGCGGCAAAGATTGAGGAGCAGCGGCAGGCTGCAGGTATCACGGAACCCTCAAATCTGGAGGAACAGGCTATCAGCCTTGTAGGTACGGATATTTATGAGAAGCTGATCAAGGGTTACACGGAGAAGCAGTGGGGACGTCCATGTACGGAGCTTCCTGCATTTATCATCAAGAGGCTTCCGGTGCGTCTGACCTTTGACAACAACTATTTCAATGCGTTGTACCAGGGAATCCCGGTGGGTGGTTATACGAAGATGGTTGCCAATCTGCTGGACGGTATCGAGGTACGACTGAATGAGGATTATCTGGAGAAAAAAGAGAAGTACGATGCAATGGCGGAGAAGGTGATCTATACAGGTGCCATCGACGCGTATTTTGACTATAAGCTGGGAACTCTGGAGTATCGTTCCGTGCGTTTTGAGAACGAGACACTGAATAAACCTAATTTCCAGGGAAATGCAGCAGTGAATTATACGGATGTGGAGACTCCCTGGACACGTATCATTGAGCATAAATGGTTTGAGTTCGGAAAGGATGAGGAGGGCAATGATCTTCCGAAAACGGTGATCAGCCGGGAATACAGTTCCGAGTGGAAACCGGGAGATGAGCCCTATTATCCGGTCAATGATGAGAAGAACGGAGCGCTTTACGCACAGTATAAGGTGCTTGCAGAGAAGGAACCGAAGGTGATCTTCGGCGGACGTCTTGGCGAATATAAATATTATGACATGGATGCGGTGATCGCTTCAGCGCTGGATATGTGTGAGCGGGAGCTTGCATAAAAAAGATACTGGATATAACAAATGATAAGATCCTCTTATATTTCGGAGTCAAGGCAAAAGAGAAATATAAGGGGATTTTATGCATATAGAATGGCAGTGAAATTTTTTGAGGGAGGAAAGAGCAATGAGAAGGTGCAAAGGTGTGCTTCTGGCAGGAATGCTGGTGCTGAGTATGAGTGTTCCGGTGTATGCGGACAAGTCGGTTGTGGTGAAGGTGGAGGCTCCGGCAGATACCACAGATTATTATATGACTGTGGATTCCGGTGGAGTTGGTGTGGATATCTATCCGTCCACCGACGGAAAAGGTGAAAAGCTCAATGATAAGACGGTAAGGGATGGTACTGTCCTGCATATTGAAGGGGAGACAGAGAAGAATGGTGAGACCTGGGGATATACAAAGTATAATGGCAGATACGGTTATGTGCCGCTGGAGGAGCTGCGGCCTTCAAAGGATGCGGAGCTGGCGAAGGCCGGAATCGCAGAGGGCACGGAGAAAGAGACTTCTGCAGTGAATCAGGGAGACGTATCCGATACGCAGGATTCCGCAGCCGGCGAGACTCAGGGGGAAGCAGCAGGGACGGACAATACAGGCAGCTCTCAGGCTCAGAATGGCGAAGGACAGGGAGCGTCTGAAGGGACGGACAATACAGGTAGCTCTCAGGCTCAGAATGGCGAAGGACAGGGAACGTTTGCAGGGATGGCCAGCACAGATGAATCTCAGGCTCAGAGAGGTGAGGTTCAGGGGCCACCTGCAGGGACGGCCAGCACAGGTAGTTCTCAGGCTCAGAGCGGCGAGGTCCAGGGACCGCCTGCAGCAGATGGAACAACAGAAGGTGGGAAATCTGTGGATGAAGCTGTCACCAAGCCGGTCAATGGCACAGCTGCGACATCCTTTAAAGAAGAAAATTCCTGGTATAAAAGTCCGTTTATCTGGATCGGGATCGCAACAGTACTTGCAGTAATCGGAATTCTGGGTTATCATTTGAAGAAACGTTAACAGATAAATCAGATCAATATAAGAAAAGTGGAGAATTTTGTGAAGAGATTACAGCTTGTCAGGAAGAAATTATTGCCGCTTCTTTTGTGTGTGGCAGTTGCGGGCAGCCAGGTTCCGGTCATGGCAGCCGATGTGGAAGGCTTCAGTGATTCTGCGGAAGGCTTCAATGAAGAATGGTCAGAAGATACACAGACGCAGTCAGCGGAAGCAGAGGATACGACGGAGACCGCAGAAGGGAACACCGCAGAGAATATCACAGGGAATACCACAGAGAACACCGGTATCCCGGATGAACAGACAGAGGATATTGCAGAGGCAGCCGACGGGGATACCGAGGATATAGCCTTGCAGAGTTCCGAGGAGGATACAGAGACTCCCGAAACATCAGAAGGATTGTCTTCTGATTCCCAGGAGGATACCTTTGGCGACGGCGAGGAGAGCTTTGGGGATGCCTCAGACAGTGGTGAGTCCGGCATCGAATATATCAAGGGCCGTCCGCTTACGGAGGAAGAGGAGCAGGAACAGTTGGCACCCTTTGATAATCTGACCTCTTATTCCACCGCCGTGGAGATCGGAAATGATGTGGATGAGGTACCGATGGGAAGAGCTGCGGCCTATCCGTCCTATTATAATGCAGCGGATCAGGGATATGTTACTTCCGTAAAGAATCAGGAGCCCTACGGTATGTGCTGGGCATTTGGAATGGCCTCTCTTCTGGAAACTTCGTTTCTGACCCAGGACCTTGGAACTTATGATCTGTCGGAAGAGCATCTGGCGTATTTTTTTGCAAACAGAAAGAATGACCCGCTTGGAAATACCTACGGGGATGTCAATAAGCATATGGGGACAGATGATAAAGGAAACGCAGATTATCATGAGGGCGGAAATGATCTTCTGGCTTCCATGTTTCTGAGCACCTGGTCCGGAATGACAACAGAAGGGGATGTGCCGCTGGCAACAGATTCCACGCATACACAGAAAACCGGTGTGACTCCGGCGGCATCCAAGGCGTACAATGCAGCTGCTTATCTGAAAAATGCCTATTTTTCCGATTATTCCGTAAATGCCATGAAGAATCTTCTGGTTGCAAATAATTCGGTCACTGTGATGTATAATGCACAGAATGCCTATTACAATGCAAGTACAGCGGCTTATTCCTATCCTACCAGCACCAAGAACGTGAATCATGTAGTTACAGTGGTGGGTTGGGATGACAATTATTCTGCGAAGAATTTCCGGGCATCTTCCAAGGTAAAGGGAGACGGAGCCTGGATCGTCAAGAACAGCTGGGGTACAGGCTGGGGAAAATCCGGATATTTTTATATGTCTTATGAGGATAAGTCTGTCAGTGAGCTGGTTGCGGCTACGGCTGTCAATACACCGAAATATAGCAACAATTATTTTTATGACGGAACGTCAGGGCTTGGCTCCATCCGCATGTATGCGGGAGAACAGCTGTCCACGGTTTTTCGTGCCAGTGCAGGAAACGGAAAAGCGGAATCGCTTGGTGAGGTGACTCTTAGCTCCATGTCTGCCAATAATTCCTATACTGTGCAGGTATACACAAATCTGAAGGATGCCAGTGATCCTACCAGTGGAACACCGGCATATTCCACACCGGTTTCCTGCAGTCAGCCGATGGCTGGGGTTATGACCTTTCAGATCCCGGAGGTCCTGCTCAGCCAGAACAGTCTGTATTCTATTGTGGTGACAAATGCAGGAAGCACATATATAAAATACTGTGTGGAGGCAGAGGTCAGTTATGGCTGGTGTAGCTTTTCTCCGTCTATCGTATCCGGTCAGAGCTTTCTGCGATATAACGCGGAGGATACCTGGATGGATGCGGTTGAATTTAATCCATCGGTAACGCCGAGGATCAAGGCGCATACTAGGACTCTGAGCAGTGCGGCCAGGATGCAGCTTTCTTCCTCTGAGATAAGTCTGTATTCCGGAGATCAGAAAACACTGAATGCTTCGGCTACCAGATCCGAGATGGATGCTTCCGGCATTGTCTGGGAAAGCTCAGATACCAGTGTGGCTGCTGTAAATGGAAGCGGCGTTGTTACTGCAAAAAATCCGGGAACAGCAACCATAACCTGCTACGGAAAAAATGCCAGGGGAATCCGGGCTACCTGTAAGGTTACGGTGAAGCTTCGTCAGACCACAGGTGTAAAACTGGTTTCCAAGGCATTTAACAGGATACGGATCTCCTGGAAAGCAGTTCCCGGCTGCAATCGTTATGCTATCTATCGCTGGGATGAAAGCGGAAATTCAAAAAAAATGGCAACCGTGACAGCAGATGTAGTGACCTGGCAGGATACTGCAGTGAAAACAGGAAGCACTTATACGTATCGGATCCGGGCTTCTTATGTACGTTCCGGAAAGAAGACTGTTTATGGAGCCGTATCTTCGCCGTTCTCAGCAAAAGCGGAGCTGGGGAAGGCCCGTGCAGTGGCTGAAGCTGTCAGCGGACCATGTAACAGGGTATCCTGGAAGAATGTTTCCGGAGCAAGTGGCTATCATATCTACCGGAAGCTCCAGGGGAAAAGCTGGGTTCGGATCGGAACCGTTAACAACAAAGTATTGTCTTGGCAGGACACGAAGATTGAAGGAATCACCTCCTACGCTTATGCTGTAAGGCCCTATAAGAATGTAGACGGAAAAAAAGTTTTCGGAGGATATCAGGCAAGCAGCTATATCCTGTCCTATCCGGAACTTCAGAAGATATCCAGTGTCAGGAAGACCTCCAGAGGGCTGAAGATCTGCTGGAAAGCGCAGAAGAAAGCAGATTGCTATCAGATCTACCGTAAGACCGGAAAGGGTTCATGGAAAAAGATCAGTACAGTTTCCGGAGGCAGCAGCTCCTCCTTTGAGGATAAGACCGCAAAAAAGGGAACAACGTATTACTATGCGGTGCGTGCAGGGATAAAAACCTCCGGTGGAAAAGTACTCTGCGGAGGATATGCCGCAAAAGCAGCAAAGAGATAAAAGTGTTAAAATATAAAACGCCCGGATCTGGCTTGAAACATTCCAGATCCGGGCGTTTTATGTTTTGGTTGAATATGTGTATTATATATGATTATATCAGGCAGTTCAAAAGAAAGATCAGTCGTTGTTGATCACAACGCCTTTCTGGAGCATGATGTTGGCATAAAGTGCTTTCTCACTTGTGGAGATGATGCAGTATGCAGTTTTTGCTTCGTCATAGAATGCGAAACGCTCGATGTTTCCGACGGCTTTTTCGCCACGCTCGTCATGCTTGGAAACGATTTCTTTATATGTATCCCAGATCGGTGTCTCCACATTATCGCCAGGCATTACTTCCATCAGGTTTACCGGATGCTCTACATAAGTATCCAGCGGGAAGAGCTTCAGGATGGCATCCAGGATTTCCGGAACGCCATGTCCGTCACAACGGATGGTGATGGCATTTTTTCCCATGGATTCTACAGGGAAGTTTCCGTCAGCGATAACAAGACGGTCACTGTGTCCCATCTCACATAAAACCTTCAGTAATTCTGGTGATAAGATTTCTGGAATTCCTTTTAACATAGTTTATATCCTCCTAAGATCATTGTGTACTTACAGCATTTCGGAAATTATAGCATCAGGCTCAGATGATCAGAACAGGATACATGGATTTCCGAAACTGTTATGACGCCGGTAGTATCAGACAGACCTGCCCGGCCACAGGCTTTAGAACTCTTATTAATTAATCTAACGGTATTTGGTCTCCTTTTCAAGGGAATATTTTCCTGTAAATGATGAAAATTTTATGGTTGACAGAAAACGTATGGAGCGCTATGATGAACTCAAACGGAAACGTTTCGGTTTCTGGACCAAATGAGAAAATAATACAAAACAAACACAATGATTATGATTCCAAGGAGGAGAAGATTATGCCACTGGTTACATCGAAGGAAATGCTGTTAAAGGCACAGAAGGGCGGATATGCAGTAGGAGCATTCAACGCAGAGAATATGGAGATGGTGAAGGCGATCATCCAGGCAGCTGAGGAGCTGAAAGCACCGGTTATGATCCAGACAACACCTTCTACTGTTAAATATGGTACGGTTGAGACTTACGCTGCGATCGTAGCAGCAGAGGCAGCCAAGGCTTCCGTTCCGGTATGCCTTCATCTTGACCACGGCAGCAGCTTTGAACTTGCGATGCAGGCAATGCATGCAGGCTATACCTCTGTGATGATCGATGGTTCCAAGCTGGATTTTGAGGATAATATCAGAGAGACCAGGAGAGTTGCGGATGTGGCAGCAGCCCTGGATATCCCATGTGAGGCTGAGCTCGGTAAGGTCGGTGGTAAAGAGGATGATCTTGAGGCTGAGGCAGACACTAACACCGACCCGCAGGAGGCGAAGGAATTCGTGGAGCGTACAGGTGTTACTTCCCTGGCAGTTGCCATCGGAACCGCACATGGTTTCTATGTGGGAACACCGGTTCTTGACAAGGAACGCTTAAGCGAGATCCGCGAAGTCGTAGATATCCCCCTTGTTCTTCACGGGGCATCCGGACTCAGTGATGAGGATGTCAGCGACTGTGTAAAACGTGGTATCTGCAAGGTTAACTTTGCAACAGAGCTTCGTGCTGCATATTCCAGGGCAGTGAAGGAGACCTTTGCAGAGAATGAGAACACCATCGATCCGAAGGCCTACGGAAAGAAAGCGATCCAGGCAGTGAAGGAGCTGGTTGAGGCGCGTATGAAGGTTTGCGGCTGTGATGGAAAGGCAGAATGATCTTCTGTAAAAAAACAGAAACGGAGTGATCAGTATGGCAGCAACCATGAAAGATATTGCCAGGCGGACCGGACTTGGGCTCGCAACGATTTCTTCTTATTTTAACGGCGGAAACGTAAGAGAAAAAAACAGAATAAAGATCGAGGAGGCCATTCAGGAGCTGCATTATGAGGTCAATGAGGTGGCCAGAGGGCTTAAGACCAATGCTACCAAGACCATCGGCGTGGTGATCCCGGAGCTTAACAATACCTTTTGCGCGGAGATCATCACAGGAATGGAAGATGTCTTAAGGAGTCACGGATATGCGACTATTGTCTGTGACTGCCGTACCGATAAGAGACTGGAGCGGGATGCAGTGGAGTTTTTAAGCCGGAAGCGTGTGGACGGGATCATCAGCATGCCGGTAGATGCGGAAGGCAATCATCTGAAAAAATTTCAGAAAACCGGAAAGCCCATTGTACTCATTGACCGCAGGATCAGGGAGCTTTCCTGTGACAGTGTTCTTGTAGACAACGAGAAGGCGGCTGAGGACGCAATGAGAGTTTTTTTTCAGGCAGGACACCGTAAGATTGGGATCATTGGCGGACCGGAGGAAATTTCCACAGCTCAGGAACGTCTCCAGGGGTACCGCAATGCATACGAAAAAGAAAATATACCGGTACGGGAATCTCTGATCTATCACGGCGATTATACCATTCAGGGCGGTGTGCAGGGAATTGAGAAGCTTGTTGCGGACAATCCGGATATGACGGCCGTGTTTGTTACAAACTATGAGATGACCATGGGGGCGGTGATCGGGATGAATGAGCTGGGTCTTAAGATCCCGGAACAGCTGTCTATGATCGGTTTTGACAATCTGCAGTTTGCCAGAGCATGCAATCCCAAGCTTACCATTGTGGCACAGCCTACACAGGGGATTGCCGGAGAAGTGGCGGGAATCATGCTGAAACGGCTGGAAGGGGCTGCAAGTGAAGAAACAGAACCGATCACGGAGAAGCTTGGCGCAGAGATCATCATGGGAAAATCCGTCCGTGTGCTGGACGAGAAGGAGAATCTATAATGAAACCATATTTATTAGGTATTGATATCGGCACCAGTGCCTGTAAGGTTGCGGTTTTTGAAAAATCGGGAACGGTTGTGGCTGCGGCCAACGGCGATTATCCGGTTTACTATCCGAAGGAGGGCTGGGCAGAACAGAATCCGGAAGAATGGTGGAGTGCTGTCTGTCAGGCGGTAAAGAAGGCCATCCAAAAAGCGGGGATAGCACCTGAGGAGATCGCAGGCATCGGTATTGACGGCCAGAGCTGGTCAGCCATTGCCATGGATAAGGACGGAAATGTACTGACAAACACTCCGATCTGGATGGATACCAGAGCACAGTCTATCTGTGACAGATTGAATGAAGAGATCGGGGCAGAGCAGATTTTTGAAGTATCCGGTAATTCCCTTCAGCCGTCCTACACAACTGCAAAGATCCTCTGGTATAAAGAAAATCTCCCGGAGGTGTACCAAAGGATCCACAAGATCCTGCAGTCTAACAGCTACATTGCATATAAGCTGACGGGTGTGATGAGCCAGGATGTTTCCCAGGGCTATGGCCTGCATTGCTTTGACATGAGAAAGGCAGCCTGGGATGAGGATATGTGCAGAAAGCTTGGGATTCCCATGGAATTTCTTCCTGAGATCTGTGCCTGTGATCATGTTGTGGGAACAGTTACAGAGAAGGCGGCGGAGGAATCCGGCCTTGCTGTGGGAACACCGGTTGTTGCCGGTGGTCTGGATGCGGCATGCGGAACACTTGGGGCTGGAGTGATCCATCCGGGTGAGACACAGGAGCAAGGTGGACAGGCCGGCGGAATGAGCATCTGCATGGATGAGTACAAGGCAGATCCCAGACTGATCCTTGGCTATCACGTGGTTCCGGGACAGTGGCTCCTTCAGGGAGGAACCACCGGAGGTGGTGGTGTCATGCGCTGGTTTGAACGGGAGTTTGCAGATTATGAGCGCTCTGTAGCAGGGGAAAAAGGCTCTTCTTTGAACCAGCTCAATGAGATCGCGGAAAGGGTCGCACCAGGCAGTGACGGAGTGGTATTTCTTCCATATATGTCCGGTGAGCGTTCCCCGATCTGGAATCCCAATGCGAAGGGCGTATTCTACGGACTGGATTTTGCCAAGACCAAGGGACATATGGTACGTGCCTGTATGGAAGGCGTAGCACTTTCTCTGAAACACAACCTTGAGGTGGCAAAGGAAGCAGGAGCAGATGTGGAAGTTCTCCGCGCAATGGGAGGCTCTGCAAATTCTCTTCTCTGGACACAGATCAAATCCGATATCACAGGAAAACCCATCGTAGTGCCGTCCTCTGATACGGCAACAACACTTGGTGCAGCGATTCTGGCAGGTGTTGGTGTTGGAATGTATCAGGATTATGATGAGGCCATCCGTCTTACGGTAAAGGAAACAAGAAGACATGAACCGAACCCGGAAAACCGGGACGTTTATGAGAAAACCTATAAAACCTATTTAAATCTCTATAAATCTCTTGAACCTATGATGAGAAATGAGGAGGAAAAGTGATCATGAAAGCAGCAGTAGTAGTAGCAAATGAGGATGTTCAATATCAGGAAGTGGAAGAACCTCAGGTAACACCGGGCCATGTGAAGATCAAGGTAAGATATTCCGGGATCTGCGGATCTGATATCCCGCGTGTATTAAATCACGGCGTACATTTTTATCCCATCGTGCTTGGACATGAATTTTCCGGCGATGTGGTGGAAGTGGGAGAAGGCGTTACCAAGGTGAAGGTCGGCGACCGTGTATCCGGTGCACCACTTCTTCCCTGTATGAAATGTGACGACTGTCAGAAGGGTAATTTCTCTCTCTGCAAGCATTACAGCTTTATCGGTTCCAGAGAGCAGGGAGCAAACGCAGATTATGTAGTGGTTCCTGAGCAGAATGCAGTACCATTCGCAGACAATGTTCCATATGAGCAGGGAGCCATGTTTGAGCCTGCAACCGTAGCTATCCACGGTGTATTCCAGAACGATTACCACGGCGGTGAGTATGTGGCAATCCTTGGCGGCGGTACGGTTGGTATGTTCACCATGCAGTGGACCAAGATCTTCGGCTCCAAGAAGGTAGTGGTCTTTGATATCAGCGATGAGAGACTTGCTCTTGCAAAGCGTCTCGGCGCAGATGAGATCATCAACACAAAGGAAGAGGGATATATGGAAAAAGCCATGGCCATTACAGGTGGAAAGGGCTACGGCTTCGTATTTGAGACAGCCGGACAGGTTCCTACCATGCATATGGCATTTGAGCTTGCAGCAAACAAGGCACATGTATGCTTCATCGGTACTCCTCATGAAAACCTTACCTTTACACCGAAGGAGTGGGAGAACATGAACCGTAAGGAGTTCAAGCTTACCGGTTCCTGGATGTCCTACAGTGCCCCGTATCCGGGACGTGAGTGGGAGCTGACGGCGCATTATTTTGCAACTGGCCAGCTGAAGTTTGACCCGGGCTTCATCTATAAGAAAATCCCGATGAGCCAGGCACAGGAGGCATTCCAGCTGTTCAAGACACCGGGCCTTGTAAAAGGAAAGATCCTTCTTTCTAATGAGGAAGACTGATATGATTCTGACAGTGAACTTAAACGCTGCCATTGACAAGCGTTATGTAGTGGATGATTTTAAAGTGGGCGAAGTGAACCGTGTGCGTGAATGTACCTACGTTCCCGGCGGAAAGGGACTGAATGTTTCCAAGCCGGCGTCCATTTACGGTGCTGAAGTGGTTGCCACCGGCTTTGTAGGCGGCCACGCAGGCAATTATATAGAAACTGCCCTGAAACCCTTTGGCATTAAGAGTGCTTTTTACCATGTAGATGCGGAGAGTCGCTCCTGTATCAACATCTGGGATGAGGTGAATCATGTACAGACCGAATTCCTGGAGCCGGGATTTACACTGACAGAGGCAGATTTTGAGGGCTTTGAGAAAAAATTTCGCCAGCTTGTAAAAGACGCTTCTGTTGTGGCGATGTCCGGCAGCGTGCCGAAGGGACTTGACGGAAGTGCCTACCAGCGCCTTGTGAAGATTGTGAAAGACGCCGGAAAACCGGTGATCCTGGATACCAGCGGCAAGCTTCTGGAAGAGGGAATCAAGGCAGCACCGACACTGATCAAGCCTAACATTGATGAGATCCGTATGCTGACAGGCAAGCATTGTGACGATATCAACGATATCATTGAAGCAGCGAAAGCCATCCATGCCGGTGGTGTGGAGATCGTGGCGGTTTCGCTTGGAGCAGATGGTTCCCTGGCAGTCGGAGAGGAAGGGATTTTCCGTGCGGTGGTTCCGAAGATCGATGCGGTAAATACCGTAGGCTGCGGAGATTCCATGATCGCAGGCTTTGCCCTTGGATTAAGTGAGGGACTTTCCCTGGAAGAGACTCTGCAAAGAGCCAGTGCGATCTCAGCGGCGGCAGCCATGTGCGAGGAAACGGGCTTCTTTGTGATGGAGGATATGGAGGCTCTTCTTCCGAAGATCGAGATCAGGCGTTTATAAGATAAGCTTATAATAAAAAAATTTTTATAAAAAAGGAGATGTAAAGATGGCAGAAGTTATCAATCCGGCAATTGTGCCGAAAGTGACACTTCCTTCCGGCGAGCAGGTCCCGTGTGTCGGAATGGGAACATTCGGTTCCGACCGTGTATCCGCAGAGGATGTATCTGCAGCTGTTGCAGGCGCGATCCGCAGTGGCTACCGTATGTTTGACTGTGCCGCATGCTACGGAAACGAGCATGAGATCGGCCAGGTATTTAAGGACGCTTTTGACGAAGGTGTTGTAGAGCGTAAGGATCTTTTTATCATGACAAAGGTATGGAACGACATGCACAGAAGAGTAGAGGAAGCCTGCGACAAGAGCATTAAGGATCTTCAGTGCGATTATGTGGATATGTATTTCATCCACTGGCCATTCCCGAACTATCATGCACCGGGATGTGATGTGGATTCCAGAAATCCGGATTCCAAACCCTTCAGTGTGGAGGAGTTTATGGATACATACCGCCAGTGTGAGGCGTTGGTAGAAAAAGGAAAGATCCGTTACATTGGTATTTCCAATATGACCATTCCGAAGCTTGAGGCAGTTCTTCCGCTTATGAAGATCAAACCTGCAACCTGTGAGCTTGAGCTTCATGTATGCTTCCAGCAGCAGGAGCTTTATGATTATCTGGTAGAGCATAACATCCAGCCGGTAGGCTATATGCCAATCGGTTCTCCACGCAGACCGGAGAGAGATATCTGCCCGGAGGATGTTGCGGATCTGGAGGTTCCGGAGATGCAGGCAATCGCAAAAGCACATGGGGTTCACCCGGCTCTGATCGCTCTGAAGTGGGCACATCAGAGAGGCGAGATCTCCATTCCGTTCTCTGTCCACAACTATGCAAGCAACCTGAAATGTGTCACAGAGGATCCACTTACAGATGAGGAAATGGCAACCATCGCAACTCTGGAAAAAGGCAACCGTCTTGTAAAAGGCCAGGTATTTCTGTGGCATGGTGCCAGGGACTGGCATGACCTCTGGGATGAGGATGGCGTTATCGTAAAATAATAAAAATATGCAGGAAAATCCCGTATCCCATATGTTGGATGCGGGATTTCTTTATATTTAATTTGGACTAAGAAACTCCGTTGTAAATTTTAACCAAACATGTTAACATATAAAAAGAATTAACAGTTATTGTTCACAGAAAGGACAGTAATCTTACCAATGAAAATGACAGAGACGGGGGGAATGATCTGTCAGGGGGATGTGCAATAAAAACAACAGAAACTGATCAGAGGGGGACAACAGAAATTATGTATCGTATTTTACTGGTAGATGATGAGATACTTGTTCGAGATGCGATCCGGGAGAATATTGACTGGAAAGCAATGGACTGTGAGCTGGTAGGAGACTGTGATAACGGGAAAGCAGCAGCGGAATTTGTACAGAACCATCCGGTGGATATCGTGCTTACAGATATCCTTATGCCATATATGGATGGTATGGAACTGAGCCGTTTTCTCCATGAGAATTATCCGGATATCGTGATCGTGATCTTCAGCGGATTCGGAGAATTCGAGTATGCCAAGAAGGCGATCCAGTATGGTGTCAGTGAATATATGCTGAAGCCGGTGACAGCCATGGAACTCAGAAATGTTATCGGAAAAATGAAGGAGAAGGTGGACCAGCAAAGAAAAGAAAAAGAGAAGCTGGAACGTCTGACACAGACTTCCGAGAATTATCAGAAAAACGCCATTGTGATCCGTTCCAGAGCGCTGCAGGGCTTTGTGGATAATATCAAGACACGGCAGGAAAGTCTGGAAGAGCTTGCAGCACTGGGAATCGATCTTGAGGCAGCATGCTATCGTGTGGCTGTCTTTGATCTGGATCTGTATTCGGACGGCAGTCAGCTTACTGCGGAGAAACGCCAGGAGAGTGCACTGATGTCTTTTGTCCTTTTTAATATCAGTGATGAGATCATCAGCAAAGAAAAAGCAGGAGTGGCATATCAGGCCGGAAATAACAAGGTCGGTGCTCTTTTCATGGGAAACCGTACCAGAGAGTTTGAACACAAGATCATGGAGATCTGCAGGACGATCCAGGATAAGCTGAAGGAACTGATGTCGCTGGATATTTCTATCGGTGTGGGAAGCTGGGCCAGAACTCAGCAGGAGCTTCGTGTATCCCATGAACTTGCAGAGAAAGCTATTGAATATCGTTATCTTCTTGGCGGAAGCCTTCTTATTGATATGGAAGAACAGCCGGAGGAAAAAAATCTTTCCATTAAAGCTTATGTAGAGAAGCTGCCAGCTGCTCTGAAAGCGGGTAAAAAGGAAAACGCAGAGCATATTCTGGAACAGATCTCTTCTGAGATCAAGGAAGCGCGGGTGGATAAGAGTCGTGCCTGCGTGTATCTTCAGCAGATCATCCGTGCAGCAGATGAAACCTGTGAGGATATGGTTCCGGACAACAGGCTTTTTTCCAAAAGAGAAGCACTTCTGCAGCAGGTTACGGAGCAGAATTCTTTTGACAGTGCTGTTGAACTGGTCAGGAATCATATCGGAGAGATTTTCCAGACACTTTCCGATGCAAACAGCTCCAGCGGACAGCGTCAGGCCAGACTTGCCCTGGATTATATCCAGAAGAATTATATGGATCCGGATTTAAGCCTGAACAGTATCTGTTCCTATCTGAATATCAGTACAAGCTATTTCAGTACGATCTTTAAGGATCTTACGGGAGAGACTTTTACAGAGGTTCTGATCCGTACCCGTATGGAGAAGGCGAAGGAACTTCTGGAGAATACAACTATGAAGAATTATGAAATTGCCGAGAAAGTCGGATTTGCAGATCCCCATTATTTTGGGATCTCCTTCAAAAAAATGACCGGCTGCACACCAACAGAATATGCAAGGGAGAAACGTAAATGAGAGATATCCGGTTTGCGGCAAAGATCATAGGAAAATTTAAGAGTATCCAGAGTGCGATCTTTGCGGTAGTGACGGTGCTGCTTTTAAGTGCGGTGCTGGTCATAACAGGTGTTTCCATGAGATATACCCGCAATTCTATTTTTGAAAATTCTGCTGTCTACACCCAGAATATCGTGCAGCAGATGAATCAGAATATTGATTCCTATATTGATTACATGGAAAATATAGCCTATATGATCTCCAGTAACGAGGATGTACAGCAATATCTTTTTGGTGAAAATGTGGACAATGGAACAAGAGAGCGTCTGATCAATCAGTTCAAGACTATTCTGGATGGACGAAGTGATATCCGAAATCTTGGGATCATTGGAAGTAATGGACGGAAGCTGATCAACGAAGGCAAACAGTCTGTGAATCCGGATCTGAAGCTTTCCACCCAGGAGTGGTATCTGGAAGCTTTACAGAAGCCGGAAGGCCCGCTTCTTACATCTTCTCATGTACAGCACATCATCAGCGGAGAGCGTCCGTGGGTGATCACTTTAAGCAGGGGAATCCGTAATTTTTCCAACAGTGGTGAGAAAGAGGGAGTCTTTTTTATTGATCTGAATTACAGTGCCATCAGTGAACTTTGTGATCAGAATACGATCGGGAAAAAGGGATACGCATTCATTCTGGATGAAAGCGGAAATATTGTATACCATCCCCAACAGCAGCAGCTTTACAATGAATTGCAGACTGAGAATATCGACCTGATCGTGAAATCAAAAGAAGATACGGTACGTACCGAAAAGGGAAACAGAGGAAAGCTGTATTCCATTTCCAGATCAAATAAAACCGGATGGACCGTTGTGGGCTGTATGAGCGTCAGCGAGCTTCTGCGCAAAAGCAATCAGGCACAGAGTATTTATGTGCTTATTTCCGCACTTCTGATGATCGTGGCACTGCTTTTTTCCAGATTTCTGGCAAAGAGTCTTACATATCCTCTTCAGCGTCTCAGAGATTCCATGTCCAGAGTACAGGAAGGGCATTTTGACGGAGCAGATGTGGAGATCGATTCTGAGAATGAGATCGGAAGCCTGACGAAATCTTTCAATGTGATGACACATAGGATACAGGATCTTATGGAGCAGAACGTGAAGGAACAGGAAGCAAAGAGAAAAAGTGAGCTTAAGGCCCTTCAGTCCCAGATCAATCCTCATTTTCTCTACAATACCCTGGATTCGATCATCTGGATGGCAGAGGGCAGAAAGTACGAAGAGGTTGTTCTGATGACAGCATCCCTGGCGCGTCTTCTTCGTCAGAGCATCAGTAATGAAGATGAAGTGGTTCCTCTTGCAAGGGAAGTGGAGTATGCCAAGGGTTATCTTACGATCCAGAAGATGCGTTACAAGGACAAGCTGGAATTCGAGATCGATGTAGAACCTTCTATATTAAATATCCCTCTGATCAAGCTGGTTCTCCAGCCGATCATTGAAAATGCCATCTATCATGGACTGAAATATAAAGAGAGTAAGGGACTTTTGCAGGTAAAAGGCTTTATGAAGGACGGAAATGCAGTTCTTCAGGTGATCGACAACGGTGTAGGTATGGATGAGGAAACATTGTCACATATTTATGATAAGCATAAGGTGAATTATCATTCCAATGGTGTGGGTGTTTACAATGTACAGAAACGTCTGAAGCTTTATTATGGAGAAAATTACGGGATCACCTATGAAAGTGAAAAAGGTGTCGGAACCACTGCCACGATCACCATTCCGGGAATACAGGAGGAATCAATATGAAAAAACATAGAAAACTCCTGACTTTAGGAGTGGTCATCTGCCTTGTGGCGGGGCTTGTAGCCGGAATAGTCTATTATAAACAGGTAGAAGAAGAGAGAAAACTATCGCTGATCTATATTCCGAAGGTTGTGGACGGTACCAATGATTTCTGGACATCACTGATCCAGGGGGCGGAGATGGCTGCAAAGGAATATAATGCAGATATCCGCGTATGGGCACCTGAGGAAGAGAATGATGTGGCTGGGCAGAACAAGCTGATCGAAAGGGCAATAGAAGAAAAACCGGACGCGATCCTGATCTCGCCGTCCAGCTTCACTGAATCCGACCAGCTTTTGAAGAAGGCAAAGGAACAGGGAATACATATCGCATTTATTGATTCCTACACACAGGAAGAGGTCCAGGATCTTACCGTTGCGACCGATAATCTGGAAGCGGGACAGATCCTTGGCAGGTTTGCGAAGGATCTTGTGGGAACGGATGATCAGATTGCGATCGTTTCACATGTAAAGGGGGTATCTACGGCAGTTGAAAGAGAAAAAGGTTTCCGGACAGGACTTGGCAGTCTGAAGGATAATATCGTAGATGTGGTATACTGTGATTCTCAGTATGACAAGTCCTATGAGCTTACAAAAGAGCTGATGAAAAAATATCCGGATCTCAAGATGATCGCGGGAATGAATGAATATTCCTCTGTAGGTGCTGCAAGAGCAGTAAAGGCAGCAAAAGCAGAGAATCGGATCAGGGTGGTGGGAGTAGACAGCTCACAGGAGGCCGTCCAGCTGATGGAACACGGAATCTTCCAGGGAATCGTTGTACAGAAGGCATTTAAAATGGGGTATGTGGGTGTTCGGGAAACTGTTAAGATGCTGCGTGGAGAAGACTATAAGAAGAATATTAATTCCGGGTGCCAGCTGGTGACTCCTGACAATATGTATACCAGTGAGATCGAAAAACTGCTTTTCCCGTTTAATACGTTAAAAACATATGGTGATCTTACACCGTAAATAGTCATAAATGCACAAAGAAAAGGGTTAAATATTTACCATACAGTAAATATTTAACCTTTTTTTGAAAGATATTCTATTACAATTATTGATTTTTGACGGTATTATAATAACCAAGAAAACACAAGATACGTGCAAAACGTGAGGAGGGTAAAAATTGGAAAACTTAAAACAAAATCCAATCGTTAAGAAGCTCGGATTGAACAGAATACTTCTTGTCTGTGTTCTGATTCTTATGTTCCTGGTTTTTAAAGTAGTTCTTGGAAACAAGTTTCCGGCTGTTGATAGTATCAAGTCTACTTTGAACTATGTGTACTTCCTGGGCTTCTTGTCACTTGGCGTTACATTCGTAATCGCTACAGGAGGAATTGATTTCTCCATCGGACCTGTAATGTTCTGCTGTGCACTGGTATCCGGTTACTGCATGACATCTTACAAGGTTCCCTGTGCAGTTGCCATGATCCTTTGCATTCTGATCGGTCTCTGCTTTGGTATTTTCAATGGCTGGATGGTTTCTTACATGTCAGTGCCACCATTCATTATTTCCATGGCATCCATGAACATTGCAAAAGGTATTGCTTCTGTATTCACAAAAACACAGTCTGTAAGCTGGCCGGCAGCCAGCGATGCAAACGGCTGGTTCCGTAATATCGTTTCCGTAAACGGCTTCCCTGTAGGAATTATTATTTTCCTGGTAATGGCAGTTATCTGCGGTATCGTTCTTTACAACACAAAACCAGGACGTTACATCCTCTGCCTTGGATCTAACAAAGAGGCTGTCCGTCTTTCCGGTGTCAACACAAAGAAATGGGAAATGCTTGCTTATATGATCTGCGGATTCCTGGTAGGTATTGCAGCACTCTTCTTTGTAGCTACATACACAACTGTTCAGCCTGGTTATGGCGATCAGTACAACAATGAGGCTATTGCAGGCTGCGTTATGGGTGGTACATCCATGGTTGGTGGACTTGCTTCCATCGGCGGTACTGTAATCGGCGTATTTATCATCTCTCTTCTTCAGCAGGGCATCATGGCATTTGGCCTTGGTAAAGGACAGCAGATGATCATCACAGGTATCATCGTTATCGTTGCAGTTTATATCGACGTTTCTGCAAGACGCAGAAAGAACTGATCTTAGAGGGAGGATGCGACAATGGGTGAAGTTATTTTAACTATGAAGGACATTGATAAGTCCTTTCCTGGAGTTCATGCTCTGGATCACGTTAATTTCGAAGTAAAACGCGGCGAAGTACATGCACTTATGGGAGAAAACGGTGCCGGTAAATCAACACTGATGAAGGTTCTTACCGGTATTTATCAGAAGGATTCAGGTTCCATCGTTTACAAAGGACAGGAAACAGAATTCCACAATACACGTGAGGCACAGGATGCCGGCGTTGTAATCGTACATCAGGAGCTGAACATGGTAGGTGATCTTACCGTTGCTCAGAACATCTTCATCGGACGTGAGCCGAAAAAAGGTTTCCGCATTGATGACAAAAAGATGATCGAGGATTCAAAGAAGCTTTTCCAGGATCTGAACATTGAGATCAATCCGAAGGAAAAGATGAAAAACCTGACAGTCGGAAAACAGCAGATGTGTGAGATCGCAAAAGCAATCTCTCATAAAGCTGAGGTCATCATCTTCGATGAGCCTTCCGCAGCACTTACCGAGAAAGAGATCGCGGATCTGTTCGAGATCATCCGTGACCTTCGTAAGAAAAATCTTGGTATCGTGTATATCTCACACCGTATGGATGAGATCAAAACCATCACAGACCGTGTAACAGTCATGCGAGATGGTGGTTACGTAGGAACTCTCATCACAAAAGACAGTACAAAAGAAGATATCATCAACATGATGGTTGGTCGTGTTATTTATGAGGATCCGAAGCAGGAGAGTGCAGTTCCGGCAGATGCACCGGTAGTTCTTAAGGTTGAACATCTGAACGCAGGAAAGATGGTTCAAGATGTAAGCTTTGAACTGAAGAAAGGTGAGATCCTTGGTTTCTCAGGACTGATGGGTGCAGGACGTACCGAGACAGCCAGAGCACTGTTCGGAGCAGACCCGAAACAGAGTGGTAAGATCTCTGTTATGGGTAAAGATGGACAGCTTCACGAAGTTACCATCAACAGCCCGCAGGATGCTGTTAAATACGGTATCGGTTATCTGTCAGAGGACAGAAGAAGATACGGCTGTGTTGTACAGAAATCTGTAACAGAGAATACAACACTGGCAACAATGGAAGAGTTTACCAATGGTATCTTTATCAACAAAGCAAAAGAGAAAAAAGTTGCTGAGAAATATGTAAACGAACTTGCAACTAAGACACCTACTACAGACCAGCTGGTAGTTAACCTTTCCGGTGGTAACCAGCAGAAGGTAGTTATCGCAAAATGGCTGACACGAGACAGTGACATCCTTATTTTCGATGAGCCTACCAGAGGTATCGATGTTGGTGCTAAGAACGAAATCTACAAATTAATGAACAGACTGGCAGCAGAAGGAAAATCCATTATCATGATTTCTTCTGAGATGACGGAAGTTCTCCGAATGAGTGACCGTATCATCATCATGTGTGAGGGTAAAGTTACCGGATGTATTGATATCTCCGAGGCAACCCAGGAAAACATCATGGACAAGGCCACACGGAATATCGATTAAGGAGGAAAGTCATGACTAAGAAGAAAAAAAGTATTTTAAGTGATCAGAGATTTATTGTTTTGCTCGTTATCATTGTCCTGTGTGCAATATTCTCAGGCTTGAGTAAAGAATTCAGACAGTACACCACGATCCTGAGTATGCTGGATTTCTCATATTACGATCTTCTTATGGCGATCGGAGTTACATTCCCGCTTATCACTGGTGGTGTTGACCTGTCAATCGGAACTGGTATGGTAGCATACGCACTGATCGCCGGAACATTGATCAGAAACAACAATTGCCCGGTAGCTCTGGCAATGCTGATCTGTGTTGTTCTTGGTATCGCAGTCGGTGCACTGAACGGTGTACTGATCGGTGTTATGAACCTGCCGCCATTTTTGGCAACACTTTGTACCTGTATGATCACCCGTGGTGCCGGATCTCTCTGCAGTGCGACACCTTGGCCGGGACTTACACAGGATGGTGGATGGTTCCACACAATCTTTAAAGTAACTGTTGGTACAGGAAGAAGTGCTTCCCGTTATCCGCTTGGATTCCTGTGGATGGTCATTCTGGTTCTTCTTATGGAGTACATCCTGAACCACACCAAATTCGGTCGTTATACAATTGCAATCGGTTCCAACAAAGAGGCAGCAGCCCTTTCCGGAATCAATACAAAGTTCTATCACGTAATGGTATACGTTGTCTGCGGTCTGTTTACAGGTCTTGCAGCGATCGCATACGCAGCAGTAACACCTACTGTACAGCCTGGTACTGGTGCCGGACTTGAGATGGATGCTATCGGTGGTGTATTCGTTGGTGGTGTAGCAGCTACCGGTGGATATGGTTCCGTGATCGGTACATTCGTTGGTATCTTCGTCATCATGCTTCTGAAAACAGGTCTTCCATATATCGGCCTGCAGGCAAACTGGCAGCAGATCATCACTGGTATCGTTCTGATCGTAGCCGTTCTGATCGATATCCTGAAAGAGAAAAAAGCAGCTCACTGATAAGCAGTGAGATATAATGTGAAAAAGGGTGCTGTTCACAGAGAAATGTGACAGTACCCATTATCAAAGATGTGAAACGCCAAGGGGTAGCAATGGCGTATGAACATAAAAAAACTATATAATATATTTAAGGAGGAAATATTATATGAAAGCAAAAAAGGTTATGGCATTAATGCTCTGTGCAGCAATGGTAACAAGCATGAGTGCAACTGCAGCTTTTGCAGCTGAGGAGAAAGAAGATGCAGCAACAGAGAAATCTGCAGATTCCACAGCAGCTGAGGATCCTACTGCACAGTTCGACGGACTGAAAGCAAACGAAGCTTATGTGTTCCCGATGATGGTTAAATCTTTCCAGTCCACATACTGGGATGCAGCTCAGGAAGGTATGAAGAAAGCATCTAAGGAGCTGGGCGTTGATTATAAACCACAGGGACCGAACAGTGAGTCCGATATCGCTGACCAGGTTAACATGATCAACACAGCTATCGCTTCCAATCCTGTTGGATTAGGACTTGCAGCTTGTGATACATCTTCCGTTACAGATGCACTTAAGACATGTGCAGAAAAAGGAATCCCGGTTGTAACATTCGATACAGGTATCGCTGATGCTCCGGAAGGATCTGTAGTATGCGAGGTTTGTACAGACAACGCACAGGCTGGTGCAGTAGCAGCTGAGAATATGTACAACTCCATTAAAGACGTTGTTAAAGATGCTGACGGACAGGTTATCATCGGTGAGGTTAACCAGGATGCAACAGCTCAGAACATCCAGCAGCGTGGTACAGGATTCATCAACAAGATGATCGAGCTTCTTCAGGCTGATGGAAAGACAGTTGCAGTAAGCGGCAACGAGTTCTATGTAAACGCAGCAGAGGGTGCTGACGCAGACGCTAAAGACGCAGACGTTGTTATCCAGGTAGCTGTTCCGGCACAGACAACTGTAGAGCTCTGCTCCACAGAGGCACAGGCAATCCTTTCCCAGGAGAACTGTATTGCAATCTTCGGTTCCAACCAGGTTTCCGCAGAGGGTGTTCTTGCAGCAAATGCTAACCTTAACGTTCTTGGTTCTGACCCGGCAAACGGTGATGTAGTTGGTGTTGGTTTCGATGCTGGTTCTATCATCAAAGCAGCTGTTAAAGATGGCACACTCGTTGGTGCTGTTACACAGTCTCCTCTTATGATGGGATACTATGCAATCTACGCTCTGACAGCAGCAGCAAACGGCCAGAAGCTTGAGGATGTTCCTACAGAGGGTTACTGGTATGATGCAACAAATATGGAAGACGAGAATATCGCACCTAACCTTTATGACTAATCATATAATTGATAAGATCGTGAAGTTATAATGAACGCGGATTGCGTTCACGGACGTATGAAATAAGAGATCCGCTGGCTGATTCAGTCAGCGGATTTTTTAAACAAATAATGTAGTAGTTCATAAATAATCGCTGTATTATTGGCAAATAAAGACACTTTTTTTGACAAAAGAGGTTCTTATCACCGGAAGGATCCTGATGTATGATAAATACAACATCAGATATGAAAGTGATCAGAAGCTTACATATTGAGGAGGATTTAAAAATGGCAACATATTATTTAGCAGTAGATATCGGAGCATCCAGTGGACGTCACATTCTGGGACATATGGAAAACGGAAAAATGATCCTGGAAGAAATCTATCGTTTTGAGAACGGCATGGTTAAGAAGGATGGAGAGCTCTGCTGGGAGTTTGACCGCCTTTTCAACGAGATCGTAAATGGTCTTAAGAAATGTAAAGAGATCGGCAAGATCCCGGTAAGCATGGGTGTTGATACCTGGGGTGTTGACTTTGTGCTTCTAGACAAGGATGACAAGGTTCTTGGCAACACGGTAGGCTACCGTGATCATCGTACAGAGGGAATGGACGAGGAAGTTTATAAGACAATTTCCCTGAAGGATCTGTATGCAAGAACCGGTATCCAGAAAGCAATCTACAATACAGTATATCAGCTGATGGCAGTGAAGAAGAAACATCCTGAGTATCTGGAGCAGGCTGAGACACTTCTTCATGTACCGGACTACTTCCATTTTCTTCTTACAGGCGAAAAAACTTGCGAGTACACAGAGGCAACCACAGGACAGCTTGTATGCCCGACAACCAAGGACTGGGATTATGAGCTGATCGATATGCTGGGATATCCAAGAAAGATATTCCAGAAGCTGATCATGCCTAGCACAAGCATCGGACATTTAACAGACGCAGTGAAGGAAGCAGTTGGCTTTGATCTTGAGGTTGTAGCACCGGCTACACATGATACAGGGTCTGCAGTTCTGGCTGTGCCTGCAAATGATGACGATTTCATTTATATCAGTTCCGGAACATGGTCTCTGATGGGAATCGAGAGAAAAGAAGCAGACTGCTCTGAGAAGAGCTGTGAGATGAACTTCACAAACGAGGGTGGATATGCAGGACGTTTCCGTTATCTGAAGAACATCATGGGTCTCTGGATGATCCAGTCTGTACGTCATGAGTTTGATGATGCGTACAGCTTTGCACAGATCTGCGAGATGGCTGAGGAGGCAAAAGACTTCCCGTCAAGAGTAAACGCAAACGATGAGTGCTTCCTTTCTCCTGAGAACATGACAAAAGAGGTTCAGGACTACTGCCGCAGAACAGGACAGCAGGTTCCGGAAACTCTTGGCGAGATTGCAACCGTTATCTATACAAGCCTTGCAGATTGCTACGCTAAGATCGCAAAAGAAATCGAGGAGATGACAGGAAGAACCTACAGCCGTATCCATATCGTAGGCGGTGGTTCCAATGCAGGATACTTAAATGAGCTGACTGCAAAAGCTACAAAGAAAGAAATCCATGCAGGCCCTGGTGAGGCTACTGCAATCGGTAATATCACAGCACAGATGCTGAAGGCCGAGGAGTTTAAAACGATCGAGGAGGCTCGTACAACCATCCATGAGTCTTTCGGTATCAAAGTATACAAAGCATAAATAAAAATAACTGGAGGTTTTATTATGTTAGTTAACACAAAGGCAAAAGTTGGTGTATTTTCAATTGCTTTAGGCGCATATCTTCCGCAGTTCCCGTCACTGGTGTCGGAATTTGAGGCACAGTACGACGCATTCAAGAAAACGATCCCGGATACAGTAGAGATCGTTGACGGCGGAATGGTGACAACAAAAGAGCAGGCAATGGTGGCAGGAGATAAGTTCCGTGCAGCAGATGTTGACCTTGTATTTCTTCAGATGCTGACATACGCAACATCCTACAACATGCTTCCGGCAATCCGTGATCTGGATGTTCCGGTTGTTCTTGTAAACGTTCAGAAGATCAAAGCGCTGGATTATGAGCACACTGACATTGCCTCCTGGCTGGGTGAAGGCTATGCATGCGGTGCTGTAGGCGAGGCAGTTGCTGACCTTGAGAGAGCAGGCAAGAGACATGCGGTTATCACAGGCGTTGTAGAAGGCGGAGATCCTGCAGTTCAGGCTGAGATCGAAGACTGGTGCAAGGCTGCTCAGGTAAGAAGAAGATTCCGTGAGACTAACATTGCGCAGATCGGAAGACCATATCCGGGTATGATGGATCTGTATATTGATGAGACAAACCTCTATAACAGAATGTTCCTCTACACAAAACAGTTCGACTGGGAGAAGATGTGGGCGATCGCTGATGATATTACAGATGAGGAGGCAATCCGGGCAAAAGCACAGGATATCCTTGATACATTCGATATTGAGGGCGGCGGCACCATTGAGAAAGTATGGGATATGGCAAAATATGTAGTTGCTTTTGAGGAGTGGGTAAAAGACGAGCATCTTGGAATGATCGCTTCCCATTACGACGGATTTGCACAGGGTAAAGCAGGAGTCCTTGACAGTATGCTGATCCCGGCTTTCTCCATGCTGATCAAACAGGGTACTGCATGTGCCGTAGAGGGCGATATGAAAGTTGCCATGGCAATGAGTATCTTAAAGACAATTTCCGGTACAGGCCAGCTTTCTGAGATGTACTCCATCGATTTCAACGATGACATCTGCATCATCGGACATTCCGGAAGCGGTGACGCTGACATCTCCGACAAGAAACCAACCATGAAAATCGTGCCGGTATTCCACGGCAAAACAGGCGGCGGATACCTGACACAGTTCTATCCATACACAGGCCCTGTAACCTACCTTGCAATCACTCAGGATAAAGACGGAAACTTCAAATTCGTTGTAGCTGAGGGCGTAAACGAGGAGGGACCGATCCTTTCCTTCGGTGATACAAACATGAGAACACGCTTCACATGCGGAGCAAGAGAGTTCGTTAACCGCTGGAGCGAGGCTGGCCCGACACATCATATGGCAGCTGCTACAGGAAGACACATCGATACGATCCTGAAGGTTGCAAAAATCTTTAACGTACCGGTAGATATCGTGACAAGATAAATTCTTTCTTATGTATTCAACCTAAAACATATTCAAAAAAGGAGACTGCGCGGAGCGGTCTCCTTTTTCAGTGGGAAAAATAAGATAAAAAAGATCTGCCGGAAATGCAGCAGGCAGATTCGGCAGATTTTGGTTTTGCAGTTATTTTTTATGCATAAGTGTGTGCTCCCTGGAAAGCTCATCGTGCAGCTGGATGGAAGACCAGTGCTGAGTTACCGGTGTGAGCATGGCCTTCAGTGCAACAGGCGGGATCTGGTTTTCACGGAAAAAAGCAAGAAAATCATCCATCTGTGCACTGGAAAAATCCTTCAGCACGATCATCTCATCACTGAAATTGCTTCCCAGATTAAACTGGGATGAGGGATGAAATCCCGGAATCTCAAAAAGATATCCCAGCGGATGAAGAAATTCCGGCGCAGTGACGATCCGTGTCTTAACCTTCTGACGGTTCAGATAGCGGCGGATCTGGCGAAGCCGTTCTGGGTCGTTAAAATTATATAAAAGAGCTTCTGGCTGTGTATTCATATAGTGTCATACCTCATTTCTGAATAAAGATTTTTGTGGAACATAAGTTACTTTTCGCGATGTGCAGGGAAGCGGATCTCAACCTCTGTCCCCTCTCCAGGCTTGCTGGAATAAGTGAGTCCGTAATTATTTCCATAGAGAATTTGGAGTCTCCGGTGGGTATTATAAACTGCGATATTTGTGCCGCCGGACTGGCTTTTTCCCTTTCCGGAAAGGATAGTTGACAGGATTTCCGGCGAAATCCCAACACCGTCATCGGAAATCAGAAGAACAATATCCTCATTTTCCATCCATCCGGTAATAACAATAGTTCCGGATTTTGATTCTTTTTCCAGGATCCCGTGAAGAATGGAATTTTCCACAACAGGCTGAAGAGTCAGCTTCGGGATCTGGTATTCTGAAAGCTCATCCGGGATATCCGTGATCAGCTCAATGCTGTCGTGGTAGCGCATATTCTGAAGCTGCACGTAGATGGTTACATGCTCCAGCTCCCTTGCAATGGTAGAGATTCCTTTTTTGCGGCTCAGAGTCAGCTTATAAAAACGGGAAAGACTTTGCACTGCGTGACTGATCTCATCGGTCTGTCCCTGCAGTGCCATCCAGTTGATCATATCCATGGTATTATAAAGAAAATGCGGATTGATCTGTGCCTGGAGGGAATTGAATTCTGCAATCCGGAGATCTTCTGCAGCCTTAGCCTGCTTCTCCATCAGTTCCTCCATTTTTCGAGTCATATAGTTGTAGGTATCGATAAGATTACCGATCTCATCATGTGCCTGTGGACTTTCCATAGGAGTAGGCGGGCCGTGGCGGACGGTCTGCATCTGCCGGATCACAGAAGAAAGTCTTCCGGTAATGGAATGAGCCAGTACATTGGCAAAAATCAGAGCCAGAACCAGAAAAACTGCATAGATCAGTACGATCTGGACCATCAGTCGGTTGCTCGCATGGATCAGCGGCGGGGAAGGAAGGACCGTCACCATAAACCAGTCCGTATTGGAAATGCTGTAAAAACCGGCATAAACCTTTGTGTCCAGAATGTTCCGCTCAATGAAGTTATTGGAAGACATAAAGGAAGCCTTGATGGTGTCGTAATCCAGTTGGTAGATTCCGGATAATGACAGATCTGAGGTAGCAACAATGGCATCACGTTCGTTTACAATATATGAAACACTTCCTTCCAGAGATAGATTGTCGGAAAGAATGGAAGTAAGCTTGTCATCGGAATAATACACTGCCAGATAAGCCTTATAGGCAGTGGAGTGATAATAAAGGCTTAAAGGGCAGATATATGCCATATCACCATAATTCTTTTTTTCCCTGGGACCAAGATAGAAGGAAGGACAGAACATTTCCTGGGTGTTCCGGTTTCCCTGAAAGATACCGTACCAGTAGGTACCTTTCGCCTGACTTAAGGGAGCAAGGATATTCTTAGTGTTGGGATAAGTATCCAGTGTCTTCAGATCATCAGGAAAATCCACATAGATCTGTACATCGGTAACAATGGAATCTGTGGTCAGACGCTGAACGGCATTTTTAAAATCAGTGGCATGGTTAGATGTTGCAAGCTGTTCTGCTGAATCGCTGACCGGCATATAAAAAAGTTCCTGAAAAAAATTCTGTCCTGTAATATTCCGGGTAGTAGCGAGGATCGTATCCATAGTCCGTTCGATCAGAGGTGCAGTTTTTGCGGAGGCGTCCTGCTCCTGCCGGATGGTATTGGAAACCACCATGCTATAAAGTCGTCCATAAAAAAGAAAGGCGGTAAGACAGGCAGGAATTACCACAATGCTGATCAGGGCAATGGTGAATTTTGTCTGCAGGTTTAAATTCAGGTAGCCGTTTTTGAAACGGCGCCAGAGGGCCCTCATGACATTTTCTCCCGGTATTCAGACGGGGAAAAGCCGGAGTATTTTTTGAAGCTTTTTCCGAAGTAATTGCCATCCGTATAGCCTACCTTGGAAGAAATCTCGGAAATCTTGTATTTGGGATCGGAAAGCAGCTGCTTGGCCTTTTCCATTCGGTATTCTGTCAGATATTGATTGAGAGTCTGTCCGGTCTCGCTTTTGAAAAAAGTGCATACATAAGATGCGGAAAGGTATACATGGCCGCTGATATCTTTTACGGAAAGTGTATCGTTCATATAGTTCCGGCTGATATAATCCTTGATCATAAAGATCGTGGAATTTTCCGGCTGGGAATTTTTCGCATCTTCAAAATACTGGGCGGTTTTTTCTTTCAGAGCTTTGTGAAGCTCTTCGTAGGTGAAGGCGTTGTTTAACGTATCTACGATCAGATCCTGCTTTTCATGAAGTTCGGTTTCCAGCTGATTTTTTTTACGGGAAGCCGAAAGTGTATTAAATAGCTGGTAATAAAGATCACGGATCTGGTTAGGCATAAATGTGTGATTGCAGCTATAATACCGGAAAAGCTCATCAAGAAACTGAAAACAGGGTTCTTCTTCTCCGGCCAGGAGATATTTGGAAAAAGTATTTTCCGGTGAATGCAGGGAATCCGGAACCGGTCCCTTCGGTGAAAGCAGGCGGATGGAATTTTCCGTCAGAAATGTTTTTTCCGGAAAGAAAAAACAGTTCTGCAGAAGGATCACGGCAGAAGCGTAGGACTGATAAACCCTGAAAATATCCGTTACGGTATTTCCGGCAGCGATCAGATGCTTTCCGCAGGTGTCATATTGTCTGGAAATATAGCTTCCCACTGCGGAAAGGGTAGTCGGGGAAAGGGCATTCCTTCCATATATATGGTGGACCAGATACTGAACTCTTTTTTCCACAAAAAGACATTTCAGATGGTAATGCTCCAGAAAACAGGAAATGTCGTTCTGGAGATCTTCCAGGAAAATACCGGAAGCCTCCACAGATTCATTAAGCTTTACGATCACAGAGGTAAAATTCATGCCGTTCTCAAGAAGCTCCGGCTGCCCCAGTTCCAGACAGAGATCTGCAATTTTGTTGTTATCGGAAGGTGGAAGAGTCAGCTGTTGTGCCAGCCGGGTAGCGATTTCCTGAGAATGGATCGCTTCGCCACGATGGGAGCGGAGCTTTTGTTTGTAAAGAGTCTGCGCTTCCAGAACTGCCGCCTGTACTTCCTCGGGATGCAGAGGCTTTTCGATGTAATTGATGGCTTTTAGTTTGATGGCAGCTTTCAGATACTCTTTGTCAGAATATCCGCTCATAAAGATAGGGATACTGTCCGGCAGGAATTTCTCCAGACGCTCCAGCATGGCAATGCCTGTCATCCGCGGCATCCGTACATCGCAGAGAATGATCTCAGGTTTATACAGTCTGGCCATTTCCAGTCCGTTCACACCATCATCTGCCTGAAGGATCTCGGTGATTCCCAGAGAATCCCAGTCGATAGATGAGATCAGTCCGGTACGCGTAAGTTCTTCGTCATCGACGATCAGTAATTTCATATACAATTCTCCAATCGAGCATAGCTTTATAGCTTCGTAAATCGGACGTTTACAGCTCTGTTTATATTCCCAGAAAACTGTAACGTCAGCGTTATCATTATAGCATAAAGTATATAGAAATACGAGAATGGGACAATGGTTTATGAGTAATATTTTACAGGGAAAAGAAGAATATTTTACCCTTATCCAAAAATATTCCCATTATCAATCTGTGGGCCGGATGATAGAATATAATCAGATTAAAGGAAAGGGAGGAGAAAGAGCCGTGTCAGAATATGTTCTTGAATTAAAAGGTATTACGAAGATATTCCCCGGTGTCAAAGCTCTGAATAATGTACAGTTCCAGCTCAAACCTGGCGAAGTTCATGCGCTGATGGGTGAGAATGGTGCTGGTAAATCTACGTTTATCAAGGTTATTACCGGAGTACATAAGGCAGAAGAGGGTGAGATGTTCTTAAACGGACAGAAGGTTGACTTCAAAGGTCCGAAGGATGCCCAGGAGGCAGGTATCGCTGCCGTATATCAGCACCCTACATCATATCCGCATCTTACAGTAGCCGAAAATATTTTTATGGGTCATGAGATCATTAAACATCATATGATCCAGTGGAAAGAGATGAATCAGGAGGCAAACAAGTACCTGAAGGAGCTGGATGCAGACTTTGACGCAACAGCAGAGATGGGTACACTTTCTGTTGCACAGCAGCAGATGGTCGAGATCGCCAAGGCACTTTCCACAAATGCGAAGATCATCATTCTGGATGAGCCGACAGCAGCACTTACCAGAAACGAGTCCGAGAAGCTTTACACACTGGTTGACAAGCTGAAAGAGAATGGTGTTTCCATTATCTTTATCTCCCATCGTTTCGAAGATATGTACCGTCTGGCTTCCAGAGTTACCGTATTCCGTGATTCCCAGTACATTGGAACCTATGATGTAGATGGAATCACAAACGCAGATCTGATCAAGGCAATGGTTGGTCGTGAGATTAACGATCTGTTCCCGAAACCGGAAGTGAAGTTTGGAGATGAGATGCTCCGTATCGAACATCTTTCCAGAATAGGATTTTTCAAGGATGTTTCTTTCAATGTACATGCAGGCGAGATCGTAGGTCTTACCGGTCTGGTTGGTGCAGGACGTACAGAGGTTATGGAAGCTGTCTGTGGAATTACCCGTCCGGACGAAGGAAAAGTTTTCCTTGAGGGAAAAGAAATTTATATCAAGACTCCGTCTGATGCAATGGAAAAAGGTATCATCCTTCTTCCAGAGGACAGACAGAAACAGGGTCTGGTTATGAGCTGGGGACTTGGAAGAAACGTAACACTTCCGATCATCAGCAAATATGCAAAATCCGGATTTAACGATGAGAAGGCAGAAAGAGAACTTTCCAAGAAACTTCTTGAGGAAGTAGATACCAAGGCAGTCGATATCTTCCAGCCGGCAAGCTCTCTGTCTGGTGGTAACCAGCAGAAAGTTGTTGTTGCGAAAGCTCTTGCTCAGGAAATGAAAGTAGTTATCATGGATGAGCCGACAAAGGGTGTCGATGTCGGAGCCAAAGCTGAGATTTATGCGATCATGGGAGACCTTGCAAAGAAAGGATATGCAATCATCCTGATCTCTTCCGAGATGCCGGAGATCCTGGGTATGGCGGACCGTATCATTGTTATGTGTAATGGCCGCAAGACAGGAGAACTGAACAGAGGAGAGGCAACACAGGAGGGAATCCTTGAGCTGTCCATGGAAAAGAGCACTGGAAAGGGGACTAAATAATGGAAAAGAAATCTGTCATCAAGAAGATTACAGGCTCCCGAGAGGCTCTGCTGGCAATTATCGTAATCGTGCTGTTTGCAGTTGTCACAGCGATCAGCCCGTCATTCCTTACGCCAAAGTCACTCATGGAGATGCTGAAAAATAATGCAGTAACAATGGTAATGTCACTTGGTATGTTATGTGTCATGCTGGTAGGCGGAATTGATATTTCCATTATGTCAACTCTGGCACTTTCCGGTATGTCCATCGGTATGCTTCTGAAATACGGACATATCACAAGCACATTACTTGCTTTCATCATTGCAATGGCAATCGGTATTGCCTGCGGACTGGTTGTAGGTCTTGTAATTTCAAGAGCAAACGTTCCGCCGATCATTGCAACCATGGGCTTTATGTACATCTACAGAGCAATGGGATATCTTGTTTCTCACGGTGGTGAGTGGGCAAGTGCCGCAGCTCTCGGTGATTTTAAGAATTTTGCCACCACAAATTTCCTTGGAATCAACAAGGTAATCTGGGTGATCATCGTATGCTACGTAGTATTCTTCTTCTTTATGAAATGGACAAGAACCGGTCGTAGGATCTACGCAGTAGGAAGTAACGCAAGTGCAGCACAGGTTTCCGGTATCAATGCAAAGAATATCAACCTTCTTGTATATGTGATCATGGGATTCCTCGCAGGTCTTGGCGGAGCACTTCAGGTATCTGTTTATGCTTCTGCAATGCCTGATATGCAGTACGGTGGTGAGATGGATGTTATCGCAGCCTGCGTTATCGGTGGTGTAAGCATGAGCGGTGGACGTGGAACCGTAGTAGGTGCATTCCTCGGTTCCATTATCCTTGCAACGATCGCAAAAGCTCTTCCGCTTGTAGGTATCAGTTCACTGTGGCAGAACATGATCAAGGGTGTTATCATCCTGGTAGTAGTTGTGATCAACGTTGTTCTGCAGAGAATCGCAGATAAAAACGCATTAAAGGGAAGGGAGATGTAAATCATGGCTGGAAAATCTGGAAGAAGTATTAACAATGTGCCGGAAAATCCGATGAAACACATCATATTCAGTTGGGAAGGCATCCTGGTCATTCTCTTTATCCTGGTAAATATTTTCTGCGCATCATTTTCTGAGTTTTATAATATGAAGAGTGTTCTTCGTCAGATGCCGGTTTACCTTGCAGAGGTATTCATGATGTTTCCAATGGCGTACATCCTGGTATTAGGCGAGATTGATATTTCCGTAGGTGCGATCGTGTGTCTCTCCGCTACCTTAAGCTGTATGGTCTGCAACACAAACGCTCCGTTCATTGTAGTAGTACTTACAGCACTGGTTGTTGGTGCCCTCTGTGGTGCGGTTAACGGATTTATCCTTACCCGTTTCAAGGAGCTGCCTCCAATGATCGTAACACTGGCAACACAGATCATCTTCCGTGGTATCGCTGAGGTAACACTTGGAGCCGGCGGAAGTATTGCGATCACAAACACAGATGGCTTCCGTGCTATCGGTGGAAAGGTTGGAAATATTCCATATATTCTTTTCCTGGTGCTGATCCTTGGTGTACTTTTTGCGATCTTTCTTGGAAAGAGTACATTTGGACGCCGTACATATGCGATCGGAACAAACCGTGTGGCAGCTTATTACGCAGGTGTTCACGTAGAGAAGATCCGTTTCATCATCTACACAGTTATGGGACTTATGTCCGGACTTTGCGCAGTATTCCTGGTATCCTCTTCCTACGGTGCAAATACAACAACCGGTAACGGATTTGAGATGGATGCCATTGCAATGGCAGTATTCGGAGGTATCTCCTCCACAGGTGGTAAAGGTAACCTGGCCGGCGGTATCATTTCTGCATTCATCATCGTATGCTTACGAGTTGGCCTTGGACAGAAGAACGTAAATGCTCAGGTGATCCTTCTCATCATCGGTGTACTTCTGGTAGCAGCAGTAGCTCTTCCGAATATCATCGGCGATGTGAAAAAAGCAGTCGCAATGAAGAAAAACTAAATATCACTTTTGAAACTCATATGATTGTTAGCTGCCTCCATTGGTGTAGCGGAGGCAGTAGCATATAAAAAAATTATATTCTTATAGGGAGGAACAACAATGAAAAAAAAGGTAATTAGCGCAATCCTTTGTGGAGCAATGGTTCTTGGTACAGTTTGCCCGGTTCTTGCAGCAGATGACAAATCCGAAGATACTAAGACAGAAGCAGCAGCTGGCGATTCTGCAAAAGGCAAAAAGATCGCTCTGGTTGGTAAAGCAGCCGGTAATGCATTCTTCGAGATCGCAGCGAAATCTTTCCAGGAGACAGTAGAGGCTGAAGGCGGCGAGGTTCAGGTCGTTTATCCTGAGACAGCTACAGCTGATGCGCAGATCAAGGTTCTTGACAACCTGATTTCTCAGGACTTCGATGCAATCTGTATCTCCGCTAACGATGTTAACGCTCTTCAGGCTAAGCTTGAGGAAGCTATGGATGAGGGAATCAAGGTATCTTCCTTCGACTCCGCACCGAACAAAGACAGCCGTGAGATTTTCGTAAACCAGGCTGGTACAAAAGAAGTTGCTCAGGCACTTATGGATGCAGTTCTTGATATTTCCGGTGGTGAGGGACAGTTCGCTATCCTTTCCGCTACATCTCAGTCCGCTAACCAGAACGCATGGATCGACGCGATGAAGACCATCATGGAAGGCGATGACAAATACAGCAAGCTTGAGCTTGTAGACGTTGTATACGGTGATGATGAGCCGCAGAAATCCACAGACCAGACAGCAGCTCTTCTTCAGAACTACAAGGATCTGAAGGTTATCTGCGCACCTACAACAGTTGGTATCGCAGCAGCTGCTAAATATCTTCAGGATAACGGATCTTCCTGCAAGCTGACAGGTCTTGGACTTCCATCCGAGATGCAGGAGTACACAGGTGATGATGATTCTCATTCCTGCCCATACTTCTATCTGTGGGATATGCAGGGCCTTGGAAAACTCAGTGCTTACACAACAATCGCTCTGATCAACGAAGACATCACAGGTGCTAAAGATGACAAATTCACAGCTGGTGACCTTGGTGACTACACAGTAACAGAGGCAGATGACGGCGGTACAGAGGTTGTTCTTGGTGCACCTCTGAAATTCGATACAAGCAACATCGAGGAGATGGCTAAGCTGTACTAATCAATCCTCAGATTGACTGTATAATCATATGATAAATCCTTTTGGGACAAGGCGGAGTCTTCGGACTCCGCCTTGTTTCGTATATTTGAATTTGGTGTATAGAAGGTTTCCGAAAAAATTTCAGTCTTTTGATTCTGGTTGTACTCTTATGGCTGCGGTGTTAAAATGAGGACAGCAGAATAGAAAACCATGAACAGATGAAGGAGCAAAACACATGCAGCAGGCATTACTGGATCAGCTGAGAAAGATCACAGAGGAAGAGAGAAAAATCCTGGATGGAGAAGCAGAGGTGGATAGAGATCTCTACACATCCGGTCGGGACTTTACTGTGGACAGCCGTAAAATGCTGAAAGAAGGCAGGCTGATCGCTGTGCGTACACACACCCGTTTTGTGTATTTTCCGGCTCACAGGCATAATTTTGTGGAAGTGCTGTATGTGTGTGAGGGATCTCTGACTAATATCATTGACGGAAAAAAAGTCATAGTTAACAAAGGCGAGCTGCTTTTTCTCAATCAGTTTACGAAGCATGAGATTCTGAAAGCGGGGCAGAATGATATTGCGATCAATTTTATGGTGCTGCCGGAGTTTTTTGATGTGGCCTATTCCATGGCGGGCAATGACAATATGCTGGCAGATTTTCTGGTGAATGTCCTGCGACAGGATGAAGAGCGTGGGGAATATCTTCATTTTAAGGTTGCGGAAGTGCTGCAGATCCAGAATCTTCTGGAAAATATCATCTATTCTCTTGTAAACGGTGAGGAGAACAGAGAGCGGATCAATCAGACCACAATGGGCCTGATATTCATGTATCTGATAGAATCGGTGCAGTATGTGGAGATGCGTCTGCCCAATCAGTACGAAAATATGATCTCTATGACAACACTGGATTATATTGAACAGAAATACCGGACTGCTACGCTGACGGAGCTTTGTGGTCGTCTGCATCTTCCCATGCATGTCCTCAGTAAGATGATCAAGAAAAGCACAGGGTTTAATTTCAAGGAACTTCTTCAGAGAAAACGTCTGAACAAGGCTGTAGAGCTGATGTGTGAAACAGATCTGCCTGTCAGTGACATCATTGCGGCTGTAGGCTATGAAAATAACAGTTATTTTCATCGGGTATTCAAGGAACATTATCACATGACACCACGGGCGTTCCGGGTGAAAAACAGTGAGAAAGAACAGGTGAGGCTGTAACAGCCTCACCTGTTTTTTTAAATATCATGGAATTGTCCGATCTTGTTTTTGATCCGCTGCATTTCGTTATCCATATCGATCACAGTGCGGGCGCAGTTCAGCAGTTCATTGCTGACATCCTCATAACCGTCCATTTCTTCGATATTCTGCTTGTAACGCAGCTGATGCTCCAGAGTTGCCCAGAAATCCATACCGTTGGTACGGATCTGGATCTCTGCACGCATGGGAGTTTTTCCCTTGGAGAAGAATACGGGGATTTCCACGATCATGTGATAACTGCGGTAGCCGTTTGGCTTTGGATTTTTGATATAGTCCTTTACCTGGATGACGGTAATGTCATCCTGCCTGGTGATCAGGTCTGCAATAGTGTAGATATCATCGATAAAGGCACAGACAACACGGATGCCTGCCACGTCATTCAGCTGATTCTGAATATTCTCCGCAGTAAACTCATAGCCGAGCTTTTTGAGCTTTTTGTAAATGCTTTCCGGCTTTTTGATCCTTGTTTTGATGAAGGAGATCGGGTTACGTTTATATTCCAATGAAAATTCATCGTTGAGGACTTCCAGCTTGGTGCGTACCTCACGGACCGTACATCGATACATCATCATCAGATCATTAAATTTTGCGGAATTTTTGATAAAAACCTGTGGATCGGGGGTATCCAGCCAGGTGTTTGTATTTCTTTCAGCCATAGTGTTTTTCTGGTGAAACTCCTTTCTTATGTAATATTTATAACAATTACTTTCATACAATTATAGAACAAAATGATATTTTTTTCAACATTTGTATTGACATATCAGAAAAGCTGTGCTATTTTATAGAAAAAGTTTAACTAAGTAAACCACTAAATCACTAAACCGTTGAAGCGGAGATAAAGATATTCATGCGCGCACAGAGAGTCCGGGAGGGTGAGAGCCGGGTCGAGAGGCAGTTTATCAAATGGACCGCAGAGGGCACAGGGAAAGATATTTTCGGGTATCAAGTATTCTGTGACGTGAGGGCATACGTCAGTTGCCGGGAATATGAAGGTATTCCGCCAAGTGCACGGGTCAGACCGTGAATCAGGGTGGCACCGCGGGTGATTTTGAATTTAGAGCTCGTCCCTGACAGAACCAGATTCTGTCGGAGACGGGCTTTTCTTTGATTTCATGAGCAAGCAGCGAATGCAGATCACGAATGTCCCGTCCTCCGGTAAGGAATGAAAAACTCAGGAGGGCCTGTATATGTATCCAACATTAGAAAAAATCAAAGAACTCGCACAGTCAGGCGAATACCGGCGAATCCCTGTATGCAGAGAGCTGTATTCCGACCGCTATACACCCGTAGAAGTCATGAGGACCTTACGCACAGCCAGCAGACATTGCTATCTTCTGGAAAGTGCCAGCCAGACAGAGGTATGGGGACGCTATTCCTTCCTGGGATATGAGCCATCCATGGAGATCACCTGTACAGACGGAAAGCTTCAGATCCGCAGGATCCATGAGGACGGAACTGAAGAAAAAACCGTACAGCAGATGAAGCATCCGGGAGATGCTATTCGGGAGATCCTGAAAGAATACAAAAGCCCAGTGCTGGAAAATATGCCGACCTTTACCGGAGGTCTGGTAGGATATTTTTCCTACGATTATATTAAGTACAGCGAGCCGAAGCTGGAGCTTACCGACGAGACAGTACAGGATTTCCGGGACATGGATCTGATGCTTTTTGACCAGGTGATCGCCTTTGACCATTACAGACAGAAGGTGCTTCTGATCACCGGTGTGATGACGGATGATCCGGAAAATTCCTATCAGAAGGCGGAAGCAAAATTAGAAGAGATGACAGATCTGATCCGAAACGGAAAACAGAAGGAATTTCCGTCTTTGAAACTGAAATCTTCCATTGAGCCGCAGTTCCCGAAAGCAAAATACTGTGAGATGGTTGAGAAAGCGAAGCATTACATCCACGAAGGAGATATTTTCCAGGTGGTGCTCTCCAATCCGATGCGAGCGAAAGCAGAGGGAAGTCTGTTTAATACATACCGTGTTCTCAGGGCTACCAATCCTTCGCCGTATATGTTTTATTTTTCCAGTGATGATATTGAGATTGCAGGAGCCTCCCCGGAAACACTTGCCAGGCTTGCAGGAACAGAATTAAGTACCTTCCCGCTTGCAGGAACAAGACCAAGAGGCAAGACAAAAGAAGAGGACCTGGCGCTGGAAAAAGGACTCCTGGCTGATGAGAAGGAACGTGCCGAGCATAATATGCTGGTGGATCTTGGTCGAAATGATATCGGAAAGATCAGTAAGATCGGTACCGTGAACGTAGAAAAATATATGTGCATCGAGCGTTTTTCTCATGTGATGCATATTGGTTCCACAGTTACCGGCCAGATCCGGGATGACAGGGATGCGGTGGATGCAGTGGATGCCATCCTTCCGGCAGGAACACTTTCCGGAGCACCGAAATTCCGTGCCTGCCAGATCATCCAAGAACTGGAACAGAGCAAGCGAGGCATTTACGGCGGTGCTATCGGATATCTGGATTTTGCCGGAAACCTGGATACATGTATTGCCATTCGCCTGGTTTATAAGAAAAACGGTGAGATCTGTATCCGGTCAGGAGCAGGGATCGTAGCAGACAGTATTCCGGAAAGTGAATTTCAGGAGTGCTGCAACAAGGCAAGAGCCGTTGTACAGGCAATCGAAACTGCACAGGAGGGACTGGAATGATAGTACTGATCGATAATTATGATAGCTTTTCCTACAATGTTTACCAGCTGATCGGTTCTGTGAAGCCGGATATCAAAGTGGTAAGAAATGATGAAGTGACCATCAAAGAGCTGGAGGCCATGAAGCCGGAGGCATTGATCCTTTCCCCTGGTCCGGGAAAACCGGAGGATGCGGGAATCTGTATTGAATCCATAAAATATTTCAAAGACAAGCTGCCGATCCTGGGTATCTGCCTTGGACATCAGTCCATCTGTGAAGCCTTCGGAGGGACAGTATCCTACGCAAAAGAGCTGATGCACGGAAAGCAGAAAGAGATACATAAAGTTGGAAAGAGCCGGATGTTTGAAGGACTTCCGGAAACTTTTCCGGCAGCCAGATATCACTCACTGGCAGCTATCCGGGATACCTTACCGGAGGAACTGGTTGTTACCGCTGAGTCTGAGGACGGAGAGGCGATGGCACTGGAGCATAAAGAATATCCGATATTCGGATTACAGTTCCATCCGGAATCTGTTATGACACCGGATGGAAAAACAATGATCGAGAACTTTATGAAGGTTATCAGAGACAGATAAGACAGAGAACAGCAATCCATAAAAGATAGAATCGTTACAGAACAGGAGGAAACAACAATGATCAAAGAAGCAATCATCAAGCTTTCAAAAAAAGAAGATCTTACATATGACGAAGCAGAAGCCGTAATGAATGAGATCATGGACGGAGCGGCAACACCGGTACAGATGGCATCCTACCTTACTGCACTTTCCCTGAAAGGAGAGACTATTGATGAGATCACTGCATCAGCAGCCGGAATGCGTGCACACTGCATCAAGCTTCTCCACGATATGAATGTTCTGGAGATCGTAGGAACCGGTGGTGACGGAGCAAACTCCTTTAACATTTCCACGACATCTTCTCTTGTAATCGCAGCAGGTGGCGTTCCGGTAGCAAAACACGGAAACCGTGCAGCATCTTCCAAGAGCGGTGCAGCAGATGTTCTGGAAGCACTTGGCGTAAAGATCACCATCCCGCCGGAAAAAAGTGCAGAGATCCTGAAAAAGATCAACATCTGTTTCCTGTTCGCCCAGAATTATCATATTGCCATGAAATATGTGGCACCGATCCGTAAAGAGCTGGGAATCCGCACGGTATTTAATATCCTCGGACCATTAAGCAACCCGGCAGGCGCAAACATGGAGCTGATGGGAGTCTTTGACCAGTCTCTGGTAGAGCCGCTGGCACAGGTTATGATGAAGCTTGGCGTGAACCGCGGAATGGTAGTTTTCGGACAGGATAAGCTGGATGAGATCTCCATGAGCGCACCGACTTCTGTGTGCGAGATCAAGGACGGATGGTTCCAGTCCTATGAGATCACACCGGAGCAGTTCGGCTATACACGCTGCAGCAAAGAAGATCTGGCAGGCGGCACACCGGCAGAGAACGCAGAGATCACAAAAGCCATTGTAAACGGAACCGAAAAAGGCCCGAAGCGTCAGGCGGTCTGCATGAACGCAGGTGCAGCACTTTATATCGCAGGAAAGGCAGAGAGCCTGGAAGCCGGCGTAAGAAAGGCTGAAGATCTGATCGACAGTGGTGCAGCTGCTGCCAAGCTTGCGGAATTTATCAAATTAAGTAACGAGATTTGAAAATAATAGCGGCAGAAGAGAAATCGGCAATCCCTATCGGAAGAGATATGAACGGAAACATTAATCGGTCAGACTTCTTGAAATTGCCGGATGAGAGTTGAACTGAAATATCAAGGAGACAAACAAAGAATGAGTGAAAAAAACATTCTGGAAGAAATCGCAGAAAAAACAAGAGAACGTATCCGGAAGGAAAAACTTCAGTTTCCCCTGGATCAGCTGAAAGCTCTGGCTGAAAAAGCACCACAGCAGCCGTCCTTTCTGGAAGCGTTGAAAAAGCCGGGCATGTCCTACATCTGTGAAGTAAAAAAAGCTTCCCCCTCCAAGGGGCTGATTGCACCGGAATTTCCGTATCTGGAAATTGCGAAAGAATACGAAGCAGCAGGTGCATCTGCGATCTCCTGCCTCACAGAGCCATTTTATTTCATGGGAAGTGATACTTATCTCCGTGAGATCACAGAAACAGTGGATATTCCGGTCCTTCGGAAGGACTTCACTGTGGATAAGTACATGATCTATCAGGCAAAAGCATTCGGCGCATCGGCTGTACTTCTGATCTGTGCTATCTTAAATGACCAGGAACTCCTGGAATACCGAGAGCTTGCAGAAACTCTGGGAATGGATGCATTGGTGGAAGCTCATGACGAGAATGAAGTGGCAAGAGCATTAAAGACAGGTGCAAAGATCGTCGGTGTAAATAACCGTGACCTGAAAACCTTTAAGGTTGATATGAATAACAGCATCCGTCTTCGAAACCTGGCACCGGACAATGTGGTATTTGTGTCTGAGAGCGGAATCAAAAACGCAGGTGATATCGCTATCCTGGAAAGAAACCGGGTAGGTGCAGTCCTGATCGGTGAGACCCTGATGCGAAGCCCGGATAAGAAAGCAGCATTGGAAGATCTGAATGGTGGAGCGCTTGTATAAAGGCCAAACGAAAGAATAGAGCAAATAAGTAACAGAGCTGACCAGCAGCAAATAGTAACGAAACAGGAAGGGGCAGGATTGGCTGAATATGAGAGAACAACCGTTGAAACATGGGAGCAGAACCAGGATCAAGATCTGCGGCCTGACCCGCCCGGAAGATATCCAGGCAGTGAACCAGGCTAAACCGGACTTTGCAGGATTCATTGTAGAATTCCCAAAAAGCAGAAGAAACGTCACCGTGGAGCAATTGAAGGCTCTCCGGGAAGAACTGGATGATAGCATTTTGCCGGTAGGCGTATTCGTCAATGCACCGGTGGAGCTTCCCGCACAGCTTTTAAACGAGGGAACCATCGCACTGGCACAGCTTCACGGCCAGGAGGACGAGAATTATATCAGACAGCTTAAGACCATGACAGACCAGCTTCTGATAAAGGCTTTTTCCATAAAAACAGAAGCAGATATAAAGAAAGCGATCCGTTCGGAAGCAGACTATATTCTGCTGGATCAGGGCGCAGGAGGAACAGGAGAAACTTTCGACTGGAGTCTGGTACCGGCGATCAAACGTCCCTGGTTTCTGGCAGGAGGTCTGGGCTGTGAAAATCTGGAATCGGCCATACATCTGCTTCACCCCTGGGCAGTAGATTTAAGCAGCAGTGTAGAAACCGACGGTCACAAAGACCCGAATAAAATATTAGAAGCAGTATACGCAGTAAGGAACATAAAGGAGGAAATATAACATGTCAAAAGGAAGATTCGGCATCCATGGCGGACAGTACATCCCGGAAACATTGATGAACGCCGTTCTGGAGCTTGAGGAAGCATACAACCATTACAAAAACGATCCGGAATTCAACCGTGAGCTCACAGAGCTTCTCAATGAATACGCAGGAAGACCATCCCGTCTTTACTATGCGGCACATATGACCGAGGACCTTGGCGGAGCCAAGATCTATCTGAAAAGAGAAGACTTAAACCACACAGGAGCCCACAAGATCAACAACGTACTTGGTCAGGTGCTCCTGGCAAAAAAAATGGGCAAGACCCGTGTCATCGCAGAGACAGGAGCCGGCCAGCACGGTGTTGCAACTGCAACCGTAGCAGCACTGATGGGAATGGAATGTGAGGTATTCATGGGAAAAGAGGACACCGAGCGTCAGGCTCTGAACGTATATAAAATGCGTCTCCTCGGAGCAAAGGTCCATGCAGTCACAAGCGGAACCGCAACCTTAAAGGATGCCGTTTCCGAGACCATGCGTGAGTGGACAAACCGTATTGCAGATACCCATTATGTACTGGGATCTGTTATGGGCCCGCACCCGTTCCCGACCATCGTACGTGATTTCCAGGCCGTGATCTCCAAGGAGATCAAAGAACAGATGCTGGAAAAAGAGGGCAGACTTCCGGATGTTGTCCTGGCTTGTGTGGGCGGCGGCTCCAATGCTATCGGAACCTTCTACAATTTCATTGAGGACAAAGACGTTCGTCTCATCGGCTGTGAGGCAGCAGGACGTGGCGTGAATACTGCGGAGACTGCGGCAACCATCGCAACCGGTCGTCTCGGAATCTTCCATGGTATGAAATCTTACTTCTGCCAGGATGAGTACGGACAGATCGCACCGGTATACTCCATCTCCGCAGGTCTTGATTATCCGGGTGTAGGTCCGGAGCATGCACACCTTTATGATATCGGAAGAGCAGAGTACGTGCCTGTTACAGATGACGAAGCAGTAGATGCTTTTGAATATCTTTCCAGAACAGAAGGAATCATTCCTGCGATCGAAAGTGCTCACGCAGTGGCTTATGCGAAAAAGATTGCACCGACACTTGGAAAGGACAAGATCATGGTAGTTACCATTTCAGGACGTGGAGATAAGGACTGTGCGGCAATTGCCCGCTACAGAGGGGAGGATATTCATGAATAAGAGAATTACAGAAGCATTTGCAAACGGAAAAGCATTTATTCCTTTTTTAACCTGCGGAGATCCGTCTCTGGAGTTAACAGAGCAGCTGGTTTATGCAATGGAAGAAGCAGGAGCAGATCTGATCGAGCTTGGGATCCCATTCTCAGATCCTACCGCAGAGGGACCTGTGATCCAGGAAGCTAATGTCCGGGCACTTGCAGGTGGCGTGACTACAGATAAAGTTTTTGCAATGGTAGAAAAAATCCGTAAAAATACAAAAATCCCGATGGTATTCATGACCTACGCAAACGTAGTATTTTCTTACGGAACAGAGCGTTTTATCAAGAAAGCAGCGGAAGTTGGAATGGATGGACTGATCCTTCCGGATGTTCCGTTTGAGGAAAAAGAAGAGTTTGATGTTGTGTGCAAACAGTACGGCCTTGACCTGATCTCCCTGATCGCACCGACCTCCCATGAGCGGATCGCCATGATCGCAAAAGAGGCGGAAGGCTTTGTTTACTGCGTATCTTCCCTTGGTGTAACAGGAATGCGTACCAGCATTACCACAGATATCGGAGCTATGGTGAAATTAGTAAAAGCTCAGAAAGACATTCCATGTGCAGTAGGATTCGGAATCTCCACACCGGAGCAGGCAAAAAAAATGGCAGATCAGTCAGACGGTGCCATTGTAGGATCTGCGATCGTGAAGCTCTGTGGTGCCTACGGCAAAGACTGCGTGCCGAAGGTGAAGGCTTATGTGAAAGAGATGAAGGATGCAATCAGATAAGTTCCCGGCTGAAATTGGAACACAGATCACAAAGTGTAATAAAAATCTGCTTTATCCCAAAGAAAGGGTAAAGCAGATTTTTTTCTGCTCTGAACAGAGGCCGGAAAAATTGCAGGAAATATCTACTTGACAGTCAGAGACCAAATGATAGATGATATAAAAAAAGGTGAGGAGGAAATTGGGGATGAATCGGGAAGAAGCAAAGAAGAAAGCAGAAGCGCTGGTTGCCAGGATGACTCTGGAGGAAAAGGCCAGTCAGTTAAGGTACGATGCACCTGCAATAAAAAGATTGGGAATTCCGGCGTATAACTGGTGGAATGAGGGACTTCACGGTGTTGCCAGAGCAGGGCAGGCAACGGTTTTTCCACAGGCGATCGGAATGGCGGCAGCTTTTGACCGGAAAAGTGTGGCAGAGATGGCCGGTATCGTGGCAACAGAGGGCAGAGCAAAGTATAATGCATATTCCGTAAACGGTGACAGAGATATTTATAAGGGATTGACGTTCTGGTCTCCTAATGTCAATATTTTCCGTGATCCACGATGGGGTAGAGGCCATGAAACTTATGGGGAAGATCCGTATCTTACAAAAGAACTGGGAGTTTCCTTTGTAAAAGCACTTCAGGGAAATGGGGATACAATGAAGGCAGCAGCCTGTGCCAAACATTTTGCAGTACATTCCGGGCCGGAGGCACTCCGTCATGAATTTGATGCGGAAGCATCCGCAAAAGATATGGAAGAAACGTATCTGCCGGCATTCGAAGGTCTGGTAAAAGAAGCCAAAGTAGAAGCGGTTATGGGAGCTTATAACCGGACAAACGGGGAACCCTGCTGCGGAAGTCCCACATTACAGAAAAAACTCAGAGGCGAATGGAAATTTCAGGGGCATTTTGTATCAGACTGCTGGGCAATCCGTGATTTTCATGAACACCATATGGTAACGGATACAGCCGTTGAATCTGCAGCACTGGCGATTAATAATGGCTGTGACCTGAATTGTGGAAATACTTATCTTCACATTATGAAGGCATACGAAAAGGGGCTTGTCACAGAAGAAACCATAACCCGGGCAGCAGTGCGGCTTTTTACCACAAGGTATCTGCTGGGGTTGTTTGATGGAAGCGAATATGACAATATCTCCTATCTGGAGGTGGAATCTCCCAGGCATCTGGATGCAGCGGAGAAAGCAGCGGAAAAAAGCTTTGTTCTGCTGAAAAATAACGGGATTCTTCCGCTTGATAAAGAAAAACTGAAAACAATAGGGATCATCGGACCAAATGCGGACAGCAGACAGGCGCTGATCGGCAATTATCATGGGACAGCTTCCAGGTATATTACCATACAGGAAGGCATCCAGGATTATGTGGGAGACGATGTAAGGATCCTTACTTCCAGAGGCTGTGATCTGTTCCGAGACCGGACGGAGCACCTTGCGTTTACCAGAGATCGTATTGCGGAAGCCAAGGTGGTTGCGGAAAACAGCGATGTAGTGATCTTATGTATGGGACTGGATGAGACACTGGAAGGGGAAGAGGGAGACACCGGAAACAGCTATGTATCGGGAGATAAAGAAGATATTGAACTTCCCGGAGTACAGCGAGAACTGATGGAAGCGATCGCAGATACCGGAAAACCGGTAGTATTCTGTCTGCTGGCAGGAAGTGACCTTAATCTGAAATATGCGGCAGAGAAATTTGATGCCGTCATGATGCTGTGGTACCCTGGATGCCAGGGCGGGAAGGCAGCGGCAAAGGTACTGTTTGGAGAAATCTCGCCATCAGGAAAACTTCCGGTGACATTTTATGAAAGCCTGGAAGAACTTCCGGATTTTACCGATTATTCCATGAAAGGCAGAACATATCGCTATATGGAACGAAAAGCACAGTTTCCTTTTGGATATGGTCTGACGTACAGTAAGGTGGCAGTAGATAAAGCAGAGGTCAAAACATGTGGACAGAAGATAAACGTGGAGGTAGAAGTGCAGAATAACGGCGCATATGATACAGAGGATGTTGTTCAGATCTATGTAAAAAATATCGACAGCAAAAATGCCATTCCCAATCCGATGCTGGCCGGTTTTCAGCGGATATTCCTGAAGGCGGGAGAATGCCGAAAAATAGAAATCCCAATATGGGAAAAAGCATTTACCGTAGTAGATGAAACAGGAAAACGGATGGAAGAAGGAAAGAAATTTGAAATTTATGCAGGCTGCAGCCAGCCGGATGAAAAAAGCAAAGAACTGACCGGGATCATGCCGGTAAAGATCATCTGGGAAAAATAATAAGAAAATCTAAAGTAACAGGAGGGCGATGCATCAGGCAGCGCCCTCCCTTTATATCTAACGCATAAACAACCGTACCATTTTCTCATAAATCTTCCGATATTTCTGATACCGCATAGGAAGATCGATCCAAGTCTTTTTATCTACAATACTCTTATAATGAGAGAATGTCCGGAAGCCGTCGATGCCATGATAGGATCCCATGCCGCTTTCACCAAAGCCGCCGAAGCCCATATTGCTGGTTGCCAGATGTATGAGGACATCGTTGATACAGCCACCGCCGAAACCACATCGGGAAGTAACTTCCCGGGCATTTTTTTCATCTTCGGTGAAGATATAAAGAGCCAGCGGATGTGCCATGGAATTGATCTTTGTTACGGCACCTCCGAGAGAGTCATAGGTGAGGACCGGAAGTACCGGACCGAAGATTTCCTGCTGCATGACCGGATCTTCGAAGGTTACGTTATCAAGAACTGTCGGCTCGATCTGAAGTGTTTCACGGTTGGAACCACCGCCGCAGACAGTTTTGGCAGGATCGATCAGACTGTTGATACGGTCGAAATGCTTTTCGTTGATGATCTTTCCATAATTCCGGTTCTTCAGTGGTTCTTTTCCATACTGGCGTGTGATCTGTCTGCGAAGCTCTGCGACCAGGGCTTCTTTGATCTCCGGATCACAGTAGATGTAGTCCGGAGCCACGCAGGTCTGGCCACAGTTCAGGAACTTGCCGAATACGATACGTTTTGCCGTAAGGCGGAGATTGGCTGTTTTGTCCACGATGCAGGGGCTTTTTCCACCCAGCTCCAGAGTGACTGGTGTGAGGTGTTCGGAAGCCTTTCTCATGACCTCTTTTCCTACAGACTGGCTTCCCGTGAAGAAGATGTAATCAAAGTGCAGACTGAGAAGATGTGTGTTTTCCGCACGTCCGCCTGTGACAGTTGCAACATATTTTTCATCGAAACATTCATGGATGAGAAGACGGATCACTTCGCTTGTTGCCGGTGAGTAGGCACTTGGTTTCAGGATGGCTGTGTTTCCGGCTGCAATGGCGTCTACCAGTGGTTCTATGGTGAGAAGAAACGGATAGTTCCACGGACTCATAATGAGAACAACACCGTAGGGGGATGGTTTGCGGAAACTGTGGGAATGGAACTGTGCCAGTGGAGTTGGAACGGTCTGTTCTTTTGCGTAGGAGCGGATATTTTTCAGCATATGTGTGATCTCGGAGAGCACCAGTCCGGTCTCACACATATAGCTTTCGAAATTACTTTTTCCCAGATCCTTTTTCAGCGCGGCGTGGATCTGATCTTCGTGTTTCCGGATGGAAGCGCGGAGACGTTTCAGGGCGCTGATGCGAAAATCAAGGTCAAGAGTTGCGCCGGAGTAGAAGTACTGGCGTTGTTTATCTAAAAGATGGTTGATCTGTTCTTTTTCCATGGAATTGTAGTCCTTTCTGAAAAAACTGTATTCGAAATATCGAAAAAATCTGTCTATGCCAATGGCTGTTTTAGCAATTGCCTGCCGGAGGCATCAGTCTGTAATACAGTGTTTCAAGTTCGCCGGCATCCATCAGCACAGGAACCGGGTACAGAGGATTGGCTTCTTTATCTGCGTAATGGGCAAGCTCCGGGATGTCCGTTTCCTGGATTTCCGGGATATAGTCTCCGATGCCATAGCGTTTTTTCATATCTTTTGTTGCATCAATAAACATCCGGGCAGCAGTTTTATCGTCCTCATGTTTATCGCAGAGACCGGCAGTTACGGCAAGGTTGCGGAGTTTGTGAGTGATGGGATCTCCGTATGTTTCCAGTACCATAGGAAGGATCACTGCATTGGCAAGCCCATGTGGAACATTATATTTTCCGCCGAGGGAATGTGCAATTGCGTGGACATATCCAACGTAGGATTTGGTGAAGGCGCAGCCTGCGAAATAGGAGGCGCGGAGCATATTTCGTCTTGCTTCAATATTATTGCCGTCTGTGTAGGCGGTATCCAGATTTTCAAAGATCAGTCTGACAGCATCCAGGGCATTTTTTCTTGTGCCAGGTGTAGTGGAATTTCCAATGTAGGCTTCCACTGCGTGAGTCAGGGCATCCATGCCGGTGGTAGCTGTGATAAACGGCGGAAGGCTTAAAGTCACTTTCGGGTCAAGGACTGCGTAGCGTGGGATCAGCGGAAAATCGTTGATGGCATATTTGTGCCGTGTTTCTGCATCGGTAATGACAGCAGCAAGTGTTGTTTCACTTCCTGTTCCTGCAGTCGTGGGGATGGCGATGAGAAGAGGAAGCTTTTTGTGGATCTTCAGGATTCCCTTCATCTGAGCAAGAGACTGGTGTGGCTTGGCAATGCGGGCTGCTGTGGCTTTTGCACAGTCCATACTGGAACCTCCGCCGAAGCCGATGATCGCCTGGCAGTCATTGTCCAGATACATGTGAAGGGCTTCGTCCACATTGACGGTTGTTGGATTGGCAACGGTTTTGTCGTAGATGTGGTAAGAGATGCAGCTTCGCTTCAGTGTCTGCTCCAGCCTTTCTGTAAGGCCAAGGCTTCGGATTCCTGCATCTGTGATGATGAGTACATTGTTATAGTTTCTTTTTTCCAGAACTTCCGGAATACCTTTGACGCTTCCGATGATCTTCGGATTGCGGTAAGGAAGCAGTGGAAGGGCGAATTTAAAGACATTCTGGAAAACCCGGCAGTAAGCTTTTTTTAATGGATTCATGGTAGTTTTCGTTCCTTTTAAAGTCAAATTATTTTATTCTAAATATTATATATAGCAGTTGGAAGGGGAAAAGTCAAGGTTGCCGTTTATGGAAGTGCATCGCGAAGCGTGTTGCTGAGAACAGAGTAACCGTAACGTCATAAAAAAGAAAACAGGAAAATATAATATTGTCATGGTTGTAAATATCCTTTACACTAAGGGAGTCAAACAGAATCATTATGTAAGGATTGGATATCCAGCGGAAGGCAAATGTCCGCAGGATAGATATTGATCACGGAGGAAATCATGCCAGAAACAGACACATCCGCAAAAAATCCTCTTCACGTATCCGAAGTGGATGATAATTTAAAAGAATTAAGCCCTCACGGTTCCTTTGAGCTGCCGGTGGAAACCTATATGGCGAACTGTGAAATCTTTCATGCACTGTATGACCACTGGCACAGTGAGATGGAGATCATGTATATTGAAAAAGGCAGTGGCTTTGCCAGACTGAACCGGGAGAGCATCCGCCTGAAAAAGGGGGATATCCTGATCGTGAACTGCGGAGTTCTCCATAGTATGCGCACGGATCTTAAGAAGCCTCTTTATTATAAGAGTGTGGTTTTCAGCCTGGGCTTCCTTGCAGGTCAGCCGGGAGATATCTGCCAGGAATGTGTGGTATCACCATTAATAGAAAACAAGGCAGAATTCTGCCATCATATAGAAGAGGGAGATTCCGGATATGAGAAGCTACGGGAAATTTTTCTGGAGATCCATGACTGTCATACGGAGAAGAAGCCATATTTTTATGTGAAGCTGAAAATGCTGTTTTTTGATTTCTTTTATGAGATGCTGACGAAGCATTATATTATCCCGGTAAGCACAGAGCAGAACAAGAGCCTTGCAGCAGTAAAGGAAGTGCTGGATCATATCAGCCTTCACTACCAGGAGAATCTTACCGTTTCAGAGCTTTCCGGACTTTCCAATTACAGTGAGTATTATTTTATGAAGCTTTTCCGCCAGTATACGGGAAAAACCCTGGTGGAATACATTAATGACTTCCGTATGGAGAAGGCGAAGTATCTTCTTACGCATTCCGATGCACCTGTAACGGAGATCGCCATGCAGGTGGGATTTAACAGTACAAGTTATTTTATAAAGAAATTTCAGCAGTCCAATAAGGTTTCACCGCATAAGTACAGGAAGAGTATGAGACAGATCTGAGAAAGCTCCCGAAGCAACCGCATATGTATCGGTTACGTTTTTATGCAGAGCTACAGTAAAAAGTGAAAAATAGTCTGACAAATATCTTGCATATCATGACAGGATTGTTATATTTTTGAAAAGAAATGCGTGATATCCTAATATCATCAAAAACAAAGCAAACAACCTTGTAAAAACATATTTCATCCCATCAAGATCCATGAAAGGAGATTAAAAATGGAAACATTAAGCAAAGTATTTGAAGACAAATATAATAAAAATGTAAAAGATTGTACAAACGAGGAAATCTATCACGGACTCCTCTCCTGGACAAAGGAGCAGCTGAAGGGGCGCGGCTACCAGGATGGAAAAAAGAAAATTTATTATATTTCCGCAGAGTTCCTTATCGGTAAGCTTCTTTCCAACAACCTGATCAATCTGGGCGTTTATGATGAAGTTGCGAAATATCTTAAAGAAAACGGAAAAGAGCTTTCCATGATCGAGGAGATCGAGCCGGAGCCATCTCTCGGAAACGGCGGACTTGGCCGTCTGGCAGCATGTTTCCTGGATTCCATTGCAACTCTGGGACTTCCGGGAGAAGGAATCGGACTTAATTATCACCTCGGACTTTTCAAACAGGAGTTTAAGGATCATCTTCAGTTTGAGACACCGAATCCTTGGATCCAGCCGGAGAGCTGGCTTACAGATGCAGGCGTTTCCTATTATGTCCCATTTAAGGGCTTTATGCTGAAATCCACACTGTATGATATTGATGTTGCAGGCTATGAGAACAAAGCGATTAAGCTTCGCCTTTTTGATATTGATATTGCAGACGAGAGCATTGTGGGCGAGGGAATCTCCTTTGATAAGAAGGATCTGCTCCACAACCTGACACTGTTCCTGTATCCGGATGACAGCGATGATGCAGGAAGAAAGCTTCGTATCTATCAGCAGTACTTCATGGTAAGCAATGCGGCACAGCTGATTCTGGATGAGGCAACAGCAAAAGGCTGCAATCTTCATGACCTTGCCGATTACGCAGTGATCCAGATCAACGATACACATCCGAGTATGGTAATTCCGGAGCTTATCCGTCTCCTTACAGAGCGTGGGATCGAGTTCGAGGAGGCATGCGAGATCGTATCTCATGTATGCGCTTATACCAACCATACCATTCTTGCAGAGGCACTTGAGAAATGGCCGATCTCCTATCTTGAGGAAGTTGTTCCGCATCTGATGCCGATCATCCGCAAGCTGGACGAGCGTATCAAAGCAAAATATCCGCAGGAAAATCTTGCCATCATCGACAAGAATGACCTGGTACACATGGCACATATGGACATCCACTACGGATTTTCCATCAACGGTGTTGCATCCCTTCATACCGATATCTTGAAGGAGACAGAGCTTCATCAGTTCTATGAGATCTATCCGGAGAAATTCAATAACAAGACAAACGGAATCACCTTCCGCAGATGGCTCCTTCACTGCAACCATCCGCTGACAGAGTACATCACATCTATGATCGGTGACGGCTTCCGCAAGGATTCCTTTGAGCTTGACAAGATGCTTGGCTTCAAGGGAAATCAGGACGTTCTTGCCAATATCCTTAAGATCAAGCAGGATGCAAAGAAGAGATGTGCGGAGTTTATCAAAGCCAATACAGGTGAGGAGATCAACACACACAGTGTTTATGATATCCAGATCAAACGTCTTCATGAGTACAAACGTCAGCAGCTGAACGCACTTTATATCATCGACCGTTACCTGAAGATCAAGGCAGGCGAGAAGCCGCAGCGTCCGGTAACCTTTATCTTCGGTGCAAAAGCAGCTCCTGCATACGTTATCGCAAAGGATATTATCCACCTGATTCTCTGCTTACAGGAGCTTATCAACAATGATCCGGAGGTTTCTCCATACATGAAGGTTGTTATGGTGGAAAACTACAACGTAAGTGCAGCAGAGAAGCTAATCCCTGCCTGCGATATCTCCGAGCAGATTTCTCTTGCTTCTAAAGAGGCCAGCGGAACAGGAAACATGAAGTTCATGCTCAATGGTGCTGTAACACTGGGAACCATGGACGGCGCAAATGTGGAGATCAGCCAGCTGGTAGGCAAGGATAATATCTATATCTTCGGAGAGTCCAGTGAGCAGGTTATCGAACACTATGAGAAGGCAGATTACTGCTCCAGAGATTTCTATGAAAAAGACGAGCGCATCCGTCGTGCAGTAGACTTTATCGTAGGAAACGAACTTCTTTCTATTGGAAGTGAAGAGCATTTAAGAAGACTGCATCATGAGATCGTAAGCAAAGACTGGTTCATGACTCTTCTTGATTTCGAGGATTATGCGAAGGTGAAAGATCAGGCACTGTGCGATTATGAGGACAGAACCGCATGGGCAGAGAAGATGCTTGTAAATATCGGAAAAGCAGGATACTTCTCTTCAGACAGAACCATCGAAGAGTACAACAGAGATATCTGGCATCTGACACCGGAGAAATAAAACGGTTTTAGGCAGATTGCTCCGACTCGGAAGAAAAATAGAAAAATAGAAAATAAAAACACCGGCATTCATCGGAATATGTACTGGGGCTGAGATGTCAGAGATGATCTGGCAGCCTGGACAGGACATGGTACAGATGAATGGCCGGTGTTTTTTTTGTGAAATTGGTTGCGAAAAATTGTTTACGGAATCAGGCAAGCGATATTTCAGGCTTTTCCATGATTAAATGCCATCATCATCTCCTTGGTAAGGCTGATATTATCTCCTTCATCCGGAATGTCTTCCCGGTTGAACCAGGAGGCCATGGAAAGCTCATCGTGGTCTACAGTCAGAGTGTCGTCGCCATCCAGATCACAGTAGAAGCCAAACAGAAGTGTTCCGGAGAAGGACCATGGCTGGCTCTTGTAGTAGCGGAGATTTTTGACCTTTACGCCGATCTCTTCCATAACTTCACGGTGAACGGTCTCCTCGATGGTTTCACCAATCTCGGCAAAACCGGCGATCATGGCATAACGTGTGTGGCTTCGTCCCTCATATTTGGAAAGGATCAGCTTATCGCCATTGGTAACGCCAACGATCACAGCCGGAGAAAGCACCGGATATTCACCGTTTCCACAGGCAGGGCAGATCATCTTGCGCTCATGTTTATCATGTACCATCGGTTTGCCGCAGCAACCGCAGAAACGGCGCTTGCTGTACCACTGAAAGAGCTGATATCCGGTGATTCCTGCGAAAGCCAGATACTGTGGCTCCGCTGTGCGGAGAACTCTTGTGATCTCAAACTGATAACCAGGAAGGAGACTGGTGTCAAGATCCGGGATCAGATAAAAATGCTCTTCGTCAATGGAGAAGAGATAGATATAATTCTCATAGAGATTTTCAACTTTTCCTTCCAGCTCTCCAAAGCTTGGAAGAGTCATAGTCTCGCCATCTTTTTTCATAAGGATCTTTCCTTCTTCATAGGCGAGGATGTGGCTTTCTTTATCCGGGGCCACAGGTTTGTACTCATTGTGATAGGTATGTGGTGCGATATCCTGGATCATGATCGATAATTCCTTTCCGAATTTATTGTTTTACAGTGTTTGCTGAGAAGTTTTGCCATATAAAATACAGCACGCTTTCTACAGTATAAGCTTACCTTAAGAAAAAGGCAACTCCAGCAATAACAAAAAAAGTTGTATGAGTCAGAAAATCAGTGTAAGATAAATGTATTATATTGTGCAGAAGATGTGAAAGATCTGAAAATTTTTCTGCACAGAAGGAGAAGATCATGCCAACAACAGAAAAGCCGGGACTGACCCGGGATGCCATTAAATATCTGGCAATTTTTACCATGCTTCTGAATCATATCGCCAACGTGCTTCTGCCGGAAAACACGATCCTGTGGGAAGTGTTTATAGACATTGGCTACTTCACAGCCATTACCATGTGCTATTTTCTTGTGGAAGGTTTTTACTATACACATTCCCGGAGAAAATACGGTGAAAGGCTTCTGATCTTTGCCGGAATCTCCCAGGTTCCCTATATGATAGCCTTTGGAAATTCACAGCTGAATATGATCTTTACTCTGTTTATCTGTTTTATGATCCTGGTTGTTCAGGAAAGGATGATGGCAAGTAAATGGAGAATTCCACTTCTGATCCTGCTTCTTTTACTATCCGTTTGTTCGGACTGGGCAATCCTGGCACCGGTTTTTACCATCTGGTTCCATGAGAGCTGGGGGAACAGGAAGAGGATGATAACAGCGTACGGAGTCGGTGCTGCCCTTTTTGTGCTGTTTAACTACAGCTCCTACGTGGAAAAAATGGCAGCCGGACCGGCAATGATCCATGCTCTGTTTTCGGCAGCAGGGATCGTAGCATCAGGAATCATCATCCTGTGCTTCTATAATGGCAAAAAATCCGAAAAAGCACCGAAGTTTTCCAAGTGGTTTTTCTATATTTTTTATCCGGCACATCTGCTGATTCTGAGCATAGTCCGTGTTATAGTACAGTAAGAGATAAAATAAAATCTCTCCAATATTTATAACCGGATAGATTGCCGAAAATAAATTTCATATCCACATAAAACATAGTAATTCTGTAAGAAAACAGAAAAATAGCGAAAAAACTCTTGAAAACCCACAAATTATCTGCTATGCTAACTGACATGACAAAGGCGTCTGGAAATTGAGTTTCCAGGCGCTTTTTGCGTTGCAGAATAATTGAGGGAATCGAGGAGGAAATGAATGATGAATGCAGGAGATACCGGCTTTATACTGATCTGTACAGCCTTTGTGTTCTTTATGACACCTGGGCTTGCGTTTTTCTACGGAGGACTGGTCCGCAGGAAAAATGTGGTAAATACCATGATGGCCTGTGGGGCGATCATGGGACTGTCCGTAGTTATGTGGACGTTGTTTGGATATTCGCTGGCATTTGGAGGAAATCATGGCGGGATTATCGGAGATTTTCGCTGGTTTGCGCTGAATGGCGTAGGCTGGGAGCCGGGACCTTATGCGGATACGATCCCGCATCTGGTATTTGTGGCGTTCCAGATGATGTTTGCCATGATCACACCGGCACTGATCACCGGTGCCGTGGTTGGAAGAATGCGTTTTAAGGCGCTGTTTTTCTTTATTGCGATCTGGTCTTTGATCGTGTATTATCCAATGGCACATATGGTCTGGGGAGACGGTGGATTTCTTGCAGCCATTGGCTCTGTGGACTTTGCAGGAGGAAACGTGGTACATATCAGTTCCGGTGTCAGTGCACTGGTTCTTGCCATTTATCTTGGACAGAGACGAGGCTATGCAAAAGCAACCTATCGTACGCACAATATCCCGTTTGTATTTCTCGGGGCAGCCATGCTGTGGTTCGGATGGTTCGGTTTTAATGCAGGAAGTGCGCTGAAGGCAGACGGCCTTGCGGCACATGCCTTTATGACTAGCAGTATTTCTTCTGCCTGCGCACTGCTGACCTGGATGCTGATCGAGGTGATCCGCGAGGGAAAACCGACACTGGTTGGTGCATCCACAGGTCTTGTTATCGGACTGGTAGCCATTACACCGGGAGCTGGTTTCGTACCGGTATGGGCATCCTTTATCATTGGGATCCTGGTAAGCCCGATCTGTTACTTTACTGTGATCCTTTTGAAACAGAAGCTGAAGATCGACGATGCCCTGGATGCTTTTGGCTGCCATGGTATCGGTGGTATCTGGGGAGGAATCGCAACAGGTCTTTTCGGAAAAACTTCCATTAACTCTGTTGCAAAATGGGATGGCCTTGTGTTTGGAGATCACCGTCTGTTCCTGGCGCAGGTATTGAGTATTGTGATCACCATTGCGGTTGCCATTGTGGGAACTCTGATCTGTATCGGGATCGTGCGTATCTTTACACCGCTTCGTGTAGATCCGAAGGAAGAGATGGTCGGGCTGGATGCATCCCAGCATGGAGAGAATGCATATCCGTCATTTAATGGATTTGACTGATAAAAGAATTTGTCCGGCAATGATCGTGTGAAAATGGAGGAAATCGTATGCTTATAAAAATAGAAGCAATCGTAAGAGAAGAAAAAATGGAAGATGTAAAAGCAGCGTTAAATGAGATCCAGGTTAACGGTTTTACAGTAACCCAGATCATGGGCTGCGGAACACAGCGCGGCTATACAGAATATGTCCGTGGTTCCAAGATCGATGTATTTCTGAAACCGAAGATCAAGTTTGAAATTGTGGTATCATCGGAAGATTGGGAGATCAAAGTTATTGATGCTGTGCAGAAAGCAGCGTTTACCGGTGATCCCGGCGATGGAAAGATATTTAGCTATGAGATCCGTAACGCTGTTCGTATCCGTACAGGTGAGACAGGATACGATGCGCTGCAGTCGGAATTTCTGTAAATTGTTTTATTAATATGTAAATTATGTGTGAAAGAGTCCTTCAGGAAATCACAGGGATATCAGGAGATATGATCTTGAGATTTTTCGGAGGACTTTTTTACCACAGATTTAATAATAGTCTTACGTTGATTTGATGAAAAATAGCATGTGGCCAGTATAATATATAAGATGTACACGAAAACTAAAAATAATAGATAAGGCAGACATGACAAAAAAGAAATCAAAGAAAAAAATAAGAAAAAAACAGAAATCTATTAAAGATGGATTCGGACAGGACCAAGAAGAGCAGGAGAAGGAGAATCCCAAAAAGGATGCTCCGGCTCAGAAATCAGAGCAGAGTTCCGGAGCCAATAGAACCAGAAAATCAGAAGCTGGCAGCAGAAAAAACAGCAGGGCTGTAAAATGTCCGCATGCCCAAAAGAAAACGGAGAATTCCTGGAAAAAGAAGTTCGGGAATTCTCCGTTTTGTTGTTTGAGTCATTTCAGTCGGGGCTCTGTTTATTATGGGTTATATTCTGCTGATCAGCTGCAAAGATGACACTTTTCACAGGCGGACGGTGTGGCTGCACAACCGCCGAGAGCAGTTTCACGAAGCTCTGCAGGAAGCTTTTTGCCCACAGTATACATGGCATCGATCATCTCATCCAGCGGGATGAACTGGGGGATACCGGCCAGTGACATTTCCGCTGCGATTAGGGCATTGGAAACACCGGCTGCGTTACGGTTCTGGCAGGGATATTCCACCAGGCCGCCTACCGGGTCGCACACAAGTCCAAGCATATTCATAAGAACGGTGGAAGCAGCATAAGTACACTGAAGAGGTGTACCGCCAAGAAGTTCCACAGCAGCAGAAGCAGCCATTGCGGAAGCGATTCCGACCTCAGCCTGACATCCGCCAACCGCACCTGCAACTGTGGCATTACGCATGGCAAGATAGCCGATCGCGCCTGCATTAAATAGTGCCTGGCGGATTTTTTTATCGGAAAAGCCGTAGACCTCCTGAAGAGCAAGCATCATTCCGGGAACGATCCCGGCACTGCCGGCAGTAGGAGAGGCAACGATAAGTCCCATGGAAGCGTTGGTCTCAAGGGTTGCCATAGCGTAGGTGATCCCCTTTCCGAGAACATTTCCGCATAGGCTTTTTCCCAGGTCATGAAATTCGCAGAGCTTTCGGGCTTCACCGCCGATCAGTCCGCCCATAGATATCACCGGATCTTTGATGGGGGAAAAAGCAGCATCCTTCATGATCTCCAGAACACGGTCCATGCGCTGGTCCACGATTTCAGCAGTGGTTTCACCGAGAAGGATCTCACGCTGGCGCATTACTTCGGAAATCGGAAGCTTTTTTTCCTGGCAGAGAGCAAGAAGTTCCTTGGCATTTTTGAAATCCATAAAACACATCCTCCTTTTCCCTACATCTGAACAACCATGACATCATGGATGTTGGTGTTCCGGTGAATGCTTTCTACGATATCTTCCGGGAGATGACCATCGGATTCCACGATCGTATAGGCTGTGGTTCCTTTGGATTCACGGAAGAGGCGCATGAAGGCAATGTTAATGTTACGTTCACTTAAGCATCTGGTGATGTAGGCCACAACACCGGGAGTATCCTGATGGATCACGATGATGGCACTGTATTCGCCGGTGAAATCCACTTTCACGTGGTTGATCTCCACAATGCGGACCTTGCCGCCGCCCAGCGATTCCCCCCGGACTGTCATTTCCTGTCCCTGTTCATTGAACATATGGATATCTACAGTGTTGGGATGGACATCGGTTTCCGCTTCATTTGGAGTAAAGGAAAAGTCGATCCCCTGTTCCCTGGCAATATCAAAAGAATTCCGTATACGCATGTCATCTGTGGAAAAGCCCATGATCCCGCCAAGGAGGGCACGGTCTGTACCGTGTCCCTTGTATGTTCTGGCGAAGGAACCATAAAGGATGAATTCCACTTTTTTCAGGGGCGGCGTGATCATCTTCTGGGCAAGGAAAGCAATGCGTGCAGCCCCTGCGGTATGAGAACTGGAAGGACCGATCATGTTAGGACCCATAACGTCAAATACACTGATAAAAGACATTTTGCTTAATTCTCCTGTGGTGTTTTTACAATAAATTTCTTATAAATAGTGTCAACGATCACGCCGATAGCATTGTCACCGGATACATTGCAGGCTGTTCCAAAGGAATCCTGTGTGATATAAAGGGCAACCATGATCGCACAGATTGCACCGTCCGGATCACCGGCTTCCGCTCCGAATACCATGTAAAGGAATGGAAGGGCAGTCATGATGGAACCACCGGGAGCACCGGGAGATGCAACCATGGCAACACCGAGAGTCATGATGAACGGAACGATGATCCCAAGACTGATGGGCAGCTGGTTCATAAGGCAGACTGCAGTAGCACAGGCTGTGATGGTGATCATGGAACCGGCCATGTGGATGTTTGCACAGAGCGGTACTACGAAGTTGCGGATCTGCTCGCACACGCCGTCTTTTTTGGCACATTCCAGATTGACCGGGATGGTAGCTGCGGAAGACTGGGTTCCCAGAGCAGTTGTGTATCCCGGGATCTGATTTTTGATCAGAGTGAAAGGATTCTTTTGGCTGACAGTACCTGCGATCACAAACTGGATCGTAATGCAGATCAGGTGCATGATGATAACAACAAGGAATACCTTCCAGAGGATGCTTAAGATGGCAAAGGTTTTTCCGGAAATAGTCATATCTGTGAAGGTTCCGCAGATGTAAAGCGGAAGCAGCGGGATGATAATGGTATGAAGGACTTTGTCAATGATCTTGGAAAAGTCACTCATTCCGTTATAAAGGCTGTTTCCCATTTCTTTTCCACGCATGGAAGAGAGGCACAGTCCCATGACAAAGGCAAGGGCAACAGCAGAAAGAGTATCCATGACCGGCTCCAGTGTGATAGAGAAAAACGGTGTCAGGGATGCGTCTGCGGTAGCTGCGATCTGATCCAGTGCACCTTCACTCATAAAGTGTGGGAACAGGCTGGATGATACCAGATAGGATGCGGAACCTGCGATCAGAGTGGAGCCATAAGCCAGAGCCACTGTGATCAGGAGAAGCTTCCCTGCACCCTGTGAAAGATCCGCAATACCCATGGTCACATAGGCAAGGATCATCAGCGGGATGACGAATTTCAGAAAGGTACTGAAAAATCCGGAAAGGGTTACAACAAAGCGACAGAAGCCTTCCGGAAGGAACTGGCCGAACAGGATACCTACGATGATGGCAATGATCAGCTTCGGCACAAGTCCGATCTTGATTTTTTTCTTTTCCATTTGGATTCTTTCCTCCTAAGTATGAATTTATTCATTTTGCACAAAAATACGATTGACGTCCTCGTGATTGTATTGTAACATTGACATAAAAATAAGGCAAATTCACAGATTTCATCATCACGATGAAAAAATTTCATAGTAAAAGGGAGAAAATCATGGAAATCCGTCAGTTGGAGACGTTTGTACATGTAGCACAGCTTCAGAGCTTTTCCAGGGCAGCAGAGGTTCTGGGATACACCCAGTCAGCGATCACTGTCCAGATCCGTCTTCTGGAAAATGAGCTGGAAACAAGACTTTTTGACAGAACTGGAAAGCGTGTGGTGCTTACTCCGTCCGGAAAAGAGTTTATGGAGCATGCAAGCCGGATCTTATATGATGTAAATAAAGCAAAAAAGTCAATGAATGACGATGCGGAACTGAAGAATCCATTACATATCGGGACGATTGAATCTCTTTGTACAGCAAAGCTTCCGGCTGTTCTCAGCAAATTTCGTGAGTTTCACCCGAAAGTAAATATGCAGGTGACTATTGATACACCGGAGCAGCTGATACGGATGATGGAGCATAACGGGCTGGATCTTATTTACATACTGGATACCCCAAGGTGGGACCAGAACTGGGTGAAGGTCATGGAGAAGGCGGAGCCGGTAGTATTTGTGGCCTCTGCAGATTCGGAGTTTGCGGGAAAGACGCTGAAGATGGAGGATATTCTGGAAGAGCCTTTTTTTCTCACGGAAAAGAATGCCAATTATCGCCAGGCCCTGGATCAGCAGCTGGCGCTTAAGAAGCAGGCCCTGTCACCGGTATTGGAGATCAGCGATACCGCTTTCATCATCCGCATGCTGGAAAAGAACCACGGACTTTCCTTTCTTCCCTATCTGGCTGTGGAGCGGGATATCCGGAAAGGAAGAATTGCCCTTTTACATGTGGAAGATGTGGAGATATCCATGTACCGGCAGATCTTTTACCATAAGAATAAGTTTAAGACGAGAGAGATGGAGGAGTTTATCCGTCTGGCGGCAGAGTGAAAGTCAGAGCTTGTAAAAACAAATAAAATGTGGCACTATAAAAGAAAAAAACACAGGAGAGAAAAAATGAATCTTATTGAAGAAGCAAAAGCTCTTGGTTTTTCCGACGCAGCGGTCATAAGTACCGATCAGCTTGTATTTGTGCCGGAATACCGGGTTTTCTGCGAGGACAATCTTTGCGGGAATTATGATAAAAACCCGGCATGTCCACCACAGAGCGGCACTGTAGAGGAGATGAAAGAGCATGCGCTGAAATATGAAAAAACGCTGATACTCCAGACAATGCAGGATGGCCTTATGGACTACAAAAAGGCAAAACTTGCTCATAACAAACTGACAGAACAGCTGGCAGAGAAGATGAAAGAAGAGGGAATAACTGATCTTCTGATCATGAGTGCGGGACCTTATAAACATAATTCCTGCATGTCCGCTTACTGTGTGGATGCACAGAAAATGGCAGACGCTGCAGGAATGCTATGCTGGACCAGCGACGGAATGATCCGTTATTTTTCCCAGGTTCTTTTCCGTGGGTAATAAGATGAAGGATTTTGTAAAGGAATATGGGAGAAATAGATGGAATTTTACGAATGCGAGTATCCGTTGACAGAAACAGAAAAAACGTGTAGAGTTTAAATAAATGTAATTACATAAAAAGAATCAGCAGGAGAAAAACCAGAATGGAAAAATCAACAGTTTATTTCACTGATTTTCGTTGTCCGGTGGGAACCAGCCAGCTGGACAAACTGAAAAAACTCTGCGTTGCCGCAGGAATCAAAGATATCGATATGGATGGAAAATTCGTAGCCATCAAGATGCATTTCGGAGAGCTTGGAAATATGGCATTCCTTCGTCCGAACTATGCAAAGGTAGTCGCAGATCTTTGTAAGGAGCAGGGCGGAATGCCGTTCCTGACAGATTGTAATACTCTTTATCCGGGAAGCAGAAAGAATGCACTGGAGCATCTGGACTGTGCAAATCTTAACGGATTTAACACGATCACAACCGGATGCCAGATCATCATCGGTGACGGAGTTCGAGGAACCGATGAAGTAGAAGTTCCGGTAGTAAACGGAGAATACTGCAAAACTGCCCTGATCGGACATGCTATCATGGACGCAGATATTTTTATCAGTCTCAGCCATTTCAAGGGACATGAGACAACCGGCTTTGGCGGTGCTCTGAAGAATATCGGTATGGGATGCGGAAGCCGTGCCGGAAAAATGCAGCAGCATGCCAGCGGAAAGCCGGCCATCCATGAAGATGTCTGTCGTGGTTGCCGCCGTTGTGCGAAAGAGTGCGGAAGTGATGCGATTACATATGTAAACAAGAAAGCAGTTATCGATTACGATAAATGCAAAGGCTGTGGCCGCTGTATCGGGGCCTGCAGCTATGATGCCGTATACAATCCGAATAGCAGTGCAAACGAGCTTCTTGATCGCAAGATGGCAGAGTATGCACAGGCTGTCTGTCACGGACGTCCCCATTTCCATATTGCACTGGTACAGGATATCAGCCCTAACTGTGACTGCCATGGTGAAAATGATGCGCCGATCCTTCCGGATATCGGAATGTTCGCAAGCTTTGACCCGGTTGCACTGGATCAGGCCTGTGCAGATGCCTGCCTGAAGGCAACACCGATCGCCAACAGCCAGCTTGGAGAGCATTTGGCAGAGCCGGGATGGCACTGTCACCATGACCACTTTAAGGATTCCAATCCGAATATTGAGTGGAAGGCAACCCTGGATCAGGCAGAAAAGATCGGTCTGGGAACCAGGGAATATGAGCTGAAGATAATCAAATAAGCAACAGAAATCATATAAAATCACGAAAGCACGCCTGTTACATGGCGTGCTTTTTTGCGTAAATAAAGAAATATAAAATGAAAAAACGTAATAAGCGGAGCTAATGTGCAGGAAAACGTGCAGGAAAACGTGCAGATCGTGTGTACAGAAACAGGCTGCATTCTGTGAGCAGAGAATATAGAGCAGGCCTGAAATCTTTTTCAGAGGAGGAAATTATGACAGGAATACAGAAAAAACAGCGTCTGCTGACTATGATATTCGGAGCTTTCGCGATCTTTTTTACCGGATATCCCCATGTATGGTCTATTTACCAGCCCTATGTGATGGAGCAGGCAGGCTGGAGCCAGGGACAGGCATCCATGTGCTTTTATCTGGCACTGAGCACCTTTGTATTCGGAAATATCGTAGGCGGAAGGATGCAGAACCGCTTTAAGGAAAAGACGATTGTATGGATCGGAGGCGGGATCTTTGCGGCAGGAATCCTGGCATCCGCATTTCTGATCGTTCCTACACCGTTTCCTATGTATCTGTCCTATGGCGTGATGCAGGGATTTGGACAGGGAATGATCTACACGGTGATCTTGGCAACTGTGCAGAGATGGTTCCCGGACCGTACCGGATTTGCTTCCGGTGTTGTGGTAACTGCCAACGGACTTTGCGGATTTTTCCTGGCGCCGCTGAGTCGAAAGCTGCTGGAGGCAGAGGGAGTGCAGAAAACCTTTCTGATCATTGGGGCAGCCATCGCAGTTTCCTGGATCCTGTGCGGCATCTTTTTTCAGGCACCCGATAAGAGTCTGGTGAACGCAGGTGGCTCTGCGGCAAAGTCCGGAACATCGGAGATGAAGCAGTATACATCCGGAGAGATGATGCGTACAAGAAATTTTTATCTTCTTCTTGCGACCATGTTCTTTGGACTGATTTCTTATTTTATGGTTTCACCGGTATCCCAGACCTACCAGATCGACCTTGGGATCCCGTCTGCAGTGGCAGTCAGCGCTGTTATGCTTGGATCCATTGTCAATGCGGGAGCAAGACTGGTGCTTCCGACACTGGCAGATAAAGTGGGAAGGATCGTCTGCATCAAAGGAGTGCTGATCGTGGCAGTGATCGCTATGGGAGTTCTCGCTGTATCAAGATCCCTGGCAGTAACGGTTGCTGTTGTGCTGATGTACGGCTGCTACGGCGGCATCATGGGAAGCTTTCCGTCCCTGACAAGCTCTATTTTCGGAATGAAGCACACCGGGGAGAATTACGGATTTGTCATGTTCGGCATTGTATTTGCAACCTTTGGCGCACCGGCGATCTCCGGTCTGGTGAGCAGTAATGGCTATGAGCTGAACGCCCAGGTTGGAATCCCTGCGAAATTATCGGACACCGGGGTTACGGATGAGTATTTTGCGCAGATGACAGAGGATGCCATGAAAAGCGGAAACATTGCGGTAAATCCTCAGAAAACCGTTCATGAGCATATAAAGTAAATGTAATACAAACATGTTCAGACTGGCAGCATAATTGCGATCATGCTGCCTTTTTTGCTGCTTTCCAGTACTTTTACCTGTCCGTTATGCTGTCTGACAATTTCACTGACAAGTGCAAGCCCCAGGCCGGCACCTCCCATAGCGCGGCTTCTTGATTTGTCCACACGGAAAAACGGGGTGAAGATTTTTTCCTGATATTCAGGAGGAATGCCGATTCCGGTGTCGGAGACTTCAAGAAAGACGTAATTGACAGAGGTGGATGTATCTGTTATTTCTTCGGAAGGATGGATATTTACGGTTACTTTTCCACCGGAGTGATTGTATTTGATCGCATTTTCCACAAGATTGTACACAGCGCGATACAGCAGCAGATAGCTTCCGGTAATGATGCAGTCACCTTCCTGCTGGATCAGTTCAACTTCTTTCTGTTCCGCTATGGAAGCCAGGTCGCAGAAAACCTCATCCGTCAGTGCTGCCAGAGAGATCCTTTCGGAACGTTCAACAGTCTGTACACCGGTCATATCCAGGAGGATTTCAGCCAGATGGGAAAGTCGCCCGGTCTGTTCCTGGAGCATGGCAAAAATCTCCTGATAATCTTTTAAAGCAGGTGCTTCCCTGCGGGCAAAAACCTCCAGATTTGTCTGGATAACGGCAAGAGGAGTCCTAAGCTCATGGGCTGCATTGGCAGAAAACTGCTTCTGAGCAGTAAAGGCCTCATCCAGGCGTGCGAGCATTTTGTTAAATGAAATTGTCAGGCGGGAAATTTCATCATTGGTAGCAGGAACTTCAAGAGCCTCTGAAAGGTTCTGGACCTCTATTTGGTTTACCTCTTGGCTGAGTCTGCGAAGCGGAAGTAATGCCTGACGGCTGATAAAATAAGTGCAGATGCTGCTGAGAAGGATGATGATCCCTGTTACCATGAGTCCTTTGGTGAGAAAAAGTTTTTTGGTCAACTGCAGCTGATCGGAAAGCTCCGGAAATAAGACGGAGGGATCCATATTAAAGGTGATGGGAGCAGAGTCTGTGTTATCGATCCGTATCATGTAATCTCCCAGATTCTCCATTCCGGCAACTGCAGACTGACTGATAAAAAAATACATCAGAATGCAGGTGACTGTCATAAGCAGCGCAGTGATCAGTGTCAGACGCCATTGAAGAGATAGCTTTCCGGTTATTTTTTTCATTGTATATCCTCCGTTAAAATGTAACCCTGGCCGATCTTATTCTGTATCGGATCAAAGCCGAGAGCCGTGCGCAGCTTTTTTCGAAGAGAAGAAATGTGGACACGAATGGAATTGCTGAGACTGTTGACGCTTCCGTCCCAGATATGCTCGATCATTTCTTCTGGGCTTATGATACGGTTCTGATGAAGAAGGAAATATTCCAGAAGAGAACTTTCCTTTCGGGTCAGAGAAAGGGGGAGTCCATCGACACTGGCCTTTCTTGTACGGGTATCAAAGCTGATACGTCCGCATTGCAGACACACATCCTGCTGGATGAATTTTCTTCGTGTCAGACTTCGGATCCGGGCCTCCAGTTCTTCAAAATGAAAAGGCTTTGTGAGATAGTCATTGGCACCGAGATCAAGCCCTTCAACCTTGTCCTGGATCTGTCCTCTGGCAGAGAGGATCAAAACGGGAGTGGAAGTATCGGATTCCCGAAACTGGCGCAGGATTTCCAGACCATCAACGCCTGGAAGATTCAGATCAAGAAGGATGAGATCATAATTTTCCACCAGACATAATTCCAGTCCTTCATCCCCGTCAAAACATGTGTCCGCTTCATAGCCATCCATACGAAGTCCCTCCGCAATAGACTGGCAGAGCTGCTGTTCATCTTCGATTATCAATATATGCATAATAAATTCTCCTAAAAAACAGTTGATTTTGCTTTGTTATCTATCATATCATGTATAGCATAAAATTCCTGTAAATTTTTTTATTTCTTAACAGAGATTTTATACAGGGGATGATATAGTAAGGCTACAGAGAACAAAATTAACATATAAAATATACGCCGGTTCCGGATATGGGCCGGTGATATCAGAAGGGAGAATATAAACAATGAAATTAAGAACACAGAAAATAACAGCACTTATGGCAGCAGCGGTATTAGGAATATCTGCATTTGGAAGCGTACCGGTAACAGCGGCAGAAAGCACGGAAACAGCAGAGATCGGAGAGGCAATGGCGGTGGATGGAGAGGCAGTTTCATCAGATCTGGTAGCAGGTACATTTAAGCCTTCCGACGTAACCTGCAAGGCACAGGATTCTTATGAATATCCGTTTCTGGGACTGAAGCTTTCGCTTTCGAAGGAGCTGTTAAAGCAGATCAAGGACCAGAGCATTGCAATGCTTACCACGGAAGATTTTGAGAATCAGACCAACGCAGTGACATATGCCTATGTAAGCTGGAGCAAAATGACAGAGGAACAGAAAAATGCCGAAATACAGAAGATGGGAACCGGATATGACGACTGGGTGGCAGGTCTGGACAGAATTGGCACAATTGGCGTTTATGACGAAGCTTCACAGAAAAAGCTGGATGAGATCACTGGCTGTACAGAGCATAAAGAGCTTGGAAGCAGCAGTGACGGGAAATACAAATATTATCTGAGCACCAACAAAGATGCAGATGAAAAGCTGACAAAGGAGCTGGAAAAGATCAAAACCGACATTACGGAAATGACACCGTATCAGAATATTTCTGTGTTTGACCAGCCACAGGATACCAGCGTCAACCCGGAGGATGTAAAATCTGTAGGAAAATTTGAAACAACAGGAATAGATGGAAAAACATATACAGAAAAAGTATTCAGTGACTATGACCTGACGCTGGTAAATGTTTTTACAACCTGGTGCTCACCATGCGTAAAAGAAATCCCGGAACTTCAGGAGCTCTATAAAGAAATGAAAGATAAAGGCGTCGGAGTAGCAGGCGTGGTGCTTGATACTACAGATGAAAAGGGAAATCAGGACGAAGAGGCTGTAAAAAAAGCAGGCATTCTTCAGGAAAAAACAAAAGCAAAATATCCGTTCCTGATACCGGATACTACTATGATGAACGGCCGTCTGCAGGGGATTTCCGCATTTCCTGAAACATTTTTTGTTGACAAAGATGGAAACATTGTAGGCGATACCTATACAGGAAGCCATACACTGGACGAATGGAAGGAAATCGTGGAAAAAGAGCTTAAAAACGTTTCAAAGTAGAAGATGATCATTACGGAGAGTGAAAAAATGATTCGGAAAATAACAGAATCCAGGTGGATCGGACCTGCTCTGGCAGTTTTTGGAATTTTACTGATGATATTGGGAATCTGCAGAGGTGAGGCATCTGTAGTTTTTACAAAAGCAATCAACATCTGTATGGAGTGTATTGGCATTGGATAATAAGAAGATGAAAATAAATGAATGGCCGCGGCATGGGATCCAGGCATTGTGGGCGGCCCTTACAAACAGTCACATATCAGGGTTTATAACTGGAAAGATCTATACCGGAAAACTGAAAAATGTCTGTGTTCCGGGGCTGAACTGTTATTCCTGCCCCGGGGCAAGAGGGGCCTGCCCCATTGGTTCCCTTCAGGCTGTGATCGGAAGCTGGAACTTCAAGCTGGCATATTATGTAGCTGGATTTCTGATCTTTGTGGGAGCGCTGCTTGGAAGACTGGTGTGCGGATTTCTCTGCCCCTTTGGACTGATCCAGGATCTGTTGAACAAGATTCCTTTTCCAAAGAAGATCCGGACATTTCGGGGAGATAAGCTTCTGCGAAAACTGAAATATGTGATCTTTCTTGTATTTGTGATCATACTTCCCATGTTTGTAGTAGATATCATGGGCCAGGGAGCACCATATTTCTGCAAGCTGATCTGCCCGGCAGGAACGCTGGAGGGAGGTATCCCGCTGGTGCTGCTGAACAAATCCATGCGAAGTGCAGTAGGCTGGCTGTACATGTGGAAAAATACAATCCTGGTGATCACTATTATCTTATCAATTATGATATACCGGCCATTCTGTAAGTATATCTGTCCGCTGGGAGCTTTTTATTCGGTATTTAATAAAGTTTCCGTTTTTCGTTACAGAGTAGATAAAGAAAAATGTGTTCACTGCGGAAAATGCAGAAATATCTGCCAGATGGAGGTCGATCCGACGGAAAATCCCAACAGTGCAGAGTGCATCCGATGTGGAAGATGTAAAAAGATATGTCCGACACAGGCGATCCGGTGTGGGTTTGCAGGCAAACCCTGATACAGAAAAATACAAAAACGGTACAGCTTATAAAATATAAGGTGTACCGTTTTTTGCAGAAAACTACTTTTCCATATTATCTATCAGTAACATATTCAGCTGTTCCCAGCGCTTCAGATCTTTTTTTGTAAAAAGCAGCTGGTGGCGGAACGCTTCGGTAAGCTCCTGTGGTTTTAAAGTGATCACACATTTGAATGCGCAGGGCATCAGATCCGCACTGGAAATCCCACACAAAAGTCCTGTTGTAAAATCTCGAAGCTCCAGAGGATTAAAAATGTACAGGAGATCTTCTTCCAGTGGGTTATACTGATTTACAAAGGAAAAACGGATCAGCATATCACTGTAAAGAACTTTTCCGGTGTAAAAAATCTCACTGCTTCTTCCGTTGGCAGAAACAGAACAGATCGTTAAGGTTGCTTCGTATTTTCCGGATTCGCCTTTTTTTTCATAAATATCGATGACGCCATCCTTCGTACGCTGATAGCGTCCATCGTAAAAGTAAAAATATAGCCGCTGTGCCTGAAAAAATGGGCTTTTTTGTCCTTTTCCCGGTGCATTGGACGGTTTACTGGCTGTTTCAGGAAGACCAGTGGTAAGCTGGGACATAGATACCTGGAGAATCTGGCTGATCTCATATAAAGTTTCGATATCAACGGAGATATCTCCATTTTCATATTTGCATACGGTAGCTCGACTTTTATGGATGGCATCTGCCAGATCCTGCAGAGTCATCTTTCCGGCTTTTCGGTATTTTCTTATTTGTTCACCTACATAACAGGTAAAATTACTCATTTTGTTTCCTCATACTATCTATTTTTCTTATTAATTTTTATTGTATACGATTATATCGGAAAAACCGGTATTTTGTAAAGTAGTAAGAAACTTTTTTGAAATAAAATTTCGTAAAAAGAAACTTCTGCCATTTGCACTTATCTTTATTTAAGGTAAGATATGGCTGTTAGGCTGAAGGTTTCAGCCTATATCAAATATATACTTGAAGAGGGGAAATTGAAATGAAAGAAAAAGGAAGTAGCTTTTCCGGCTCAATAGGCTTTGTCCTGGCGGCAGCCGGAAGTGCAGTAGGAGTTGGAAATATCTGGAGATTTCCATATCTCTGTGCCAAAGATGGCGGAGGACTTTTCCTGCTGGTTTATCTGGTACTGGTACTGACTTTTGGATTTGTACTGTTGACAACGGATGTAGCACTTGGGAGAAAGACAAAGAAAAATGCATTGAGGGCTTTTGAATCTCTTGATCCAAAGTGGAAATTTTTAGGACATTTAACGTTTATGGTTCCGGCATTGATCATGACCTATTATTCTGTTATCGGTGGATGGATTGTAAAATATTTTTTTACTTATATTATTTCTGATGGGAAAGATGCGGCTTCAGATGTATACTTTACATCATTTATTACATCAGATATTGCACCCGTTGTATTTATGCTGATCTTTCTGGCACTGACTGCCTGGATCGTATTTCGTGGTGTGGAAAAGGGAATCGAAAAGTTTTCCAGGATCATTATGCCGGGGCTGATTCTTCTGATTGTGATCATTGCGATTTTTTCACTGACACTGTCCCATACTGATACGGATGGAACTGTCCGCACCGGTATGCAGGGGCTGGCTGTTTATCTCAAACCGGATTTTCATGGACTGACGGTAAAACGTTTCCTGGAGATCCTTCTGGATGCGATGAGCCAGTTATTCTTTTCCTTAAGTGTATCTATGGGAATCATGATCACTTATGGTTCTTATGTGAAAAATGAAGTTAATTTAAATAAAGCAACAAATCAGATTGAGATCTTTGATACCGGCGTTGCATTTCTTGCAGGAATGATGATCATACCGGCTGTTTTTGTATTTCTCGGAAAGGATGGAATGGCTTCCGGCCCAAGTCTGATATTTATCTCACTGCCAAAGGTTTTTGATGCCATGGGAGTATTTGGCCGTCCGGTGGCAATTGCATTTTTCCTGATGATGGGATTTGCGGCACTGACTTCCTGCGTGTCTGTCATGGAGACACTGGTTGCAAACTGCATGGAACTCTATCACAAACCCCGTAAAAAAATGTGTGGTGCTGTCGGAATCTATTCTCTTGTTACAGCAGTGCTGATCTGCCTTGGTTATAACAAACTGTATTTTGAACTTAAACTGCCAAATGGTTCCGTTGGACAGCTGCTGGATGTGATGGATTATATTAGCAACAGTTTTCTGATGCCGTTTATCTCACTTTTGACAAGTATTCTGATCGGCTGGGTGATCGGCCCTGACTGGATCATAGGAGAAGTGGAACGAAATGGGGAACACTTCAAACGGGCAGGGTTATATCGCTTTATGATCCGTTATGTAGTGCCGGTTGTAATGCTGATATTATTCCTGGTATCTACAGGATTTGCAGATTTGATTTCATAAGTGTGGTAATATGTTTATGGCGTCTGGACAGTCGCATTAGCGAATGACCAGTACAAGATACGATTAAACAACAGAGGATTTGATGAAAAAAGATATGTACGAATGTTGGAGAGAAAACTAATACATAGAACGGAAATGATTCAGAAAATTAGACTTAGCTCACTTTAAAAGTGAAAAAAATAATTTGATAATTTCTTGACAAGTACTAATAAATATGTTAGTATTCAATCATCAAATTAATAAAGTCTTCGGTGACTGACGGAGTTGTGGGATAACCACGAGGGAGCCGGAGATTCGATGAGTCGACCGTCTGGGCAGTATTTGAAAAACTTCAGATACTGCTCTTTTTTATGGGATAAAAGATGCAGACGGTTGCAGCGGAGAAAGGAGAACATTATGGGATTTAAAAGTGACATCGAGATTGCACAGGAGTGCACAATGGAGCCAATTACCAAGATTGCAGAGAAAGCAGGTATTGATGACAAATATCTGGAGCAGTATGGTAAATACAAAGCAAAGATCGACTATAATCTCCTGAAAGAAACAGACAAAAAAGACGGCAAACTGATTCTTGTGACAGCTATCAACCCGACACCGGCCGGGGAAGGAAAAACAACTACAACGGTAGGTCTTGCAGATGGAATGCAGAGACTTGGAAAAAATGTTATGGTAGCTCTTCGTGAGCCATCCCTGGGACCGGTATTCGGTGTCAAAGGTGGTGCGGCAGGCGGCGGCTATGCACAGGTAGTTCCGATGGAGGATATCAACCTTCATTTTACCGGTGATTTCCATGCAATCGGTGCGGCAAACAACCTTCTTGCAGCAATGATCGACAACCATATTTTCCAGGGAAATGAGCTGAACATCGACCCAAGAAAGATCACCTGGAGACGTTGCGTGGATATGAACGACCGTCAGCTTCGTAATGTAGTAGATGGACTTGGCGGAAGAACAAACGGTATGCCGCGTGAGGACGGATATGACATTACCGTAGCATCTGAGATCATGGCAGTTCTCTGTCTGGCAAGTGATATCAAAGATCTGAAAGAGAGACTTTCCAGAATCATCATCGGATACACTTATGGCAAGGTTGCTGAGCAGAAACCGGTAACAGCAGGAGATCTTCACGCAGAGGGTGCTATGACAGCACTTCTGAAGGATGCCCTGAAACCAAACCTTGTTCAGACACTGGAGCATGTTCCGGCAATCGTTCACGGCGGACCATTCGCAAACATCGCTCACGGATGTAACTCCGTAACAGCTACAAAGATGGCTATGAAGCTTGCTGATTATGCCATCACAGAGGCTGGATTCGGTGCTGATCTTGGAGCTGAGAAATTCCTGGATATCAAGTGCCGTATGGCAGGTCTTACACCAAGTGCCGTTGTTATCGTAGCAACCGTACGTGCTCTGAAATATAATGGCGGTGTTGCAAAAGCGGATCTTAACAATGAGAACCTCGAGGCTCTTGAAAAAGGTATCCCGAACCTTCTGAAGCATGTAAGCAATATCAAAAATGTATATAAGCTCCCATGTGTGGTAGCTATTAACGCATTCCCGACCGATACCAAGGCAGAGCTTGATTTTGTGGAAGCAAAATGCAAGGAGCTTGGCGTAAACGTAGCACTTTCAGAGGTATGGGCAAAAGGTGGCGAAGGCGGAATCAAGCTCGCTGAGGAAGTAATCCGTCTTGTTGAAGAGCCGAATGACTTCACATATGCTTATGAGCTGGAAGGCTCCATCGAGGACAAACTGAACCAGATCGTACAGAAGGTTTATGGTGGAAAGAAAGTGGTTCTTACAGCAAATGCCCAGAAGCAGGCGAAACAGCTGGAGGCACTTGGATTTGGCAACTGCCCGATCTGTGTAGCTAAGACCCAGTACAGCTTAACAGACGACCAGACAAAGCTTGGTGCTCCGACAGATTTCGAGGTAACAGTAAGAAATCTTAAGATTTCCGCAGGTGCAGGATTTATTGTTGCACTGACAGGTGAGATCATGACCATGCCAGGACTTCCGAAAGTACCGGCAGCAACCAAGATCGACGTAGACGAGAGCGGTAAGATCACAGGACTGTTCTGATATAAAGATTTTTTGAGGGGAATTCAGATAGAAAGCGGTAGAGCCTGCAAAAATAGAGGCTCTGCCGCTTTTTATATTGTTGTGGAGAGAGTATTGAAAAACTTTTAAAAGCAGGAAAAACACTGGGTTTGACGATCCCGTGATACGAATTTGATACGAAAATCCCCGGAAGTGGTCGAGACTTCCGGGGGTTCTTGTTCCGTTTATGTAAGGTGGTTTAATCCTTTAGGCTGTTACTGCCTGTCGTTTCTGTCCAGCCTAGCCACAGTTGCCATAACAGAAACAAAGAAAGTAATTATAGAACTTGTCATAGGACTTTACATCCTTTCAGCTGGAGGTTCGGCAGCAACAGCATTATAGCATGTTCAAAACAAAAATGGTATAATATTATAAATTGTCAAGAATATCAGCAATCTCCTGCTGCTTGTTGGGATAAAACTCACAATGTCGAGGAAATCGCAGAGGGGACGCGCATGTGACATTTGTGTTAATTAAGAGGAATGCTATAGAAAATATTGTAGAGATAAATGAATGTGGGGGGGGGAAAAATATGGTATACACATGCAAATATAAATCGCTAATCGGAGATATTTTACTTGCTGCAGATGAAATCGGACTTACCGGTTTGTGGTTTGAAGGACAGAAATATTTTGCAAATACACTTCCGGAAGATTATGTTCCACAGGAAACGAAAATTCTCACAGAAGCAAAAAAATGGCTGGATGTATATTTCTCCGGTGAAGAACCGAACTTTACTCCACCACTTCATCCGAACGGTTCAACATTCAGAAAGGCAGTGTGGCAGATTTTACTGGATATTCCCTATGGACAGACGATTACATATGGAGAAATTGCGCGCAGAATTGCAGTGATGAAAAACACTTCCCATATGTCCGCCCAGGCAGTAGGCGGTGCGGTTGGACATAATGAAATTTCCATTATCATTCCCTGCCATCGAGTCATAGGAACAAATGGAAGCTTGACGGGCTATGCCGGAGGAATTGACAAAAAAATTTCACTTCTTAAGCTGGAACATACAGATATGAGCCGTTTGTTTATTCCAAAGAAAGGAACTGCACTGTAAAACTCAGGCTGAGAGGACGGTCTGGTACAGGCGTCCACGAAAAGACAGATATTTTATTTATGAAAGCATGCTATGAAAATTGCCAGCAGGATTTCGGAGGAATAATTATGGGAAAAATACTGGATGAAGATTTAATCTACGAGATACTGTCCGTGGTGGAAGAGATACCTGAGGGAAAAGTGGCCTCCTACGGACAGATCGCACGGCTGATCGGGCGGGATAAAAATTCACGTCTTGTAGGAAAAGTCTTAGGTATGGCAGAATTTTACGGGAAGTATCCCTGCCACAGAGTTGTGAACCATGCAGGGCGTACTGCACCAGGCTGGAGAGAGCAGAAGATGCTTCTGGAAGACGAGGGTGTGGAGTTTAAGGCAAATGGATGTGTAGATATGAAGCAGTATCAGTGGGAGGAGTAGTGTTTTATGAATTGTAGAAATATGATGCAGATCCCGGAGCTTACAGAAGTTCTGAAGCTGAAAGCAGGGGAAAATGGTCTGGAGTAGTTTGTCCGATGGTGCTATTTTGCAGACTGCCTGCAGTGCATCAAAAGTGAATACAGGATTGAATAACTATATCCATGGAGGAGAATTCGTAGTTCTGACAAATCCCAGTGTCACCGACGACAGCCGGAAACTCGTGCTGGAGGAAAAGGACAGAAACGCCGCAGAGCAGCTGTCTTCCTCTATTCTGGATGCAGAACATTTAAGCCGAGAGCGTGTGATGGCACAGGCCAGATATCTGAACCTTGCACCGCTTACCATGACCGATGAGCAGATGGAGAAAGGACTTGAGATCTTTGAAGCTTCTCTGAAAGAGGCATTAGAAGCATAGATTAATAGAAAGTTACTCTGTAATAGAAAGCTACTCTGTAACAGAAAAATAAAACATGCTTGACAAACCATAAATTCCTCGTATAATTATCAATGGTAATTAACTAAGATAATTATATAAGGAGTTTTTTTATGACAAATGAAAAGATCAAGCGGATGTTTGATGCGTTTTATCAGGCAAAGCGGATCCGGGATATGCTTCCGCCACTGCCTCAGGGGGTGATGCCATCCTACATACAGTATCTGGATGTGATCCATTCTCTGCAGAGAGAAAAAAAGGATATCCGGCTCTCTGATATCAGTGATGCCATGAACCTTCCGCGTCCGGGTGTTACCAGAACAGTGAAAGAAATGGAGACAAAGGGATATCTTCAGAAGCTTACGTCTCCGGATGACGGGCGCGTTACTTACATTTCCATAACAGAAAAAGGAGAGATGCTTTCCAGGAAGTATGATCAGGATTATTTCAGCAGTCTGGCGCCCTATCTTTCAGAGATTTCCGAAGAAGAAGCAGACAATATGATCCGGACCATCGGGAAATTTTATCAGATCATGTGTGACAGGAGGGAACATTATGACAAATGATAAGGCAGATTTTACCCAGGGAAATATCCTGAAGAAGCTGGTTGCATTTATGATGCCGGTACTCGGTGCGCTGATCCTGCAGGCTGCCTATGGTGCGGTCGATCTTCTTGTAGTTGGAAGATTCGGTTCCACATCCGGATTGTCAGCGGTTTCCACCGGAAGTCAGGTACTGAATCTGGTTACCTTTGTAGTGATCCAGTTTGCTATGGGTATCACAGTTCTGATCGCACGTTATCTTGGAGAAAAAAGACCGGAGCAGATTGGCTCCGTTATCGGTGGGGCTGCGATCGTCTTTACCATGATATCTGTCGTGCTGTTTATTGTTATGGTAGGTTTTGCACATCCGATCTCCGTGCTGATGCAGGCACCGGAAGAAGCGGTAGCGCTGACTGCATCTTATGTACGGATCTGTGGCAGCGGAATTTTCTTTATTGTTGCATATAACCTGCTGTCTGCCATCTTCCGTGGCCTGGGTGACAGTAAATCTCCGCTGCTGTTTGTTCTGGTGGCATGTATTGTAAATGTGATCGGAGACCTGGTACTGGTAGCCGGGTTACATATGGATGCAGCAGGGGCAGCTATTGCTACGGTTTCTGCGCAGGCCTTAAGTGTTGTATTTGCAGTAGTTCTGCTGATAAAGAAGAAGCTTCCGTTTACCATTACAAAAAAAGATTTCCGGCTGAATCCTCAGTGCAGACGCTTTCTTAAAATCGGACTGCCGCTGGCACTTCAGGAATTCCTGACACAGATTTCATTCCTGGCCTTGTGCGCATTTGTCAATCGCCTGGGTCTGGAAGCGTCCTCCGGTTACGGAGTTGCATGTAAGATCGTAAACTTTGCCATGCTGGTTCCAAGCTCCCTGATGCAGTCCATGGCCTCCTTTGTTTCACAGAACGTAGGAGCAGGAAAGCCGAAACGTGCGAGAAAATCCATGCTTACGGGAATTGGAGTTGGCCTGTCTGTGGGATGCCTGGTATTTATCCTGATCCTGCTGAAGGGTGATGTGCTGGCAGGATTCTTTTCAACAGATGCCGGCGTTATCCAAAAGGGCTTTGATTATCTGAAGGGGTTTGCTCCGGAGACACTGGTAACGGCTGTTCTGTTCAGTATGATAGGCTATTTCAACGGAAACAACCAGACCATATGGGTTATGGTCCAGGGCCTGATCCAGACGCTTCTGGTACGACTTCCAATGGCGTACTTTATGAGTATCCAGCCGGATGCCAGCCTGACCAAGATCGGTCTTGCAGCACCGGTATCTACCACAGTGGGAATCATTCTGAACATCGGATTCTTTCTGTACTTCACCCGTGCGAAAAAAGAAATTGTTTCGGAAGAATGACCGGATAAAGGGATGTAAATGAGGGGGTGATATGATATAATCAGAATCACCCCGGCAGAGGTGATGGTACTGACCCCTGAAATAGCTGCCGGAATCTTGACAGCTGTAAAGGAGGAGTACAGGATGATTTGCGGGATGACGTATTTTCAGATATGTCTGTATTTTTTGTTTTATTCTTTTGGAGGATGGGTCGTTGAAGTTATCTTCCATGCAGTAACCTTAGGAAAGGTTATAAACCGGGGATTTCTCAACGGTCCGGTATGCCCGGTGTACGGATTTGGTGTACTTTCCGTGTTTGCATTGCTTAATACGCTTCAGAGCGGCGGACATCAGATGAGTGAGGGAATGATCTTTCTGTTTGGAATCGTTCTTGCAACTGCGGTAGAGCTGGTTGCCGGATGGCTTCTGGATGTATGCTTCCATGCAAGATGGTGGGATTATTCTAATAAGCCGCTGAATTTTCACGGCTATATCTGTCTTGAGTTTTCTCTGATATGGGGACTTGCCATTGTGATGGTCGTAAAGGTTTTTCAGAAGTATGTGGAGCGTCAGGCTTCTCATACACCTTCCACACTGGAATGGGTTGTTATGGCAATTCTGTATGCGGTGTATCTGGCTGATCTTATTGTAACAGTGGCGGTGATCCGCGGACTGAATAAGAAGCTTACCCGACTGGATAAGGTACGTGCGGATCTGCGGATCGTGAGTGATAAGCTCAGTGATACGCTGGCAACAACTACCATTGATACAGCACAGAAGGTGGGAGAGGGAAAGGTTCAGGTTGCTCTTGCTAAGGCAGAGCTCAGAGATGCGACTGTGGCTCAGAGAGAAAAATCTGCCGAAATGCTTCGGATGAAGAAAGCGGAGCTTCAGGCACAGTTTGATGAGCTGTCAAGCTCTATCACAAACCATACGGTATTCGGCCAGGGAAGAATCATTAAGGCTTTCCCGGAGATGAAGCACAGAGATTATTTTGAACTGATCCAGGAGCTGAAGAAAAAACTCAGATAAGAAAAATGAAACGCGATAAAGAGGCAGCAGGAAATTTCCAACATTTCCTGCTGCCTTTTTTTGGAGTATCAGAGTTTCAGCTTATCGGATTCTTTTTTTTATCATTGGTCCGATGATCATGGCGATGATCATTTTTATGAGATCTGCCGGGATAAACGGAATTACACAGATTCCAAGAGCTGCTTTGAAAGTGGAATCTGCAACGATGCAGAACCATACAGTTCCGAAAAGATAGCATACAATTGTTCCTGCGATCATACCAACGAGCTGGATCAGAGGCTTATGGCAGTTGTCAATTACCAGTCCGGCAATAACAGCCATAACGATAAAGCCGATGATGTATCCGCCTGTAGGACCGGCCAGCTTTGCGGGGCCGCCGGTAAATCCGGAAAATACCGGAAGACCTACAAGTCCAAGCAGAAGATAGATCAGATAGCTGATGGTTCCTTTTTTCCATCCGAGAAGATAAAGGGACAGATAGATGGCAAGATTGGTAAATGAGATCGGAACCGGACCGATCGGAATGGACAGCGGCGCAAGAATACAGGTGACAGCTGCCATAAGAGCGGTCATGGTGATCTCGTAGGTTTTTGTACGTGGTGCAGAGACAGTATTTGTCTGATTCATATTGAAAGAGCCTCCTTTGAAAAAGGTAATATATTTACTGGTTCGGGTAAGTAATGAAATGCTGTAAGTGTGTATGACAGGTCATATGTCCATAAGGATGCTTACGCAGATTCGATCTCATAGGTGAATCCTGCATCCGTAATGGTTTTCAGAGTGTCTTCGATTCCCTGGCCACCTTCTGTAAGATAACCGGAAGCAAAAATAGAATCTACAACACTGAGCAGTTTTTTTTCTTCGCCTTTAAAATAAACTTCTCTTCCGGCAGCACATCGGATATCTGCTTTAGGTACAAGAAGCCTTGCCAGGCAGAGGACCTTCATACAGTATTCTGTTGTCAGCTGGGAAATATCTGCATTCCCGAGAGGAGTTCCCTTGATCGGAAGAAGAAAGTTGATCGGCAGTGCTTCCGGCTGGATCTCACGTAATTCCAGAAGCATGTCAACAACATCTGCTTTGCTTTCACCCATGCCAATGATACCGCCACTGCAGATCTCAAAACCAAGACCCTGAAGCATATGGATATTCTGGACACGCTGGTCAAAGGTATGTGTACTGCAGATATTCTGATAAAAGGACCGGCTGCTGTTCAGGTTATGGTTGATCCGGTCAAGACCTGCTTCTTTGAGCACTTTTGCCTGGTGCTCTGTGAGAAAGCCTATGGAGCAGCAGAGATGAGTTCCCTGTTCTTTCATTTTGCGTATCCTGCGGGCCAGCTCTTCAATCTCTTTATCTGTAAATTTCATACCACTCAGACCGATACAGTGTCTGGATAAATGATAATCATTTACGAAATCATTGTCCTGATATAATTTGTCTTCATCTACCCATTTGTATTTATCAATATCGGCAGTGGAACGACATGACTGGGCACAGTAGGCACAATCCTGGGAACAGTTACCACTGCGGGCATTGGTAAGGATGTGGATGCTTACCCGGTTTCCCTTATATTTGTAACGTAAACTGCTGGCACGGTCAATCAGTGCCTCAAGTTCTTCGTCCGGAGTATCTAAAATTGCAATGGCTTCATCTCTGGAAAGCGATGGAGCTTCTTTTTCGCATGATGCAGTGTTCATGTCAATACCTTCCTTTTGAGTTTTTTTGTACGGGTATCACTTTATCACATAGAAATATTGAATGTCAACTGCAAATATAAAATGAGTTTACAATTAAAAAACTGTAGTATTAAGGTAATGCTTAGGATCATCGAAGCAGGGAATTTCCTTGATTCGGTTAAAATAATTCTCAATTCAATATCATATCTTTATAAAATCTTAATACGGAAGCAGAGACTTTTATACTATCTTTGAAAGTAGTTATATATAATAAAATGCATTACGAGGATAGCACTGTTAAAAGTATTGATAAGGAGTTCTGATCATTTATGCCGGAAAAATCATATAAGAAAAAACATATGACATCTTTTCAGCTGATTATCATGGGGTTTGCAGGAGTGATCCTTTTGGGAACCGTTCTGCTGATGCTTCCATTTTCTTCTGCGGAGAAGGTGATCACACCATTTCATGAGGCACTTTTTACAGCCACTTCGGCGGTATGTGTTACAGGTCTTGTGGTAAAGGACACTGGAAGCTACTGGTCCCTGGCAGGCCAGACGATCATTCTTGCACTCATACAAATAGGTGGGCTTGGAGTAGTGACTGTGGCTGCGTCTGTTTCCCTTCTTTCCGGAAAGAAAATATCCCTCATGCAAAGAAGCACCATGCAGAATGCAATTTCAGCTCCAAAAGTCGGAGGAATCGTCAGACTAACAAGGTTTATTTTGAGGGGAACATTTTTGATCGAAGCTGCAGGGACGGTGTTGCTGCTGCCGGTTTTTATGGGAGATTATGGAAAAAAGGGAATCTGGATGTCAGTTTTTCATTCAATCTCTGCTTTTTGTAATGCCGGCTTTGATATTCTGGGGACAGATTCCAGTATGTTTCCATCGCTGACTAGGTATTCCGGAAATATACTTATAAATCTGGTAATTATGCTGTTGATCATTACAGGAGGAATCGGTTTTCTCACATGGGATGATATTTATACAAACAAACTGAACTTTAAACGCTACCGCATGCAAAGCAAGATCATTCTCATGACTACCGCATGTCTGATCTTATTTCCGACAGTTTTTTTCTATATCTGTGATCTGACAAAATTACCCATGGAAAAACGCCTGTTAGCAGCAGCGTTTCAATCGGTAACGACAAGAACTGCCGGATTTAATACTATAAACATTTCAGAGATGAGTGAGGCATCAAAAGCGGTTATGATACTGTTAATGCTAATTGGTGGTTCACCGGGATCTACAGCAGGTGGAATGAAAACAACAACTTTTTCAGTACTTATTTTAAATGCAATTGCGACATTTCGAAGTCAGGAAAATGCAGGAGCTTTTGGGCGAAGACTTGAATATCATGTGATAAAAAATGCAGCGACAATAGCCATGTTATATTTTGCCTTGTTCTTTGGCGGCGGAATAGCGATCAGTGTGTACGAAGGCCTTCCGCTTTTAAATTGTCTGTACGAAGCTGCTTCAGCTGTTGGTACGGTAGGGCTGACGCTGGGAATCACACCGGAACTTCATGTTTTTTCACAAGTCGTGTTGATCATACTGATGTATCTGGGACGTGTAGGTGGTCTGACCCTGATCTATGCGGTATTTTCCGGAAGAAATAAGGGAAATGCAAAGCTCCCTCTGGAAAAAATCACAGTTGGATAAGAAGGAGAAAAATAATATTATGAAAAATGTATTGCTTATTGGACTTGGAAGGTTTGGAAGACATATTGCCATGCAGCTCAATCAGCTGGGACATGAAGTTATGGCAGTTGACTGGAAGGAAGAAAGAGTGGACAAAGTACTGTCATTTGTGACGAATGCTCAGATTGGTGACAGCACCAATGCTGAATTTTTACAGTCCCTTGGAATTGGAAACTACGACATTTGTTTTGTGACCATTGGAGATAGCTTTCAAAATTCTCTTGAAACAACATCCCTTCTAAAAGAACTGGGTGCAAAATTGGTGATATCCAGAGCTGAACGTGATGTTCAGGAAAAATTTCTTTTACGCAATGGTGCCGATAAGGTAGTTTATCCGGAAAAGCAGGTGGCAAAATGGGCCTCCATCCGTTATACAGATGATCATATCCTGGATTATATGGAGGTGGATGCTTCCCATGCAATTTTTGAAGTGGAAGTGCCGGAAGAATGGGTTGGAAAAACAGTGGGTGGACTTGACATCAGAAAACGCTACAATATTAATATTCTGGCAGTAAAAAATGAAGAGGAATTCAGTATTGCAATTTCACCGGAAACATATTTTACAGAAAATGATAAATTACTGGTATTAGGAGAATACAGAGCTCTTCAGAAGTGCTTCCGCATATAGCTCATTGCCATGAAGAAAAAATTTTTGACCACAGAACTGCTGCGTGATATAATTCCAGTAAACAACAGCAGAAGGAGAATGAGCTTGAAAATGGAGGATACAGTAAAAAACAGAACCTGTCCGAAACGGCCATTTGCATGGTATGTGGAAAAACCGTCTGCAAAAGATTACTTGCTGACGGTTTTTATATTTGCAGTATGCACTTTGATTGGCCTGCTGTTTCAGAAGCTGGATTTTACAGATACGAATATTGTAACGATATACATTCTGGGTGTGTTGATCACTTCCATCGTGACAGATGGTTATCTTTGCAGTGTAGCAGGCTCCTTTTTAAGTGTATTCTTATTTTGTTTTTTCCTGACGGAGCCAAGGATGTCTTTTGAGACATATGCGGTGGGATATCCGGTGACATTTTTCATAATGCTTATTTCATCCGTACTTACAGGAACCCTTGCGGCAAAGCTGAAAATGCATGCAAAGCTGTCTTCACAGATTGCCTTTCGCACACAGGTTCTGTTTGATACGGATCGTCTGCTGCAAAAGGCAAAAAGTGAGACAGAAATTCTCGGAGTTACCTGTACACAGCTGATACGCCTGTTAAACCGCAGCATCACGGCATATGTTGTGGAAAATGGAACTTTATCAGAAGGAAAGCTTTTTTCCGGGGAAAAAGAGAGCACTGAGGATTTTCTGACACAGGAAGAACAACAGGCGGCCAGATGGACTTATGAAAACAGACAGCGTGCCGGCGCATCCACACAGTATTTCTCACAGGCAAAATGCTTATATCTGGCAATTCGAAGCGGGAATAATGTTTATGGCGTAATCGGGATCCCTCTGCAGAAAGAAACACTGGACTCTTATGAATACAGCATCCTGCTGTCTGTAATAAATGAATGTGCACTTGCAATGGAGAATGTACAAAATGCCATAGAAAAAGAAAAAAATGCGGTTTTAGCAAAAAATGAGCAGTTGCGTGGCGATCTTCTTCGGGCGATCTCCCATGACCTGCGTACTCCGCTTTGTTCTATTTCCGGAAATGCAGATATGCTTCTCAGTAACAGTGACCGTCTGGATGAAGCTACAAGGTATCAGATCTACACGGACATTCATGAGGATTCAGAGTGGCTGATCGGAGTTGTGGAAAATCTGCTTTCCATTACCAGGCTCAATGATGGAAGATTGAAGTTTAAATTTACGGATCAGCTTTTGGATGAGGTAATAGCAGAGTCACTCCGGCATGTCAGCCGGAAGCATGATGCGTATAAGATCGTGGCGGACTGTGAAGAACTTGTTCTTACACGTATGGACGTGCATCTTATTATACAGGTTCTGGTAAATTTGATCGATAATGCGATAAAATATACGCCGTCAGGCTCTGTCATCAGCATTCGGGGGTTCAAAAAAGCCGGGAAAGCACAGGTAAGCGTGGAAGATAACGGCCCCGGGATCCCGGATGAAATGAAGCCACATATTTTTGAGATGTTTTATACAGGGAAAACAACCGTTGCAGACAGCCAACGGAGTCTGGGGCTTGGCCTGGCACTTTGCCGCTCGATCATAGAAGCTCACGATGGAACACTGGTTCTTTCGGATCATGCTCCGCATGGATGTACTTTTACTTTTACTTTACCATTAAGCGAGGTGACATTAAATGAATAAGACATTAATTCTGGTGGTTGAGGATGACAGACCCATACGGAACCTGATCGTTACCACTTTAAAAACACATGACTATAAATATCTGGCTGCAGAAAATGGGGCTTCGGCCATTTTGGAGGCTTCATCACACAATCCGGATATCGTTCTTCTGGATCTGGGCCTTCCTGATATGGAAGGAGTAGAGGTAATAAAGAAAATCCGTACCTGGTCGAATATGCCGATCATCGTGATCAGTGCCAGAAGTGAAGATATGGACAAAATAGAGGCACTGGATGCGGGTGCAGATGATTATATCACAAAACCATTTTCAGTAGAAGAATTACTTGCGCGTATCCGTGTCAGCCAAAGGCGGCTTGCCATAACGCAGTCAGGAAAACAGCCGGAAACATCTGTTTTTGAAAATGGTGGATTAAAGATAGATTACACGGCTGGCTGCACATTCCTGAAGGACAGAGAACTGCATCTGACGCCCATTGAGTATAAGCTGCTCTGCCTTTTATCCCGTAATGTTGGAAAAGTATTGACACATACATATATTACTCAGCAGATCTGGGGACGCTGCTCGGAAAACGATGTTGCTTCTCTCAGGGTTTTTATGGCAACACTGCGGAAAAAACTGGAGCTTGAAAAAAACGGTGTACAATATATCCAGACGCACATAGGAATTGGATATCGCATGCTCAGAATCGAGAAACCTGAGTAGGAAACGAACTCTTCTTTATGAAGTCGGAAGGGCTGACGGAAACAGTGGAGCATAAATTCTGTGCATCGCGAAGCGTGTTGCTGAGAACGGAGTGAACAGTAACTAGGGTTTACAGGGCAGATGCATGGAATAAAATTTTGTTTGACTTTTTGAAAAAGAGGCAATATAATTACAGGGAACGAGTGGCAAGTAAGCGTAAATCCAGTTTACCGGCTACTCGTTTTCATTTTACAAAAATGAATATCGTCATGAAAAAGTGTGTAGCGTGTCAGCGTAAGTCCAGCTTATATGACAGGGTGCGCACTTTTTTTGTGCCAAAAAGAAAGGAGGTGACATGCTCCCACCACTTAAATCTTACGATTTTGAAGTGGGGGCTTCCTGCTC
>ERZ779870.147-NODE-147-length-84400-cov-11.3168_pt1 | contig 84400 bp, 75 predicted proteins | sample MGYA00511247_ERZ779870 | MGnify/ENA primary metagenome ERZ779870 (study PRJEB29588, sample SAMEA2149068) | human gut metagenome | biome: human gut; feature: human-associated habitat; material: faeces | place: Denmark | collected 2008/2010 ...
TTTTTGTGGGGTATCCTTTTTTCTTGCCATAAAATAAACCTCCAAACTGGTAAGTCTATCTTACATCAGTTTGAAGGTTTACACAAACTTTGGGATACTCCCTATCCTTCCGCAAGTCTCAAATAAGTAAATCCCAAAAATACAGCCCACCGATCATCTGAACGGTGGGCTGTGTCACGTTTATTCAGTTTAATCCATCAACCGATGTTCTGGTGTTCCTTGTACATACTGCTCCAAATCACCGCTGAATACCAGCTGTGCGTATTCCAGTGGCTTGTTGTAGATTAGCCAGTCCAATTCGGAACGCTGATACATATTGTCAGCGACCTCGTTTTCAACCGCAATTGTATCAATGGCAATCATACTGCCATCTAAGAATTTCAGTTCCACACAGGCATTATCCATGTTGAACTCACAAGAAATCAACCTATCCATAAGAAACCTCCACTTTGCTGGATGTTAGATCATCCCAAAATATTTGAATGCTTCTCGGATTGCTTTCTCTTTTTCCGGCGGACACTGGGGCTGTCTGGAATCCTCGGACTTCGGCAGATTATAGTTCTTACCAACCCCAATCCCACATTTCCGTTTGATCTGTGAGATATAGAGGTTGGACACCTTTAACCCGGTATGCTCCAACACATACTCCTTGATCTGCGGATAGGTTGCCCCATCCTGAAATTCGGACATATCCATATCTTCCAAAGAGAACTCAACCCGAATCTTTTTCGAGTCGACCTCACCCTTGGAAAGCAAGACAACCGTCTCCACATGTCCCGTCCACGGAAACAGATCCACTCCCCAGGCTTCCCGTGCCCGGTATCCGTTCCTGGCAAATATTTTCAGATCCCTTGCCAGGGTCTCCGGGCCGCAGGAAATATAAACGACCTTCCTGGGGCCTGCCTCTGCCACAGAATGAATAAATTCCTCTGTGCTGCCGCTTCGCGGCGGATCCATAAACACCACGTCCAGCTTCTCGCCCTGGGCGGCCATTCTGCTCATAAAACGGCCCGCGTCGTTGCAGTAGAACTCGATGTTTTTTATCTCATTTCTCTTTGCGTTCTGCACGGCGTCCCTGACGGCGTCCTTATTAAGCTCCACTCCAATCACCCGTTTCGCTCTGCCGCTGGCAGTGATTCCAATGGTTCCGATTCCGCAGTAAGCGTCTAACACCGTCTCGCTTCCCGTGAGAGCGGCTAATTCCATGGCCTTATTGTAAAGCTTCTCCGTCTGCACCGGGTTCACCTGATAGAAGGATTTGGAAGAAATTCTGAACCGGTGGCCGCACAGAACGTCCTCGATATACCCCTTTCCAAAGAGCACGTGCTCTTTTTCTCCCAGCACCATGCTGGTACTTCTTCCATTGATATTCTGGATAATCGTCGTAATTTCCGGATGCTTTTCTCTCAGCGCCTTGACAAAATTATTTTTCGACGGAAATACCGGCGACGCAGTCACCAGAACCACCATAATCTCTCCTGTGGCAAAGCCTCTTTTCACCAGCACATGGCGGAGCAGTCCGTAGCCTGTGTCCTCGTCGAAGGTTCTGATCTTAAAGGATCGGAGCATGGAACGGATGGTTCCGATGATCTCGTCGGCCTTCTCGTCCTCAATCAGACAGGTTTCAATGGGAATCAGGTCGTGGGTTCCTTCTTTATAAACGCCGGAAACGGCGTTGCCCCGGCGGTCATGACCAAATACGGCATGGACCTTATTTCTGTAATGGTAAGGCTGCTCCATTCCGATCATCTCTTTAACCGGACAGCTTCCAGCCAGAAGCGTTTCCAGCATCTCCCGCTTCTTAGCCAGCTGTTTCTCATAGGAAAGATGGAGGTACTGGCAGGCGCCGCACTTTTTATAAACAGGGCACGCTTCTCCTGTTTTTCCAGTCTCCCGTGCTTTTCCTTTTTCTCTCCTTGGCTGCTCCCTGTTCTTCCTTTCCTGCTTTACCAGTTTCTCCCTTTTTCCGGCTGTCTCTGTTCTTTTGCTTCTGTCTGCCATCTCTGTTCTCTTCCTTCCTTTGTGTGATTATATTTTTCTTAATTATTTTGCCGTTTTAAACTATTTCTGTATTCCTGTTTTTTATTTCCGTTCAGTTCCTGTGCCGTTTCGGCTATTATAGTCCATCTGGCTGCCGGGCGCAATGAAAAGCCGGACGGTTTCAAGTCAGCTGTTTCAAGTCAGACATAGCATTAGGTACACTGACGCTATTCTTGCAATTTTCCCTTTTCCCTTTATAATAGCTTATAAAGGAGGATTTTACCGATATGAATACAGACACTGCCGCTTCAAATATCGCAGTCTATTCCGGACGCCCTGTCTCTGAGGAGGGCCGTCTGCCCCGTGAAATTCAGGTCTATGATTTTTTGGATAAGCTCTCCATCCCTTACGAGAGGGCCGACCACGCCCAGGCCGATACCATTGAAGCCTGCCGGGATATTGACCAGGCGCTTCAGGTGAATATGTGCAAAAATTTATTTCTGTGCAACGCTCAGGCCTCTGCCTTTTATCTCCTTCTGCTTCCGGGGGATAAGAAGTTCAGGACCTCTGTCTTTTCGAAGCAGATGGGCTGTTCCCGTTTATCATTCGCAGACGCAGCCCACATGGAAGCGTTTCTCTCTATCTCCCCAGGCTCTGTTAGTGTTCTGGGACTGATGAACGACAAAGAACATCGTGTGAAGCTGGCTATTGACAGAGAGCTTCTCGAGGAGCCCTTCCTGGGCTGTCATCCCTGCGTCAACACCTCCAGCCTGAAAATTAAAACCTCTGATATTTTAGAGAAATTTCTTCCGGCTGTGGAGCACGATTTTACATTGGTGGATCTGCCGTAGACGCCTGCGATTGCCGTTTGTCTCTTTTTAAAACCTGTTGTATAATATCAATTAGAAGCAATATCTTTAAACATGTGAATAAAAACAGGAGGATGTTCTATGCATTTTGAAGATTTTGAAGCACTTCAGCGCACCCGCGAAAGCTGCCGCGTCTACAGTGACAAGCCGGTCTCCAGAGAGCTTCTCACCCATCTGGTGGAGGTGGCCGGTCTCTCTCCCAGCGCCTGCAACTCTCAGCCGTGGCGTTTCATTGTAGTGGACGATCCGGAAGTGAAAGGCCGGATGGAGGAAGTTCTGGACGACCGGGGAGTCTGCGGCTGTCCCTGGGCGGACCGTGTTCCCGCCTTTATCGTCATCTGCGAGGAGACAGCCCACTTAAAACCAGCTGTGGAGGCCCAGTACGGATCCCAGCACTTTGCCCAGATGGATATTGGAATGGCCGCCATGTCTCTGTGCTGCGAGGCTTCCTCTCTGGGTCTTGGCACCTGTATGCTTGGAACCATTAACCAGGAGAAGGCCCGCCAGCTGCTGAACGTCCCTGAACACTGCCCGGCCAGACTGGTGATCGCCGTGGGATACCCGGCTCTGTCCGACGCCCCCAGAAGAAAAACCCGCAAATCTCTGGACGAAATTATCAGCTACAATCAGTGGCAGGCCTAGCGCCTGCAAACACGGCGTCTGAATATGGACGTCCGCAGGGCCAAAGCAGCGGGCCCCAGGCGTCAGACGCTAATCCACCCCTATGAGAGGAGAAATTTATTATGAAAATCACAAAAGTTACAGCTGTCTACTACAGCGCTGTGGGAAGCACCAAGGCGGTGACAGAAAAAATTGCCGGCCTTATTGCAGAAAAGCTGGGCGTTCCCACCGATTCCTATGACTACACGCTTCCGGACAGCCGGACGAAAACTCAGAACTACGGCCCTTCCGATCTGGTTGTGTTCGGAACCTCCGTATACGCCGGACGCGTTCCCAATAAGCTCCTGCCTGCCGTTCAGAACTGCTTTAAGGCAGACGGCGCTCTGGCTGTGCCGGTTGTCACCTTTGGAAACAGAAATTTTGACAACGGCCTTATCGAGCTTCGCAATGAGCTGGAAAACAACGGCTTCCACACAGTCGCAGGCGCTGGAATCGCCTGCCGCCACGTCTTTTCTGAAAAGCTGGCTCCCGGACGTCCTGATGAGGCGGACTGGGCGGCCATTGAGAAATTTGCCGTCTCTGCAGCCGAAAAGGTGATGAATCTGACAGGAATCCCTGCTCCTGTCTCCGTGAGAGGCGACGATCCGGTAGGCCCTTACTACACCCCTCTCGGCACAGACGGAAAGCCGGCCGTATTCTTAAAAGCAAAGCCACTTACAAAAGCAGAGCTCTGCGACAGCTGCGGCATCTGCGTGAAGGCCTGTCCTATGGGATCCATCGACGCGGCCGATCCGTCCCTGGTGTCCGGCATCTGCATTAAATGCCAGGCCTGTGTGAAAAAATGCCCCACCGGCGCCAAGTATTTCGACGATCCGGCGTTTTTATCCCATGTGGCCATGCTGGAACAGAACTATACCAGACGGGCAGAGCCGGAGTTCTTCCTCTAGGAAGCGGCTGAGAAAAACGCCTTCAGAAACATCTCATTCCTCCCCGGAATGCAAAACGCTTCCGGGGAGATTTTTATTTTATAGATTCCCGCGGCCTGCGCGCCCCTCTAACAGGCGTTTCAGCTCCCGGTACTCCTCTTTCGTAATCTCCCGGTACTCCCCTGTCTTTAAGGATCCCAGCTCCAGATTCATGATCCGCACCCGTTTTAAGGTTTTTACCTGGTATCCCAGCGCCTCGCACATCCGGCGGATCTGACGGTTTAAGCCCTGGGTTAAAATAATGCGGAAGGATTTCTCACCTGTCTTCTCTGCCGTACAGGGCTTTGTCACAGTGTCGAGAATCTTTACTCCCTTTCTCATGCGCTCTAAAAACGACGCCGTAATCTCCTTATTAACAGTAACCAGGTATTCTTTTTCGTGCCCGTACCTGCCCTTTAAAATCTGATTGACCAGCTCTCCCTGGTTTGTCATGAGAAGCAGTCCCTCTGAATCCTTGTCAAGTCTTCCCACCGGGTAAACCCTTACCGGATAATTCAGAAATTCCACAATATTTTCCGCCCGATCCTTGTCCGAGGTGGTGCAGACAATGCCCCTGGGCTTATTGACCAGAAGCACCACCGGCCTGTCCTTTCCGGAAATCACCGTTCCGTCTGCCTCCACCTTCTGGCCCGGCTCCACCTTCTGGCCCATGGAAGCGGTCATCCCGTCCACCTTTACCTTTCCCGCCTCAATCAGCCTGTCTGCCTCACGGCGGGAGCAGAAACCCGATTCGCTTAAAAACTTATTCAGGCGCACTCCCTCTGTCCCGCTTTTTATTTCCTGTTTTTTACTCTCCACGTCTGCAGTTCTCCCCTGTCTGTTCTCGTTTTCCATTGTTTTCAGCGCAGAGGGATTCTCCCGGAATCCCGTCTTCTGCCTGCGCGTCCTGCCTCTTTCCTGTTCCTTATTTCCTGCCTGCGTCCTGGCTGCGCCCGCTAAGCTCCTTCAGGCCTCTCAGAATTTCCTGCGTCTTTTCTATCATCCGCTGGCAGTCCTTATTTTTATTCCGCTGATCCAGGTACATAAATTCCGGCGCATCGCCCGGCCGCAGCTTTAAATCGCCCCGATAGCGGCTGATCAGCTCCGGAATGCCTGTCACGTCGATTCTAGCCTGCCTGAACATGGTAATTCTGGCCTCCTGCCGGTTGATATTCACCTCCGTCACCCCGGCGCTGTGAGCCAGGGCCTTCACAGAGGCAATCAAAAGCAGATTTTCCACCGGAGCAGGAAGCTCTCCGAACCGGTCAATCAGCTCGTCCTGCATATCCATGTACTCCTCCTCCGACTCGATGGCGGAAATTCTCTTGTAAATATCCAGCTTCTGATATTCATTTTTAATATAAGAGGGCGGAATGTAGGCGTCGATGTCGCAGTCCACGGAGGTTTCAAACTCCTGGCTTTCATCCGTCTCTCCCTTTAAGGCCAGCACTGCCTCATTTAACAGCTTGCAGTATAAATCGTAGCCTACCGCCTCCATATGGCCGTGCTGCTCCGCCCCCAAAATATTGCCTGCGCCCCGGATCTCCAGATCCCGCATGGCAATCTTGATTCCGCTTCCAAGCTCCGTAAATTCCCGGATTGCCTGAAGGCGCTTTTCCGCCTCCTCCCTGAGGAGCTTATCTCTCCGATACATCAGAAAGGCGTAAGCGATCCGGTTAGAGCGCCCCACGCGTCCCCGGATCTGGTAAAGCTGAGACAGGCCCAGCCGATCCGCGTCGTGAATGATAATCGTGTTGGCATTGGGGATATTTAAGCCCGTCTCAATGATGGTAGTGGAAACCAGAACGTCAATCTCTCCATTTACAAAGTCCAGCATAATCCGTTCCAGCTCGTGCTCCCGCATCTGGCCGTGGGCGAAGGTAACAGAGGCGTCCGGAACGAGAGCCGCCACATGGCCGGCAATCTCCTCAATGTTGTTGACACGGTTGTATACATAATACACCTGTCCCCCTCTGGCCACCTCGCGGCTGATGGCCTCTCTTACCATCTCGTCGTTGTACTCCATCACATAGGTCTGGATGGGAAGGCGGTCCACCGGAGGTTCCTCCAGCACGCTCATATCGCGGATTCCTATAAGGCTCATGTGAAGCGTCCTGGGAATCGGGGTAGCCGTCAGGGTAATGACGTCCACATTTTCCTTCAGCTGCTTGATCTTCTCCTTGTGGGCCACGCCAAACCGCTGCTCCTCGTCGATAATTAAAAGTCCCAGGCTCTTAAATTCCACATCCTTTGACAGCACCCGGTGAGTTCCGATGAGCACGTCCACCAGACCCTTTTTCAAATCTTCCAGCGTTTTTTTCTGCTCGGCGGGGGTGCGGAACCGCGACATCATATCCACCCGCACCGGAAAATCCTTCATTCTCTGGACAAAGGTATTGTAATGCTGCTGGGCTAAAATCGTAGTGGGTACCAGATATACTACCTGCTTTCCCTCCTGGATGGCCTTAAACGCCGCCCGCAGGGCAATCTCCGTCTTTCCGTAGCCTACGTCCCCGCAGATCAGGCGATCCATGATCTTCCGGCTCTCCATGTCCCGCTTCACCGCGTCGATGGCGTCCAGCTGATCCTCCGTCTCCTCGTAGGGGAACATTTCTTCAAATTCCCGCTGCCACACCGTATCTGGCCCGTACTGAAATCCTTCCTGATCCTGCCGGGCCGCGTACAGTTTCACCAGATCCTTGGCAATCTCCCTGACCGCTCCCCTGACTCTCGTCTTGGTCTTGTGCCACTCGCTTCCCCCCAGGCGGTTCAGCTTGGGCTTTTTCGCCTCCGCGCCGGCATATTTCTGGATTCCCTCCAGCTTTGTGGCCGGCAGGTACAGATTGCCCCCGTCCGCATACTCGATTTTAATGTAGTCCTTGACTACCTTGTCCTGCTCAATCTTTTCAATTCCGCGGTAAATGCCGAGACCGTGGTTTTCATGAACCACATAATCTCCCGGCGACAGCTCGGAAAAGCTCTGGATATGTCTGCCCTGGTAGGACGTCTTCTTCTTTTTCCTCTTTTTGCCCTGGCCGTTTCCAAACATGTCTCCTTCTGTGACAACGGCAAATTTAAGCAGCGGATACTCGAAGCCTCTGTGGAGATTTCCATAGGTAACCATAATCTCTCCGGCCTTCACCTGGCTGCAGTCCTGATCCGGCAGGTAGGCCTTCAGGCCATACTCTCTCAGATCATTTGCCAGACGGCTGGCCCTGGTTCGGGAAGCCGTCAGTAAAGCTACCCTGTATTTTCCCTTCTGCCACCGCTCCAAATCCTTGATTAAGAGCTCAAAGCCATTGTGATAGGTTCCCATGCTCTTGGCCTCAATGCTGTACTTTTTCTTTACCGGAAAGCCTGGAAGCTTCTGGTCAAGGCCTGAGAGAAGCAGGGTACAGGGCAGGGCTGTCATAGCCAGCAGAGCCTTGGCAGAATAGAGAAAATCCGTCTGCCCGGGAAGCAGATAGCCTCCCTCCAGGCGGTGGGCCATGCTCTCCCTGAACTCCGTCTCTACCACCTCAGCCTTTTCCTTGATTCTAAGCGGCTCATCCAGAAAAACCGCCAGATGATCTTTGGGAAAATAATTCAGAAAGGAAACCGTGGTCTCGGAAAAATATTGGATAAAGCCGCCCAGCCCGTGAACCCGGAAGCCTTCCTTAGTCTCCTCGGAAAGCTCTCTCACAGCTCCTTCTATCCTGGCCGCCTGCTCGGTCTTCATCTGTTCCCGCAGCGCCCTGGCATAGGTCTTTGTCTCCTTCTCAATCTGCCTCAGGCCTTCCTCTACCCGCTCCGGCAGAAGCAGAAGCTCTGTAGCCGGGTAGAGGGCGACTTCCTGAAGCTCTTCCACCGATCTCTGGCTTTCCAGGTCAAAGCTCCGAATGGAGTCCACCTCGTCGCCCCACAGCTCGATTCGGACGGGCAGCTCCTCTGTCAGAGGGAAAATATCGATGATTCCTCCGCGGATGGAAAACTGCCCCATGCCGTCCACCTGGCCCACTCTCTCGTAACCCAGCTGGAAAAGCCTTCCCTTCAGCTTTTCCAGAAGAATTGTCTCTCCGCAGGCCACGCGGACGCAGCTGTTCTGGATTTCAGACAGAGGAAGCAGGCGATCCATCAGGGCATCCGCTGTAGTCACCACCGTTCCTGTCTCATTTTCAAGCAGACTTTTAAATACCTGCATTCTCTGGCGGGTCAGGAGATTTCCATGAATATCGGAGCTGTAAAACAGCAGGTCTCTGGCCGGATAGAGATACACAGCCGGATCGAAGGTTCTGTAGTCCTCAAACAGCTCCCTGGCTCTGGAATCGTCGTATGTGACAATCAGCTTCCACCTTTTCGCGCCTCCTGTCTCGCTGATCAGGTGAGCCTTCTGTGAGTCCACGCACCCGCTGACCTGGAGAGGCCCCCGCCCCTCGTTCAGCTCTTTATTCATATCCTGAAATTCAGCCAGCTCCTCCAGCGGATTGGCAAATATGGTTCCCATCTGTCTCCCTCCTGTCCTTTCTTTGTCTGTTTTTCTGTTCTCTGCCTTTTCTGTTTCCTATCTTTTCTGTTTCCTGTTTTCCTGCCTGCCCGGCTTATGAAGCAGACGAGGCTCCTGTTCCCGGTGTCTGAACCTCCGGCTTCTTTCCCTCCGCCGTTTTCTCCTCTGCCTTCTTTTCCTCTGATTTCTTTTCTTCTGACTTTTCCGTCTTCTTCTCAGATTTTTTCTTGGAACCGTTGTAGAGGTTCATGGCCGCGTCCGCCCCCTGGGTGACAATGGCCGCCGCCGCTCCTGCCGCATTCTCAAAGGCCTGCTTCATGGTATCCTGCTCCTCCTTCAAAAAGTGGCCTAACACATAGTCTGCCAGATCCATCTTCGGCGGCTTCTCTCCTACACCTACCTTGATTCTTGTAAACTCCTGGGTTCCCAGATGAGCGATAATGCTTTTAATTCCATTGTGTCCGCCTGCGCTTCCCTTCTTGCGGATTCGAAGCTGTCCCGGTTCCAGGCTGATGTCGTCGAAAATAATAATCAGCTCCTCCTGGGCAATTTTGTAGTAGTCCACCAGGGCGCGGATACTCTCTCCGCTCACATTCATGTAGGTCTGAGGCTTGGCTAAAATTACCTTCTGCCCCTCGATGACTCCCTTTCCGATCAGGGCCTTGTGGGCCTTCTCCCTCACGTCGATATTGTATTTGGACGCCAGCGCGTCTATGGTCAAAAATCCTGCGTTGTGGCGGGTGTTGTCATACTTCTCTCCTGGATTTCCCAGTCCTGCTATAATATACATACGTATCGTTCTCCTTATCCATTCTGTCTTTCTTCACACGGCTTTAAGCGCCAGAATTTCCCGGATGGGGAGTCCTGACGCTTCGCTTGTTTCACTATTCTATCAATCAATCGTTATTCTGTAAAGGGGGAGGCAGAAAATCAGGAGGCCTGAGAAGCCCGGTTTCTGCGGCAGATTCGTCATGCTTCCCTCTATTTCTCCCGGCACTTGATTCCATAATTACCTCTGCTTCCGTTTTCATATCCTCTGTAAATTTCGTATCTTTTTCCTCCGATTTCCACCTCGCCGTCTCCTGTGAAAACACAGGTTTCACCACGCTCCTCACAGTACCTTGAAATTTCCTCCATAGCCTTTGCCATAGTCGGATACACTGTACTGTCCTCATATGGGATCCAAAATGACTTCTTAAACATATTTAACATCGCGGTTCCTCCTTATCAAACATGATTTTTCCTGTTTCTATCCAGTCTCTTCATCTGCTGTATACGAGGAAAAATTTTCGGCGACTTTAAGTGGAGCAAGAAAATTTTTTCCTCGTATACTCTTTTTCGGTGACTTTAAATGGAACAAGAAAATTTTTTCCTCATATACTCTTTTTCGGCGACTTTAAGTGGAACAAGAAAATTTTTTCCTTGTATCTCCTCCGTCAGTTTTTCAGGTTCCAGTATGTGAAGCAGCCGCACCCCAGGGCCGCCGAGGTTCCAATAAAAATCAATAGGCTCCACCAGCTGAATCCAGCTCTGGAAAAGAATAAAACAGCCCATATAAGAACCGGCCAGCTGTAGTGAAGCAGCCGCGCAGCCTTTTTTCCTGCGCTGTCCTTCTTCTGTTTCTCCTCCTCTCCCTGCTGCGCCAAATCGGTTCCCTGCTTTCTGGGTTCTGTCATCTGGCACTGAATCACAATGCCAAACCGCCCTGACAGGCGAAACGCCTCATAGGAAACCCCGTCTATCTCAAACAGCGGGTTCATTCCTTCTCTGGTAATCACCAGGTTAAGCTTCTCCTGATCTGCAAAGCGAAGCAGCTCTTCTGTAAATTCTCTGGGAGTCCTGGCCATAGTATCCGGCACAAAGCTGAATTTTCTTCTGCTCTCCTCCCTGGCCGTTCTCTTATAATCCTCTAAAATATCGGTAAAGCGTCTTCCCTGGCGCTCCTCCTGTTCCATCAGCCTCAGATACCGTTCCTGATTGGACAGGTCCGCCCCCTCCCGCTCCATTTTCTCTAAAAAGTTAATCTGAGCCGACAATTCCCTCTTTCTCTCCTTCAGGCTGTCCAGGTGGTTTCTCACCGCCTGAGTAAAGTCTGTATTCCCCTCCAGCACCTCCTTAATATCCTCCACCGAAAAGTCCAGCTTTCTCAGCATTTTGATTGTCTTCAGCCTCTGAATATCCTCCTCTGAATACTGCCGGTAGTCGTTTTCCTTATTTCTCTCCGGCTGAATCAGCCCCTTCTTCTCGTAAAAGCGGATATTCTGTCTGGTGATGCCAGTCTCTTCCTCCGCTTCCTTAATATTCCTGCTTCCCATATGCTCCTCCCTTCCAGCCAGCCCAGACCCAGATTTTGCTTGTTCTGCCAGGCGGCGGTTCCCGGCGTTAACGAAAGCGAACGCCCTTTCTTTTGCCTGTATCATACGCCTTATACCAGGTATAAGGTCAAGTAAAAAATGCGCTGCAGGATAAAATTTCCTGCAGCGCACCGCTTCTGTCTATTGTCCCGGCTGTCCGCCGTTTACTGAACCGGGATTTAAAATCACTCCTGTATCTGTATACTGGCCTGGAGTCTGATTTCCAGGGCCTCCCCCGCCTGGTACGGTCTGGCCTGGAGTATTCTGGGAACCGTTCTGGCCGCCAGACGTTCCCGGCGCATTCGGCTGCTCTGTTCCCGGCTTCTGAACTCCGTTCTGGTTCTCCCCTCCCTCAGGGTAAATGATGATGCCTGAGCTGCTCTCCTGAGGCGCCTGTGTCCCGCCTCCCGGACGCTGCTCCCCGGCCGGCCTTGATTCTCCGCCTGGATACGTTTCCCATCCAGGGTGCGTTTCTCCCGGATACGGACTGCTTCCAGTCTCGTAAGGCCTTGTAGCCTTTCCCGGTCCTGTGGCGCCGTCGTCTGTCTCGGACTCCCACGGATACCAGTATTCGTGGCTCGGAGAGGTTTCTCCATGGGAACCTGTCGCCTCCGTACTGTTCAGATCCTCGGTGGAGAGCGCCTCTGTCTCCGGCGCCTTCGTGGCCTTCGGCGTTTCCTTCTTTCCTCCGGCTCCGCAGTCGGAGGCAATCTTATTGCTGATGTTCTTTACCTGTGAGGACGGCTCATAATTCTCGTCCCCGAACAGGAAGCTGTGAAGCTTCACCACATTGCTCTCCAGGGTATTTGGAATGACGCAGTCTCCCTTGCTGCCTACCCGGCCTTCCTTTCGGTCCTCCGGGAAGCCGTAGGACTCTCCCATGTGGAGCTTTGTAATGCCGCGCGCCATCTTCACAATATCGTCTAAGTCAATGCTGGTGTCCACATCCTGTTCTGTCACCAGAAGCGTCTGAATCACGTTGTTGAGGGTAGCCCAATCCGCCTTTTTCGCCTTCTCAAAGGCCAGGGAAATGACCTTCCTCTGTCTGGCTGTTCTCTCATAGTCCGTATCCATAAGCCTCAGACGGCCGTAGGCCACCGCCTGGACGCCATCCAGATGGTTCATGCCGGCCTTTTTCAGCTGTGTGGACGGAATTCCCGTGGCCTTTACCGTCTCTGTAATAAAGGCGTTGATATAGTAAAATTCCTTTTTTGTAATCTCAATGTCCACTCCGCCCAGAATGTTGATGGCCTCCGCCACCGCCTTCCAGTTAAATACGGCGTAATCGTCGATTTCCAAATCCAGATTTTTATTCAGAGCCTTTACCGCCTGCGTCGGCCCGCCCTGCAAAAAGGCGGAATTGATCTTATTGTAGCTGTTCTTATCGCTGACGTTCAGATACGTATCGCGGTAAATGGAAGCCATCCGTATCTCTCCTGTGGCCCAGTTCAGGTTGCAGATCATATTGACGTCGGAATTATTTCCCTTGCCTACGGAGCCGTTCCGGCTGTCCAGTCCGAACACGGCAATGGTCCAGTAGCCCTCCATCTGCTCCTGCTTTTCCTCTGAAATTTCCAGGTTGATCAGATCGTCCGGATTCCAGTTTTCATCCCGCTGAGTCAGCCCCTTCCATTTAATATCAAGATATTTGTAGCCTGCAAAAACAGCTGTTCCAAGAAGAAGCACAATCCAGAGAGCGATCAGGGCAATCCTTCTTCTCTTCTTTTTCGCCTTCTTTTTGGCTGACGCCCGGTAGGACTGATTATGCCCCTGGGCAGCTGCCTTCCTGTTTTTTTCTTCTTTTTTCGAAGTTTTCTTTCTGGAAGAAGACTTTTGAGGCCCTCCATAGGCCGCCCCCTCTGTCCTTCCGTTCCGCCGCCTCGCATCCTCCTTAAAGGAATCCGTGATCAGCGTCAGCTCCTTCTGCCGGTTCGGCGCCGAGTTTCTGTTGCCCGAACGCTTGACCGTCTCCCTGCCCCGGCTCTGCCGGCGCCTGGAACGGTCTATTTCATCCTCATACCTCATGTAGCTTCCTCATTCTAGTACGCATTCTTGTTGATAAATCCCTTAAAAATCGTCAGAAACAGAATTTTAAAGTCAAATCCCAATGTCCAGTTTTCAATATAGTACAGATCGTGTTCTATCCTCTTTACAATCGAGGTGTCTCCCCGGTATCCGTTGACCTGGGCCCATCCGGTGAGTCCCGGCCTTACCTGGTGCTTTACCATGTACCGCGGAATCTCTTCCTTGAACTTCTCCACGAAAAAGGGCCGCTCTGGTCTTGGGCCGACCAGACTCATATCGCCCTTCAGCACATTGAAAAACTGAGGCATCTCGTCAATGCTTGTCTTTCTGATAAATTTTCCCACCGGAGTCACTCTCGGATCTCCCGGCGTCGTCCACTTGCTCTTCTCCTGGGACGGCGCCTGCACCTCCATGGAGCGGAACTTATACATCTTAAACGGCTTGTTGTGAAGGCCTACCCGCTCCTGGCTGAAAATCACCGGTCCCCTGGAGGTAAGCTTCACCGCTGCGGCTGTCCCCAGCATAATCGGGGAAAACAGCACAATAGCCACCAGCGCCCCGAATATGTCGATGATGCGTTTCATCGTCGCGTTGGTCAGGCTGGTCAGGGGAACGTGCCGGATATGAATCACAGGAAGCCCCTGCAAATCCTCCATATAGGGGAGCGTGGGGATCATGTTATTGTAATCTGGAATAAATTTCGTATGAACGCCTGATTTTTCACAGGCAGCCACTATTTTCTCCAGCTTTCCGTACTCTCTAAGTCCCAGGGTAATGGCAATCTCGTCCAGCGTGTTCAGCTCCAGGATCGCCTCCAGCTCTCCTGTCTTTCCAATTACACGGACTCCCTTGTACTCTTTTCCCCATTCCTCATGATCGTCGAGAATTCCACGAATCTGATAGCCCCACTCCGGATTCATGTTCACCCGGTCGATAAAGCCCTCAGCGGCCCGGCTGTAGCCTACCAGAAGAATGTGCTTCTGATTGTAGCCCTTGGAGCGCATGGAGCGAAGCGTCCGCCGGATTAAATTTCTCTCCAGGAATTCCAGAATAATGTTAAACACATAGAAGCAGACTACCATCCACCGTGAAAAGTTGATGACGTAGTCGTTTTTGGCGTTCAGGAACAATACCAGCGCAATGGCCAGAATACCAATGGTATTGGCCTTGATGATATTTCCCAGCTCTGTCCGCCTTCCCTGCACACGCTTAGGCGTGTACAGGTGAAAAAAGGCGTACAGAATCAAATACAGAGGTACAATCATCACAGCCGCCAGAATATATACCTCTGCCATGGCCTGCCGGTTGTGAACCGTAGCCTTGGGGCTCAGAACCATGATCACAAACCAGGCCAGCCAGTAGGAAGCCAGTATCACAAATGCATCTAACACTACATGGAAACGGTTCAGCCGTTTCTGATTATCTTTTATCATAGTATCTCACCTGATTCTGCTGCCATCCATCCGTTGCCCGGAATGTTAAGCAGCAGGGCCGGCAGGACCGGCGTCTCCAGGTCCTGCTGCCTCCTGATTGGTATTGGACGTATTGGGAGCCTGCGGCTCCTTGTTTTTTCCCTGTTCTCCGGATCCGCTCTGCGGGGATGACGGAGCGCTGGGCTGGCTGACCGGGCTGTCTGCTTCCGGACTGGAAACGCTCTCTTTGGTATTTTCCCCTGAAGCCGGTTTGCTCTCGCCGCTTCCAGGAGTCTTTCCAGAGCTGCTTCCGTTTCCGGACGGACTGCTCTCCTTCTCCGGATCCTTAGAACCGCTTCCAGGCTTGGAAGATCCGTTTTCTCCAGAGTTTGAATTTCCCTGATTCCAGTGTCCCTGGCCAGAGCCGCCCTGATTTCCGGATCCGCCTGCCGGGCCTGAGGTGTCTGCTCCAGGTCCTGTGGCTCCTCCGTCGCTTGGAATTCCGTCGTCGCCCCAGTCCTCATACCAGTCCTCGCCGTCCCAGAAGTCCTCCCAGTCCTCTTCGTCCCATTCTTCCTCATCCCAGTTTCCGAAGTAATCCTTAGTCTCCTCCTGGGTCTCAGCCTGATCTGCCTCCTTGGTTTCATCCTTCTTGGCGGCAGCTTCGGCCTCCTCCTTGGCTCTCTGCTCTGCGGCAGCCTTCTCAGCCGCCCGCTTCTGTTTTGCCTTTACATAGGAGCTTGCGTTTAAGCCCTGATCCACCGGCACATGGTCAATGGATTTTCCCTCCTTGTACATTCCAGTCGCCTCGGAAATATGGGCGCTGTAGGACTGCACCTTGGAGGACGGCTGGTAATTCTCCGTTCCAAACAGGAACTGGTGAAGCTCAGACACGTTGGAAGCGAGAGTCTGCGGAATGACGCAGTCTCCGTTCTTTCCGACGCTTGCCTCGCCTCTGGCCATCGGGAAGCCCTTGGTATCTCCGATGTGGAAATTAGCCAGCTGTCTGGCTAACGGAATTAAGTCCGCCATGTCGATGTTGGTGGCCAGCTGCGGCATGACTGTCTGGATTACATTGTTGACAGTCGCCCAGTCCGCCGTCTTTACCTTGTCGAAGGCTGCCTGAAGAACGATTCTCTGGCGCTCGGTACGGGCGTAGTCTGTGTCGCCGTAGCGGATTCTTCCGTAGGCCACGGCCTGCACGCCGTCCATGTGGACCAGTCCCGCCTTCTGAATCTGGTGGGAACCGATTCCTGTCTCCTTTACTGTCTCCGTGATGTAAGCGTTGATCCAGGAACGCTCGTTTTCGCTCAGCTCAATATCCACGCCTCCCAGAATGTTGATGGCGTCCGCCACTGCCTTCCAGTTGAAGGTGGCGTACTGAGTGATATTCAGATCCAGGTTCTTGTTCAAAGCCGCTACCGCCTGCTCCGGACCTCCGATGGCATAAGCCGCGTTAATCTTATTATAAGTGTTTTTATCGCTGATATTCAGATAGGTATCCCTGAATACGGAAACCAGCTTGATCTCGCCGGACTCCAGATCCACGCTGCAGATCATGTTTACGTCAGCGTTGGCTCCCTTTCCTACGTTCATCTCGCCGCCCTTTTCACGGGAATCCACTCCAAAACAGGCGATCATCCAATGGCCCTTCATCTGGGCCAGCTGCTCCTCGCTTAAATCCAGGTTCTCCACCTTTTTCTCGTCGAAATCCACGCTGGCCATATTTCCAAACAGCTTGTGGTTCACATAGGCGTAGGCTGCGGCTATGAAAAGGATGAGAGCCAGAATCACGCCTCCCACGATGAGGAAAATCTTCTTTCTCCGATCCATCTGGAAGCCGCCGCCCCGGCCTCCTCTCTGATTTCTTCTCTGACTGCCTTTATTGCTGTTCTTAGGGCCGCTGTAGCCGGAACGGAAGGACGGGCTGCCTGACGCTTCCCTCTCTCTATCCCTCGTTCTGCTCTGGCGGTTCTGGGAGGTTCTGCCGCCGTCCTGGCGCGCTCTGTCTCTCTCTCCCTCTCTCATCCGGCGCTCTGGCCGTTCTCCGGCTCTTCCTGCGCTCTGTCTGCCGCTTCTTGAGGTCTCCGCCTCCCGGCGCGTCCGGCTGCCTCTCTCATAGGAGCCTTCCCCGTAACGGCTGTCCTCATAGCCGAAGCGGTCCGGATCCTGGCGGCCTTCCCGCCTCATCTGGCGTCTCTGCCGCATACGCTCTAACTCGTCGTCTCCATCATAATTCATCTGATTCATCATCCCCTTGTATTTGAAACTGACTTAACCGCACCCTCCGTCAGCTCTCCCGCGTGTTTCTGCCGGACAGCTTTCTGGATGCAAATTCCCATGTATAGATAAAAAGGCCCGCTATAAGCTCCATCTCAATCTGGAGATAATTTTTCAAATGCTCTCTGCAAAAGGGAACCTTCCTGCAGCGCTTCACTGTAGAAAATCCCTCTTTCAGGCCTTCCATATATTCCTTCTCAAAACCGATTTTCTTAAAAAACCCCCGCTTTACCGCCATGCCCAGGGCAAGAGGCGCCGCGTTTAACACAAGCTGGGGAAGCGGCATATTTTTATAATTTAAATATACGCTGTTTCTGGCTGCCAGCTTTACCTTAAATGCATTGTACTTGGAACCGCTGGTTCCGCTTCCCACGTGGTAAACCACTGCCGCAGGACAGTACACATTGTCATATCCGTAAATTCTGGCCCGGTAGCCCACGTCCAGATCCTCCAGGTAGGCGAAATGCATCTCGTCGAAATAACCGATCTGCTCGAATACCTCTCTGCGGTAGATGGCGGCTCCGGCGCAGGCGGAAAATACCCGCCTGGAACGTCCGTATTTCTTTACGCTCTGTCCAATCCCCCTCTGGTAGGCCCAGCCCAGGATACAGTACATATCGCCCGCATCGTCTATAAGGTCCGGGTGATACATCTGAATCATCCTGCTGCTGACGGAGAAGATTTTCGGCGACCGCTCGATGGCCTTCACCATCTCCGCCACATAGTACTCGTCCGCCTTGGTGTCGTTGTTAAGCAGAATCACATAGGGCGTGTCAGCCGCCTTGATTCCAATATTCACCGCGCCGGAAAATCCGGTGTTCTCCTCCAGAAAAATCGTGTCCACACCCTGCGCCTTCAGCCACTCCTTGCTTCCGTCGCTGGATCCGTTGTCCACCACCAGAATCTTAAAATTCCTGTAGGTCTGGGCCTTCAGGGCCTCAAAGCACGGCTCCAGAAATTTCATCCCATTGTAATTGGGAATAATCACAGTTACAGTCGCAGTCATATCTCTTCCTCTTATTTTCCAAGCCTCTTCCGTTAAGGCCTTAGACCTCCAGCTTATAGGGCTCTCCGATTGCCTCCTTCTTCAGATCCCGGAGAGCGAAATTAGACTTTCTGAGGGTCAGGTTCGGGTTGTAATAGGGATCTCCCTCTTCCAGAATCTTCGGCCACCGCTCTGAGAAAATCCTGATCTCCCGGTTGAACCGGGCAATCTTCTCCGGCGTGTCCTCCAGACCTCTGGACTTTGACTCATAGTGGTACAAAAGAGCGTACGGATTATAGACCACCAGCTTTCCGGCGGCTCTCACCTTCATACAGTAGTCAATATCGTTAAAGGCCACTGCCAGCTCCTCTGTAAAGCCTCCCACTTCCTCGAACAGGCTCTTCTTGCTCATCATGCAGGCGGCCGTCACAGCGCTGTAGTCCTGAGTGCTCATAGCCCGGTGGAAATAGCTGTTCTCCGCCTTGTGCAGTCCGATAAAGGTGTGGCCGGCAATGCCGCCGAATCCTACGACCACGCCGGCGTGCTGAATGGTGTCGTCCTGGTACAGCAGTCTGGCTCCCACCACGCCCACATCGTCTCTCTGGCACAGTCCCAGCATCTCCTCAATGAAACGCGGCTCAATGGGCTCCGTATCGTTATTTAAGAACAGCAGGTATTCTCCCTTTGCAAAAGTGACGCCGAAATTATTGATGGCAGAGTAGTTGAACTCTCTCTCCCACTTCACTACCCGGACGTTTGGAAATTCCTTCTGAAGCTTCTCATAGTAAGCGAAGGTCTCCGGATCCTGGCTGTTGTTCTCTACCACCACAAACTCCAGATTCCGGTAGGAAGCCTTCTCCATAATAGAGCGGATGCAGAGATCCAGATCCTGCCTGTGATCCTTATTAGGGATAATCACAGAGACCAGCGGTTCTCCCTGAATCCTGTAAATCGAATGGTAAATGCCGTAGTCCACGCCCTTTTCCACACGCTCCGCCTGGATTCCCACACGGTCATAGTGGGCCATAATGGCTCTCGAACCTGCCTCGAAAGCGTAGAGCTTGCTCTCCGGATTGCTGGCCGTAGAGTTCTGGTGGCAGCGCCAGTGGTAGAGCACCTTGGGAATGTGATAAACCTGTCCCGCCGACTCCACACACCGGAAAATAAAGTCATAGTCCTGGGCTCCGTCGAATTCCTGGCGGAATCCTCCCGTTCTGGCCGCCAGATCGTGGCTGACCACAAACAGATGACAGATATAGTTGACGCTCCGAAGCAGATCAATGTTAAAATCCGGTTTAAAGTGGGGATCGAACAGCGCCCCGCCGTCCATGTCCATCTTGTCCTCGTCCGAGTAGATCACGTCTGCCTCCGGATGCTCGTTGATGGCCTTCACCACCTCGTAGAGAGCGTGGGGAGGAAGGGTATCGTCGTGATCCGCCAGCACGATAAAGTCTCCCGCCGCCATATCCATGGCCGCGTTTGTATTGCCGGAAATTCCCTTGTTTTCTCCTAAAATCACATATTTAAAACGGCGGTCCTGCTCCGCATAGCGCTTTAATACCCGCTCGCAGCTCTCTCCCGCCGGGCTTCCGTCTGCAATGCAGATCTCCCAGTTTTCATAGGTCTGGGCCAGAATGGAGTTGAGCATTTCCTTCAAATACCGCTCCGGCGTCTTGTAGGCCGGAATCACCACAGAAAGCTTGGGCATATACTCAAACACTGCCGTTCTCTGGGCCGCCAGCTCCTCCTCTGTGGGCTTTGTGAGATCGTACCACTCGGCGTAGTCGTAGTCGTTGTCAATACCCTGGATCTTGTGCTTTGACTTTTTGATCAGGGCCTTCAGTCCGTTCTCCTTCCAGAAATCATAGGCCACCCGGACCGTTTCCATATTCATCAGATCCTTTATTTTCTGCATCTTCTTGTGGGCCACGCTGCTGCGCTTTGCAATCAGATCTTCATTGTATTTGACCCGGATTCTGCGGCCCTCGCCCCGGATTACCAGATAATAATCCTTTCCCCTCTCATAGGGAAACTGGATATCAAAGCCAAACTCTCTGTCAATCACGCTTCCAAAGTAAATCTGGCTGACGTCGTCTCTTCTGGTGGCCACATACTTGTGCTCCAGATGCTTATGATTTTCATCCTCCACGTCATAGGAAATGGCGGCCTCCGGGGTTTTCCCGATGGCCCATCCGTTCAGCTGTATGGAGTTTTCGCGGATTCTCACCACATCTACGTTAAATTTCATGCTTCTTCTCCTGCTTTAAGGCTTTCTCCCTGCTCCTCTGCCGGAATATGGGAAACGGCTTCCGCGTTCTCTTCTGCCTTTTCTTTCTCCCTCCTGGTTTCTCCGGCGTCCGGGCTGTCAAAGTTCAGGCGCTCCTCCTCCACCACCAGAGGGCGCTTCATCACCCTGGCATTGATGGACAAAATATACTCTCCCACCAGGCCGATAAAGAAGATCTGCACAGATCCCAGGAAGCACATGCCGATCAGCACAGGCGCCATGCCTGCCGGAAAATCGTTCCAGTGAAGCAGCTTTAAAATCAGATACACGAAAGCCACCGCAATGCTGATACCGGCGCAGATACTGCCGAAAATCGTAGCCAGCCTCAGCCCCACCTTCGTGTAGGAGGTAATGCTCAGCATGGCCGCATCGTAAAGACGGTAAAAATTGTTGTGAGTCTTTCCGGCTCTTCTCTGGGGCTGCACATAGGGGATTTCCTTCCTCTTATAGCCCAGCTCCGCCACAATGCCTCTGAGAAACGGAGTCGGATCGTCCAGCCGTCTCAGCACCTCGATAAACTCTCTGTCGTAGAGTCCGGAACCGGTAAAATGCTCGATCTGCTCCACGTCGGACAGCTTTTTGATCATCTTGTAGTAGCAGCTTCTCAGCCAGTACATAACGGGATTTTCCTTGCTTCCCGTCTTGATTCCGATGACGATCTTATAGCCCTTCTCCCACTCTCTCACATACTGGGGGATCAGCTCCACCGGATCCTGGAAATCAGCCACCATGCTGATCACGCAGTCTCCCGTCACCTGGAGAAGTCCGTAGTAGGGGGAATTGAACTGTCCGAAGTTCTTGGCGTTGAAAATCGCCTTAATCCTTGGATTCTGTCTGCACAGCTCCCTGAGAATGGGGCGGGTCTGGTCTGTGGAATCATTATCAATAAACACCAGCTCATAGTCGTACTCCGGCAGCTCCCTTGTCATGGTCTCCACCACAGCCTGGCTGATGGGTCCTACATTCTCTTCCTCGTTGTAGCAGGGAATTAAAATGCTGATTTTTTTCATTGTCAATCGTTCTCTCTTCCTGTCCCTCTTCAGAACGGGCATGGTACGCCCCAGGCCCGTCCTGCAGGATTTTCTATTATTCTAATCTTATGCGGAGGAATTTACAAGGGACATTTTTCTTAAGATGGGCGGACGCTCTCAATGACCCGGGCCATTCCGTCCCGGAATCTGACTCTGGGCTCCCATCCGATCACCCGCTTCATCTTCGTCAGATCGGGAATCAGGTTCACGACGCCCTCCGCGTTAGGCTTTCTCACTCCGTACACGCAGCTTCCCTTCCTTCCGCACATCTCGTACACCGTTTCCACAAAGTGTTTCAGAGGGCCTGTCTCGTCCATGGGGCCTCCCAGGTTGTAGACGCATCCCTGTTCCATCAGGCTTTTCTGATACTCGCAGAGCATGGCCACAGCCCTTCCCGCGTCGTCAATGTACATGAAATTCCAGTCCTGGGTGCAGGCCCCCATCTCCATCACGCCTCCTGACAGGAAGGTGTTTACACAGGTGGAGAGAAGGGACCAGGGGTGATCGCCGATTCCGTAGGTGCTGAAAATCCTGGCGTGGCCGTAGTCCATGGAAAGACTCCTGCAGAGAACCTCCGCCTCAATCCGCACCTTAAGCTTCGCCTCCCCGTAGGGGGATGTGGGGCGGCACCCGGTCTCCTCGTTCATCAGCGCGTCGTGGACGCCGTACTCCGCCTGGGAACCGGTGAAAACGAAACGTCTGCAGCCGAGAGCTTTCGCCGCCTGCACAGCGTTCAGGGAATCTTTGGCATTTTCCTCCTGGACAGCCGCGGCCGACCTGGAATCGCTTCCCGCCCCCTTCCATCCCATATGCAGGAACACGTCGCAGGGCTCTGGAATCTGCTCTGCCAGGCGCTCAAGGCTTCCCAGATCCTCCTCCAGAATCACCAGGTTTTCCGGCATGGCTCCGTTTATCAGAAGCCTGTCTGCCTTGGAGGATCCCTTTCTCAGCACTGCGTAAACCTTATGCCCGCGCTCCAGAAGGGCCTTCACAGCCCCGCTTCCCACAAAGCTGGTGGCTCCTGTAGCAACTATCTTCATATATGGCCGCCTTTCTCTCCTGCTATTTCTGAATCCTTGGGATGATCATGTTCTCATCCATCTCCTCGTCGGAAAGGAACGGAGCCAGATCCTCTAATGGCGGGGATACCATCGTTCCGTCCGGCAGCTTCTTGGCCGCTGACTTAGGCTCAAAGTTCTGGTCCAGCGTCACAAATACCTCGCAGATCACCGGCCCGTCGATGGCTAACGCCTCCTCCAGCTTCTCGTCCAGCTCCTTGTTTCCGTGGATGGACACATAGGGGAAGCCGTAGGCCCACGCCAGCTTTTCCATGCTTGGGAAGGTTAAATCCCGGCTGTCCACGCCGATTCCGATTAACGGCTCGCCGAAGAAATTCTTCTGCGTCTGGCGGATTGAGTGGTAGCCGCCGTTGTTGATCACGAAAATCTTGATGGGCAGCCATCTTCCTATTACCGTCTGGAGCTCCTGCAGGTTCATCTGAATGCTTCCGTCTCCCGTCACCAGGATAATATCGTGGTCAGATCCTGCAATGCAGGCTCCGATGGAGGCAGGCAGGCCATATCCCATGGAAGCGATTCCTGAGTTGGAAATAAACCGCTGTCCCTTTTTCATAATGTTGGCGTGGCCGCAGACTACGTTGGCGGATCCGTTGCCCACCACCACAATCTGATCTTCCAAAAGCCTTGCGCTCAGTTCGTGGGCAAAGGCGTACACGTTGGCCTCGTTCTCTGTGCCTCCCTCCATATGGCGTGGAAGCACAACCGGATACTTCTCCTTCCAGGTTCTGCACTGAGCCAGCCACTGCTCCTGAGCTTCCCGCGTCGTTTTGTCCATAGCGTCCCTGGAAAGCTCTTCTTCCTTCAGAACCTCCTCCATGGTCTCCAGCAAATCCTTCACGTCTGCGTGAACCGGCATATCCACGTGAAGCGTCGGCTTTTTCAGCTCCTCCGCGTCGATATCGTTGATGATTGTGTAGGCCTCTCTGGCCCATGTATCGAAGCGGTAGCCCACCTGGCGGAAACTTAAACGGCTTCCCAGGGAAAGCAGCAGATCGCTGTTCTGGATGGCAAAGTTGCCGGCCCGGTCTCCCACGTTTCCGCCTTTTCCGGTGTACAGCGGGTGCTCGTCCCAGATGCAGTCAATGCTGTCCGCTCCCGTCACTACCGGGATCTGTAAGGCCTCTGCCACGCGGATGAATACCTCGTGGGCTCCTGCGATTCTGATTCCGTTTCCTGCGTTGATCACAGGGCGTCTGGCCGCCCGGATTTTCTTAATAATCTCTCTGGCCGTCTCCTTCTCCACCTTTTTAGGAAGAAGTGCACGGTACTCGCCCTGGCCAGCTGTATCCATAGGAATCTCGGCTTCACTCTTTTTCGCCCAGCCGGTTCCTCCCGCCTCGTAGTCTGCCGGATCGAAGCCAGTCAGATCCTCTGTCTCCACCATGGCTGCCTGCACATTTAACGGCACGTCCAGCCACACAGGGCCAGGACGGCCTGCATAGGCCAGGTACAGGGCCTTCTCCATGCAGAAGCGGATTCTCATAGGATCTGTGATCATCTCCGTATATTTCGTCATATTAGCCACAGAGGCAGTAATGTCAAACTCTTGGTCCCCCATAGCTCTCAGGTGCAGATCTGTGCTGCGGGACATAGTGTCGTAGCGTACCTGTCCTGAAACGATAAACATGGGGATCGAGTCCATAAAACCGCCTGCCACGCCCGTCATGGCGTTGATTCCTCCAGGACCTGTGGTGACGCAGACTGCCGCAATCTGTCCGTGGATTCTGGCATAGGCCTCGGCCGCCATAGCGCAGGCCTGCTCGTGGTGGTTATAAATACAGTTTAATCCCTCCTGATGTCCCAGGGCGTCATCCAGGTGCATGGCGCCTCCTCCGGTAATCATAAACACATCCTTAATTCCCGCCTCCAAAAGCTTCTGGGCGATATAGTTGGATACCTTTATCCGCATGATGCTCTCCTTACTCTCCTTCCGGATTCAGAATCCGGCTTGTTCTATTTTTTCATATGTTACAGTTATGTGAACAAATCTTTAAGTTTCTAAAAACCCACGCTCAGTATATCACAATTTCCCATAAATGCCTATTAAACTTTTTCTTACATTTGCCACAAGATTTCATGGTTTTTACCAGTTTTCCTTGTCTTTTAACTGGATTCTTTTTATAATGAAGTGAGATTTTTAGAAAGGCTGGCAGATGAATATGAAAATTACTGGCATTATTCCGGCCAGATACGGCTCCACCCGCTTTCCGGGAAAGCCTCTGGCTCTCTTAGACGGACGCCCCATGCTGCTCCATGTATTCGAGCACGCCTCAGAGTCCCGTCTGCTCACAGAGATTTTCGCAGCTACGGAAAGCCCAAACATAAAAGAGGCCTGCGAATCCCTCTCCATTCCCTGCCTGATGACAGATCCGAGCCATGAAAATCCCACGTCCCGGCTTCGGGAGGCGGCGGCGTCCATTCCTTCCGACCTGTACGTTATGATTGGCGGCGACGAGCCCCTCCTTACAGGGGAGGATATCGACCTTGTGATTCAGGCGGCCCTCGACAGAATGGAGAGAGAAGACGATCTCTTCGTGGTAAACGCCATGGCGCCTGTACTCTCCCCCTCCGAGGCCATGGATACCACTAATATTAAGGTGGTCTGCGGGGAAGACGGGCGGGGGCTTTACACCTCCCGCATTCCCATCCCCTATCCCAAGGGAGAGCTGAATTTTACCTATCAGAAATTTGCCAGCATCGGCGTGTACACCAGAAAAGCTCTTGATTTCTTTGCAGACACGCCGAAGGGGCCTCTGGAGACCATCGAGGAGTGCGATCTGCTCCGCTTTCTGGAACACAATGTGCCCGTATACTTTGTCAATACGGGGCACCCGTCCCTGTCGGTGGACACAAAAAAGGATCTGCGGCAGGTGCGTCTGATGGCAGAACAACTGAACACAATCAATGGAGGATTATCATGTACAAAGGAATTATCTTCGATTTAGACGGCACGCTTCTGGACACCTCGGAAGGGGTTCTGGCAAGCATCCGCCACACAATAAAGACCATGAACTACCGGGAGCTGCCTCTGGAGACTCTTCTCACCTTTATCGGCCCCCCTGTCAAACGTTCCCTGATGAAGCATTACGGGCTGACGGATCAGGAGGCGGACGAGGCAACGGAGGTGTTCCGCCAGCAGTATAAGAACAAGGACCTTTTAAAGGCAAAGCCCTACGACGGCATTCTGGAGCTTTTAAAGGCCCTGAAGGACCAGGGCTTTCTGGTGGGCGTAGCCACGCTGAAGCGGGAGGACTACGCTCACACCATTTTAGAGCATTTCGGCATTGCAAAGCTGTGCGATCTCATCTGCGGCAGCGATTTTGAAAGCAGGATGACAAAGACCGACGTGCTGCGAAAATGCCTCAGCGGCCTGGGTCTTAAACCCTCCGAGGCGCTCTTAATCGGGGATACATCCTCCGACGGAAACGGCGCGAAGGAGGCCGGAACAGACTTTATGGCCGTCACCTTTGGCTTCGGCTACAAAACAAAAGAGGCATGGGAAAAACACTTCTCTCTTGTATTTACAGCAGCTGATACAGGAGAAATCGCAGACTTTCTTCAGGTTTCTTTAGTGAAAGGACGGTAATCATATGAAACAGGTAAAGCTTCTCGACTGTACCCTCCGGGACGGAGGATATGTCAATGACTGGAATTTCGGACACGACAACATGGTAAATATCTTCGAGCGCCTCATCAGCTCCGGAGTAGATATTTTAGAGGTGGGCTTTCTCGACGACAGGCGTCCCTTTGACAGAAACCGCACCATTATGCCGGACACTGCCAGCGCAGACCGGCTGTTCGGCAGTCTGGACAAGAAAAGCACCATGCTGGTAGGCATGATCGACTATGGAACCTGCGCCATTGAAAATCTGGCTCCCTGCAGCGAAAGCTGTCTGGACGGCATCCGCGTCATCTTTAAAAAGCACATTATGAAGGAGGCTCTGGCCTTCTGTACCCAGGTGAAGGCTCTGGGCTACCAGGTCTTTGTCCAGGCAGTTTCCATTACAAGCTACTCTGACAGGGAGCTTTTAGATCTCATCGACCTGGTCAACGCCTTAAACCCCTATGCCCTCTCCATGGTAGACACCTACGGCCTGCTCCACCAGAGCAGCCTGCTCCACTATTTCGAGATCCTGGATCACAACTTAAATCCTGAGATTGCCATCGGCTACCATTCCCACAACAATTTCCAGATGGCCTACGCCAACAGCATGGAAATGCTCAGCAAGCCGGTAAACAGGACCGTTCTGGTGGACGCCTCCCTCTACGGCATGGGAAAGAGCGCCGGGAATCTGCCTGTGGAGCTGATTTCCATGCACATGAATCTCCACTATGGAAAATCCTACGACACCAGCCAGATGCTGGAGGCCATTGATATCAATATCATTCCGTTTTTTGAGAAAAGCCCCTGGGGCTACAGCCTCTTCTTCTACATCGCGGCCTCCAACAACTGCCATCCGAACTATGTCAAATTCCTGATGGACAAACACACCCTGTCCTTAAAGTCCTTAAATGTGATTCTCGGACAGATCGAGCCGGAAAAGAAGCTGATGTACGACAAGGACTATATTGAAAACCTGTATTTAAACTACCAGAACATGGAGTGCAGCGATGAGGACGATTTAAAACGCCTCTCCAGGGAGTGGTCTGGAAAGCCCCTTCTTCTTCTGGGCCCCGGAAAAAACATGGAGCTTCAGAGGGATCGGATCGACCGGTATATAAAAGAGCATGCCCCGGTTGTCATCGCCGTCAACTATATTCCGGAAAATATCCCGGTAGACTACGCCTTCCTGAGCAATTCCAGGCGGTATGTGCAGCTGGCTACCCGTCTGCTGGAGCTTAAAAAGGAGCAGGAGCACGCCCAGGCATCCCCGGTCCGCGTCATTGCCACTTCCAATGTGACCAATGTAAACGGATCCTTTGACTATACCCTGAACTACAGCTCCCTCATTGACAGAGATGCGGAAATCATTGACAATTCCTTCATCATGCTGTTAAACGTCCTGGTAAAAGCAGGGGTGTCCCAGGCAGCCTGCGCCGGCTTCGACGGCTACAGCGTTGGAGGCGACAACTACTTTAACTCCGATATGGACTACCGAATCGGAAAAGAAAAATCCATGAATCTCAATTCCTATGTGAAAAACGTCCTGAAAAAGCTCTCCGGAAGCTTCCAGGCAGAGTTTATCACCGATTCCTGGTATGAGGAGAAGCAGAGCCATTAAGGCTCTGTTTCTTTTTTCCCACTCCTTCCAGCGCTTCCAGTAACCTTCACTTTCATTCTCTCCCATGCCACGCTATAATAAGCGCTGTAATGCAACGATGGATTTTCAAACACACTTCATTCACAAAAAAGGAGAGAACATTCCATGAGAAAAACAACTAAACTGATCGCTGTATTATCTGCTGCCGCCATGGTGTCCATGGCAGCCCCTAATGTCTTAAACGACAGCTTTCTCTTAAACGTCTACGCTGCAAACGGCTGGGTACAGGAGGACAGCGAATGGCATTTCTACGATGAGGACGGCTATCTGGAGTCCAACACCTGGAAGAAGAGAGGAAGCGACTGGTACTACCTGGACGACGACGGAAACGTAACCGTCAGCCAGCGGGTGGACGAGTACTATGTGGACAGTGAAGGAAAAATGGTTAAAAATAAATGGGTATCTCCGGAAGGAGAGGAAACCTACGACTCTCCGGACTCTGCGTCCGACCAGGAATGGAACTATTTTGATAAAAACGGAAAGATTGTCACATCCCGCTGGATGGCGATTCAGAACAACTGGCACTACTTCGACGAGGACGGCATTATGCAGACTGGCGTTCTGGAGCTGGACGGCTCTGTCTACTATCTTGGAAAAGAAAGCGACGGAGTCCGGAAAACCGGCTGGATTCTGCTGGAAGATATCACAGAAGACACAGATGACGAGGGAATCTGGTGCTACTTCGACGAGGACGGAAAGTTAGTTGTCAATCAGATTGACCGCAAAATCGACGGCGCCTTTTACACCTTTGAAAACGGCCAGATGCAGACAGGCTGGGTGAAGACGGAGAAGACCGCCGAGGGCGAAGCAGACTCCCCGGCTTCCTACCAGTATTACGATGAGGAGCAGGGCGGAAAGAGGGCTTCCGGCTGGTATCAGATTGAAGGCATCGAGGGAATCAGCGAGGAAGGAGAAGAGTATTACTTCTACTTTAAAAACGGAAAGCCCTACTATTCTCAGGAAGCTGGGCTTGAGCTGTTTAACATCAACTCAGAGCGGTACGCCTTCAATGAAAAAGGCGAAATGCAGACTGGTATCCAGACTCTGGCTGTCAAGGGAGGCGGTGAGGCCGTCTACTACTTTGGAGACGATGGAGCCATGAAGACAGGCAAACAGACCATCTACGATGAGGACGCTGAAGAGAACCAGACCTGGTACTTCTACCCAAGCGGTTCTAAAAAAGGCCAGGGCTACACAGGCGAGAGAGACAACCGCGTTTACGTCAACGGCCTGATGAAAAAAGCCGATCCAGAGCTTCGCTATGAGCCAGTGGCCGCAGGAGACAGGACTTATCTGGTAAACACCAGCGGAACGATCCAGAAAGCCTCCTCTTCCTCCACTTCCGACGCAAAGCCTGAGCTTTTAAAGGGCTTTAAAGATTACAAAGATTCCAATGATACTGTGTGGACAGTTGACACAAACGGAATCATCCAGTAAAATATATAAGTCATCCGTTCACAGGAGAGGGCCGCGAAAGCAGTTCCTCTCCTGATTTGCGGCCATTTACCGGCAGAGTTCGGGCCATGCTCTCTCTGCCGGCGCCGCTTTTTGCTGATTCACACAGCACAGCGGAGAATATACATATCACAGACTGCGATTTACATTCTGCAGAAATTTCCAAATATTTTTTATTTTTTAGTTATATTTCTCCTGTTTTCTTCGTTTTCTAATAGGAGACCAGCTTCAAAGTCTTAGATATCGATCAATGCAAAAGGAGATTTTCATGAAGGAACTAACTGTCTTTTACTGTCCGCACTGCGGCTACTACGGGTATTATCTGATCCCCAGGAGGGCCGTCTGCCCGTCCTGCCGCATCCATATGACAAAGCTTCCCATGTCCTGCCAGCAGTTTATGGATCTGGACTATAGAATGCGGGATCAGCTGATTGGAAGCCAGATCCTTGATGGCGCGGAGCCGCACTCCTCTGTAGTGCAGCGCATCACAGAACAGGCCAGGCGCTTCAACAGCCGGGCTGAGATTGCAAAGCAGGCTGAAACGATTCAGGAATTAAAACAGGAAATCGAAACGCTGAAAGCCGAAAACAGAAAGCTCTCCGACACTGTGGCCTGGATGCACGATACAATCTGGAAGCTGACGAGAGGAGAGGGAGAGGAGCGTTAGACAGGAAGAGAAAGAATTCCTTACTGTGAAAGGGCGCAGCCTGTGAAGGGGCGCAGCCAGCGGCTCACCGATATGCATAAAAAAGAACCGGCATACAGCCGCAGGATTCCATCTTCTTCGATTTTCCTGCCGCTGATGCCGGATTTGTTCTTTTTTATTCTGTTTTCTGCTACATCCCTGCCTGTCTCATCTTCTGTTTGCCGCTGCCAATATAGACTGTGATCAGCCTGTCCAACGAGCTCTTCATCTGAACTACCGTATCGAAGAGAATTTCGTTCTCATCCTTCAGGTGTTCTACTTCAATCATCAGTTCTTCCAACTGTGCTGCCGCATCCATTTCTACCCCTCCTGCTTTCCTGAGACTGCTTTTACCATTATACACCTCTCCAGGAGAGAATGACAGGAAAATCGACCGCAAGTTTCGACAGAAACTGACGAGTCTGGTCTGAAACCCAGAAACGAAACACGGAAACGGCAATGCTACAGAACAATGCAGCCCAGTACCTTCTTGTCAAGACTTCTCACAATATCAAGCTCCCGCTCAATGCCGGAGAAGGAGGAGCTTTTCCGCTTCTCTACCAGAATCACAGCCTCACAGGACGCGGCCTTTCTGATGGCGTCAGCCTGGCTGTCAAGATTTCCTCCCGCCGTCACAGAAAGGCCTGTAAGAGCAGGCGCAATATCGCTTCTCACTGCCTCTAAGTCCAGGCCAGGCGCAGACGTGACTAAAAGAAGCTGTTTTGCATCTCCCGCATAGTTCGCCACGTTAGCCGCCACTACGCTGCAGACAGTCTCCCTGTCCATCTTTCTGCCTGCCGTTCCCTCCATGCGGTCTAAGAATCTGTCCACAAAGGAAAACAGCCCCTTTCTTCCTGCGTCATCGAACAGGCCGAGAACCATCAGACCATATCGGCGGCGCAGCTCCTTATCGCTGCCCAGCTTATCGCTCATTAAAAATGCCACACAGATAAAAAATACTGACAGGAAACCGCCCAGGACGCCTCCTAACACAGCGTACTTGACTGCTGACTTAACCGCTCCCCCCTTGCTTGGAAGAGAGATGGACGGTTCCTTTAAATCAGCCAGCTCTTTTGTCTTATCCGTCAGGCTCTGGTTCAGCTCTGCGATTCTGGCAGACTGCTCCTGCTATTTCTTCTCCAGTTCCAGATCCACGGTCGTATACACGTCAGGGCTTCCTCCGGCGCCAATCATCTCCGGCGTCTGCGCCATATCTGCGCCGGGACGGGCGGAGCTGCTCATCACCTTCAGAGTGTGGGGCCCAATCGCCTGGGTAATCACCTGGCTGTACTCGTTTAAGGAATCCATAATCAGCTTCATGATACTGGAAGCGCCCTCCTCAGAGCTGCTGATTACGCGGATGTCAAACATATTGTTCTCTAAATTAGGCGTAACCGTCACCAGCTCTTGAAGATATCTGCGGTCCAGGGGAGCGCTCATGCCGTTTAAGACATAATTGTACATATCTCCGTTCTGAATCATGGACATATATGCCTGCATAATGCTGGAAGCTGTATTGGGATTCTGATACGCCATACCGGGCATGATCTGATAATCAGTTCCCACATAAAAAGCTGCCGCCGTCACATACTCATCGTAGGGATTAATATTCATCAGCACCGATTTTTCCATATACTCGTTCTGGCTTTCCAGACTGGCCTTAATATTCTCCACCTCTTTTTCAAGGCTTGCCTTGGAAATCGCGTACTGATCCATGCTGTTGTCATATTCCTGCTGCTTAGCTGCCAGATACTCGCTGTCCTTCATCTGCTTCAGCGCGCCGGCGCCCTTCATACCGCCCAGCAAAACGGCAAAAACAATCGCAATCAGGATAATCGGACGCCATTTGCGAAGGACGGCAAACATCAGATCCTTCAGGTCGATCTCCTGCTCGTAGTTGTATTGAGACTCCATTCTAATCCTCCTAACTGTAAAATGCTCTGCTATTCATCTTATCACAGAGAAGACCTTTGATCAATTACAATTCCTTCTAAAACATGATCCATATAGTTCTTCTTCTGATTCATGGTACTGTGGACATAGATGTCCATCGTTATCTTCACCGAGGAATGTCCCAGAATCTCAGACAGGGCTTTGCTGTCCAGCCCCTGCTCAATCCACTTGGATGCAAAGGAGTGGCGCAGGGAATGGACGCTGACCGGCTTAATCCCGCACCGCCGGAGGAGATTTTTAAATCTCCGCTGAACGCTTCTGGGCTCCATCACCCGCCCGCTTCCTGTGAGCACATAGGTCTGAGGGCTGAACCGCCGCTCACAGAACCGCTCTCTGAGGCGTTCTGTGAGAAATCCGGGAAGGGGAATATCCCGCACCGAGGAACCGGTCTTGGGCGTCCCTATCTGCAGTATGGTCTTCCCTCCCGGAACTGCTGCCTGCGCTTCCTCTACGTTTCTGATGCGTGACACGGTTCTTCTTACCTTCAAAACTCCCGTATCCAGATCAATATCCTCCCAGCGCATGCCGCACAGCTCTCCCACCCTGATTCCCGTTCCCAGGGAAATCAAAAGCCCCAGCTCAAAGCTCTTTCTGGAGTTTAGCAGATAGGAAACCATCTTGTGGAAATCCTCCCACTCCATGATCTCCTTTCTTTTTCCCGCCTGCCTGGGCAGCTTCAGATACAGTGTTTCTCCGGGGCATGCCCCCATCTCCTCCCCTGTCTGCACAATGCTTTTCAGCAAAAATAAAAGAAGCCGGACTGTCCCCGCCGAAAGTCCCTGCTTCTGTCTGCCATGTATAAAGTCCATTATCATCTGATTCGTCAGATCCGCCGTCTGCACTTTTCCCAGCTCTCCCCGGATATGCTTCTCAACCATTGTCAGGTAGCAGGGGTGCTGGGCTTCACCATCGGCTTCACCGACCGCAGCCACTCCTCGCAGAGGCCGCCAACCGTCATGGACACAGGCCCCTCTCTGCCGTCTTCTGCTCTCATCTCTCCGATTTCCCTCATCTTTCTTCTCCTTTGTTTTTATTACCCCCTTTGGGATAATAAAAATATTACCACCCGCTTCTTGGAGAAAACATGATAAAGTATTTTCTTTTCCTGTTCAATGTAGTAGAATATCAGCAGAAAAGCCGCAGAAAGGAAGGAAACCATGACTCGTTTACCACTCCAATTTTCTATTCAAACAGCCGTGCCTGAGGACTGCCCTGCGCTTTACCGCCTGATGACGGACACGGCCTTCTCTGTGCAGAATAAAGACTGGTTTTTTCCTGACAGTCTGGAATTTATCAAAACCCATATTAAAGACAAGGGCCTGATTCTCAAGGCCTGCCCGGATGGGCCGGAAAATGGAGCGGGACAATCTGCCCAGGACAGTCTGGCCGCGTTTCTCCTGATTCGTTTTCCAGGCCCCACAGAAGATAACCTGGGAACTTATCTTAGCCTCTCCGGACAAGAGCTTATGCAGGTAGCCCATATGGAAACAGTAGCCGTAGCCGCAGGCTTTACGGGACACGGCCTCCAGCGGAAGCTTCTGATTGAAGGCGAAAAAGCTGCCGCCGCTGCGGGATACCGCCATTTCATGGCTACCGTCCACCCGGATAACCACTACAGCCTCTCCAACTTTCAGCGCCTCGGGTATAAAAAAATTGCGGAGGCCTTAAAATATGGAGGCCTCCGCCGGTGGGTTCTTGAAAAATCAATTTAACCTGTCTGTTTTTTTATCAGGAATCTTTTTTGATCACATAGGTAGGCACGATCCTCTGGACCGCCTCCTTAATGTGGTCGGAATCCTGATTTGCGATTTCATAAAGCTCGTCTAACTGCTTCTGGAACTCTTCCTCATCAAATTCAATAGGCTTTCCAATATGGATCAGCTTATTAGGAGTATCCTGCATTCCCTCCTCGTCCATCAGCATCTCCTCATAGAGCTTTTCGCCTGGACGAAGTCTGGTAAATTCAATCATAATATCCTCGTTTGGAACGTATCCTGACAGGCGGATCAGGTTCTTGGCCAGGTCCAGAATGCGCACCGGCTCTCCCATGTTCAGAACGAAGATCTCCCCGCCCTTCGCGTAGGCGCCCGCCTGGAGCACCAGGGAAACCGCCTCCGGAATGGTCATAAAATACCGGATAATATCAGGATGGGTGACTGTCACCGGACCGCCCTCTGCAATCTGCTTTCTGAACAGCGGAATGACAGAGCCGTTGCTTCCCAGCACGTTTCCGAACCGCACGGCCACAAACTCTGTCTTGTATCTGCGGTCCATCATCTGAACTACCATCTCGCACATGCGCTTGGAAGCCCCCATGATGTTGGTCGGATTGACTGCCTTGTCTGTAGAGATCAGGACAAAACGCTTGGCTCCGTACCTGCCTGCCGCTCTGGCGGTCTTGTATGTGCCGAACACGTTGTTCTTGATGGCCTCGTTAGGACTGTTCTCCATTAGCGGCACGTGCTTATGGGCAGCCGCATGGTATACAATATCAGGGCGGTACGTCTCAAACACCGTCTCAATCCGGTGGGTATTCCGGACAGAACCGATGAGAACTGTCAGGTTCAGATCCGGGAACGTCCGCTCCAGCTCCTGCTGCAGATCATAGGCATTATTCTCATAAACGTCGAAGACAATCAGCTGCCTGGGCTTGTGGCCTGCAATCTGGCGGCACAGCTCGCTTCCGATGGATCCACCTCCTCCGGTTACAAGGATGACCTTGTCCTGTACATATCTCATAATCTCATCCAGATTTACCCGGATCGGATCACGGCCTAACAGGTCCTCAATCTGCACCTCCCTCAGCTTTGCCACGCTGACCTCGCCGTTTAACAGCTGGTAAATTCCCGGAAGAACCTTAATCCTGCAGTCTGTCTCGCGGCAGATTTCAATGATTTTTTTCTCTCCTTGGCAGGCGCGGAAGGGATTGCCACATAGATCTCGTCCACCCGGTACTCTCTGGCCAGACTGGGGATGTCCTCCCTGGAGCCGGCAATGGGCACGCCGTTTAAATATTTTCCCTTTTTATTCAGATCGTCGTCCACAAAGCACACTACCGTACCGTTCGTATGGCGGCTTGTCATCATCTCTTTTAAAATGACGGAACCGGAGGTGCCCGCTCCGACGATCATAATCCGATCTCCGCCTCTGTTTCCTGACGGAAACAGTGAATTTTTAATCCGGTAGGAAAGACGGATTCCAGTCACTGCGATGCAGAGTCCGAAAAAGCTGATAATATAATAGCTTCTCGGCATAAAATACTGCATAAGCGTCATGCCTGCTATCTGTGTCACTGTGGAAAATCCGCAGGCAATGACAATCCTGATTACCTCCCTGATGCCCGCCACACTCCACATGGTAGAGTAGAGATGGGCCAGGAAAAAGAAAGCGATGGTCAGCGCTGTGTGAATCAGCCCGTAGCTCAGCACGTTCGCGCTGTACTCTGCCGGTATCTTGGCAATATTCAAATCAAAACGGATCAGCAGAGCCAGAAAGGAACACAGCTGAATAGCCGCAATGTCCGCGGCCATCAGAATCAGCATTCTGGCTCTTTTGTTTTTTGGCATATACTTCTCAAACATGGTAATTTACAACATCCTTCTCATTTCTCTGCGCCTGCGTCTTCTGATTTTTTCTGTTTATCGTCCCTTCTGACGAGAGCCAGTCCCATAGCTAAAAACGCCCACATGAACGGCGCCGTAATCGGCACATTCAGATTGACAGCCGCCTGGACGCTGTAGCAGGTAAAGGCCAGAAGCGGCGCCAGAATCAGCGGATTGTCCGCCGCTCTCCTTGTCATCTTCACAAAAGCAGATACCAGGAAAGACAGATAGGCCGCAAGACCGGCCGCTCCTATAGTAAGCAGAAAATGCAGGTATTCATTGTGGGCATTGTCAAAGGTAACATGATAAATCTCGCTCATTTCCTTGTAATTATTAAAGGTAGTAATAATTCCAAAGGTGTCCGGGCCAAAGCCGAATATCTTATGAATCAGAGGAAAGCTCTTAAAGTTTTCCCAGGAAATTCTCCAGGCAAAGCCACGGTTCGTACCCCAGTTGTCATTAAACACAATGTACTTTGCAATCGCCTGATATTTGTCCTGATGGCCTGCAAAATTGGCGTCGTAAAAAATCCAGAACGCCGCTGCAAAAACAGCCGCCAGAAGCACGCCCCAGGCCACGCGAAGTCCCAGAAGAACTGCCTTCGATTCTTTCTTCACTGCAAATTTCAGCAGATATAAAGCGGCCGCAAGCGCCCAGGATCCACACACAAGGACCATCAGCTTATCATGTCCCGCCAGGAAAGAAAACAGGCTGTCAATTCCAATTACTGTGTCCGCGTAGGCCGTATTAATCCACGCAATACACCGGACAACCGTAAAAACTGTGGCCGTCAGCACCACATACCGCCGGACTGCCTGTCCCTTTGTAAAGGTATAGAGAGGCAGAAGGGCAAACAGAGCGCCCAGAGACAGGTACGCGTTATCGCTCACTCCCATAATGATGGCAAACATTCCAATCACAAAACAGATATAATAATAGAAGGAACGCACCACTGATTTGGAAGTCACAAACAGCGCCGCCGCAACGGCAATCACCATAGCCACATAAATGGTGTAGGTATTGATGTTTCCGAAGGAGGAGGTAAAGGCGTCAGGACTCGACGCAATCCTCTCCTTAAAATGAAAAATGTCCATGCGGAAATAGTCGGTAATTCCCCACAGGCAGGCTAATATTCCTCCCCCCAGAAACGCGTCCAGATACCACTGCTTCCACCGCAGAAAGCGGCTGATGAAAAAATACGAGAACACATACAGAGACATGGTAAAAAGTCCCGTATAACGCCCCTCGTTTCCCCAGAAGGACTCATATGGAAACTCCGACTGAAGCGTCGAGAAAATCAGGAGCGCTTCAAAGACCAGAACGCTCCAGTCCACAAAGCTTAAATGCCCTTTCCAGGTCCCGTCCCGAAGCGACTGAATCCCACGCACTGCCGCTCCGCTGGCGATCAGATAAATCACAGTGAAAATCAGGGCCGCGCATGTGAGAACCGCGTAGGCCTGATATTTTGTGGGAAGAATATCGAAATATTTGTTATGCACCACAAAAGGAAAGATGCACAGCAGCGCCAGAGTGTAAACGCTGGCCGCAAGCTCCATATAGCGCCAGGGGCGTTTCTCCTCTGCCGCCGGCCGAATCAGATGACTGCTCATAAAATTCTCCCTGTTGATTAGTTCAAGTCTAGTTACATACTGATTTAGTATATCACTTAAACAGGCTGGGCGCAAGAAAAGAAGCCCTTGTTTTACCCTTGTTTTCCGCTTCCAGTCTTGATTTTCAAACAGCGGAATGTTATAGTTATACGGTAATTCCCACAATTGGAATATAAAAACTGAAAGATATACAAAAAATACTCAAACTGAACTACAGAAATCGAAATTTTAGAATGAAAAGGAGTTTTTTATGGCATCACCTGTCAGCCAGCTTCCTCCCGTCCAGCCCGCTTTGCCGTCTTCTCTCCTGACTGAGACAGAAAAAGAACGTCTTTCCAGTCAGATGAACGCAGTCAATTTACAAATCAGCGAGTTTCGCCAATACCTGATTTCCAAAGATATGGCCGCCAACACGGTTCAGGTCTACTCCTATGCCCTGCGCCAGTTCCTCTGCCGCTACCATCAGGCTGATTTCTCCAGCCTCCACCTGTATAAGGTGTTTCTCTTAGAGCATTATAAGCCTCAGACCGTCAATCTCCGCCTTCGGGCACTGAATGCTTATCTGGAATTTACCCGGGAAAAATCAAAAAAACTGCCGCTCGTGCGGATCCAGCAGAAAAATTATCTGGAAAATGTCATCAGCGAGGCAGATTATGAATATTTAAAGTCCTGCCTGCTGCGGGACAAACGGTATCTCTACTATTTTTTAATCCGCTTTATGGCGGCTACCGGGGCCCGCGTCAGCGAGGTAGTCCAGTTTCAAGCAGAGGACGTCCAGAAAGGCTTTAAGGAAATCTATTCTAAGGGAAATAAGGTGCGGAGGATTTATATTCCAAAGGCTCTCCGCACCGACGCTCTTCTCTGGCTTCAGGCAGCCGGAATACGGAAAGGAGATATCTTTTTAAACCGCTTCGGCCGCCGCATTACTCCAGCCGGTATCCGGAGCCAGCTGAAAACCCTGGCCGTTTTGTATGGGATTAATCCTGATGTAGTGCATCCCCACTCCTTCCGGCACCGTTTTGCCAAAAGCTTCATTGAAAAATGCGGGGACATTTCCCTGCTCTCCGATCTTCTGGGACATAAAACCATAGAGACGACGCGGATTTATCTGCGCCGTTCCAGCAATGAACAGTATGAAATTGTCAACAAGGTGGTGGACTGGTAGGTGAATATGGATCTGAATCTGGACGAGTGTCTGGAACCTTTTACAGCTTATTTAAAACAGAAGGGAAAAAGCCCGAATACCATACGCTCCTATCTCTGCGCCATCCGGCTTTACGCATCCCTCTACAGTCAGTTAAATCCCGCTAATCTGCGCGCCTACCGCGCCTATCTTCTGTCACATTACCGGATCAACACAGTCAACGCCCGGATTTACGCTGTGAACTGCTTTCTGGACAGTCTCCGTTTCTCCTTCCGCCTGGAACCGGTCAGACAGCAGCAATGTACCTATCTGGACTGCGTCATCTCCCAGAGAGATTACGAAAAGCTGAAGCGCCGTCTCCGGCAGGATCACAATTTCTACTGGTATTTTGTCGTCCGCTTTCTGGGAGCTACCGGCGCCAGAATCAGCGAGCTGCTTCAGATTAAAGTGGAAAATTTAAAAAGCGGACGCCTGGATCTCTACACAAAGGGCGGCAAAATGCGGCGGCTCTATCTTCCCCGCCGCCTCTGCGACGAAGCCCTGGCCTGGTTTGGGGAAAAAGGCATTACCAGCGGATTTATTTTCTTAAATCAACGCGGCCAGGTAATCACCTCCCGCGGCGTTGCCATCCAGCTGAAACACCTGGCCGTCCGCTACCACATTGACCCGGATACCGTCTACCCCCACTCCTTCCGGCACCGGTTCGCCAAGAATTTTCTGAAAAAATATAACGATATCGCTCTCCTGGCAGACCTGATGGGACACGACAGCATTGAAACTACCAGAATTTACCTGACCCGCTCAAGCGCCGAACAGAAAGAGCTGCTGGACCGGATTATTACATGGTAATGGGGGCAGGGCAGGTCTAACAGAGCGGTATAGGAAAGCTTTCCTATACCGCTTTTTAGATAAGGCCGGGGGAAAGGAAAACATAAAGCTATATGGCCAATACGGCATCCATACACAGTATAAGTGCATATTCGTATGCATTGCCGCCCCAATGGCGCTCATCGTATTGAGCCATATCAGCCAAACTGTCTGCTGTATATAAGAGCATTCCCCATGTGGCTTTTCTGAAAGCCGCACATGCAGCCAGCGCCGAACATTCCATTTCCACAACCGAACATCCTTCGCTTCTGCGATACTCAACTTTTTCTCTTGTTTCACGAAAAAAACCGTCTGTGGACCATGTAATGACCTCTTGATATTTCATGTTGTGCTCCACCATTGTTTTCTCAATGGCCTTTTTTGCTCTTTCATTGATTTCCATAAAGCGCGAGGGAGGGGCATAGTGGTAGGACGTACCTTCATCACGCAGCGCCTTGCTTGGCACAAGAAATGTACCTTCGTCAAAATATTCAAGCGCGCCGCAGCTGCCTGCTGAAATAATTTCACAAACCCCATAACCAATCAGCCAGTCAAGTATCTGCACAGCGGCAGCCGCACCCACAGGCGCCTGGCAGAGAACAATCTCCTCGCCTTTATACTGTGTTACATAAATAGGATATCTCTTTGTTGCGCTGATAAAAGACGATACTTGTCTCGTATCAGATTTGTCAGCATACTCCTCTATATAATTGCCGAGAAATGCAAAGACACATTTTTTCGGAAGCTTAAGATTTAGATTTTCATGAACAGGACTTATGACTGCTGTTTGTTCCGTATCAAACTCCAATATTGGTATCTCATTTTTTATCATTCCCATATCCTGCCTCACAAATGTTTAATGAAAGCTGAACGCAGCCGCATCAATAACTTCCGATTTCTTCACGGTTCTTCCGTCTAAAGCACGCACTCCAGCTGACAGTCATAGGGCTCTGCTTCCACGTGCTTCTGATTATAAACCTCTGCCTCCGTGCAGCCCATTGACTGATAAAATGCCTGGCTCTCTACGGCTGAGTGGGCCGATATGTAAAGCTTCCTGGCGCCTTTTTTCCTGGCCCATTCCTTCGCCGCCAGAAAGAGCGATTTTCCAATTCCTCTGTTTCTCATGTCCTCTGATACATGAATGCTGGACAAGTCGCAGTATCTGTGTTCATCGTCAGACAGCTCTGATTCCACAGAAACAAATCCTTTTAATTTTCCATCATAAAACGCTGCATATACAAATCCGCCGGACAAAACCGTATGCTTCAGGCAGGAAATTAAAACCTGATAATCCTGTTCCGTCCAATCGTCTACAAACGGCGCATCTTTAATTTCCCAGGTTCCATTTTCCCTGCGCCAGCATTTTTCAACAATCTGATGCCGGATAAAATCTTTAAACAGCTCTCTGCAGATTTCCTCTGCATGTAAAGTTCTATACTTCATCATGCGTATTATTCTCCATATTCCATATTTAGATTTACTGTTCGTCAAAACATGAAAGATCCAATGAATCTCCCACAAAAGAAACTACGTCTTCATGGCATTCGCTGAATAGAGCATATACAAATTTTTCACGTTCAGGCAATATCTGCGGCAGTCTTGCAATCCACATCCTGCCTTTTGATATGTCCCTGGTTTTGCACTGCAGTTTAGGATTAAACCCATGCCCCATATTGGACCAATGGATATCGCCGCCGTGCAGTACAAAGGTCTGTTCAATTTGCTTAATAATTGAACTATACATAATCTTTGAACATTCAAAACATCTTGATCGTTCTATACAATTTTCTTTGATAACCCGCTCTATTTCATCTCTTATAAACATACAGTTCCTCTTCTGTCTTACCCCTTATCTCTAAATAGAGTATAACAGCTCCGCCTGCCCGCCACAATAGAAAACGCAGAAAACAGAAAAGAGGATCTGTTTTCACGCTCCACTGAAAGCCGCTGAAAAACAGGTCCTCTTTTCTAAGTAAAATTTTAAACTATCAACTATTTTGTATCCTTCTCTACAGCACCTTGCTCAGGAATGTTTTAAGCCTCTCGTTCTTCGGATTCGCAAAGAACTCCTCCGGCGCATTCTCCTCCACAAAGCTGCCGCCGTCCATAAACATGACGCGGGTAGCCACCTCTCTGGCAAAGCCCATCTCGTGGGTTACCACCACCATGGTCATCTTCTCGTCCGCCAGATCCTTCATAACTCCCAGAACCTCGCCTACCATCTCCGGATCCAGGGCAGAGGTGGGCTCATCGAAGAGCATCACGTCCGGCTTCATGCACAGAGCGCGGACAATGGCGATTCTCTGCTTCTGTCCTCCTGACAGCTGGCTGGGATAGGCGTTCGCCCGGTCGGCCAGGCCGACTCTCTCCAGAAGCTTCTTGGCTTCCGGCTCAATCTCTTCCTTCTTCTTTCCCTGAAGCTTAATGGGAGCCAGGGTCAGGTTATCCATAATCGTCATATGTGGGAACAGGTTAAACTGCTGGAACACCATTCCCATCTTCTGACGGTGCTTGTTGATATCTGTCTTAGCGTCTGTAATGTCCACGCCCTCAAAAAAGATCTGGCCTCCCGTCGGCTCCTCCAGACGGTTTAAGCAACGCAGAAACGTACTCTTTCCAGAGCCGGACGCGCCGATTACGCATACTACGTCTCCCTTGTAGATATCCACCGTCACATCTTTTAATACCTTCAGAGAGCCGAAGCTCTTATCCAGATGCTTCACCTGGATCAGGGGCTGTTCTGTATGATTAGTGCTCACTCTGTCTCAGCCTCCTTTCCAGAATCTTAATTAACTGGGTAAAAATCAGTACAATAATCAGATAGAGGGCCGCAACTGCCAGAAGCGGCATAAATGCGCTGTAGGTACGGCTTCTGATGATATCTCCGCCCTTGGTTAAATCCTGAATACCGATATATCCGGCAATGGACGTCTCCTTTAAAAGAGCGATAAACTCGTTGCACAGGGCGGGAAGCACATTTTTAAACGCCTGCGGCATCACAATGTACCACATGGTCTGCGGATAGTTAAAGCCCAGGCTTCGTCCGGCCTCAAACTGTCCGTTGTCGATGGACAGGATTCCGCTTCGGAAAATCTCAGCCACATAGGCTCCGGAGTTAATTCCAAAGGCAAGCACCGCCACCAGCACCTTGTCAATTCTCACACTGGCAAAAATAACGTAATAGATAATTAAAAGCTGCACTAAGACTGGCGTTCCTCTGATCACAGTCAGATAGATGTTGCAGAGGAAATTCAGCACCTTTAGCTTGTGCGTCTTATCGTAGGTTGAACGGATGGTTCCCACAATCAGGCCGATGACAATTCCAAGCAAAACCGCAAAAAACGTAATTTTGATGGTATTTAACAGCCCCTCTGCGATATAATGCCAGTTTCCACCGTCAATAAAATTCCTGGTAAAAGTATCCACAAACTGATTCCACATAATCTCTGTTCTCTTTCCCTGTTATTATTCTGCCGGGATGTACTTGTTTACGATCTCGTCCAGAGTTCCCTCCTCGTCAAGCTCTGCAATCGCTGCGTTCACCTTGTCAAGAAGCTCTGTATTGTCCTTATTGATGGCCATAGCATAGTCCTCAGAAGATAATGCCTCGTCCAGAATTACCAGATTCTCATCCTTCTCTGCAAACGCCTTAGCCGGAGCGCTGTCAATGATTACAGCGTCAATCTTGCCCTGAAGCACAGACTGGATAGCCTCGAAATACTTGTTGAAACGCTCTACCTGCGCTCCCTCGATCTCGCTTGCCAGGCTGTCTCCTGTAGTTCCCATCTGAACGCCCAGAATCTTTCCGTTCAGGTCCTCGGAGGAAGCAATGTCGCTGCCCTGCTTTACGATAATGACCTGTGCTGCTGTTGCGTAGGTATCTGTAAAGTTTACGGATTCCTGTCTCTCTGGAGTCACTGTCATGCCTGCAGCCACAATATCTACCTTATTGCTTGCAAGAGCCGGAATCAGAGCGTCGAACTCCATATCCTCAACCGTTACCTCCATGCCAAGCTTCTCGCCGATAGCCTGGGCAATCTCTACGTCGATTCCTACAATCTCGTCTCCCTCGTAGTACTCGTATGGCGGGAACGTAGCGTTTGTACCCATAATCAGGGTTCCGCCCTCTGCAGTCTTCTCTTCCTCTGCGTCCTCTGCCGCTGTCTCTCCCTCGCTCTCTGCCGCTGTCTCAGCACCGGCCTCGGAAGCGGCTGCTGTGGTCTCTGTCTCCTTTGCGTCTGAAGAACATCCTGCTAAGGAAGCGGCCATGAGAACTGCCATAGATAATGCTAACATTTTCTTTTTCATAATGAATTCCTCCTCCATTTTGGCTTAAAACAGCCATGAATATTTATTTAATGGTTCTATCTTCATATCTCCCTATTATACCTGCTTTTTTTTAATAGTCAACTGCTTTTTTGTATAAAAACCGGCGCTCTCTGTATTTTTATTCTTATTTGAACAGTTCCACCGCATTTTTATGCTGTTTTTATTCTCTTCTCTTCCGCTCAAAAACAAAGGGGCGGACGCGCAGACGGAGAAATTTCTCTCTCCGGCCGCCCTGTCCGCCTGCATATTTTTTCTATTCTGCTGTTTTACGTTTTCCTATCCGGAATCAATCAGCTTTCGCTGACCCGGCACATGGTAAACTCGCCGTAGGCTGTGATGACTCTGTAATAGCCGCACAGCTCTTTGTTTAACTCCTCGTCCGGCGTATCTACCAGGAACGGCTGATGGTGGAACTCGGCAATCTTCGCCTTGGTCGCCAGAATGATAATGTTTTCCTTTCCTATTTCGCGGATAACCTCCGGCGTAATCTGCTGGTTTCCACGTCCAAACAAAAAGCCCTGTCCGCCTGTCACCGTGACGATCAGTTTCGTCTTCTTTCCTTTAATAAAGTCGAGAATCTTATCTCCATAGATGTCGTTTGCCACCAGCTCTTTATTCCGGATTAAATCCACTCCGATCAGCGTATTTTTAAGTCCCAGCATCTGCATAACGCCTCTGGTAGTCGTTCCCGCTCCGATCAGATAGTAGGTGTCCTCCTCCATATGCTCCACGATCTCATGGGCAATGGACTCGATGGAAGCTGTCTCGGAAAGCGGCGTCGGAGCCTTCCTGTTCTGAGTAAACACATGCTCTAACGGCACAGACAGGTATCCGTACAGTCTCGTATTGATGATCTCCTGGCGGTAAAGCTCCTCGTCAATGTCTAAAACCTCCTGCTCCGCCGTCTTTGTGACCTTTCCAGTGAGCCAAAGCTTTGCTAAGTCTCCCGCGCTCTGAGGATTTTTTGCATATACTGGGGAATGAATCTTTACTCCGGCCGGAATTCCCAGCGCCGGAAGCTCCGTTCCCACGCCCTCGTAGATATCTCTGGCCGTGCCGTCGCCCCCTGCGAACAGCAGAAGATCCACCCCGGCCTCCTCCATGGCCTTGGAGAGGACGATTGTATCTGTTCTGGAGCTGTCGAAGAGATCCTTTAAGCTTCTTCTGCCCCCTGTGTGGAGAACTGTCGTGCGAAATCCCATGGACTTCGCCGTATCCTCCCCCATGTCGCCGGGACAGGTCACAATCTCCAGCTCATTTTTAATTTCCAGAAGCTCCTTCAGGGCCTGGCGTACCCTGTCGTTGGCTCTCGGCTTCGCTCCCCGGCGGATAGCCTCCTCTACCATATGATCTGTTCCCTTTAATCCAACGCTGCCGCCCATTCCTGCAACCGGATTAATAAGAAGTCCTAATTTTTTCATAAATTAAAGCTCTCCTTTCCTGTATTCTGTCTTGTTTCTGCCCTCAGCGGGAGGAATTATGATAGTATTTTTTCTGCTGGCAGGCTTTCAAAAAAATACTATCATAATTTCTCCTGACTGAGAAGAAAAATGCTGCTGTGACCGCTCCCGCGGCTACGCGGGAGCGATGCTGCAGCAGCACTTCTCTTATACTCTCATTTATCTCATTTATGCAGTTTCTAATTCTGGCATTTCAGAAAGAAACGATTAGTCTTCGTTGTACTTTCTCTGGTATACCTTCCATGTAGTAGCCCACTTAGCCGGATCGTCCATACCGGACTCGTCAACCTGGTGAGTTACACTTCTGTGAGGAGCTGTTCTGATAACCTCTGGGTTCTCATGAGCCTCCTTGAATACGTACTTCAGAGTCTCGATGTACTCGTCGATATCCTTCTTAGATGGTGTCTCTGTCGGCTCAAGAGTCATCGGCTCAGGCAGATAGAATGGATGATGTGATGTCCAGTAGTGCATACCGAAGTCCATCATTCTTCTCTGGATGTCGAGAGTGCCGATGCCTGTCTCTTTCTCCAGCGCCTCTAATGTGTAGCGAGCCTGCTCGATTCTCTGGTTGTTTCCGTCCTGATAGTAAGCAGATACTTCCGGAAGCTCCATCAGCTTCTTGAACATGTAGTTGTTGTTTAATACAGCAGTCTTAGCTACCTGGTATAAGCCCTCAGCGCCTAAGCTTCTGATCCAGCAGTATGCCTTTAATACAACCTCAGCAACTCCGTACCACTCTCTTACTTTGCCAACTGCACTTGGATTTGCGCAGATGTCATAGTTTAAGAAGTATTTCTCTCCATCGTAATCTACGATTGGAGCCGGAAGGAACTTAACCAGATCCTTCTGAACACCTGTAGCGCCGCAGGCTGGGCCGCCGCAGCCGTGAGGTGTGGAGAATGTCTTGTGCAGGTTAAAGAAGCACATATCAAATCCAGCATCTCTTGCTCTTGTTACGCCTAAGAGACCGTTTGCATTAGCCTGGTCATAAGCGCACAGACCGCCGATAGAATGGATGTAATCAACGAACTCTTTTACATGGCTGTTGTAAACGCCTGTATCCTCTGGGTTAGCTACGATGTAGCCTGCTGTCTTCTCGGAAGCAGCAGCCTTTAACTGCTCTAATGTCGGAAGACCTGTCTTTGGATCTGGCTGTAAGTAAATGATCTTGAAGCCAGCTACTGCAGGAGCTGCCGCATCAGACGGATGGGAGTAGATAGTTGTGATAATCTCGTTTCTGTCCTCTCCCTTATCCTTGAAGTATGCACGGATTAAGGACGCCATAGTCATGATACCCTGGGAACCGCCACTTGGCTGGAATGTGAAGTGATCCATTCCGGAAATCTCGCACATATACTTATCTGTCTCATGGAAAATCTGTAACATACCCTGTACTGTGGACGGATCCTGTAACGGATGGTACTCACGGATCAGGGAAGATAACTGCTCGTTTACCTTTGGGCTGTACTTAACTGTACATGTACCCTGTCCAATCTCGATATTAACATCTGCGCCTAATGTCTGCTGAGCAAGTCTAGCATAGTGGCGAAGAACACGGCTCTGGGACATTTCCGGCAGATTTAACTTTGTGCTTCTCTTCATTCCCTCTGGAATAGCAGCTGTTCCTTTTACTTCCTTTGCTACCTCTTCCTCAGGAGCGCCTACTAAAATACCTCTCTCACCTGGGGTGCTTAACTCGTAAATGATCGGCTCATCCCATTTTGCCTGGTGAAATTTTGTTCTGACCTTTGATGATCTATCTATTCTTTTCACAATATCATTCCTTTCCGCGCAGCCTATTTGATAACCTCAGCGATTGCTGCTGCCAGTGTATCTAAGTCTTCCTTCATATGAACCTCTGTTACGCAGTACAGAGCAGACTGTCCAAGATTCGGGAAGTCCTTGGATAAATCCTTTCCTCCGAAGATGCCCTTTGCAAGAAGAGCCTTGTTGATCTCCTCAACAGTCTTTCCTGTCTCTGTGAAGTCAACTACAAACTCCTTGAAGAATGCTCCGCCGAATGGATTTACCTTAACGCCTGGAATCTCAGCCAGCTTCTTAGCTGCATACTGAGCGTTTGCCATGATTAACTCGTCAACCTCTGCCATACCCTGCGGTCCCATGGTTGCCAGGTAAACGCCTGCTGTAATTCCCCAGAGTGCAGACTGTGTACCAACGTACTCTTTACCATGCTCTCTGTGGTGTCCGAAGGAAGTTCTGTCATAAGCCACATCACCGAAGCCGTACTCGCCTGGCTCAGATGTCGGAGCGATACCGAACAGTCTGGACGGGAACTCCATAACGAACTTCTCATCATCTGTAGTAGCCATGAATCCAGACTGGCCTCCGCCGTAGTACATATGGATTCCAAGAGGCTGTAAGTCGCCGCATACGATATCAGCGCCGTATGTAGGCGGTGTGGAAAGAACGCCTAAGGAAATCGGGTCTACACCTACTAAGCTTAAGCCGCCTGCTGCATGAACAGCATCGGAAATAGCCTGTCCGTTTGGCTCAATTACACCTAAGTAGTTCGGGTTCTCGAAGTAAACACCGATTACATTATCATTTAATTTTGCCTTTAAGTCCTCTAAATCAAGAGTTCCTGCAGCTGTTGCCTTAACAGTCTCGAACTTGATTACGCTCTCAGCGTAGTTCTTCATAACTGCTAACTTCTGCGGATCCATGAGTTCTGGAACGAGAACAACAGAACGATTTGTGATTCTCTGTGCCATTCTTACAGTTGTAGCTGCAGCCTGAGCCCAGTCCATAGTAGGAACGTTTACAACGTCCATATCTACTAACTCAGCTACCATGCTGGCATACTCAAACAGAGACTGGAAACGGCCTTCATCGTTGTAAGGCTCGCCGCCGTATGCTGTTAAGAACTCGCCCTTGTTGTTAATCTCATCACAGATAGCCGGTACATAGTGCTGCCAGCATCCTGCACCTAAGAAGTTTAAGTTCTTGTGGCAGTCTGTATCCTTGGAAAGGACTTTCTCAACGTGTCTCTTTAACTCGTACTCAGAACCAAATGCCTTTGGCAGGTTCATATTCTCTTTTAATTTTAAGATCTCCGGAACATTTTTGTGAAGTTCCTCTAAAGAGCTCATTCCGATTTCGTGGAGCATCTCCTCCTGGATTTCCGGAACTGAGTTCGGTATGTAAGGATGGCTTGCATATCCTTTCATTGTTCTTATTCCTCCTTTAATTTCAGGTTTATATTCTGGAAAAGAGGAGGTTAAATGTCCTCTTTTCCTGTTTGTCTCATGAGCTTAGCCTTTGAAAGACTTAATTAAGCGATTCCGCCTCCGTCAACTACTAAAGCTGCACCTGTGATCCAGCTGGATAAGTCGCTTGCAAGGAAGAGAACTGCATTTGCGATATCCTCCGGCATACCGATTCTTGCCAGCGGTCTGCTTGTACCGCAGTCTGCCAGGTAAGCATCCATCTGGGAAGCACCTTCCTTAACAGCACCTGTCTGCTTTCCTTCATCACGAAGCATTGCTGTATCTGTATCTCCTGGGTTTACGCTGTTTACACGGATATTCTGTGGGCCGTGGTCAATAGCCATAGCTCTTGTTACGTTTACGATACCGCCCTTAACTGCACAGTAAGCTGCTGCCAGGTCGCCGCCCTTTAAGCCCCAGCCGGAACCTGTGTTGATGATGCTTCCGCCGCCGTTAGCTGCCATTACCGGAATTGTGTGCTTGGAGAAGAGGAACAGTCCCTTTAATCCTACATCAAGAACGAAATCCCACTCCTTCTCTGTCAGGTCTGCGATTGTCTTTCTTACAGTAACGCCTGCATTGTTGTGAAGGACATCAATTCTTCCGTATTTTGCTACAACGCCGTCGATAGTAGCTTTTACCTGCTCCTCGTTTGTAACGTCGCACTTGAAGAATGTAACGTCTCTTCCTGCCTGGCGGAGCTCCTCAGCCTTCTCCTCACCCTTCGGGCTGATATCTACCATAGCTACCTTTGCGCCGTAAGCGGAAAGAATCTCAACAACGCCTAAACCGATTCCTGAGCTTCCTCCTGTTACAACCGCAACTTTACCTGTCAGGTTTAATGGGTCTTTCTTTGTAATCATGTCGTTATCCTCCTTAAAATATTATCTTTTTTAATGATTTGCTTTTTAATGCTGTACAGTTTGCTGAATTCCCCTGCCAGCCTGCGCCGCTTTTATGACAGATTATAGAGCAAGGTGCGTGCCAAAAAATAGAAATCTTACAAATTGCTCCCGTTTAATCTCTTTTCGTTTTGGAAAAACGTCCATTTTTCCTAATAAAATTCCGCTTTTATTTTTTTCTTTTTACCTGCTCCGTTTTTTTTCTTTCCTGCATTTTTGTTTTTATGAGTCATGAAATTTGCCACATTTTTCTTATTTTTTTGTCAAACGTCAATAGTTTGCCACATTTCCCCCTGCTATATTGTCACTATCCTCTGATTATGCTATAATCTAAATGTCAAATTGCTGCATTTGTCACTTTACATACAGAATTTTACTGAAATATCGGAGGAAAATCATGACTCAATTAGAAAGTGTGCGGTCAGGTATTGAACATTTCGTCTCAGCTGCAGCAGAGGCTTTCCGTGTGGAGGCAGCTGTTTTTAATCAGGAAAGCAGCCTGTTTTTCTGTACTCCTACTTATTTAAAGAAAAAAGGCAATGCAGTTCACTATACCTTTATCCAGGACGTTATTGTCAATGGCAGCGTTCTTGTCACCGAGCCTGGCAAAATGCCGTCATGCATCGGATGCCGATTTAACGAACACTGTCCTTCCACTATGGAAATCCTCTGCTGTATCCACAGCGGAACCGAGGTAGCCGGTGTGATCTCGTTTACTTCTTTTACTAAAGAAGGGCAAAAACGGATTTCAGAAAATACTGATATCTATCTGAATGCTATCACCAAACTGTCCAGCTTAATAGGAGAATATCTCCAGCAGTTTTCCGGAGACAGCACAGCCGCTGATACAGAAAAGCTGATTGAAAGTTTAATGTCTCTTTGCGAACAGCCCCTTCTCCTTACAGATCCTAATGGTGTTGTGCTTCGATACAACCAGCTTGCAGATAAAATATTAAAAGTCTGTAATGTATCTTCTACCAGTCTGCGACAGATTTTCAGCGAAGACATGGCCCGGCGGATCACCTCTGGAAACGATCTGTTTGAAAAAAAAGCTTCTATTGGAGAAAATACAGCCAAGGTGACGACCCGTTCCATTTACTCCCAGAATCACCTTCACTCCATTCTGGTAAGATTGTCCAATGAATTTTATGAAAATCTTCCTGAATCCGGCGCCTTTGAGCGGCTGATCGGTTCCAGCCACGCCTTCGTTCACATTCAAAACCTGATCAAGCGGGTGGCAGACAGCCCTACGCCCATCCTGATCACCGGAGAAACCGGAACTGGAAAGGAACTGGTAGCCCGTTCCTTCCATGAACAGAGCCGCCGGAACAAATATCCGTTTGTAGCTATTAACTGCTCCAGTATTCCTGAAAATCTGTTTGAGAGCGAGCTGTTTGGTTATGAGGAAGGTTCCTTCACCGGCGCGAAAAAAGGCGGAAAAATGGGCCGGATCGAAATGGCTCAGGGCGGAACTCTGTTTTTAGACGAGCTGGGTGAGATGCCGCTCTCCGTTCAGCCAAAGCTTCTGCGCGTTCTCCAGGAATACGAACTGGAACGGGTGGGATCCACCAAAAAAATCCATCTGGATATCCGCATAGTGGCAGCCACTAACCGTGATCTGCGTGAAATGATTAAGGAGGGAAAATTCCGTGAGGACCTCTTCTACCGAATCAGCGTGATCAACGTAAAGCTGCCGCCTCTCCGGGACAGAAAAGAAGATATTATCCCCATCAGCTTAAACTATCTGGAACGGCTGAAAACGAAAATGACAACCCCTCTCCGGACAATTTCTCATGAGGCGGAGCAGGCCTTTTTAAGCTATTCCTGGCCCGGGAATATCCGAGAGCTTCAAAATGTGGTGGAATATGCCGCCAATCTCTGCGACAGCGATACGCTGACGCTGGCCGATCTGCCGGAGCATATGCGAGGTCTGGAGGAATGCCCTGACACTGAAAAGCAGAAGGAAACTCCTCTTCCCGATTCCCAGGAAAAACAGATCCTCGATCTTCTCTCCACCTACGGCCACACGCTGGAGGGCAAAAAGAAAATCGCGGCGGATCTGGGCATCAGCCTGCGGACCCTTTACCGGAAATTAAATAAAATGAATCTGTAGACGCCGCACAGCCGCTTTACCGGAATGCCGTACTGAAACGATGTTAATTTGCCATCTTTGCCAGCAGGTTGACAGAAAGAATGCCAAATCTTTCTGTCAATCTTCCGGTATTTTTCATTTTGTACAGATTTTAATTTTAGTAAAATTTTTCTTTTCTGTTTTTTCTCAAAAAAATTCAAAAAACAACAAATCCCTTTAAATCCTTTTTTTACGCCGTTTCCTCAGCATTTTTAATTAAAATTTTAGGCTCTTCACAAATTCTTTACACATATTTCACAAGAATTGGCATTACACTTGCTTTATAATTAGTCAACAATTCCATAAAAGGAGGAATATTGTATGGAAACTGGTTATGGTTTTCTGGCACTCGTGCCGCCTGTAGTTGCGATTTCTCTCTGCTTCGCTACCAAACAGGTATTAATCTCAATGTTCGCAGGACTGTTTGCAGGTTCCCTGATTATGTCTCACTGGAACCCATTCGTAGCCTGCGCGTTTGCCCTTGACAAAATTGCAGTAAACATGTCCGGAAACATTGTTCTGTTACTGTTCACACTGTTCATGGGTGTTGGTATCTCTTTCATCTGGAAATTAGGCGGAAGCTTCGCTCTGGCTGCAGCAGCTAAGAAGCGCTTCAAAAAACGCCGTTCCGTATGTCTTGGAACCTGGGGACTTGGAATCGCTTGTTCCGTAAACGACTGTCTGGCAGCAGCTATCGACGGAAACGTATTCCGTGATATCTGTAAGGACTACAGAATTTCTTCTGAGAAATTCTCCTACGTTCTCGACGCTACAGCAGCTCCGGCAGCAGCATTCTTCATCTCCGACTGGATCGCTTACCAGATTGGTATGATCGGCCAGGGACTTGACGCAGCCGGCATCACAGGCTACACACCTGTAGCAGCTTACTTAAAGACTCTTCCATTCAACATGTACTCTATTTTCACACTTCTCTTCGTGGGAATGCTGATGTACACAGGACGCGACTACGGCCCAATGTTAAAGGCTGAGGCACGCTGCCTGCAGACTGGTGAGTTCAACCGTTCCGGCGCTAAGCCAATGCTTGACGTAGGAAGCGAACTTGGAGAGGCTAAGCAGACAAAGCCGATGATCCGCTCTTTCGTTCTTCCTATCGCTGTTACTTTTGCAATTATCATCTTCGGTATCATCTACACAGGATGGACCAGCCCGGATCGTACAGGTTCTGGTATCATGGACATCTTCAATGTATGTGACGTACAGCTTGCTCTTTACTGGGGCTCCTTCGCAATGGCAGTTACAGGTATCCTGATTGCCCTTGTATCCAAGATCATGACCTTCGATGAGACCATGACTACTATCGTAGACGGCTTCAAGCTGATGGCTCTGACAGGCGCTATCCTGGTTCTTGCATGGTCCTTAGCAGACGTTACAAAGAGCATGGGACTGGGCGACTTCGTAGCTCACTACGTTGGCGGCGCTATCCCGACAGGACTTCTTCCAGTTCTGGTTCTTCTCTGCTCCATGTTAATCGCTTTCGCAACTGGTACTTCCTGGGGAACCATGGCTATCATGACTCCACTGGCTATCCAGTTAGGCTACGCTGTTACAGGCGATGCTGAGTTCTCCATCGGTATGTGCGGTGCCGTATTATCCGGAGCTATCTTCGGAGACCACTGCTCACCAGTATCCGATACAACTGTTATGGCTTCCCTGTTCTCAGGTGCAGACCATATCGACCACGTAGGAACACAGATTCCTTACACCTGTACAGTCGGCGCAGTTATCGCAGTTCTGTACGTACTTTACGGATTCTTCCGTCTGTCTCCGGTTATCATGATTCCGGCAGGACTGATTGCTCTGTACATCTTACAGATTATCTTACATAACATCTTCATGAAGAAGTACGGCATCGATCCGAACTACACAAAGACTATGACAGAAGATCATGTCATGACAAAATAAAAGTAGAGATATAAAAATTAAATAAGAATCGGAAGGAAGCCCTGAGCCGGAAGGTTCGGGGCTTTCTTTCTGCCTGCTATGCCTGGAATCTCTATCCAGGCCGTATCTGAACATACAAAACAGCCTGGCACAGAAGGTATGAATCTCTCTTCTGTGCCAGGCTGCCGTCGTTTTTCAGCTCTTCCTGTTAATCCTCTGCCAGCTCCTTCACTGCCCTGACTGCCGTCTCCACCTCTTCCTCTGTATTGAACCAGGAGAATGAAAATCTGACGATTCCCTGCTCCACGGTTCCCAGAGACTGGTGCATCAGAGGCGCGCAGTGGGCTCCGGGCCTTGTGGCGATGCCGTAGACCGTCTCCAGCTCGTCGCTGACTCTGGAGGAATCATAATCTCCGATATTTAAAGAGACCACCGCAGTTCTTCTGAACCGGCTTAAACTGCTCTCAAAGTCGCCGTAGACAATCACTCCCGGAATATCCTTAACGCCCTCATAGAACTGCATCATCAGGGCATTTTCACGGCTGTGGATATTCTCCACTCCCGTCTCCTCGATAAAATCCAGGGCAGCGCTCAGTCCCGCGATCCCATGTCCGTTTAAGGTTCCCGCCTCCAGGCGCACCGGCATCTCAGCCGGGTGCTCCTTTAAGAAGCTGTGGACGCCGCTTCCTCCCCGCTTAAAGGGAGCAATATCCACGCCCTCTCTCACGCAGAGACCGCCGGTTCCCTGAGGGCCAAACAGTCCTTTGTGGCCGGTAAAGCACAGTACGTCAGCCTGGAATACTTCCATATCCACAGGGTACGCTCCCGCTGTCTGGGAAATATCGGCGATAAAGAGAAGGCCGTGCTTTCTGCAGAATTCTCCAATCTGTTTTAAATCTACTACATTTCCCGTTACGTTGGAGGCGTGGGTACACACCACTGCCTTTGTATTCTTTTTGAGATGCTTTTCAAACTCCTCGTATTTCAGTCTTCCCTTGTTGTCACAGGTGACAAAGGAAAGATCCGCGCCCTGTTCTGCAAGGTGAAACAGAGGTCTGAGCACAGAATTGTGCTCGAGAACTGTGGTAATCACATGGTCCCCCGGTCCAATCAGGCCGTTAATAGCGATGTTCAGACTTTCTGTGGCGTTGCAGGTGAAGATTGTCTGCTTTGGATCTCCCCCGTGAAACAGGCGGGACAGCTTCTCTCTGGTACCGAAAATAATACGGGAGGCGTCCATGGAGGCCTCGCTGGCTCCGCGGCCCGAATTGCCAAAATTTGTCAAAGCCATTGCCACAGCCTCTGCTACCTGCTTCGGTTTTGTCATAGTTGTGGCTGCATTGTCAAAATAAATCATCTTTTCTGCCTTCCTTTCCACTGCGGCTAGTACAGAATTTCCTCAAACGCTTCCCACACCAGACCTTTTTCCTTCAGAAAGCTCTTAAAATCTTCCGCGTGATCCGGGCCGGTACACCATGCCAGGCCGCAGCCGGCTGACAGCTCCCTGGGAACCGGAATCATACGTCCCGGACGTCCCGTCTCCCTGCAGGCCTTTTCCAGTGCAATGGCGTCAGCTGTAGTGTGAAAGGTAATAATCAAAGTGGGTTCTTTTTTTCTCATTTTACTTTCCTCCAAGCACTCTGGCGTCTCCTATCTTCTTTGTGATCTTCATCTGATCATAGGTTTCAAGAAGCATGACCGCGTACTTTCTGGAGGTTCCCAAAAGATCTCTGAACTCTCCCAGGGTAATCTGCGGATGGCTGGCCAGGTGATCTCTCAGAACGCTTAAAGCGCGATCCCAGTGCTCTTTGTGCATCAGCACGCCGGTTCCGGCCTTCACCAGAATTCCCTTCTTCGTCAGCTCGGAGAGCACCTGTCTGGCCTGTTTCCTGTCCTTATAGGCCCCTACCAGCTCGTCGGTAGACGGAACCTCAATTCCCGCCTTTTTATAGATATTTTCCATATCTGTCATCATCTGGGACGCCTCGTCGGAGTAGCTTACTGTAAATCCTGCCACCGACACGACGCTGCCCTGGATGGTAATGACCTTCCTCTTCTCCAGCTCCGCTATCAGGGCCTCTGCCTTCTTTCCGCTCTTTAAGTGCATCCGTTCCGCCAGACGGCTCTTTAACTCCTCACGGTCCATTCCCTCCACAATGGGATTTTCCCTGTGGAAATGGGCCAGCACCTGGTTGGCCAGCTCGGAAACCTTCTCCCAGTAGGCCTTTCCAACGAAACTTCCGTCATTTAAGTGAAGAATTTTCTTCTTATTTCTCAGAGTGTCCAGCATCTGTTCCGCCTCGGAAACCGTCAGATCCATCCAGGCAGCTAGATCCTTCGCCTCAGGAAACCGGCGGCTCTCCTCATTGACCATCTGCTCCAGAATTTCCATATCTGTGCCTGTCTTTTTCAGCCTCAAGGACTCGATGATGTCCTCCTGGCCTCTCTTGTGCTTGTCAGCAGCCGGATTTAAAATAGTTCCTCCTCCAAAGGTTTCTACCGGAGAGTAGAAACGGATAATAAATTTGTCGTTTCTCTTAACGCAGATCGGATCGTCAAACCGAATCTGCACCAGGGCCTCCTGTCCGGCCTCCACTACCTCGCAGTCTAACAGAATTACTTTTCCGATAGCCTGGGCGGAGCCGTAGCTTAAATGGACTCTGTCTCCATTTTTCAGCTTCCTCTGGGTAGAGTCAAAAAGGCGCAGGGTAGCGTCCACCATGGTACTGTTCACCAGGGAACCAGGGTATGCCAGAACCTGCCCGCGGCTCAGCTCCTCTTTCTTAATACCTGCCAGGTTGATGGCCGTTCTCTGGCCTGCGGAAGCCTTTTCCTCCTTCTGGCCGTGGCTCTGAACGCCTCGAATCTTTAACAGACGCTCCTGGGGATATACCATCACCTCTTCTCCAGCCTCGCACATTCCCTCTACCAGTGTTCCTGTAACGACCGTTCCAAAGCCTTCCATGGTGAATACGCGGTCAATGGGAAGCCGGAACAGCTCCTTCTCCTCTCTCCGTTTGCCAGCCTGTTTTGCCATAGTGACAATCTTCTGTCTTAAAACGTCAATGTTCTCCCCAGTGTAGGAGGATACGCGGATCAGCTCCGCCTGCTCGAGAAAGCTTCCCTTGATCAGCTCTCTCACATCCTCCTCCACCATGTCCGCCCAGTCGCTGTCCACTGTGTCGGACTTGGTGAGAACAACGATTCCCTGGCGGATCTGAAGCATTTTCAGAATCTCAAAATGCTCCACCGTCTGGGGCATAACCCCCTCGTCCAGAGCGACAACTAACAGTACCAGATCGATTCCGCCGATTCCGGCCAGCATATTTTTGACAAATTTCTCGTGGCCCGGCACGTCGATGATGCCGATGTGGACGCCGTCTGTGTCAATGAGATTGGCAAATCCCAGCTCAATGGTAATTCCCCTCTTCTTCTCTTCCTTCAGGCGATCCGTGTCAATTCCGCTGAGGGCCTTGATCAGGCATGTTTTTCCGTGATCCACATGGCCTGCGGTTCCCACAATTACATTCTGCATACGATCACTGTTCCTCTCTATCACAATTCTCTGCGCTGCCAAGGGCTTTTGCAATTAGAAGATATTCATCCTCCTCAATGGTCCGCACGTTCAGATAGACCGCGTCGCGGAACACATGGGCGATCACCGGAAGCTCCGCCTTTCTAAGGCATCTTTCAATCTTAGCCTCTGTGATGGATCCGCTTCTGACAGAAACGGCGTATCCGGGAATCATTACGCCAGGCGCAGAACCGCCGCCTACCTGATCCTGGCAGGCCTCCACCTGGAACATAAAGCCTTCTGTCTCTTTCTCAAGCAGAGCTTTTAAGGCCCCCGCCTTCTTATGAAGCTCTCCAGCTGTCATGGTAATCATTCTCAGAATCGGAATATTCTTCCTGCAGGTGGTCCGATCCAGGTACTCGAAGAAAGTGGCCTCCATGGCAGAAAGCGTCATCTTATCTACTCGGAACGCCCTTGCTAGCGGATGGGCCTTCATCCTGTCAATAAACTCCTTCTTTCCTATAATAATGCCTCCCTGCGGGCCTCCCAGCAGCTTATCTCCGCTGAAAAGCACCACGTCGGCGCCGTCCTTAAGAGCGCTCTGAACCGTGGGCTCGTCCACGCCGAAATCAGTCAGATCGTTCATAAGGCCGCTTCCCAGATCATAGATCACAGGCAGATTCCACTGTTTTCCAAGCTCAGCAAGCTCCGAAACCGTAGTCTCCTGGGTAAAACCGATAATCTTATAATTGCTGGTGTGGACCTTTAAAAGCGCGCCTGTGACTCCTTCCTCATAGGCATTTACATAGTCAGAAACCTTCGTCTTATTGGTCGTTCCAATATCTCTTAAAATTGCGCCGCTCTCTTCCATAATCTCTGGAATGCGGAAGGATCCGCCAATCTCCACCAGCTCTCCTCTTGACACAATCACTTCTTTCCCTCTAGCCATGGCAGAAAGACACAGCATAGTAGCCGCCGCGTTGTTATTCACCACCATAGCGGCCTCTGCCCCTGTCACCTGCTTGATAATCTCTTCCACATGACTATGGCGGGAACCTCTGGCCCCCTTCTTCAGGTCGTACTCCAGAGTCGAATAGTGGGCGGCCGCCTCGCAGACTCCCTCAATGGCAGTGTCAGACAGATTTGCCCTTCCCAGATTCGTGTGAAGCACAATTCCAGTGGCGTTAATCACACGCCTGAGGCTGCGCTTTTTGCGAAGCTTAATCTGCTTTAAAGCGCCTTCCACAATCCCGTTCACACCTGTGGTTTCTTCAATGCTTCCCTGTAAAATTCCGTTTCTCAGCTCGTTAATCTGCTGGCGCACAGCTTCCACTACCACGCTGCGCGGTGTTTTTTCCATAAAAAAAATGAGACGCTCGTCCTGCAGCACCTCATCAATCTTAGGGATTTTTCTCAGTAATTCCTGTTTTTCTCCCATATTATATTATCCTTCCTAAATAACTATCAGATGAAAAGAAACGGAGGAGGTGGGAATCGAACCCACCCAGGGAGCTCCTAACTCCCCACAACGGTTTTGAAGACCGCGAGGCACACCAGCAACCTATCTGCCTCCTCATTCTGCATAGCGTATAATATTATATCTTATATTCAGTTTTTTGTCAAATAAAATCGAAAAAAATTAGTTAAGCAGTGCGGAGAAAGGAAGTTTTTTGTTCCAGAAAAGTCACAAAAAACTTTCCTTCAACGCCTGTACTGCATGGCCAGAACTCCAGGAAAAGTTTTCGGTGACTTCCATTGGAACAAGAAAACTTTTCCTGAGAGTTCTCTCAGCTTCTGCTTCTTTAACCGTTCACTAGCCGATATATCCAGCTGCTGTCAGCAGTTCTACTGCCTTCTCCTTCTTGTCAGCCGCCATTCTGACGATTGGGCCTGTACATCCCATGCCGCTCTCAGCGTAGATGCCGTTCTTCCAGAGAACCTTAACTGCGTCCTCCAGATCCATAACCTCGATACCTGGGATCTGCTCTGTACAGATCTCCTTCGGAGGCATGGCAACCTCTTCGTCGTCAGAATCAGACTTCTTGGAGTTAGCCTTCTTGATCTCGTCTAAGATGGACTTCAGACCAGCCTTCTCAGCCTTCTTCCACTCATCCTTTACGATCTTCTTCCAGTCATGGTTGATCAGGTTTGTAGCGAACTCCATAGCGCCTGCGATAACAGGAGCGCCGGAAGCTCTGGAAACGATCATAACCAGCTTGTCAAAGTCAGGGCCGATTCCCGGGCCGTAACCGAAGCCTAAGGACTCGTAGCTTCCGCCTGTTGTGTAAGCGGAGAAGATCTTTGTCATCAGGTTTCCTGTCAGGGAATCCATAACCATAACGTCTGCGGAAGCGCCTAACAGGTCGTTTCCTCTCATTACGATTCCGCCGTCTGCACGGGCAGAATCAGCGAAATGAATGTCATAGCCATTCTCCTTTAACTGAAGAAGGTACTTCTCTGTCTGTCTTGCACCGTCGATGTTGGCGATGCCAACCGTCGGGTTCTCGATTCCGTCTGCCTTGGCTGCGATGATACCATAGATAGCATTCTTAACCATAGCGGAAACGCGATCTGTGTCAGAGGTTCCTGTCGTTGTGGCCAGATACATGGCCTTTCCCATACCTGGGGTAATGATTTTTCCAACAGTAGAAACGCCTACTGGGAATGGATAGTGCATGGTAACGGCAGCGTCAATCTCGCCGGATTCCAGCAGCTCCTCCATCTTTTTATGAATATCTTCCCCTTCGATCATGTAAGGGGTGAGTCCCTTCCTTACTGCCAGCTCAAAGGCTCTGTCAATGTTCTCCTGGCCGTGCTCGCTGCCCTCGCAGGCAAATCCGATCACTGCCTTCTTGCCATAGCGGCCTGTCTCAAGAGCATCGGCAACTTCCAGAAAGGTCTCTGCGATCATTTTCTTAATCTTTGCTTCAGACATAATTTTTCGTCCTTTCCAGATATTTTACTGCTCTTCCAGAAGTCCCTTTGCGAATTCTTTCATAGCCTGGCCGATCATGGACTTGATCTGCTTCTCGTCTACAGCCTGTCCGTCGTCAGCGCCGGAACCGTCGTTAGCCTCCACAACGAAGGAAATACCGTCGAACAGGTTTGTCATTCTTCCAAGGAAGAGGCTTCCCTTTCCGATAATCATGGCGCGCTTTGTCTCGCCTGCCAGAATCTCGTCTCTTAACGGACCCATGTACGGAACGCCGGACGGAATGTGTCCCTGTGTCGGAGCCCAGCCTACCATACCGTGTTCCTTAACAAAGGATGCGATCTCATTTCTCTGAAGCTCGCCCTTCTTTACGCCTAAAGCGGCGATCATCTTGTAGTTTGCCTCCGGAACATCGCCTGCACCTGCCGGCTTTGTAATATCCGGATTCTGCATCTCCGGTGAGTACTTGTCAATATCCAGGATCTTCAGCCCTGCAGCCTCAAGAGGAGCTGTTACCAGGGAAGAAATTACATTCTGAGGAGCAGCGCCTGTTCCGATTGTGTGGCGTCCGACAATATCAGTACGGATAACCGGGTTCACACCGTCGTTTGCGCTGATTAATACGGAGAAGCCTGCAACACAGTCCTCCAGTACCGGAACACCCTTCTTCACATGATCCTTAGCGTTCATACCCAGCTTAGCTGTACATCCTCCGGCTGTTACGACTACATTCTTGAATGCGCCGCACTGTACCAGAGCTGCTGCATGGACAATGGCATGGGCCGGTCCTGCACAGAAGCCTCTCACGTCGGAACCTGTTGCGTTTGTAAAGCCTGCTACCTCAGCAGCTGCCTTTGCGAAGTTTCCGCCGCCTCTCTGGTTCATATCGCCGCAGGCCTCCTCGCAGCAGTCGATGACATAGTCTACATCCTCTGGATTCACGCCGGCCTTCTTCACTAACTCGATCAGAGCCAGAACGCTGGATGCCTTTGCAACAATGTTCTCGAGCATCGTATGAGCAGACAGGTTTACGTCCACATCGTGAGCCCTCTTTACAGCTCCTACCAGCTTGCCGCCGTCGTAAAGTCCCTCGGAGTGCTCGTTCTCTACTAAAGCCTTGATGTCTTCCTCTGTGCTCTCGTTTCTGTCTAATAAAGCAAGCTGCTCCTCTGTCAGGAGATCCTGAGCAGCTAATTTCTCCTTAACGGAAGCGGCAAAGTTCTTCTCAAGATATACAAGCTCAAATACATCGCAGATCTGCATCAGTCCGTAGAACTCGTCCTGCGGCATAATCTGGCCGTACTTGCCGTCTCTCTTTGCATTCTCCCACTTTGTGTTGAAAAATGGGAACTCGATTCCTCTGAGTGCCTCCGGCTTCTCATTTCCAATATAAATCTGGTTTGGAAGGTAGGAAACTGCGTCCTCATAGCTTCTTAAATGCTTTGGAAGCTCTTTTAAGTACTCGGAATCAGGATTCACGATCTTCTCTGTAGTCTGTGTTGTTCCATTCTCAAGAACCATATCCGGAACGACTGCAAGCACGTAGCTTGCACCTTTTAAAACAGGATATCCGCCCATGTCATTCACCTCATATATGATATTTTATAATCATTCTGCACTAATTAAACATTTTCTTCTGTTTGCGCCTGCCGGAAATTACAGGACGCAGGAGAAATTTTCCCCTATTTAAGAATTTCCCGGCAGAACAAAGCCCGCCGGGAAATTTATGAGAGCGCCTGCGCGCACTCAATTAGAGGTATTTACAATACTGATCACGGATAGAAGACATCTCGTTGTGGATATCATCGACATCCATAACCATCTCCATCATGCTGATCTGGTCGTCGTAAACACCAGGATCTACTTCTGCCTTGATTTCATCCTCACAGATGTGGTATACGGTAAGTCCCAACTGGACTCCTGCCAAAGGACCTGCGAAAGTCGGATCTCCTGCTGTTACAGTTTCAGCGGCAAGGCCTGCTGCCTCACCCTCTGCTGCTCCGAGAATTACTACTACATTCTCCGGACCATACTGCTCTGCGAAATCTTTTACTCTCTTCTGGTTTTCCAGATCCATGGCACCTGCGGACGTTCAGACGAAGCACTCCGTAGAGGAATAAATAACCTCAGCTCCGGCTGTCTTGACACACTCTTCAATAGCCGGGCCCGGAATTCCGTCACGGTCGCCGATGATAATGGCTTTTTTACCGTTTAAAATTGCCATTTCCGATTCCTCCTTTTCTCTAAATTTTTTATAGACACCGCCTGTGCGGTTTCTAGCGGACTAATTATATCACAACCCAGGCAGTTTGCCCAGATCGTCCTGCTCTGAAAAAGCAGTTTTTTCAATGTATTTGCAAGCAGGCTTCTGAACTTACAGGTTAGCCTTGATCATTGCCTCCACATTCTCTGGTGTTGCGTCATCCTTTACGCACTCAGCAACCTTCTCGCCGCCCTTGTAGATAGCGATAACCGGAAGACCTAATACCTTCTGGCCGATAGCCAGACGGCGTGCCTTTGTTGTGTTCAGGGAAGTGAACTTAATGTCCTTTCCGTAAACATCCTCCATAGCGTGGATGTGCGGCATTAAAGCCTGGCATGGAACACAGCCGTCGCCATAGAAATCAACTAAAACAGTTCCCTCTGCCTTTAAAACTTCTTCTTCAAAGTTTTCCTTAGTTAAATCAACCATTTTCTTTCACCCTCTCTGAGATATTCCAGTGATCATTCCATCTCGGAAATATATTTTTCAGCCTGCTGGGCAGCGATGGCGCCGTCAGCAGCTGCTGTTACTACCTGTCTTAATGACTTAACCCGGACATCTCCTGCCGCAAAAACGCCCGGAATATTGGTATGCATGTTGTCATCGGTCTTAATATAGCCGTTTTCCATGTCAAGCATACCCTCAAACAGCTCAGTTCTTGGTATATATCCGATAAATCCGAATACGCCGAACATTCCGTCATCCGGATCTGCCTCGATTCTTGTGATCTCGCCTGTCTTGACGTTCTTTACTGTCATGGCGGACAGAAGTCCGTCGCCCTCAAGGCCGTCAACGACTGTATCCCACATAAAGTGCAGTTTCGGATTCTTGAATGCCTTCTCCTGGATGGACTTGGCAGCGCGCAGTTCATTTCTTCTGTGGATGATGGTTACCTTTCTGGCAAATTTAGTCAGGTACATAGCCTCCTCGACAGCGGAATCTCCGCCGCCTACTACGTATACCTCGAGGCCCTCGAAGAAGTTGGCGTCACAGGTAGCGCAGAAGGAAACTCCCTTGCCTACGAACTCGCCCTCTCTCTTGCAGCCGATAGGACGCGGATATGCGCCGGTTGCAATGATCAGGCACTTGCACTGATACTCACCCTTGGTTCCGTACAGCTTCTTAACCGGGCCCTCTAACTCAACCTTGTTGATTGTGTCTGTCACGCGCTCTGCGCCGAACTTCTCAACCTGTTTTGTCATACGCTCGATTAAGGATGGTCCGCTCTCGCCCTCTACCATCTGTCCAGGATAGTTTTCAATTTCGTCTGTAATGGCGATCTGCCCGCCGTCCTTTGCCTTCTCAATCACGAGAGTGTCCAGGCGGTATCTTCCAGAGTACAGACCGGCAGCCAGTCCTCCCGGACCAGCGCCTAAAATGATTACGTCATAAATCTTGCCCATGTCAATTTCTCCCTTCGCAGCTTAAAGCTGCCGCAAATTTGCGGTAATTTACTTCGCCCCGCCAGGATGCCGCAGAGCCAAAGCTCTCTGGTATCCCGGGCGGGATGAATTTTCAAACAACCTTTGCAGCACCTTTTACTAAGCTGCAAATTATCTTCATCAGAAAGCGTACCGTTCCGCTCTCAGATTACTTCCATTCAAAAACCGTCTGGCCGTCTACCGGAGTCTGTAACGCTTCCAGAGCCTTTCCAACGATCTTTCTTCTAATCTCTTTCTCTTCCTCGTGGGAAAGAGCAGGGTTTCCAAGTGGATGAGGAATAGCAATGGCCGGAACAATTCTGTTTGCTCCAACTGTTAAAGAAATTGGAACTACTGTCGCAATATGAACTACAGGAATTCCATAGGCCTCAATGCCTTTTACCATCGTTGCACCGCAACGAGTACAGGTACCTCAGGTAGAGGTAAGGATAACCGCGTCAACATGGTCATCAACCAGTTTCTGTCCGATTTCCTTTGCAAAGGCGCTGGCATTGGCTACAGATGTTCCGTTTCCTACTGTTGCGTAGTAATATTTGTGAAGGCTTCCAATCTTGCCCTCTTTGATGAATTCCTCGATTACATCCACCGGAAGCACTCTGTCTGCATCCTGGTTTGCGTATACCGGGTCATATCCGCCGTGAGCTGTCTCGTAGGTCTCCTCTGTCAGATCCATAACGCCCTCGATGTCGTACTGTCCATACTTGGAAGCGCTGGAGGACTCAATATGATCTGGGTTGCCCTTCGGAACGATACCGCCGGAAGTTACTAAAGCGATCTTAGCGTGAGCCATATCCACGATTGCTGCGCCTGGAGCTACACGGTCGAAGCTCGGCATTGGATACTCTGTCTCATACTCTTTGCCGTTTAACTTCTTAACGAGCATCTCAACGGCACGCTCAGCACCGCGCTTGTCCTCAAAGAAGTTTACACGCTTGCCGTTTGGCATGTAGTTGTCTTCCTTAGAAGAACCAATCTTCTCACCCTTAACAAGTTTAAGAGCTAAAGGAGCCATCTTCTTAACAGCGTCTCTCATACCAGCTGCGCTGTTCTTTGTCGGGCACATATATACTTTTGTCTTGTACATATCAGCACCTGGGTTCTCCTTGTACATACCTGTAACAACAGGAAGTCCAAGTTTCTCCTTAACGGCTGCTGCAACTGTACCGCAGGCAACACCGTAACGTCCGGCATTGAATGCAGGGCCGCAGATAACTCCGTCCGGAGCTTTCTCCTTAATCATATTGAGAACAGTCTCTGTAGCAGAGTCTACGTTCTCGTTGAAGTAAGAGTCTCCGCAGATAACAGTTGCGATAATCTCAGCTTCCTCACCAAATGCCTGATTGAATGCAAGTCCAGGACCTACAACTCCGTCTCTTACCTCTGGTGCATAGTCAGCTTTCTCCTCGCCACCGATATTTGCGAAAAACTGATTAATATAATGGACAAATTTCAGTTTTCCCATGATTTCCTCCTATCTGGCGCTTAACTTGTTGAAGCCCATCTCGTTTGTAGCTCCGGTGATAACCTGAAGCTCTGCTACGATGGATCCGTCTGCCTGTAAGCTTCCGTCGAAACCTCCGGCAATAATGTCTGCAACTTCCGGATATCCGATAACCTTGTCCTTCGGCTCCAGAGTGATTACCATGTTTGCGTTTCCGCCTGTAACAACTGCGTCTGCTGCTGCGTCTGCGTCTGCTAAGGACTGGGAAGCGCCGTCGCGTCCTGCGTACTCGTCTGTGATGATAACAGTCTTAACGCCCTGAGCCTCGATCTTCTTGCAGTTCATGATAAGGTCTGTATCCGGGTTTCCGAATCCCTCCTGGGAAACGATAGCGCCGTCAACGCCTAACCACTTGCAGAGCTTGGAGGTCCAGTCAGAGGAACGCATCTTGTCTGCCAGGTAAACGTTCTCATTTGTAATGATAACGCCTACGAAGTTTAATGTCTTTCCGTGCTGATCAAATAAGGATTTGATAACCGGGTTGTTTAAGTGATGGTAGGATGTATTCTTATCGCATGCAGATACGCAGTTACCGCTTAAGATCGCTCCGTCCATCGTCTCTGTCGGGTTGATGATTGTCGGAAGGGACTGCTTCATATCAACGCCGTATACGTATGTGTCGTGCATCAGGCCCTGGCTCTGAAGCATTAATACATAAGCAACTCTAGGAAGGTTCGGGTACTTCTCGATTCCCTCTTTTACGCTCTCTGTCTCGTATGTCTCAATCTCCTCAGCCTCGATGTCCTTAGCCAGCTTTCCGATGTAATCAGCTGTCTTTAATCCTGCCATGCGGACTGCCTTCTCATGAGCGTGCTTCTCAATTCCGTCAGCCGGCTCGCAGATAACAACCAGGTTGTTTAACTTGGAGAATGGTGTATACTCAGCGCCAGTTCCGCACATGTCGATGATTCCCTCCTGGAAACCAACGATCTTTCCTGTTGTAACAACTGCAGATCCGCGAAGTACGTTAGTTCTTCCGCTTCCAACGGTAGCTACCTTGGAAATCATACCTGGGAACATAGCTCCCTCTCCGCTTACCTTTACTCGTGGCTCAATAACATCCTTTACAGGCATAATGCGAACGCTCTCGCCTGGTCTAGCGATGTCAAACTCTACAGATTTCAGGTTCTCATCCTCAAGAAGAAGAGCCTTTAACTCATCTGCATTCACATAGATAACTCCATTCTCCACTTTGGACTCCGGACCAAACTGGATGTCTTTTACAGGAATAATACCTAATTCAAGTTTCATGAATGCCTGACCTCCTTTTCTTATTTTTGTATTTGCGGCAGAAGATTTACTCTTCGCTTTATTAATATAGCAAGTAATATGCCATATTTTCAAATTTCATAAAAAGCGGTAAAAAAATATCTTTTTCGCTGGTAAAACCTCTTGATTTTACTAGTTTTTCTCCCGTTCTCCTCCGCATAATCTTTTTATGCGCCGCTCTTTCGAGGAGTTTTTTTCTGCTCCAAAACGGCTTTTCAGGAGTTTTTTCTGGCAACCCTGCCAATTTTGCCATTCCGAATGTCATTTTATTGACATCCATAGCCGTCTGGATGACAATATTCAGGATTTCACTGGCAATTTTCAAAATACCTGCGTTTTTTTAAACAATCCTGTCAATAGCTCCGCTGATCAGTTCCAAATCCACCTGTCCGAAATCCCTGACAATGGATTCCTCCCAGTCCCTGACCGGATGATCGCTGAGAAACTTTCTCGTCATAAGAACTGCGTCCTCAATCATCAGCTCATTTTCAATCATCTCGTTTCCATCCATCTTTTCGTCGGAAACAAGAACTGTACGAAACGGCGTCTGATTGGGCTTAATGCTTCCCGCCATGGGATGAGTCTCGATTCTGTATCCCTTCTGCACGTAATCCCTGACTTTTACCAGCACGTCCAGGTAGGAGCCGTTTTCCAGATAATCTACCTTTACCCGGTTCTGATATTTGTCAAAACACAGGCGGTTATTTGTAACTAGCAAATACATGTCTTTTCTCCTGCTGTCTTTCATTGGCGGATGTCCCGCTTTCTTATTATACGTCAAAACGCACGAATAATAAAGTGTTTTTTTGTATCTTTTTTACTTTCCATACAACAAAATATGACAGAAAACTTCTTTTTTTGTAAAATTTGCGAAAAACAGATAAAAGCGGCTTCTGCCCGGCAGGTTTTCTCTCCGCCGCACAAAAGCCGCCCCGCGTTTCGTTTTTATGGTCTTACCAGCTGTCTTGCGCCTGTCATCTTCTCTGCAATCTCGTACATGTTGGAAACGGCTCCCACCTGGAGCTTCTCCTCCAGTCCCAGATGCTTTAAGCAGGTTCCGCAGGTCAGAATCTCAACACCCTGTTCTGCCATGTACTTTAAATCCTCCACGGACTCGCTTCCCTCTGCTGTCAGTTTCGCTCCTCCATTGTAAAACAGGATTGTTTCAGGGAGCGCATCCTGACGGCTCAGAGCGTAAATAAATCCTTTAATCAGAATCTTTCCAAGCTCCTCCTCCGGCTCTCCCATCTTGTCGGAAGCAATGACAACTACTTTTCCCTTCGCAATGTGATTTTCCACGATCAGATCCTCCTGCGCAGTCTCCTGTCCCTCTGTGCTCTGAGCTTCTGCAGAGCCTCCCTCTGCCGGTGTGAACACAACGGCAAACTCCTTGTCAGAATGTTTGTCACTTGACACGCCCATTCCCTCATGTCCTGCCAGCTTTGTCAAATTCTGGACTGCGATTTCGTTGTCAACCAGCACAGTCACCGCCTCTGCCCGGTTCAATTCCTCCAACAGTTTTTTTGTCTCAATTACCGGCATGGGACATGCCTTTCCTCTCATATCAAGCTGCTTCATCCGTCTGTGCCTCCTGTGTATTCATTTTGCTCATTTTTTTAGCGCCAGTGTACAGGAGACGCTCCAAGTCTCTTGTATACTGACGCTATTATACGGCTGTCCCTTCCGCCCTGTCAATTATCCCAGGCCCCGCTTCCGGGAAGTGTCAATTGATTTTTTCTATAAACATTTTTTATTATTGATAAAACCTTTAAGCTCTTCTTTAGTAATTAATTCCGTTCACTGCCAGAACGCCGTCTCTCATGCCGAAGTTGACGTTGGCTGAACCTCCGTCAGAAACGGAAAATCCTGCCATGCTGGGCTGCATATTTTCTGTATCGGCATTGGTAGCTGACTTTTTAAGCTCCTCTGTAAAGATCGCTTCGGCTCCCAGGGCAAGAAAGTCCTCTCTCGTCCTCACGTCATTTGCATTTTCGATGTCCACATAGACGGGAAACGCCGTCAGATCGGCCAGCGCTTCCAGGTCCTCAGCCGCCACTGCTTCTTTAATCTTATCTGCAAACTCGGCCGCCGTCCTGCTGTCCACAGCGAAATTGTCCTCATATCCGCCGGATTTCTCAAGCGTCTCGGATGCTGTGGTCTCCTGGGACTCCGCCGTCTCCACTGTCTTCTCATTTTTGCCGCAGCCTGTCACTGCAAATGATGCCGCCGCGATTGATACCAGCAGCGCCGCTAAAGTAAGGTTTGTTTTTTTCATAATATTTTCCTCCATTTTCTTTATTTTTCTGCCTTTTACGGCTGAATTTCAAATTCTATCTCTCCTGACGAACCGGGCGCGATCTCATATTTTTCAAAGACAATGACCGGATTCCCAGCTTCGTTGACATAGAATTTTGCATCCTCTGTGATTCCGGAAAATCCTCCTTCCTCCTCTGTCCAGAAAACCTCTCCCGCTTCTTTTCTCTGAGCAATCTGCTCTCTGATGTCTGTATTGACAGCTTCCACATAATCTTTTCCGAAGAAATCGGCAAGAGTTACTCTCTTTCCTGTGTTCACGTCGATATTGTAATACCTGGACTCGCTGCAGGCGGTGGTCCAGCTTTCCGTTTCACGTACAATGAAGGAAAGGTACTGATCTGTCTGTGATTTAATCTCATAGCCTACGTTAATCTGTATCTTGTGGGCTTCCCACTCTTCTTCCGTCCCGCCTGTATCCAGAAACGCTTTTCTGTACTCCTCTGCCCGTTTCACCGCCTCGTCTGCATATTGTCTGCAGAGATCATAAATCTGCCGGTTGACTTCATCCACCTGGATTCCTGTCTCTGTCTGAATCATGTCGATGGTTGGAACCTCCACCGCGATTCCGATTCCGTCCTTCTCCGCCTCATAGCTTCTGAATGTCAGTACCCTGGCCAGCGTTCCAATTACCGGAAGCTGCGCAGCCTCCTCAGCAAAAGCAGTACTGGTATTTAAAGCTGTGGTAAAAACCACGCATACGGCCGCTGCAGCTGCCGCCGTGTTCCGGATCCATCTCTTTCTGCGGTTCAGCTGAATTACCTTTTCTCTGGCTCTTGATTTTTCTATCTCCTGCTCCACTCTGCGGTGCAGCTCCTCCGGAATTTTTATATTATCATAATCCTGTTTTCTATCTGCTAACCGGCTCATTCGTCCACCTCCTGGATCGATTCCTTTAAGCTTTTAAGGCCTCTGTAAAGCTTCGTCTTGACTGTGCTCAAATTGATTCCTGTAATCTCCGAAATTTCCTTTAACGACAATTCTTCAAAAAATCTGAGTTTTATGATTTGCTGTGTATCTTCCTCCAAATCCTCTAACTCTCTGGCTATCTCTTCTTCTGGTTCGTATCCCCGCTCCTCGTATATTTCTTCTGCGCCGGGATAATCTTCTGACAGCAGGAATTTCTTTCTCTGCCTCATAATGTTGATACTTTCGTTAATTAAAATTCTGTAAAACCACGTCCGGACGGCTTCTGCGTTTTTAAGATTTCTGTAGGACTCCAATGCCTTGCAGACTGTGTTCTGAACTGCATCCAGGGCGTCTTCTTCATTTTTAACATAGCTGTACGCCACCCGGTAAAAACGGTTTTGATTTTCAGTGATGCAGCTGATCAGCGTCTCGTATAATGTCTCTTTCATGGGTACCTCTCTGTCTGCAGCCCAGCCGCTGCACTCATTTTCCTGCGCTCCTTTCCGTCACTGCAGTGTTCTTATTTCATTCTATTTATTAGACTGTTTTCTGCCGCGGAAAGTTTCAAATCAGCAAATTATGTATTCCAGAGAGCAAAAAAACAGGTTCCGGAAAAGAATTTCTTCTCTGCCGGAACCTGTTTTTTATATTTAAGATTACTGCTCTCTGATCTCGCTGTGGAATTCCTGTAAGGATTTCACACCCAGATGACCGTTCTTCTTAATCGTTCTGAGAGCCTGAACCGTAGCCTTGGCTGCCGCCATGTTTGTAAAGTAAGGAATCTTGCCCTTAACAGCTGCCTTTCTGATGTAGCTGTCGTCGCCCATACCCTTTCTGTCCAGAGGAGTATTGATAATGATGTCTACCTCTCTGTTTGTAATCTTATCCAGAATGTTCGGACGGCCCTCGTCAATCTTAGCTACCTTCTTGGCCGGAAGTCCTGCAGCTACCATGATGTCGCAGGTTCTTCCTGTTCCCATCAGCTCGAAGCCGCACTCGTGGAAGCCGTTGGCTACCTCGATGAGCTCTGCCTTGTCCTTGTCGTTGACGCTTAACAGAACGGTTCCCTTCGCTGGAAGTCTTGTCTGAGTCGCCTCCTGGGCCTTGTAGATAGCCTCTCCTACGTTGGCGGACATACCCAGAACCTCTCCTGTGGAGCGCATCTCCGGTCCTAATACCGGATCCACCTCCGGGAACATCTTGAACGGGAATACAGGCATCTTCACGCCGTAGTGCGGAATCTTCTTCTCCTTTAACTCCGGAACCGGTGAAGGACGTCCTGTCAGGTAGGAAGTCATAATGTCTGTAGCCAGCTTAACCATCTTGATGTTGCATACCTTGGATACGAGCGGCACAGTTCTGGATGCTCTCGGGTTTGCCTCCAGCACGTAAACCTCGCCGTCCTCGATAGCGTACTGCATGTTCATCAGACCTACTACGTGCATCTCCTTCGCGATTCTGCTGGTGTAATCCTTGATTGTCTCTACCTGGTCGAGAGTCAGGTTTCTGGACGGAAGGATACATGCAGAGTCTCCGGAGTGGATTCCTGCCAGCTCGATGTGCTCCATAACAGCCGGAACGAATACGTTCTCGCCGTCGCTGATAGCATCTGCCTCACACTCGGTCGCATGGTGGAGGAAACGGTCAATCAGAATCGGGCGGTCCGGAGTCACGCCTACTGCCTGCTTCATGTAGAAGGCCATAGCGTTGTCGTCGTGTACAACCTCCATGCCGCGTCCGCCTAATACGTAGGAAGGACGAACCATAACTGGGTATCCGATCTTGTTCGCAATGGCAAGGGCCTCGTCCACATTGACAGCCATGCCTGACTCAGGCATCGGAATGTTTAACTTATCCATCATCTCGCGGAATAAGTCTCTGTCCTCAGCCATGTCGATGGTCTCTGGTGTGGTTCCCAGGATGTTTACGCCGTACTTTTTAAGATCAGCTGCCAGATTTAACGGAGTCTGTCCTCCGAACTGAGCGATTACGCCGAGAGGCTTCTCCTTGTGGTAGATGCTCAGTACGTCCTCCAGTGTCAGCGGCTCGAAATACAGCTTATCGGAAGTATCATAATCTGTGGATACAGTCTCCGGGTTGCAGTTTACGATAATTGTCTCAAATCCCAGCTCCTTCAGGGCTAATGCAGCGTGTACGCAGCAGTAGTCGAACTCGATACCCTGGCCGATACGGTTCGGGCCGCCGCCGAGAATCATGATCTTCTTATTGTCAGAGCATGGGCTCTCGTCCTTGATGTGGTAGCTGGAGTAGTAGTATGCAGAATCCTCTGTTCCGCTTACATGCACGCCTTCCCAGCCTTCCTCAATGCCTGCCTCTGTTCTGGCATCGCGGACTGCCTCCTCGGAAATCTCCAGAAGCTCGCTTAAATACTTGTCGGCAAAACCGTCTAACTTAGCCTGGCGAAGCACCTCAACTGGAGGAACCTGTCCCTTGTACTTGAGAAGAGCTTCCTCTTCCTCTACTAATTCCTTCATCTGGGCGATGAAGTAGCTCTTAATCTGAGTGAGGTCGTGGAGCTCCTCCACTGTAGCGCCCTTTCTTAAGGCCTCGTACATGATAAACTGGCGCTCGCTGGAAACTGTGTGGAGCATGGAGAGCAGCTCCTTCTTGCTCTTTCCTTCGAAGCCTGCGTGGCCTAAGCCGTAACGGCCTCTCTCCAGGCTTCGGATTGCCTTCTGAAGGGCTTCCTTGTAGGTCTTTCCGATACTCATAACCTCGCCTACAGCCTTCATCTGTGTGCCTAATTTATCCTGGGAACCTTTGAATTTCTCAAATGCCCAGCGCGCGAACTTGATAACAATGTAATCGCCGGACGGAACGTACTTATCGAGGGTACCGTACTTTCCGCATGGAATCTCGTCCAGTGTCATGCCTGTAGCCAGCATAGCGGATACAAGGGCGATTGGGAAACCTGTCGCCTTGGAGGCAAGGGCTGAGGAACGGGAGGTACGCGGGTTGATCTCAATGACAATATCGCGGTCTGTCTTCGGATCGTGAGCCCACTGCACGTTCGTTCCGCCGATAACCTGGATAGCCTCTACGATCTTGTAGGACTTCTCCTGGAGACGCTTCTGAACCTCCTCGGAGATAGTCAGCATCGGTGCGGAACAGAAGGAATCGCCTGTGTGAACGCCGACTGGATCGATGTTCTCGATAAAGCAGACTGTGATCATGTTGTTCTTGGAGTCGCGGACAACCTCTAACTCCAGCTCTTCCCATCCCAGAATAGACTCCTCGACGAGAACCTGTCCTACCATACTTGCCTGAAGACCTCTGGCGCAGACAGTCTTTAACTCCTCTACGTTATATACAAGGCCGCCGCCCTCGCCGCCCATGGTATAGGCCGGACGAAGCACAACCGGATAGCCTAACTTATCAGCAATCTCCAGAGCCTGGTCTACCGAATAGGCAACCTCACTTCTGGCCATCTCGATTCCAAGGCTTTCCATGGTCTCCTTGAACTCTTCTCTGTCCTCGCCGCGCTCGATAGCGTCTACCTGAACGCCGATTACCTGTACGTTATATTTGTCAAGAACGCCTGCAGCCGCCAGCTCGGAGCACAGGTTTAATCCTGACTGTCCTCCCAGGTTCGGAAGAAGGGCGTCCGGACGCTCCTTTGCAATGATCTGCTCAAGACGATCTACATTCAGCGGTTCAATATAGGTAACGTCTGCTGTCTCCGGATCAGTCATAATCGTAGCCGGATTGGAATTTACCAGCACAATCTCATAGCCGAGCTTTTTAAGAGCCTTACATGCCTGAGTTCCAGAGTAGTCAAACTCACATGCCTGTCCGATGATAATTGGACCGGAGCCAATAATCATTACTTTGTGAATGTCATTTCTTCTCATGTTTTCTCCCTCTCATTGTCACCAGTTTGCGTTTACTTTCTTTGTGTCTGCCAGAGCCTCCTCACATTCAGGCCCTAGTTAACCATTATCAGCATTATAATAGAAAAATCAGACTCTGTAAATAAAAAATTTTAGTTTTGATGTAGAATTTTGTCTTCCATTTTTCTGGTTTTTGTGCTATACTGACAAGGATATAGTGGGGTATTATTTCCGGCTGGCGGCTCTTATGGCAGACAGGCCGGTTTTCTTTTATTCGACAGAGAGAGGGATAGGATGAACAGACTTCAGATTGTAATTATAGACGGCCAGGGCGGCCGTATGGGGAAGGGAATTGTGGAGCAGTTAAAAAAGCGGTTTCCGGATCTTCCTCTCACCGCTGTAGGGACTAACAGCATCGCCACCGCAGCCATGATGAAAGCCGGAGCCGACTGGGGCGCCACAGGAGAGAATCCCGTGGTGGTAAACAGCCGCTCGGCAGATGTCATCATCGGGCCTGTGGGCATCGTCATCGCCGACGCTCTGCTTGGCGAGGTGACAGAGACCATGGCGGCGGCTGTGGGGAAAAGTCCGGCCCACAAGCTTCTGATTCCTGTCAGCCACCGCTGCAGCCATACGGTCGTAGGCTGCAGAGAGCTTTCTCTCTCCGAGTACATCAGGATCGCCTGCGACGAGGTGGAACGGATGCTTGCAGAGGAGAGCCATTTATAACCTGCTTCTCACAGCGGCCAGACACTGTCAAAAGGCAGATACAGGACTTCCACCCTGAATGGGTACGTCCTGTATCTGCCTTTTTTATTTTTCGTATTCTGATTGACAGGTTCTGAGCCCCTTACGGCCGGTTCTGGTGCCAGATTCTGCCTTCTTCCTTATCGTGCAGAACCTGGGCTTTTAATTCCTCCACCGAATCAAACTTCCTCTCCGGGCGCATGAAGGTCAAAAGTCTCACCTTCACGTCCTTCCCATAAATATCCCTTGTCCAGTCATAGATATGGGTTTCCACGCCTGCGGGATGTTCTCCTTTGATGGTGGGCTTTCTGCCGATATTTGTGATCCCAGGATAGAGTTTTCCATCAATCTCCACCTCCGACAGATATACGCCGAAGGCAGGCAGGTGCTTCTGGGACGGCGGAAGCAGATTTACGGTGGGAAATCCCATGCCGGTTCCCAGATGTTTTCCGTGAACCACTCGGCCCTGGACAGAGTACGTATAGCCTAACAGCTCGTTAGCCTTCTCAATTCTTCCGGCGGCCAGCTCCTCCCTGATGTAGGTGCTGCTGATTTCCCTTTCTCCGTCCATGGCTTTTTCCACGACAGTTAAGTCATAGCGGAATTTTTCTGCATTGGCCTTTAAAAACGCCACGTCTCCGCTCCGGTTCCGTCCAAAGTGAAAATCTGTGCCTACCACAATCGCCTCTGCGTTCATCTGTCCCTTCAATACATGAACGACAAACTCCTCCGGGCTCATGGAAGCCACCTGCTGGTTAAATGGGTATTCCACCAGATAATCGACGCCTGCGTCTCTCAGATTCTCATACCGCTCCTCGTTTGTGGTAATCATGGTCTGGAGCTTCTTCCGAATCAGGGTTCCCGGAGCCGTCTCAAAGGTGAAAACAGCCGTCTTGCAGCCTTTTTCCCTGAATCGAAACAGCTCCTCCAGAAGCTTTTTGTGGCCTCTGTGAAGTCCGTCAAATTTTCCAAGGGTAACGGCTGTCGGCTCTTCAATCTGAAATTCCCTGGTTCCTCTGATGTATTCCATGGCTAGTCTCCTCCCAGAAAAATTTTCCTTGGCTTCCACTTCTTTTCAGACGCCCTGTACTCGTAAACTCCGATAAAACGGCCGGATCCGTCATACACACGGCACATGCTGCCGTCCTGTTCCAGCGTATCCTGCCCTGCGTCCGGTTCCCACTGCCCTCTGGCCTGGCTTTTTAAGAAAAAGTTGCCGTTTGACAAAAGCCTGTCCAGCGTTTCATCCTCTGAATAAAAGGCCGGAAAATGGGAAAACATCTGATCCACCGGAACAATCCTCTCCTGGATGGCCCCGTCCTTTACAAGCTCCTCCACCTGGGATAAGGTCAGACTGTCCTTTACCAGAAACCGATCCACCTGGGTCCGGAGCAGATGCTCCATGCAGGCGCCACAGCCCAGCTTCTCTCCGATATCATGGCAGAGAGTTCTGATGTAGGTTCCCTTGGAGCAGTGAACCGTCATGGTCACTCTTGGCAGCTCCACCTTATCAATCGAAAGACTGAAAATTTCCACCGGCCTGGCCTGGCGCTCTACCTCTTTTCCCTCTCTGGCCAGCTCATAGAGCTTTTTCCCATTCACCTTGAGAGCAGAGTACATGGGCGGAATCTGGTGATACAGCCCTACGAAGCTCTCTGCCGCCTCTGCGGCGGCAGCCTCGTCCACTCCCTCTGTGCTTCTCTCTGAGAGAACGGTTCCCGTGGTATCCTGGGTATCCGTGGAAACTCCTAACAGCATCACCGCCTGGTAGGTCTTCGTCTTGTCTGTCAGCATGTCGCAGAGCTTTGTTCCTTTTCCCAGACATACGGGGAGAACTCCCTCTGCTGCCGGATCAAGCGTTCCTGTATGGCCGATTTTTTTCTGTTTTAAAATTCCGCGGAGCTTGGCCACCACGTCGTGGGAGGTGTAGCCAGGCTCTTTGTAAATATTGATTACTCCGTGAAACATTTATGTTCTGCCTCCCATGCGAGAATCTGCCGTTCAATATGGGGCGCCAGATTATTGAGCACGTCGTGAAGCGTTCCAGACATGGTGCATCCGGCCGCTCTCACGTGGCCGCCTCCGCCAAAGTAGGCGGCAATCTGGCTCACGTCCACGTATCTGCAGGATCGCATGCTCACCTTAAACTCGCTGATACCGGTCTCATACATGAAAATGGCGACCTCCACCCCTGCAGTCAGGCGCAGCTGGTCAATAATCCCGTCCAGATCCTTATTTGTCACCCCGTAGAACTCCATCTCTTTCTTCGTCACAGAGCTGAAAATGCACCTGCCGTCCATAAACAGAACGCTCTCTAACAGGGCGCGGCCTAAAATCTGATTTTGCACATAGGTTTTCCGGTAAAAGCTGCCGTCGATGATCTCTGTGGTGTCGATTCCCTTATCCATCAGCTTTCCCGCGATTTCCATGGTTCTTCCCGAGGTGCAGCTGAATTTGAAAACGCCTGTATCATGGACAATTCCTGTATAGAAGCACTCGGCTGCCGCCAGATCGATCTTCTCCATGTCAAGCAGGGTGCATACCACCTCGCTGGCTGAGCTGGCGTCGGGCTCCACGCAGTTTTCCTCTGCAAATCCACGGTTTGTCACATGATGATCCACACAGAACGTGTGCTTTGCCGTATCAAAGTAAGGCCGGAACGCTCCCAGCCTCTCCGCGTCGCTGCTGTCGCAGGTTATGCACAGATCGTAGCGTTTTCCCTCCTCATATTCACAATGAATGCAGTCAAACTGCTTTAAATAGGCAAATTTCCGGTCTGGGTGATCCAGATAAACATCTGCCTTCAGCTCAGGATAATTGGCTGTAAGATAATTATAGAGTCCGAGAGTGGAGCCTACGCAGTCTCCGTCCGGATGGACGTGTCCCAGAATCACGGCTGTCTTCGCCAGATTCAGCCTGCTTTCCAATAACTGGTTCATATTCATCATCCCTTCCCATTTAAGAACGCTCTGCAGTCTCTGTTTTCGAGAACAGGAGACGGAGAAGCCCTAAAGCTGCTCCTCTGTCTCCTGCTCTGTATCTTCATCTGTGTCCAGATCCTTCGTCACCTCATTGATCAGGTGAGTCATGTGGACGCCGTACTCAATGGACTGATCCAGCACAAAGGTAATTTCCGGCGTGTTGCGCAGATTGATTCTGTTTGCCAGCTGTCTGCGGACAAAGCCCTCCGCGCTCTTTAATCCCTTAATGGTGTCCTTTCCTGCCTCCTCGCTTCCGAGAACGCTGATATAAGCCTTGCAGTATTTTAAGTCAGGAGTCACCTCCACCGATACGACGGTGGTCATGGGATGGATTCTGGGATCCTTGATCTCTCTGCTGATAATGCTGCTCAGCTCTCTCTGAACCTCACTGTTAATTCTTGTATTCTTAATGCTGTTTTTACGCATATTGCCTCGCTTTCCAGCGGCCTTTTGCAAAGGCGGGGTTCCCTATCTGGGAACCTCTACCATTGCGTAAGCCTCAATCATATCGTCCTCCTGGAGATCGTTGAACTTCTCAAATACAAGGCCGCACTCGTAGCCTGACGCTACTTCCTTCACGTCGTCCTTAAATCTCTTTAAGGAAGCCAGATTTCCGTCGAAAATCTGCTCGCCGTCACGGGTAATTCTGGCCTTGCAGCCTCTCTGGAACTTGCCGTCCAGAACGTAGGATCCTGCGATCGTTCCCACTCCGGAAGCCTTGAAGGTCTGGCGCACGACTGCGTGGCCGATTACCTGCTCCTCGAAGATCGGATCTAACATGCCCTTCATGGCTGCCTCCACGTCCTCGATAGCCTGGTAAATGACGCGGTACAGTCTCACGTCTACCTTCTCGCGCTCGGAGATGGATTTGGCCGTAGCGTCAGGACGCACGTTGAAACCAATAATAATCGCGTTGGAAGCTGCCGCCAGGTTTACGTCGGACTCGTTGATGGCTCCTACGCCGCCGTGGATAACCTTTACCATAACCTCCTCGTTGGAGAGCTTGGTAAGGCTCTGCTTTACAGCCTCCACGGAACCCTGAACGTCCGCCTTGATAATCAGCGGAAGCTCTTTTACATTGCCTGCCTTGATCTGTGAGAACAGATCGTCCAGGGACAGTTTTGCCTTGGTGTCCTCAATTAATTTATTCTTGCCCTCAGAGATGAATGTCTCTGCAAAGCTTCTGGCCTCTTTCTCGTTCTCAGTGGCCACAAATACCTCGCCGGCGTTTGGAACGTCGTTCAGTCCCAGAATCTCTACCGGAGTGGAGGGGCCTGCCTCTTTTACGCGGCGTCCCTTGTCATCCATCATGGCACGGACTTTACCGTAACAGGAGCCGCAGGCAACCGGATCTCCCACGTGAAGCGTTCCCTTCTGAACCAGAACAGTGGCAACCGGGCCCTTGCCCTTATCAAGCTCTGCCTCGATGATAAGACCTCTTGCACGGCGGTTCGGATTTGCCTTCAGCTCCTTCACCTCTGCCGTTAAAAGAATCATCTCCAGAAGTTCCTCGATACCCTGGCCAGTGTGTGCAGATACTGGAACAAATACTGTGCTTCCGCCCCAGTCCTCAGCTACCAGCTCATACTCGATTAATTCCTGTTTTACCTTCTCTACGTTAGCGCTTGGCTTATCGATCTTATTGACAGCAACGATAATCTCAACGCCGGCTGCCTTGGCGTGGTTAATGGCCTCGACTGTCTGAGGCATAACGCCGTCGTCTGCAGCTACAACCAGGATAGCGATATCCGTGGACTTGGCTCCTCTCATACGCATGGCTGTGAAGGCCTCGTGTCCAGGAGTGTCTAAGAAGGTGATTTTCTGGCCGTTTTTCTCAACCACATAAGCGCCGATGTGCTGTGTGATTCCGCCGGCCTCCTTCGCTGTCACATGAGTCTGGCGGATGGCGTCCAGAAGGGAGGTCTTACCGTGGTCAACGTGTCCCATAACACATACAACCGGCGGACGCTCTGTCATATCCTTCTCGTCCTCCTCGTCCTCACGGAGCAGCTCCTCGATCACGTCGATCTTCTCCTCTTTCTCGCAGAGAATATCGAACTCCATGGCGATCTCCTCAGCCTTATCGTAATCAACCTCCTGGTTGATGGTAACGACTGTTCCCTGGAGGAACAGCTTCTTCACGATAACGGACGGCTGCATCTTCATCTTCTCTGCCAGCTCTTTGATGGTGATTGTCTCAGGAAGCACAATGGTCTTAACCTGCTCTTCCTTCGGCTCTTCCTTCTTTGGCGGCATAATGAAGGCGCCCTTTCCAGGCTTTCCGCCTCTGCCAGGCTTGGAGCGCATCTCCTCCTCGCGGTCTGGCCTGCTGTACTTGTCGTTCTTGTAATCGTTCTTATAGTTATTCTTATTCTGCTTTGTATTCTGCGGCTTCTGAACAACTGGTCCGTCAAAGGAAGGCTTGGAGGAACCGCTTCTGCCCCTCTGGCCGTCGCGGTTTCCATAGCCGCGGTTCTGGCCGTCTCTATTTCCCTGGCCGTCTCTTCCGTAGCCGCGGTTCTGGCCATCTCTGTTTCCCTGGCCGTCTCTTCCGTAGCCGCGGTTCTGGCCGTCTCTATTTCCCTGGCTGTCTCTTCCGTAGCCGCGGTTCTGGCCGTCTCTGTTTCCCTGGCCGTCTCTTCCGTAGCCGCGGTTCTGGCCGTCACGGCTTCCCTGGCCATCTCTTCCATAGCCACGGTTCTGACCATCTCTGTTTCCCTGGCTGGATGCGCCCTGGCCCTGACGTCCTGTTCTCTGTCCGCCTGTCTTGCTGCCGGTTCCCTTTGCCGTGCTGTTCTGCGGACGGTATACAGCCGTAATCCTCTTCTTCGGCGGCTCGGCTGTCCCGTTTCCGTCTGCTTCTGTTCTTACTGGTTCTCTCTTAATCTCTTCCACTCTCGCTGCTTCCGCCTTTCCTGTTCTTTCCTTTTGTACCTGTTCCCTCTGCTCCGGCTTCTGTCCAAAGCTCCTTCTCACAGCATCAATCTGATCACTGTTTATATTAGAAGAATGACTCTTCACATCATAGCCCTGCTTTTTCAGCAGATCCAGAACTTCCTTATTTGTCTTCCCAAGTTCCCTTGACAGTTCGTTAACTCTCATTTACACCGCCTCCATTCTGATTCAACTGTTTCACGAGTGCTTTCGCCAAACCGCTGTCCAGTACGGCAGCAGATGCGCGCATCTCTCTGCCCATGGAGTGGCCCAGTTCTTCTTTCGTACCAAAAAAATAAAGGGGGACCTTATAGTAAGTACACATATTGGTAAACATTTTTTTCGTATTGACAGAGGCCTCCTCTGATACCAGGACCAGAAAAGCCCGGCCCTCTTTCACAGCCTTCTCTGTCATAAATTCTCCGCTGGCCGTCTTGCCTGCCTTGGTTGCAATTCCCAAGAGGTTCAGCGCCTTTTTACTGCTGTCCAATCTGCCCCATCTCCTTTTCCAACGCCTCGTACGCTTCCTTTGGAATCGCCATCTTCAGGGAGCGTTCCAGGCCTTTGCTCTTTACAGCTTTTTTAAAACATTCCATAGAAGGGCAGATATAGGCGCCGCGGCCGTTTTTCCTTCCCGTGGCGTCAATGACAATCTCATCCTCCGTAGTCTTAAGCACCCGGATCATTTCCTTCTTACTCTTCATTTCACCGCATCCGATGCACTGTCTTAAGGGGATCTTCTTCATTCCCAATTCTTCTCACTTCCCAATCTGGCTGTTCTTCCCTCTGATATCCGCCTCAAAAAACCTTTAGTTTTCCTCTTCTGTCTCAGATTCTGCAGAAAAATCAGAGGATAATTCCTCATAATCGGAGAAATCGTCGGCTTCCACGCCCTCCGGCAGGCCTTCCTCAAAGCCCTGCTCGTATCCAATCTCCATCTCGTCGAAGAGACCGGACTCTCTGGCCTGTGTCTCGCTCTTAATGTCAATCTTAAAGCCAGTCAGTCTGGCTGCCAGTCTGGCGTTCTGTCCCTCCTTGCCGATGGCTAAGGAAAGCTGGTAATCCGGAACGATTACCTGCGCCTCTCTGGCCTCCTCGTCGGCTGCGACGAAGATAACCTTGGCCGGGCTTAAAGCGTTCTCAATCAGGAGGGCCGGATTCTCGTCCCAGTTGATAATATCGATTTTCTCGCCGTTTAACTCGCTGACAACGGAATTGACTCTGGCTCCGTTTAATCCTACGCACGCGCCGACTGGATCGACGTTCGGATCGTTGGAGGCAACGGCCAGCTTGGTTCTGGAACCTGCCTCGCGGGCAATGGCCTTGATCTCCACAGTTCCGTCCTTCACCTCGGCAACCTCAGACTCAAACAGGCGCTTTACCAGATCCGGATGAGTTCTGGAAACGGTGATTCTCGGTCCCTTCTTGGTGTTCTTCACTTCCAGGATGTACAGCTTAATGTGCTCGGTAGGCTTGAATTCCTCGCCCTTTACCTGCTCGCTCTCCTTGAGAACCGCGTCAATCTTGCCCAGGTCGATGTAAACGTCATGGCCCACATAGCGCTGAACAATTCCTGTCACTACGTCCTTTTCCTTGCAGTACCACTGATCGAACAGGGCCGTGCGCTCCTCCTCGCGGATCTTCTGGAGAATTACGTTTTTCGCGTTCTGTGTGGCAATACGGCCGAACTCCTTAGAGTTAATATTCACCCGGATCACATCGCCGTATACGTGTCTCGGATCTAAAAGCTTCGCCTCCGCAAGGCTTACCTGTGTCAGCGGATCCTCTACCGCCTCCACAACCTCCTTCTCGGCGTAAACAGCGAAGTCGCACTTTTCTCTGTCAATATATACCTTAATATTGTCCGCTCTGCCAAAATGATTCTTGCAGGCAGTGAGGAGAGAATTCTCAATGGCCTCAAAAAGCACTTCCTTGCTGATATTATTTTCTTTTTCGAGCACGTTTAACGCTTCGAACAACTCTTTACTCATTTTCTTTTTTTATCCTCCTGTCGTTTAAAAATCAAAGGCCAGACGTATTAACGCGATATCTGACTTGGCAAGCGCCAGGTCGTTTCCATCTTCCATGGAAAGCGTCACTGTATCTGCATCGTATGCTTTCAGGGTTCCTGTAAATTCCTTCTGTTTGTTGATTGGGCGGTAAAGCCTCACTTCTACGTCCTTTCCCAGGCTGCGGGCAAAGTCCTTTTCCTTCTTTAAGGGACGCCCCAGTCCCGGTGAGCTGACCTCCAGAATATAGCTGTCCTCGATGAAGTCCTCCTGGTCAAGCCAGTCTCCCAGCTCGCGGCTTACCACCTCGCAGTCGTCCACCGTGATTCCGCCTTCCTTATCAATGTAGGCTCTCAGGTACCAGATTCCGGCTTCGCGGACATATTCCACGTCCACCAGCTCAAACTGATTCTTTTCCAGCAGCGGAAGCAGCCATGTTTCTACCTTTGACTCGTATTCTTCTCTTCTCGCCATCGTAACACCGCCTTTCTGCATATCCATCGACTGACTGAAATGCGTTCCTATCCTTTAGAGTCTGCCCAGGCAGACTCCTGCGCCGACGCGCGGCTGCCCCAGCAGCTCTTTTCCTCTGCGCGGAGTGCGCAGCCTGCGGAGCTTTCAGCGTATGGGAACGCACGTAAGTAAGTTCCTATCCTTTAGAGTCTGCCCAGGCAGACTCCTGCGCCGACGCGCGGCTGCTCCAGCAGCTCTTTTCCTCTGCGCGGAGTGCGCATCCTGCGGAGCTTTCATCGTATGGGAACGCACATAAGTAAGTTCCTATACGATGAAAGAGTGGACCTTTTGGTCCACTCTTTTTCTGTCAGTCTATTATGTTATCGTAACCCAGTATATCACCTTTTATCAGGAAGTGCAAGGGATAATATTGTTTTTACTGCTCCTCCTGCCATTTTCCCTTCCAGGTATAGAGAACCATAAGAACCATTCCTACTGCCCAGGAGACAGGATACAGCATGTAGACTCCGTCCAGTGTCCCAAATACCGGAAGAACCGCTTTAATCCAGAAAATGCGGAACAGGCACATGGCAAACAGAAGGATCAGCATAGGAGGAATACTTTTTCCAGCTCCCCGGATAGTTCCGGCCAGGCTGTGCATGATGCTTAAAAGAAAATAAAATGGACAGAAATATTTCATGGCCAGCTTTCCATGCTCAATCACCTCTCTGCTGTCTGTAAAAAGTCTCATCAGAGGATCACCGAACGTCAGAAGCAGAGTTCCTGTCACAACTGTATAAACACAGCCCATGGCAACTGTTACCCACATTCCTTTTTTGACCCGCTCTATTTTTCCTGCCCCGTAGTTCTGCCCGGTGAAAGTAGTAACTGCCATGCTGAAACTGAGTACAGGCAGAATATTAAAGCCGTCTATTTTCATATAAGCCCCAAATCCAGCCATTGCGGCCGCTCCAAAGCTGTTTACACTGGACTGGACCAGCACATTGGAAAAGGAAATAACCATGTTCTGGATACCGGTGGGCAGGCCGATTTTGGCAATACGCACTGCCATTCGTTTGTCAATTCCTATCTTTTTCAGACTGATTCTGTAATCTGCATCCACATGAGTCAAATACCACATGGAAAGAATGCAGGAGACCAGCTGGCTGGCATCTGTGGCAATGGCAGCGCCTGCCACTCCCATCTTAAACACGCCGATGAGAAGAAGATCCAGGCCAATGTTGGTGACGGAAGCATAGGCCAGGTAAATAAGAGATCTCTTGGAATTGCCGGCCGCATTTAAAATACCAGCCGCCATATTGTAAAGTACGTTAAAAATCAGGCCTCCAAAATAAATCTGAAGATAAATCACCGAGTCCTCCAAAACCTCCTCCGGCGTATTCATCCATACCAGAAGCGGACGGCTGCAGATGATTCCTCCTGCTGTTAAAATAATTCCCAAAACTGCCGCCAGGGCGAAGGCTGTATGAATGGAACCCTGAACGTCTCTTCTGTTTTTGGCCCCCAGATACTGAGCCGCTACCACGCCTGCCCCCACAGAAACTCCCTGACTGAACGCAATCAAAAGGCCAATCAGGGCTGTACTGGAACCTACTGCCGCCAGAGCGTTGCTTCCCACAAAGTTTCCTACAATAATAGAATCTGCCGTGCTGTACAGCTGCTGAAGTAAATTTCCAAGAATCAGGGGGATCGAAAAAAAGATGATTTCCTTTCCTATGCTCCCCTCTGTCATAAGTGTTGACGATTGTTGTTCTGACTGCATGATTCTGCCTCTTTTCTATCAAAAACTGATCGAGTAGGAGGCGGTGATTAACCGCCGTCCTCTCACACCACCGTGCATCAGACTGTCTAACAATTCGAAAATTCAGTCTGATGTACGGTATTTTTTATCTTCGATTTTTTTAATACCATTTTTATCTTTGTTTTTCACCTATATTACATGTATTCCTCTTCCTGCTACATCACACTTTCTTCAAACTTTGTTACTAATTCTTCTGTTAAAAACATGCTTAATAATCGCTTAAAGTTATAAGCGATAAACATAGATGCAGCTTCTGCATCAACATTCTCTTGTCTGCGTCGAAGAAAGAAACTATATCCGAGACTTCTTTTTATAGTCCCAAATGGATGTTCCACGATACATCTTCTCTGTTTATAAACCTCGTTATTATTTAGTGTTTCATTATACACAGTTTCAAGAACATCTTCATGTACCCAACGCTGTATCGTTCTTCCAGATGAAGAAGTAGTGCAGTCTTTTTTATATTTGCATGAATTGCAGTCTGTACACTTATATTTGCGATACTTTGAAGTGCTATAATAAAGTTGTAACAGAAGTGGCTAATAAGATATAATCATCTTA